>MAAC01009578.1_pt1 | contig 339650 bp, 324 predicted proteins | sample 1115981 | NCBI WGS metagenome assembly MAAC01 (sample SAMN04961126, study PRJNA320927) | seawater metagenome | isolation source: sample BD02T64 sea water enriched with oil for 64 days | place: USA:Gulf of Mexico | collected 2013-07-27 | reverse complement strand
TCTTGGCCATCCAAACCACTCGCTAGCTGCTCCTGTAACTCAAGCAACTGTTGCTGGGCCCCTTCCTTTGCGGTGACCGCTTCGCTTAATTTCTCATCCAAGGTTTGATGATCCGCTTTCGCCGCATCGAGAGCTATCTCTAATCCCGCGTTCTGCTCCGCCTGCGTCGATTCAGCTTCGCTAAACCGTTGTTGCTGTTCATTGAGCGAACTATCTAGCTCTCGATTAGCCTCGGCGGCTTGTTCAAGCGATGATGTCAACTGAAGTCGCTCGACCTCTCGTTCTTGCGAGCTTTCTTCAAGCTCCGCCCGTAACTCGCCGAGCTGCGTGGTTAACTGCTCCTGAGCATCCAAACCACTCGCGAGTTGATCTTGCAATTCAAGCAACCGCTGCTGAACGCCCTCTTTCTCAGCCGTCATCTCAGCAAGCGCTCCATCAACAGCTTGCTGCTCAGCCTGCGCTGCGCTTAAGGCCTGCTGCAAACTAATTTTCTGTTCAGCCTGCAGAGCATCAGAAACCTCATGCTCTCGCAGCTGCGCGGCTAGTTGGGCCTCCAAGTCCACACGCTGCTGCTCAAGCTGCTGCAACTGCTCATTACTTGATTGTTCCGCCGCAATTGAGCCTGCTTGCGCTTGCTCCAACTGGGTGTTTAATTCGCTTAAGCGTTGCTCCGCTTCCCCCGTTACACTAGCCGCTTGCGCCAGCTCAGACTTCAACCCCGTTAATTGCTGGGTTAATTCATCAGTAACGCCTTCCTTACTGTCAGCCAGCTCACTCAACGCCGCCTCGGCGTGCTCTAATTCGCCTTGAATTTTATCTGCGCCACGCTTGAGTAACTGCAAACTCTCTTCACCTTCATCCAACCGAGCTTGCAATTGAAGTGTTAATTCAGCAGACTCATCCGCTGAAGCAGCAGCCGTCTCTAACTCCGCCTGTAATGCCACACCTTGCTGCTCGGCCTCAGCTAGCTGTGTGATTAACCTCGACTGCTCCTCTAACACTGTGTTCGCACTACCTTCTGCCGCCGCCAAGCTCTGTTTTAAACCATCACACTCTGCGGCAACATCGGTTAACTGACTCGCCGACTCAGCGCCTGCTTGCTCAGCAGCCGTCAGCGATGATTCCAACCCCGCTTGTTTCTCTTGGGATGCTGCCAACTCAACATTGAGCTGATTAAGTTGCTGAGCAAGCTCATCAAGCTCGGACTCTTGGTCGCGCAGAACAGATGCTTGCTGCTCACGATCATTAGCAAAAACGCTTACCTCAGCTTCTAAGCCCGCAAGCCGCTCAGACTGGGTAGTAAACTCGACCTGTTTTAATTCTAAGTCAGTCAAGAGCTGCGTCGAAGATGCTTCATTAGACGACATCGTCGACTCAAGCGTCTGCAACTTGGCTTGCAATTGAGCCTCAACAGCCGAGGCTGCCTCTTCACGCGTTACAAGCTGCTTATTGAGTTCCGACAACTGCTCACCCAACGTTTTAATTTGCGTATCTTTTTCTACGAAATGAGTCTCTGCAGTTTGCTGCGCTTGCTCAAGTTGCGCCGCCATATCGCTGCCTAACTGCGCATCCGTGCTCGCTTGCAACTTAGCCTGCTCTAATTCAATCTGCCGCGCCTCGAGTTCAGCCTTCAGTAAAACAAGTTGCTCTTGCTCAACCTTCAAAGCCTCATCAAAGCCAAGTTCTCGTTTCTCAAGCTCAGCCTGAGTTACCTGTAATTGTTCGTTAAGCGTCGAGGTTTCACCCTCAAGCTCGGCGCTCATTTTTTCTTGCGCTAACAGATTTTGCTGTAGGTTTACGCTTTCTTGTTCGGCAGTCGCTAGCTTTTCACTGGTTTCTGCAAAGCGTGTTTCAAGCTCAGCAAGCTGAGACTGCGCGAGCTTTAAAGCCGCATCATCCAGCGCCGCTGGTATTTGCTGCTCTACGGCGCTCGTTGTCACCTCGGGTTTCACGGCTACCTTAGGTACTACTGGACTTTTTTGCTTTTCCAGCCCCTCCATACCACCTTTTAAAATAAGCGCATTAAAACCAAATTTCAGCAATAAAAAAGCCGCCGCTTCACTGGTTCGGCCTTTCTCACAAACCAATACTTGTAACTGATCGTGGCGTAACTCAGCCACCTTCATTCGTAACGAAAAAAACGGGATATTGACACTATCATCAATATGTTTCTCGGCATACACATCGGGGCTTCTAACATCCAACCAGCTAGCACCCTCACCAACCCGTTGCAAACCCTCATCAAATGACACATATTGCAGAACAGGCTCTTTAACCAAAGAAATAAAGTTCTTTTTAGACAAGCGCAGCATCTGCCCCTTGCCTTTCATTTTCACCGTAACATTTCTTGGGTTACCCGATAATAACGCGTCTTCACCAAAGGCCTCACAACTATGTAATTCGGCCAGTTTTACCGGTCGCGCACCCTCCGATGCCTGACGAATTAATTCACAATCTCCCGACTTGATAATGTAGTAATAATCAGCTTCATCACCTTGTTTAACGACAACCTCACCTGCCTTAAATGAGATTTCTTCCATTTGCATCATCACCTTTTGCAGGTTTGATGCAGGCAAACGTTGAAAAACGGGAGACTGTAACATCGTCGTCATCCAGTCACCGCCTTGGTCTTCCGCCTCATCGACGGCATAAGAAGAACCGCTATCTTGTGGGTCGTCCATATCAAGCTTATGCGTCGGCAAACGCACAATCCGCGCTTTCGACCTTGTCATCGCCTTCACTTTACGGGGAATATGATGAGCAATAGCAAAACGAGCCGCTTCCGAGCCGGTCACGATGGTTTCCATTTCCATCTCACCGGCAAACAAGGAGATCATCCCGCTAATCAGATAGACAAACTCTTTTTTAGAGTCACCTTGCTCAAATAGAACCGTCCCCTTGTCACACTCTTCTACTTGAAGACCCGCACATATTTCTTCAAAACGCGCACTTGGCAAGGTATTCCAAGGGATAAATGACCGAAGAATTTCTTGCTCTTTTTTACTGATTAATGCGTTCATATAACTCGTTTAAATAAAGGGTGACCACCGCTCTGTAGACTATAGTGTAGCCCAATGCGGCGAGATTATTTCAATTTGTCCGTGTCATTATTGCTTATATAAAAACGATAACCGAGTATTTTCCAAAGCCGCCTCCAATGTCGTCTTTTTCAGTTAGAATAAAGCTCAATAAAACCGGCAAAAAAAGGACTTTCAATTGCAAAGCAATAAATTTTCATGGGCAAACTTCTCCATTCGCTTCGGTGCAGCACTGGCATTGGTCTTTGCTAGCTACAACCCCGCCGGCCTATCGTATTACCACTGGGCGATGTTAAATCTCACCGACATCAACCCATTGATGGCGCTATCGGGTTTAGCTTTATTAATTGGTTGGGTAGTCTTTATTCGTGCCACCTTGCGCTCGTTAGGACCGATCGGCATCGGTTTAGCGCTAGCTTTTTTTGGCTGTATTGTCTGGGCGATTATCGATTGGGGGCTGGTATCAACCGATAACACTCCGGCAATGACTTATATACTGCAAAGCATTATCTGCCTGCTGCTAGCCACCGGCATGTCTTGGTCGCATCTACGCCGGCGCATGAGCGGTCAAGTTGATGCCGATGACCTAGACGATTAACCACGGAGAGACACCGCATGCTGATACTCAACAAACTTCTTCTCGGCATTTTATTATTCAGCGCCCTTTACGGCCAAGCAATAGCAGCCATACCGAATGTACTGCCGGGACAAGCCATGCCTAGTTTGGCACCCATTCTCGAGCAAGTGACCCCAGCGGTGGTCAATATCGCCACCAAAAACATGGTGCAACGAAGTAAAAGTCCGTTACTGAACGACCCGCTGTTTCAGCGTTTTTTTCAACACCCCACTCCACCCAGACAACGCTCATCACAAAGTTTAGGCTCCGGGGTCATCGTTGATGCAGCAGACGGCCTGATTATTACCAATCATCACGTCATAGATAAGGCCGACCAAATCACCGTGACCTTACGTGATGGCCGCTCCTTTAGTGCAACACTTGTCGGCAGCGACTCAGAATCAGACGTTGCGGTCATTAAAATCAATGCCGACAATTTAATTGATTTAAAAATTGCCGACTCAGACCAATTGCGCGTCGGCGACTTTGCACTTGCTATTGGTAACCCTTTCGGCCTTGGGCAAACAGTCACCTCGGGGATCATCAGCGCTTTAGGGCGTTCCGGCCTCGGCATTGAAGGTTACGAAGACTTCATTCAAACCGACGCCTCAATCAACCCCGGCAACTCCGGTGGCGCACTGATTAATTTAAGAGGGGAATTGATTGGCATTAATACCGCAATTATTGCCCCGGGTGGTGGTAATGTCGGCATTGGTTTTGCCATCCCCAGCAATATGGCGATTAGCCTAAAAGAGCAACTCATTAAGTTTGGTCGAGTGAATCGCGGTCAACTCGGCATTAGCGTACAAGACCTCAGCCACGAGCTCGCACAAGCCTTCAATTTAAACTTACAACACGGGGTTATTATTAGCCAAGTCGCTGCTGACTCGCCTGCGGCAAAAGCCCCTTTATACGCGGGTGATATTATTTTACAGGTTAACGGTAAAGCCGTTAAAAGCAGCTCTAATCTGCGTAATAGGCTCGGCCTGCTCAGTGTTGGTGACACCGCTAGCCTACAGGTTCTACGCCAAGGCAAGCAACACCTCGTCAACATCACCATCGGTGCCGTTCAGCTGAGCAGTATTGACGGCGCGCAAGCCCACCACCAGCTCAGTGGCGCAACACTCGCCAACCTATCGCCTAACGATCGTCACCGGCAACTTAAAGGTGGCATCAAGGTCATCGATATCCACCTTCATTCACCCGCGTGGAACAATGGTTTACGTAAAGGTGATGTCATTGCCCGAGCTAACCGAGCGCCAATACACAATACGGCCGAACTTATTAAACGGGCGAAGGGGCGAAAGTCTCTCCTGCTTAATGTGCTGCGCGATAATAACGCTTTCTTTTTAATCATCCGATAAATCAATATGTCTAATAACGAACGCCAGCTTATCCCCCTTAATATCGCCGTCATGGTGGTTTCAGATTCCCGTACCGAAGAAACCGACACCTCAGGTAAGACACTGGTTGAAAGACTCACCTCTGCTGGCCATCACTGCGCCGAAAAATCCATTATTATTGATGACATTTATCAAATTAGAGCAAAAATGTCAGCATGGATCGCCAACCCAGAGATCAACGTAATTATCACCACTGGCGGCACCGGTGTCACCGGCCGCGACGGCACCCCCGAAGCCGTACAACCCTTACTTGATAAGGAATTATCGGGGTTTGGTGAAGTCTTCCGCAGCATTTCATATGATGAAATCGGCACCTCAACCATCCAATCACGCGCCATTGCAGGGGTCGCCAATGGACACTATATTTTCTGTATCCCTGGCTCATCCGGTGCCTGCAAAACGGCGTGGGATAAACTCATCAGTGCACAGCTCGATTATCGAACCCGGCCCTGTAATTTGGCCGAAGTAATGCCACGCCTGCTGGAAAAATAAACCATGTCTTCTCGCTTATCGATCACCAGCGGTAGTATTCTGGCTTTCCTCGCCGTCGCCTGTGGCGCCTTTGGTGCCCACGGACTGAAAAACACCTTATCCGCCGAGATGCTGCAGGTTTTCCATACCGCTGCGGACTATCAAATGTGGCACGCCATCGGCCTGCTTATCATCGGCATACTGCAACAACAGAAAACCTGTTCCTTACTGAATAAAGCCGCTTATTTCATGCTCGCGGGCATCACCTTATTTTCCGGCAGCTTATACGCACTCAGTCTAAGCTCTTATAAAATGCTCGGTATCATCACCCCTATCGGCGGTGCCTGCTTACTCGTCGCTTGGGCTTTATTGGCGACGGCTTCAATTAAATCTAATTAACACCTCTCATATGTCAAACACCGCACAGCAAACTATTTACTTAAAAGATTACCGCGTTCCTGAGTTCTTAATTAGCCATACCAGACTACATTTTGACTTATCCGCGGATGATACCCGCGTCAGTTCGTGTTTGAGTATCCAGCGTAACCCAAGCAGCGACAATCAAACCGCTGATTTAGTTTTAATGGGCGAAGAGCTAGAACTGCTTGATATTCACTTAGATGGCGAACGGTTAAATGAAAGCGCCTACTTCTTGGATGACAGTAGCCTGACCATCAAACATCTGCCCGATGTCTGCAAACTAGAGATAAACAATCGCATCAAACCATCCAGCAATACCGCCTTAAGCGGCCTGTATGAATCAAAGGACATGTTATGCACCCAATGTGAAGCCGAAGGTTTTAGGCGCATCACTTGGTATTTAGATCGCCCCGATGTGATGTCTATTTTTAGCGTCAGCATGAGCGCTGATAAAGATAAGTACCCCGTATTACTGTCCAACGGCAATCGTTTACAAACCACCGAGGCCGCCGACAATAAACATACCGCCAACTGGCACGACCCTTTTCCAAAACCGTGTTATTTGTTTGCCATCGTCGCGGGTGATTTAGCTTGTTTGAACGATAGTTTCACAAGCTGCTCAGGCCGTGACATTGCACTGGAAATTTACGTTGAACAAAGTGACCTAGCCAAAACCCAGCACGCCATGCAATCACTCAAAAACTCCATGCGTTGGGATGAAGAAGCCTTTGGCCGCGAGTACGACTTAGACCTGTATATGATTGTTGCGGTTAGCCACTTCAATATGGGCGCGATGGAAAACAAGGGACTCAATGTTTTCAACACCAAGTACGTCTTAGCCAGTGAAAAGACCGCCACCGATACCGACTTTGAAAACATTGAGGCGGTGATTGGGCACGAGTATTTCCATAATTGGTCAGGCAATCGTGTTACCTGCCGCGACTGGTTCCAGCTCAGCTTAAAAGAAGGTTTTACCGTCTTCCGTGATCAACAATTTACCGCGCATCAAACATCCGCCGCGGTAAAACGCATCAAAGACGTCAACATGCTGCGCACCCATCAGTTTGCAGAAGATGCCAGCCCCTTATCACACCCTATCCGGCCCGATGCCTACGCAGAAATAAACAACTTCTACACCCTTACCATTTATGAAAAAGGTGCCGAAGTCGTACGCATGTTACACACCCTACTCGGCGAAAGCGGCTTTAGAAAAGGTTGCGACTTATATTTTGAGCGCCACGACGGGCAAGCCGTCACGACCGAAGACTTCGTAAAGGCCTTAGAGGACGCCAATAATATTAGTTTTGATCAATTCACCCACTGGTACCACCAAGCGGGCACCCCCACCGTCGAGGTGAGCAGCCACTACGATGCCCTCAACAAAACCTACCAACTCCACTTAAAACAAAGTTCCGACAATAAAACAGCGAACCTGCCCTTTCATATCCCGGTGGTCGTTGGGCTCATTAATAACGATGGTAGCGAACATACCCCATCTGCCACCCTAGAATTAACCGAGTACCAGCAAAGTTTTAGTTTTGAGAATATTGATGAAGAGCCTATACCATCTGTCTTACGTGGCTTTTCAGCGCCGGTAAAACTCCAGCAAAGCTTGAGTCTGCAGCAACAAATAACCCTATTTCAACACGACAACGATCCTTTTAATCGCTGGGAAGCGGGGCAGAATGTCTTAAGTGAATTAATCTTTAGTGCGGTAGACTCGATCCAAAACAAGCAGCCGATCAGCAAACTGCCAGCGCCGTTATTGCACGCTTTTCGCGCCATATTGCAGCAGCCATTAGATGACCTAGCCTACCAAGCATTACTACTCAGCATGCCAGCGAAAGCCTACTTGGCAGAACAAATGAGCGAGGTTGACATAGAAGCTTTATACCAAGCACATCATGCGATTAAACAAGCACTCGCCCATGAGTTTAAAACGCTTTGGCTGAGTAACTACCAAGCAAACCAACGGCCAGATGCCGGTATTGACGCCCAAGATATCGCTCAGCGAAGTTTCAAAAACCTCTGTTTAAGTTACTTGATGGCCTTACCCACCGAGCACAGCGACTTATCTACTGAGCAGTTTAATAAGGCGCAAAACATGACCGACCAAATGGCCGCGTTAGAACAACTCAGCCACCTCGACAGCCAGCAGAATAGTACCTACTTCAGTCATTTTTACCAACAATGGCAGCACGAAGACCTCGTTATCGACAAATGGTTTAGCCTGCAAGCCTGTAGTGAAAACACCGGTGCACTTAAACGCGTGAAGGAACTGCTTAAACACACCGATTTCGACATGAAAACGCCCAACCGAGTACGCAGCGTCATCTCCGCGTTCGCCTTGGCAAACCCATTGCACTTCCACGCCGCTGACGGCTCGGGTTACACCTTTATCGCCGACAACATCATCGAGCTGGATGCTATCAACCCACAGGTTGCCGCACGCTTAGCCAATTCACTGAGCCGTTGGAAAAAGTTTGACCGCGCACGCCAACAATTAATGAAACAACAGCTGCAACGCATACGATCTCATACACCGTTATCTAAAGATGTATTGGAAATTGTTACCCGAAGCTTGGAAGCCTAATGACCCTCAGAGATATTGTCGCCCGCATCCCCTTTATCTCGGAGGCGAAACGCTTAGAACTACACCCACCATTCTGGCTGATGCGCATTAGCGTCACCAAACTCAGCAAGGACTGGCGAAGCATTCAGATTAAATTGCCGCAAACCGCCATTTCGATGAACAACTATGGCGGAGTTTTTGGCGGTTTCCAGGCATCGTTGGCCGACCCGATTGCGGTTGTCGCTTGCTCGCATATTTTCCCTGGTTACGCCATCTGGACACGTGAACTGAGCCTCGACTTCCAACAACAGCCCAATACCGATCTCACCTTACACTTCGAACTGAGCCCGCAATTAGAGCAACAGATTCGAGATGATTTAGCTAATAAGGGCCGTAGCACCCCAACCTTTGAAATGTATTATCAACGCAGCGATGGTGAAATATGTACCGTCATTAAAAACACCATCGCGATTCGTCCACAAGGTTATAAAAAGCAGCAGCCGAAAAAACCACCGCAGGCAAGCTGAGGGACGCTACAAACACTCATGCCAGAAACCACGTCAATCCTCACCCAACAGCATAAAACGCCCTACGGCACCTTATTGCTCGGCGCGTATGAGAGTTCGCTGTGTCTATGCGACTGGCTAACAAGATCTAACCGGGCCAGTATTGATAAGCGTATCCAACGTTACTTAAAAGCCGAGTATAAGCCGCAGACTTGCGCCACCACCGACTCAGCGATTAAACAACTCAACGCTTATTTCGCTGGGGGAAAATCTGTCTTTGAGCTGCCATTATTGCTGTTAGGCAGCGATTTCCAACAGGCCGTTTGGCAGCGATTGCAAAAAATCCCATACGGCTCGACGACTTCTTATCGGCAGCTCGCTCAGCAGATTAATAAACCCTCGGCGGCGCGGGCTGTTGCAAACGCCAACAACGCTAATGCGCTGAGCATTTTCGTCCCCTGCCACCGAGTGATCGGTAGCGATGGCGCATTAAGTGGTTACGCCGGAGGACTTGCGACGAAACGAACACTGCTAAAGCTAGAACAGGCAGCACGACGCTAAAAAATAACTTAGCCAGCCCACAATTCATTCAGCTCCGCACTTATTGCGCCAAAATAATGGGCAGTTTGCCGCACAAAATGCTACCCTTGCGCGATATTCAACGCTTATTTTAGGAAACCTCGTGACTAATAACGATATTTTACGCCGCATCCGCTACACCTTTGCCTTTAACGATTCAAAAATGATCGAGATTTTCAAGCACGTGGAGTATGAAACAAATCGCGAAGAAATTAGTAATTGGCTCAAGCAGGACAACCATGAGGACTACGTCAGCTGTGGCGACGTACAGTTTGCTAGTTTTCTAAATGGCTTCATCATCGAAAAACGTGGTAAGCAAGATGGCGCACTACCCGTAGCCGAAAAAGTAATAAACAATAACATCGTATTACGCAAACTAAAAATAGCCCTTAACTTAAAAAACGAGGACGTGCTCACGATGCTGGCCGTTTCAGGCTTAGTGATCAGTAAACACGAACTGAGTGCGTTTTTCCGTCGCCCAGATCACAAGCACTTCCGCTCGTGTAAAGATCAAGTGTTACGCAACTTCTTGCAGAGTATGCAAAGACAGGTTCGCCCAAACACCGACCCCGACGAAGAATAAACTCAAAAGACTCTAGGCTAGATGTCTAGAGTCTTGCAAGCGGCTAACCAAGTTATATAACATCGCCGCAGTCGCTCCCCAGATACGAAACTCTTGGTAAATGAGCTCCCAGTAAGACCTGACATCTCCTTGATACTCAATTTCTTTCCGTTGATAACGCGCGGTATCCATTAAGGTTGATAGCGGCACCTCAAACACCTCTGCGACTTCGAAAGAGTCAAGCGCCAAGGTAAATTCAGGTTTAACCAACCCCACCACCGGAATAACATTAAAGCCGGTCACCGTTTTATGCGCGGCTAATACCCCGACCGTTTCAATCAGGCTGCGTTGAATACCGACCTCTTCTTCAGTTTCACGCAAGGCGGTATCAAATGGCGAATAATCCACCGCATCCGCCCGCCCGCCGGGAAAACTCACCTGGCCGGCGTGATTATTCAGGTGATCGGTTCGTTTAGTCAGCAACACATGCCACTGCTCGCGCTGCACCAAGGGAATCAACACCGCCGCGTTACGCAAACCATCTTTACGTGGCTGGTGACTCCAATCAGCAGGTTCGGCCGCGGCCGCTAAGGAGCGAATGATATGTTCTCGTTTCATCACAAGTTTGTTGGTAAAGTCCGTCATTCGGTTAATATTTAGTCAAGCAGTAAAGCTTTCTTAAAATAAGCTGCTTAAGGTAACGCGGGCCTGATAAGGTCGGTCGACCTAAAAGAGAAAGAGCCATCTGCTCGATCTTTAAAGAAATACTCTAGCGATAAACGCATCGCCGGGAACGCCATCTCATCCCAAGGGATCTCAGCCTCCGAAAATAAGCGGGTTTCTAAGCTTTCAACCCCACTAGCAAACTCCGGCTTCAATAACGTCGTGCGGTAAATCATATAGACCTGGCCAATTTGCGGAATATTGAATAAGGCATACAGCTCTTCAGCTTCAACCACCGCACCGGCTTCTTCTAGGGTTTCACGAATAGCCGCTTGCTCCACCGTTTCCTCGAGCTCCATAAACCCCGCAGGCAAGGTCCAATAACCTTTGCGCGGGCTAATCGCACGCTTACACAAGAGAACTTTATCCTGCCAAACGGGAATACAGCCGGCGATAATTCGTGGATTTTGGTAATGGATGCTATCACAGGAAGCGCAGACGTCACGTTGACGGTTATCCCCCTCGGGGATGCTACGCTGTGTTTCTTCGCCACACTGCGGGCAGTACTTCATCAATGGCCTAGGCAAGCATTTCACCCAAGAGCTCATCCTCCCACTCAATTCTATTTGCTAGGTGCTCACCCACCAACGACAGGTCATCAGCCAAGTCGTGCAAAATCATCGCCGGTGTTAGTTTCTGGTATTTATCATTAAAGTCCAATACGGCTTCGGTGGCCTTAGAAATAAGCGGGTAAATTCGCTCAGCGGCCAGCACTATAGACTTCCGCCGTTCTTTGCCATCTAAGATACGCTGGTAAACACCAAAGTGCCCCAAGGAAATATAATCGACCGATAATTGGCAGAATTCTTGAACCAAGTCCTCCATGCTTTTATCGTTAGCTCGATCCTCGATTCCAGATACCGCACAATACACCGACCAAACCTCCTTACGCTCCTCTAATAACTCAGCGATCAAGATATTGGTTTGACTTCGCTCTTGCTTTGCCGTGACTGTAGTATTAGACATAACACCCTCTAAAAATTATTCTTATCAAGCACACCTTATGCCATTGTTCGCTTTTCGACAATATCTAATAACCTATATTTCGGCGGATCAAGCTAACGTAACGACTCGGCCATCGCCTGCAACCGTCCGCCTTTAAAAAAGACAATCACCCCATCAGCTACAACCACGAAACACTTCACCCTAGCTTGCACTAACAACTCGAGTCGGTTTGAACGCAAATGAAATAAGCCGATTTGTTCATCGTCGTCTTCTGGCTTCGCGCTAGAATAGCCCATTATTTAACGGACTTGGCAGGACCTTAAGCGCATGCAGGTAGACTTTCTCAATAGTATCAATGATATATCAGTCGCCGATTGGAGCGCTCTTTTTGGCGATGATTACCCCTTTACTCGCCACCCATTTTTATTGGCACTCGAATCCAGCGGTTGCACCCAAGCTTCCACCGGTTGGCAAGCCCAACATATTATTGTCCGCCAAGATGAACAGCTAATCGCTGCGATGCCGTGTTTTCTCAAAAACCACTCCTATGGTGAATATGTTTTTGACTGGGCTTGGGCCAATGCATACCAGCATCACGGCCACCGTTATTACCCAAAACTAGTTGCAGCCATTCCTTTCACCCCAGCGGCGGGGCCACGCTTAAGCTTTGCTGCGAGCATTCAAAACCCGCAGCAACAACTCAGCATCATTAAAAACATTGAGCAAGCGCTACGAGACAAGTCCCGCTCACTGGGTTTATCCAGTTGGCACGTATTATTTCCGTTAAGCGAGTTATCTTCCTTGCTCGAAGACTGCGGTTGGCAGCAACGTTTGGGGATTCAGTACCACTGGTTTAATCAAGAATATATCAGTTTCGACGATTTCCTCCAGCGCATGAAGGCTCGAAAACGTAAAAACATTCGCAAAGAACGCCTAGCCGTGCAACAACAAGGCATCAGCATCAGCACCTTGCTTGGCAGCGAGATTAGCGAACAAGTCATGCATCAGTTTTATCGTTTCTACCAAAAAACCTATCTCAAACGTAGCGCGCAAGCAGGTTACCTGAATCTGCCGTTTTTTCAGTCGATACGCCGCAGCTTGCAAGATAACTTGGTGATGTTTTGTGCCCACAAGGGTGATCAACTCATTGCCGCCGCCTTATGTTTCAAAGACTCACAGACTTTATATGGGCGTTATTGGGGCTGCGAACAAGAGTACGAGCTTTTACACTTCGAAACCTGTTATTACCAAGGCATTGAATTCTGCATTCAAAACCGGCTAGCTCGCTTTGACCCCGGCGCACAGGGTGAACATAAAATTCCCCGCGGTTTTGAGCCGATCCACACCTTTTCCAACCACGTCATCCTCAACCCAGACTTTGATCGCGCCATTAGCCGCTTCATTCAACACGAAAAAACCGAATTAAATAGCCAGATGCCTTACTTGCAAGGCCTATTACCCTTTAAAACGGAGACTTAATGATATTTGAACATCGGCATATCACTGGCTAAGAACCACTGCCTTGATTCCTCATCAAACCACCAGTGTTGGGTGTGATTTAGCTGATAGACCCGCCCCGTTTCGTCTTGCACATAAGAAAACAACACCTGAGCCGCCGCCGTGCCTTGCTGCAAATTGGGTTGCGAGGCAATCAGTTCATACGAGGTGACGCTGATCTTATCCAGCTCATCTAAAGGCGCTAGTTGTCGCGCGGGATTTTTAAAGCGGATCACGCTCGCGGCCATTTCGTAGGACTTCCAACGCAAGGCTTTCATAAACAATTTCTGTTTGGCCTCTAAGTGCTCAAGCTGTTTCTGCTCCCCAAGGTGAGCGCAGGCGCTCAATATAAAGATCGATAACACCAACAATATTTTCATATATTTCATAACAAAACCTTCAATAACGAATCACGAGTCTATTAGCTGCACCGAGATTTATTCAAGTATGAGTCTCGGCATTTGATATACTTTACATATAATAAGCATTGCCTCCAAGTTATAGCCTACTGCAATGTCATCACATTCATTTATGTTACAGCCTACGGAGAATATTTTGGCTAAAAAAATAGTTGCCCTCATCATCTTTATCGCCATCATCTTTGGCGGCCTATTCGGCAGTAAATTTTTTCAGATTAAACAGGCCATGTCGTCGCGTAAAGCACCGCCTCCCCCAGTTGTGAGTACGGTTAAAGTCGCCGAACAATCATGGGAAAATAACCTAAGTGCGGTCGGCAACATTAATCCTGAAAAAGGCATCATCCTAAGTAATGAAATCGCCGGGCTGGTCTCTCAGATCCATTTTGAGTCAGGGCAAACAGTCAGCAGGGGTGAGATATTAATAGAGCTCAATAGCGAAACCGACCAGGCGGTACTCAATGGTTTACTCGCCGAAGAGCGTTTAGCCACCATAAAGTTCAACCGTCAAGCCAAACTACTTGCCAGCAAAGCCACCTCCTTATCGAGTCACGACGAAGCAAGGGCGGTACTGGACGTCGCGAAAACTGCGGTATTAGCCCAGCAAAGCAGGGTTAGCAAAAAAAGAATTTGTGCTCCCTTCGATGGGGTCATGGGTATTCGCCAAGTCAGCCTAGGACAGTACCTAGATAAAGGCCAACAAATTGCTCCTCTCGTTTCTTTATCATCGACCCTCGCTGATTTTTCCTTGGCCGAACGCTACCTTTCGCAACTACATCTCGGTCAAACGGTGAGTGTGCAGGTGCAGGCTTACCCCAGCCAGACCTTCATCGGCAAGGTGCAAGCAATCAACCCAGGGTTTGATCAACGCACAAGAACCATTGCCGTCAGAGCCGTCATCGCCAACCCGCAGTATAAATTAAAACCCGGCATGTTCGCCGACATTCAGCTCACCACTTCTCAACCAAGTGCGGTATTAACCTTGCCAGAAACAGCCGTGAGCTATAACACCTATGGTGATAGCGTATTTGTCGTGGTCAAGGAAGCCACTAACACCACCGTTATTCAACGTAGCATCAAAAGTGGACGACGCCAACATGGCCGCGTAGAAGTTCTGCAAGGCTTAACGGTTAATGACAGCGTGGTCAACGAAGGACACATCAAGCTACGCAACGGTATGCCAATTACCATTGCCCAGCCCACTCATACGACAACACCATAGGCCGTTCCGTTGAAATTCACCGATATTTTTGTTACTCGTCCGGTACTCGCTAGCGTCATCAGCCTACTGATTCTGATCCTCGGCTTACGTTCGCTGACCTCATTGGAAATCCGCGAGTTTCCCGAAACAAAAAGCACCGTCATTACCGTGCGCACCGCTTACCCTGGTGCCAGCAGTGAACTGGTAAAAGGCTTCATCACCACCCCCTTACAACAAGCTATCGCGCAAGCCGAAGGCATCGATTATATTTCCTCCACCAGTCGCCAAGGCAGCTCCAGCATTGAAGCCCATATGCATCTAAATTATGACGCTAACGATGCCATCGCCGACATTCAAGCAAAAGTTGCCAGCCAACGCAGTGTTCTGCCCGCCGAAGCCGAGGACCCCGTTATCACCTCAACCACCGGATCCGCCACGGCGCTGATGTATATCGCTTTTTTCAGTGATAGCCGCGAACCCACCCAAATTGCCGATTACCTGCTGCGGGTCATCCAACCTAGGCTGCAATCCATTGACGGGGTGGGTCAGGCAAAAATTTTAGGTGAAAGCATTTATGCGATGCGCATATGGCTAGATCCAAAAAGAATGACCGCCTTAGATATTTCCGCCAGCGAGGTCTCCGCCGCTTTACGCAGCAATAACTACCTATCTAGCGTTGGCAGCACCAAAGGCGGTTATGTGGGTATCGACCTTGGGGCGAGCACCGACATATCGAAACAAGAAGACTTTTATAAACTCGTCATCGGCAAGCGCAACGGCAGCTTAATTCGTTTATCCGATGTAGCCGATACCGAATTAGGTGCCGAGGGTTACGATAGCCAGAACTTATTCAATGGCAAACCCGCTATCTTCATTGCCATCGACCAATCCCCCGGTTCAAACCCACTCACCGTGGCGCAAGAAGTGCAAACCGCCATCGATGATATTAGAAACAATCTCCCCGAAGGCATTAGTGTAGAGCTCCCCTACGACGCCAGTAAGTTTATTAGCAGCTCAATCAAGGAAGTTGGCATCACCTTGCTGGAAGCCTTAAGCATCGTGATTATCGTTATTTTCCTATCACTCGGTTCATTCAATGCCGCGGTAATTCCTGCAATCACCGTCCCTCTATCGCTCATCGGGGCCGCTTTCATCATGCTGCTGCTCGGTTACTCGCTAAACTTATTAACCCTACTCGCGATGATCTTAGCCATTGGTTTGGTGGTCGATGACGCTATCGTGATGGTGGAAAATATTCATCGACATATCGAAATGGGTAAATCACGTATTCAAGCCGCCATCGATGGTGCAAAAGAGCTCAGTTTACCCATTATCGCGATGACCACTACTCTCATCGCTGTTTACTTCCCGATTGGTTTTATGGACGGCTTGGTGGGCACATTATTCACCGAGTTTGCCTTTTCACTGGCGGCGGCCGTTTTTATCTCGGGTGTTGTCGCCTTAACCCTCGTGCCGATGATCAGTGCACGCATTTTAAAACCTAGCGGAGAAATTGGCGAATTTGAACAAAAGGTAGAACACTTCTTTGACCGCCTAACCGAGCGGTATAAAAAAGCCCTACACCCCTTACTCTCCACGCCTTCAATCCCCATTGCGTTCGCCTTAGTGGTCTTACTCAGCCTGTACCCGATGTACCTGTTGTCAAAAAAAGAACTGGCCCCCAATGAAGACCGAGGGCTGTTAATTTCTTTCAGCACCGCGCCGCAGACCTCGACCTTGGACTTCCTAAAACAACAAACCAGCCAATTATTCGATATTTTTGAAAGCGTGGACGAATACGAAAAGAGCTTTATTTTGTTAGGTTTTGGTGGTGATACCAATACCGTGCTCGGTGGTTTTAAAATGGCCCATCAGGACGAACGTGAGCGCTCACAAAAACAAATAAAACCGGAACTTCAACAGAAACTAGCAGCGGTCAAAGGTTTTAGAACCGCGGTAGTTGAACAACCCAGCCTACCCGGTTCGGGTGGCGGCCTACCGGTACAATTTGTGGTGTTATCCGATAGCAGCTACCAACAAATCAGCAGCAATGCCGATAAGCTCATTGGCCAAGCGATGCAAAGCGGTAACTTTATCTTTTTACAAAAGAACATCAACTTCGACCGGCCCAAAACTAACTTATTGATTGATAAGGATCGCGCCGCCGACCTCGGCATCAGCATGCAAGATATTGGGCGCAATTTATCCGGTTATTTTGGCGAAGGTTACGTAAACCGCTTCAGCATGCAGGGCCGTAGTTATAAGGTGATCCCACAAGTTAGCGAAAAAGACCGTTTCGATATCGAGCAACTTAAAAACATCTATCTACGAAGCGCCGCCGGTGAGCAGATCCCGCTCAGCGCCATCGTCACCATCTCGCATACCGTTGAACCCAGTAAACGCAAACAATTCCAGCAACTCAACAGCATCACCATCGAGGGCATCTTACGCCCCGGAGTGTCCTTTGCTGAGGGTTTATCCTATTTAGAACAACAAGCCGAAAGCAACTTCCCTAAAAATTTCCGCTGGGATTACACCGGTAGCTCACGACAGTTCAAACAACAAGGTAGCGCGCTGGTATTAACCTTTTTCATGTCGCTGATCGTTATTTACTTGGTGCTCGCCGCACAGTTTGAAAGCTGGCGTGACCCGTTGATTATTTTAATTTCGGTGCCCTTGTCACTCGCCAGCGCGATGGCTTTTTTAATGCTCGGTGCTGCCAGCATGAATATTTACACCCAGGTCGGCCTAATCACTTTGATCGGCCTGATCGCGAAGAATGGTATTTTAATCGTCGAGTTCGCCAATCAGTTACAACTTAGCGAGAAACTATCGATACGCGACGCGGTTGAAAAAGCCGCTTCAGTTCGCTTACGGCCGATTTTAATGACCTCGGTATCGATGATCGTAGCGATGGTACCGCTGTTATTCGCCTCCGGCCCTGGCGCTATTAGCCGCTTCGATATTGGCTTGGTGATCGCGTCGGGCTTAGGGATCGGTACCTTATTCACCCTATTTGTAGTACCAGCGTTCTATTTACTATTAGCCAGAGATCACGCGGCAGAAGGTCACTAAACAAGCGCCTTCAACACAAGCCTATAACCACTCCATCGCCTCGTTGGTGAAATCTTGCTCTGGCAGTTCACTCGTTGAGCCGCCTAAAACAGCCAACGAGCCTTTAGGCATCGGTTTGACCCAGCCCTTTAGCCCGGCATAATAAAAAGACACCGTCTCCTCCAGCGGAATATCTGGCATGTAGATCAAGGTAATCGGTTTGTTTTTATATTGATATACCATGTGCAAGCCATAACTATCACCAATCGGGCATTTTTCCACAAAACTCACCGGCTCGGTTAATTTAACCCGTACCCCAAATGCTTCACCCATCCGCGCGAGTTGCTGCGAGTTAATTTGCGTAGAAGCCTTGATCGAACGCGCCCCATCGTGTTCAAAGTGTTCGACCAATAGGCGATCGATAGGCAAAGCGACAGGATCACTCGTGAACAAACTAAAACTGACCATTGCAACAAAAAAGGATGCCGCCAAACTAACCGGCAAACGCCAACCCAAGCGGACAGACTTACCACGCTGCTGACGTAAGGAATCACGCAAACCGGCCGGTACCTCACAATCAATCACCCCAGCGAGTTGCTGCTCAAAGCCGTTATGTTGCTCGGCAAACGCTTGGCAAGTAACACACGTCAGTAGGTGCTCGGCCGCATCCGCGGATATCTCATTCGGTGCGACAACAACTTCAAATTCAACATCTTTACATTTCATCATCTGCTCACCTGATCTTCTTCCGGCCGTAAGACCTCACGTAATTTTTGCTTAGCCCTGAATAAACGTGTCATCGTTGCGCTTTTAGTAATATTACACACCGTTGCAATCTCTTCGCAGCTTAAGCCGCCAATCACTTGTAATAACAATGGCTCCTTATATTCATTAGCCAACTCATTCAGTGCCTGCTTTAAAGCAAATGCATCGGCGCTGGTATCGTTATTGGTATCTCTAAAACTAACCAGATCCAAATCAAAATCCACCATATCGGGCCGGTACCTCGCGTATTGGCGCGCGTGTTCATTACGTAATATGGTTATCAACCAGGCCTTACTTGAACTCACGTCTTTCAGCTTATCCAGAGACTTCCACGCCCGCAGACACGTCTCTTGCACGAGGTCTTCAGCCATGTTTTTATCACGGCACAACCATAACGCATAACGGAAAAGTTGGTCGCTATACACCAGTACCAAGCGTTCGTATTCAAGTTGCTTACGCTTCTCTTGCACTAATAGACCTCAACATCGTTCGTTATCTTGCAAATTTTATTTGTCATCCCTGTTCACCATTTTTGCATTATATTTGTACCTTGCCGCTATTAGCATCAACATGGTGTTATACCCCTTAATAGAATACAAACCTAGCCTGAGCCGCCATTCTAAACGCTTTAAACAACAGGAATGCCGATGAATTCCCCCATGAACAGCCCATCCATTGCTCGATGATCAGCGCCCAGTCGGGCAAGATACTAGCCATCAAGCTAAGTCATCAGCCACGACCTTATCCACAAACAAAAAACATCCGTTTGTTTAGCATCAACATATTTTCATAACTATTTTCAAAAAGCCCTTTACTTTCTTAACCTGCTGATTTCAAAAGAAAATAAAAATATGGGCTAATTTGTTACAATTGAGTGACTAGCCTTTTACAGCAAGCACTTAGCCGCTCTGCTAAGAGATCATCCACAAAGTTATCCACAGAAAATGTGGGTAACAGGAAAACCTTAAGCGGCTCATAGACTTAGCATTTTACGCTGGATATCTTCAACGTTTCCGGCTACCGTAACAATAAAAAAACAAACCGACACTCATGCCTACGTTTTACCTCAATATTGCCGTCGATGTGCCCTTAAGTCGGGTCTTTGATTACCTACCCTTGGCTGATTCATTGCGCACGGATTATCACCCAGGACAGCGGGTACGTGTGCCTTTTGGCCGCAGCCACAAAAACGGGCTTATTTTGTCAATTTCAGCCAGTAGCGAATTAAGCAGCAAGCAGCTCAAACCCATCGCCGAGTTATTCGACCAGCAAGCCTTATTATCATCACAAGACTTAGCGCTAAGCCGCTGGATGAGCAGCTATTACCACCACCCGATTGGCGAAGTCTGTGCGCAAGCGATGCCAAAAGCCTTACGTGCTGGCAAACCGGCAAGCCTAGACTTACCAAAAAACTACGCCTTATCGCCTAGCGGCCAGGCCTTACAGCCGACGGATTTAAAACGCTCGCGCAGACAAGCCGAACTCTGGGACTTATTACAACAAAACAATAAGCCGGTAACGGCGGAGTACTTCGCCGGTTTAAGCTGGGACTGGCGCTCACCGCTAAAAAGCATGATCGATAAAGGTTGGGTTTTTGTTGCAGAAGGCTTCAACAACGACCGCCAATCAACCGCCGCCAGTTTCAAACCCAATAGTGCCCAGCAAACCGCCATTGACGAGGTTTCACAGGCACAACAAAGCTTTCAATGTTTTTTATTAGACGGGGTCACCGGCAGCGGTAAAACCGAGGTGTATTTGCAACTCATTCAGCAGGTGATTGCCGCCGGTCGCCAAGTGCTGGTGTTATTGCCCGAAATAACCCTCACCCCTCAATTGGCGGGCCGTTTCAAACAGCGCCTCGCCTGCCAAATGGTTATTTCTCACTCGGCGCTCAGTGATGGTCAACGCCTACAAGCTTGGTTGCAAATCCAACAGGGCCTCGCCAGTCTACTACTAGGCACCCGCTCGGCGGTGTTCACCCCGATGCAAAACCCTGGGCTGATTATCTTAGATGAAGAACACGACAGTTCATTCAAACAGCAAGAAGGCTTTCGCTACTCTGCGCGCGACGTAGCGATTATGCGCGCCCGTGATTACAATATCCCAGTTCTGTTAGGCACCGCCACCCCATCACTGGAAAGTCTATACAACGTGCAGCAAGGTCGATTTAAACACTTATTGCTTCCTGAGCGAACCGCGGGTGCCTCACACCCCGACATGCGACTGATCGACTGCCGTAATCTGCGTTTAGACAATCACCTCAGCCAACCATTATTAACCGCCATCGCAAAAACCTTAGAGCGCGATGAACAGGTCATTTTATTCGTCAACCGTCGTGGTTTTGCCCCGGTATTGATGTGCCATAGTTGCGGTTGGTTAGCACAATGTCGACACTGTGATTCACGCTTGGTCATCCATAAAAACGCCCATTTATTACGCTGCCACCACTGCGGCATGGAGCACAGTATTCCTCGGGTTTGCCCTTCTTGCGAACAAGCCGAGTTATTCCCCCTCGGGCTAGGCACCGAGCGGTTAGAAGAAACCCTCAATACTCACTTCCCCGAGGTGCCAATAAGCCGTATTGACCGCGATAGCACACGTAAAAAAGACGCTATGCAGTCGCTCATTGACAAGATTCATCAAGGCGGCGCGCAAATCATGGTCGGTACCCAAATGCTCGCCAAGGGTCACCACTTCCCCAACGTGACCTTGGTCGGCATGGTCGATGTCGATGGCGGCCTATTCAGTTGTGACTTCAGAGCTAGCGAGCGCATGTCGCAGTTGATGATTCAAGTGGCCGGACGCGCGGGTCGTGAAGAGAAGTTAGGTCGCGTGCTGATTCAAACCCACCACCCAGAACACCCCTTGCTAAACACCCTGATTCATGATGGCTACGGGCCTTTCGCCCAACAAGCGTTAAGCGAACGCCAACAAGCACAACTTCCGCCCTACCACTACCAAGCCTTATTACGGGTCAACGCCTTAGATGAAGCCGCCGTATTACGTTTTTTAAGCGAGGTACAGCAGCTCATTTCTCAACTCGACAGCCGAGGCATCGAGGTACTCGGCCCAGTGCCCGCGCCGATGTTAAAACGAGCAGGGCGTTTCCGTTATCAGTTATTACTGCAAAGCGTCACCCGTAAAACACGCTTTGAATTTCTGCATGCCTTACTCGGCGGGCTTGACCGACTAAAATCATCACGCCATATTCGCTGGTCAATTGACGTAGACCCGATCGATTTATTTTAAGCTCAAGCTATCGATCAACACGGCATTAGGCTTGCAAGTTTTAGCCCACAAGCGATAATACGCCTTTACCGTAAACGCCTGGCGTTTGTCGGCCACCCCTTTGTTATCACTCGACGACTCTATTTATTATGAAAACACGTTTGGCGCACCTCCTTCAGCAAGCAATCTCATCATTACAAACACAAGGCGAACTACCCGCCGAGCTTAGCCCAAACATTCAAATTGAGCATACTCGCGACGCCTCTCACGGCGATTACGCCTGCAACTTAGCGATGATGCTAGCCAAACCGGCCAAAAAGAATCCGCGACTGATTGCGCAAGCGATTATCGATAATTTACCCGCCGATAGCGACATTACCAAGGTCGAAATCGCTGGCCCCGGTTTTATCAACTTTTTTATCAATCCGTTGAGTCAACACGCCATCATCAACAGCATTTTTCAGCAAGGCGAGCGTTTTGGTACCTCAAACGTCGGTCAAGGCAAAAAAGTACAGGTTGAATTTGTCTCCGCGAATCCAACCGGCCCACTACACGTAGGGCATGGCCGTGGAGCGGCGTATGGCGCAACCATTTCCAACTTACTCAGCGCAACCGGTTACCAAGTACATCGTGAGTATTACGTCAACGATGCCGGCCGCCAAATGGATATCCTCGGCACCAGCGTCTGGTTACGTTACCTAGAAGCCTGTGGGGAAACACTCACCTTCCCAAGCAATGGTTATAAAGGTTCCTATGTGCACGATATTGCCGCCGCCTTAAAACAAGCCCACGCCGATAAGTTCCTACAAACCACAGCGCTTGTTTTTCACGACATCTGCGATGACGAACCCGCCGGTGGCGATAAAGAACAACATATCGACGCGCTAATCTCTCGCGCCAAAGAGTTACTCGGCAACGACCATTACCGTATCATCTTTGACGCGGCACTGAACAGCATCTTGGCCGATATTCGCGACGACCTTAAAGGCTTCGGCGTCGAATACGACAATTGGTTCTCAGAGCGCTCGCTAATGGATAACGGCGCGATCGACAAGGCCATCAATAAACTGAAAGCCTCTGGTCATATGTACCAAAAAGACGGCGCTTGGTGGTTTAAATCAACCGAATTCGGCGACGAAAAAGACCGCGTAGTGATTCGTGACAACGGCCAAACCACCTATTTCGCTTCCGACATCGCCTATCATTTACACACCTTAGATCGCGGCTTCGACATCATCGACGTTTGGGGCTCTGATCACCACGGCTACGTGCCTCGGGTTAAAGCTGCCTTGCTTGCGATGGGAGCAGACCCAGAGCGATTGAAAGTACTACTCGTACAATTTGCCGTACTGTATAAAAACGGCGAAAAAATGCAAATGTCGACCCGCTCAGGGCAGTTTGTCACCCTCAGAGAGTTACGCGAAGAAATTGGTGCCGATGCAGCGCGTTATTTTTATGTGATGCGTAAATCAGAACAACACATGGATTTCGATCTAGACTTAGCGACCTCACAGTCAAATGAAAACCCCTTATTCTACGTACAATACGCCCATGCCCGCGTTTGTAGCGTGATGCGTCAATTAAGCGAAAAAGGCCTCAGCTACCAACGTGAAGATGGCCTAGCCAACCTAGCCAAGTTAACTGAAACCCACGAAATAAATCTGATCGATAGCCTCAACCGCTACCCAGAAAAACTACAACAAGCCGCGCAAAATTACGAACCGCACCAGCTCAGCCACTACTTGCGTGAACTAGCGACCCAGTTCCATAGCTATTACAACTCGCAAAAATTCATCATCGAAGACGACCAACCGTTGATGCAAGCGCGCTTAACGCTGATCAATGCCTGCAAACAAGTTTTATCGAATGGACTAAACTTATTGGGTGTTGAAGCGCCGGAGTCTATGTAGTGAGTCGAGATTACAAAAATCGCATCCCTAACAAGCAGGCTAAGAAGAAGCCCATTCCTGGCTGGTGGTGGTTAGTCACCGGTTTATTAATTGGCGGTTTTATCATGTTTTTGTCCAATTTAGATTCAACAGACAAAAAACCCGTCGTGAGCAAGGCACAAAGCCCAGCGAAACAAGACGTGCGCGTGGTCAAAAAAAGCACGCCTAAGCCGATCAAAGCAATCAACGACACAAAACCACGTTTCGACTTTTACCAAATTTTGCCCGAGATGGAAATCGTCATTCCCGAACATGAAATTGCCGAAAGACGACGCTTAGAAGGCACCGGCAAGAGCAAGCCCGGCACCTTCATTATCCAAATTGGTTCGTTCAGAAGAATTAAACAAGCCGATACGCTAAAAGCACGTATTGCCTTATTAGGTATCGAGTCTACCGTGCAGACCGTCAACCAAAGCGGCAGTATCTGGCACCGTGTTAAATCCGGCCCCTATACCTCGTTTCGCTTAGTGGATAAATTGCAGAACCGCTTACACCATAATAATATCGAGAGCATTGCGATCAAATTAAAATAACCGCCACCGCCTTTATATCAACAGCGTATGTCCGTATTTAATACACGCGTATTGTGCCTAGCCGTAGTACTGGGCGGTTTGTTTGCTGCGGTGTGGTTTAGCACCTTTCACCCCGCTAAGCGGCAAGCTGAAACCGTTCATTGCCCAGCCGACACAGCCTCATTACAAGCCGGCCAATCGATCAAACTGTACAATCAAAATGTGCAGTTTATGGCGGGGAAAAACTACGTGTTTTTCTACGACCTGGCCGATAACACCGGCCCAGATGAACGACCATCAACAGCCGATATAAAACAAAGCCTACACGGCTTGGCGTCGCTGATTCGCCAACAAGACCCCGATATTATTTTATTGCAAGAAGTGGACGACGGTGCAAAACGCACCGATTACGCCGACCAACTCGCACAACTGCTCGCCTTATTGCCCAGCGACTACGCCTGTCACGCGAGCAGCGTTTATTGGCAGGCCGATTACCTCCCCCACCCACGCATCATGGGCGCAGTCGGCACAAAGTTAAGCATCATCTCCAAGTACAAAATCAACAGCGCGACTCGACACCAACTGGCGCTCATTCCGCAGGACCCTGTTTCTCAGTTATTCAACTTTAAACGTGCCATGCTGGATGTCCGCCTAGCCGTTCACGGTGCCTCAGAACTCGCGGTGTTAACCACCCACCTATCGGCCTTTGCCAAGGGTAGCGATACCTTGCAGCAACAAGTGCAACAAATCGACCAGCACTTACAGTCCCTAGAACAGGCACAAATCCCTTGGTTAATCGGCGGCGACTTTAACCTGTTACCACCCGATGCTTATTTCCTATTGGCCGAATCACAACGCGCACCCCACGAAATAGAATCCGCGATAAAAACCCTCTACGAAAACTACCGCGCTATCCCCAGTTATCAACAAAGTCTATCAACTCAACGCGCCGACTGGTTTAGCTACTTTCCCAACGACCCTCGCGTACCCGCCGCGGATCGCACCATCGACTATTATTTTTATAGCCCAAAACTCAAGCTACAACACGCCTTTGTTGAAGGCCAGCAGTCCCTAACATTGAGTGATCACTTGCCGCTGATTGCTAGGTTCTCTTTGCCAGCGGCCAAGCATTCGCGTCATTAATTTCAAACCCGGCCTCACGTTAAGTTAGCCGCCCGCTTTATCACATTCAATAATCAATATATTTTGAATAAATTAAACATTGTCTGAACATCGAAAGTTGACGTGTTTTTTTTACCTTACTCGGCCAAATTTAAAAAAATGAGTGGCTTTATCAGCTGCTCACCCTACAGCCCATGCAACTTCACATACTGCAATAACATAATCGTTTTAGCATCCACAATATCGCCCGTTTCAATCATCGTATAGGCCTCATCAAAACCGAGTTCAAGCACCTCGATATTTTCTTGCTCATCCGCCAGCCCACCACCCTCACTTATTTTCATCTCAGGGCTGTATTCAGCGATAAAGAAATGAATAATTTCGGTCACCGCGCCGGGTGACATATAAGCTTGGAATACTTTTTTTATCGCACCGACTTGATAACCGGTTTCTTCCTCGGTTTCTTTTCTAATACAAACCTCGGGGCTGTCGCCATCGAGTAAACCGGCGCAGGCTTCGATTAGTAAACCGTCTGAGTTACCATTTAAATAGGTCGGTAAACGGAACTGGCGAGTGAGAATAACCTGTTGCGTCGCCGGGTTATAAAGCAAAATGCTCGCACCATTCCCTCGGTCGTAGACCTCCCGCTGCTGCCGCTGCCATAAGCCCGATGCCAGTTGAAAGTCGAAGCTGTATTTATGTAAGCGATACCAATTATCCGATAGTAGCTTTTTAGTCATGTTCTTAATTGCTTGGCGCATAAAACCGTCCATTTTTTGCTGAGTTCTAAACAAACCATCCGCCTCAGCAGCACAGGTTTTAAAACCAAACCTAGGTCAGGCTTAACGACCACGACCTAGATTTAAGGGATGGCTCTATTAAGCTATTTTTTATCTAACGATTTATTCATACTAGCGATCAATTCCTTTTGCGCCAATTCAGCATTGTTACACTTATCGATGTCGGTACTCTCGCCTTTTTCTGCAAGTCGACCACACTCGATATTTAGTTTACGTAATAAGTCGGGGCTGACTTTTAATTCATCAACCGAAGGTGCGCCACACGCCGCGAGTAATACACTGAAAGGAAGGGCTAATAATAATTTTTTCATCTTTGTCTCCATGTCCTGTGGATATAACAGGGTTAGCCGTAGGACAGAACGCCTAACACCAAACCAAAAAGCTGATTACTCGCCGCTCCACGCTTAAGCCCTTGTTAACGACTTACGATCAAGCGATAAATAATCCGGGAAAATTAACGGGGTTTTGGTCGATCTTAGGCGTATTTTACCTGAAGCAAGAGATTCCTTCTCTAAACTAATACCAAAGATCCGTAGATGAAAAAACGAGGTTAGCCTGGCAAACAAGCACCGTGGGAATATTATTTGATTGCCATCACCGTTAACTCGACTAAACCGGGAGTACCGGCGTCATGAAGACCAGCAGTAACAAGATTCGCGCATGAAAACTAAATGCTCAGCGAGAGGTTAACACTCGCCTTATCAGCTCATCGGGTCATCGGGTCATCGGGTCATCGGGTCATCGGGTCATCAAGCTTAGATCATGAATAGCATCACGACCTAAGCTCACCAGCTTGCTGTTACTGTCGTATTTATCTAACCCGATGCACGTAAGTACTCAATTCTTCTGCCGCGAGTTTAGCGTTATTACATTTTTCAGTATCGCTGCTTTCACCTTTCTCCACGAGTCGGCGACACTCAATATTGGCTTTACGCAATAAGTCAGGGTGTATCTTTAAATCATCAACAGAGGGAGCACCGCAGGCGGTGATTAATACGCTAAAGGGAAGAGCTAACAGTAATTTTTTCATATTTTCTCCGTGCCCGATAAAAGTTATCGTGTTAACCATAGGGCAATGAGGGCTAACACTAAAAAGATCCGACGTTATCGTTTAATAACTGTCTTCACTCTACACAAAAAAAGATTAAAATAGCCCACTGCCGCTAAGCTTAGAGGCATTAGATGATATAGATCACATCCATGCCATTTGGCAACAGCAGCACATGTTTTACTAAAAAAGACTAAAGGAAACCGAATGTCAGAAATCACCACTTATTTCGCCAGCACCGCAAAAGGCATGGAACTGATTCTTGCCGATGAATTAAGGGCGCTAAAAGCGGACAAGGTAAAAGACGCTTTAGGCGGGGTTTATTTTGATGGCGACATGGAAATGGCCTTACGTGTCTGCCTTTGGTCTCGCCTAGCCAACCGCGTATTAATGCCGTTGGCAAAATATGGCGCACAAACGCCCGAGCAGTTGTACGCTGGGGCGATGAAAATTGACTGGTCACAGCACTTTGATGTCGATAAAACATTTGCCATCGATGCCTCCATTCGCCGCTCCAAGATCAACCATTCTCGTTACGCTGAGCAAGTCATTAAGGATGCTATTGTTGATCAATTTAAAGAACGAATTGACCAACGCCCCGATGTACAGCGCGACCAACCGGATATCCGCATTAATGCCTATATCCATAACGATAAAGTCACCCTCAGCCTCGATCTATCGGGCGATAGTCTGCATCGTCGGTGTTACCGCGCCGAATCGGTTGAAGCCCCGTTAAAGGAAAACCTTGCGGCCGCAATTTTAATCCGCGCTGGCTGGCCAACAATAGCCGCTGCTGGTGGCGCGTTATACGACCCGATGTGTGGCTCTGGCACACTATTAACCGAAGCCGCAATGATGGCGGGCGATATTGCCCCCGGCTTGTTACGTGAATATTATGGCTTCCTCGGTTGGGCACAATTTAGCCCGCCAATTTGGCAGCGCTTACGCAAGGAAGCCGAGTACCGACGCGACCAAGGTATCGACAATATCCCGCCCATTATGGGCTCCGATATCAGCATCAAAAATGCCGGCATCGCCAAGGCTAATATCAAAGCGGCCAATTTGTTATGGCAAGTCAAAGCCGTGAGTTTACCGCTTAGCAAAGTGGTTCCCGATGAAGCCTGGAAGCCTGGTTTATTCATCGTTAACCCGCCCTATGGCGAACGCTTAGGTGATATTAAAAATCTACAACCCTTATACCAAGAAATAGGCACCATACTAAAAGCCCGTTTTAATGGCTGGCAGGCGTCTGTTTTCACCGGCAATACCGACCTAGCATTTAATGTCTCGTTAAAATCGCATAAGTCTTATCAACTCTATAACGGCGCAATCGCCTGTAAGGTATTTAATTTTTCGGTAGAACCCGAACGTCATTTTGAAGGCCAGCAAGCGGGGCAGCAGCAAGTCATTGGCGATAACCTGAAAAAATCCTTATTAGCCAGCCAAGGTGATTGGAGTGAAGGCGCGACCATGCTGGCAAATCGCCTACGCAAGAACATTAAAAAACTTAAACCTTGGGTAAAAAACAACGCGGTATCTTGTTACCGTGTTTACGACGCCGACTTACCCGAATACGCGATTGCCATCGACCTGTATCAAGGTGAAAAAACGTGGTTACACGTGCAAGAATACGAGGCTCCCAAAAGCATCGATGAGAAAAAATCTATTCAACGTTTGCGCGACGCCTTAGCGGTATTACCTGAAGTTTTTGCCATCCCTCAGCAACAAGTTTCATTAAAAATTCGTCGCCGGCAAAAAGGTAGCACCCAATATGAGAAACAAGGCACCGAAGGCGGCTTCCACCAAATCAAAGAGGGCAAAGCCGAATTCCTCGTTAATTTTAGAGATTACCTCGACACCGGTTTATTTTTAGATCACCGCCCTATTCGACAATCCATCTATCAACAAGCCAATGGTAAGCAGTTTTTAAACCTATTTGCTTATACCGGTACCGCCAGTGTGCACGCCATTCTCGGCGGTGCTACCACCAGCACCACGGTGGATATGTCAAAAACTTATTTAGACTGGGCACAAAAGAACTTTGAGCTTAACGAGATCAAGTCTGACAAACACCAATTGGTTCGGGCAAACTGCATGGAGTGGTTAGACACCGCCATTAGCGAACAGAAAAAGTACGAACTTATCTTTATCGATCCCCCTACCTTTTCAAATTCCAAACGAATGGAGAATGTGTTTGATATTCAGCGAGATTACATTGAGTTAATTCATAAATCCGCCGAATTATTAACCAAAAAAGGGCTCATTATTTTCTCGACAAATTTCCGCAAATTCAAATTTGACGAGACCCAGTTCCCCAAATTAGCGGTGCAAGACATCAGCAAACAAACCCTGCCAAAGGACTTTGAGCGCAACCCTAGAATCCACTATTGTTGGAATATATCCTTTAATAATTAGCAACGCGATGAATAACACGAGAAGGACCTCAAAAAAAGACTCCATCAGCAGCATACTCCTGGCCAGCATATTACTGCTGGCGGGGTTTTATCTGGCGTATCAATTCGTTGAACCCGCGCCACCGAGCTCACTGAGTATTAGCACCGGCAGCAAGGAAGGTGCTTATTATGCGCATGCACTGAAATACCAAACATGGTTAGCAAAACAAGGCATCGAGCTAACAATAAAAACCTCCGCCGGTTCCGCCGATAACCTAACAAGATTACTCAACGATGAGGTCGACCTCGCCTTGGTGCAAGGCGGCCTAACCCAGCCCGATACCGCCTTACTCTCATTAGGCAGCTTATATTACGAGCCAGCTTGGCTATTTTATCGGCAGGGGCTCAATATCCAACAACTCAACCAGCTGAGCGGCAAAAAAATTGCCATTGGCCCCTCCGGCAGCGGCACTCGAAGTTTAGCGAAAACACTACTGACCGATAATGGCTTAGATGAAAACCAAGCTCAATTACTCGACGATACCGGCAGTATCGCCGCCGATAAGCTATTAAAAGCCGATATTGACGCCGCCTTCTTTATCGGCTCAGAACAGTCCAGGGTTATTCAGCAATTACTGCACGAGCCGACGATCACCCTACTTAGCCTATCGCGCGCCGAAGCTTATCAACGCCTACACCCATTTTTATCCAGTGTCTCTTTGCCAGCGGGGGTCATCAGCCTACAAAAAAATCTACCCGCCAGCGACATTCAACTACTCGCGCCCAGCGCCAATTTACTCACTAGCGACAAACTACACCCCGCCTTAGCGGTGTTGGTATTACAGGCCATTAAAAACAGCCATCAGGCGGCCGGCATTTTTGCACAGCAAGGGCAGTTTCCAAACGCTGCTCAGCTGACCGCACCGATCAGCGATATAGCCGAACGCTTTTACCAAAATGGCCCACCATTTTTAATGCGCTACCTACCTTTTTCGACCGCCATCATGATCGACCGGTTCATCGTGATGCTGATCCCGTTGATCGCCCTACTGATCCCCTTGATCAAGGTGATGCCACCGTTATACCGCTGGCGGATCAGCTCAAGGATTTACCGTTGGTATGAAGCGCTTCACGCCGTTGATGATAAGATTCACCAACAACAGCTCAGCCAGGCACAGCGAATACAGCTTGAACAACAGTTAAGTCATATCGAAAATGAGGTCAACAAGGTTAAAACGCCGTTATCGTATGCCGACAAGGTTTATCAACTGCTCTTACATATCGATTTAATTCGGCGTAAATTACAGCAAAAATGATCATTGCAGGCATCCTGTTACTGCTGATTACCGGTCTGGCATTCGCACTATTGAAAGGTGCTTATTACCCACAAATTCTGCAAGCTGAACCGGTCGTTAAACGCGCAAACAGCCCTTTACTCAGCCGCCAGCAAGAGATCAAGGTATTATCCTATAATGTGCAATTTATGGCCGGCAAGGGTTACGTATTTTGGTTTGACCTGCCCAATGCCGACGGCCCAGACAATCAGCCATCCGCTGCGTCCACACATAAAACCATCCAAGAACTCGCGCGCATCATCAACGATGAACAGCCCGATTTTGTCTTACTACAAGAGGTCGATGATGGCGCTAAGCGCACCCAGTACCAAGACCAATTAGCTCAACTGCTGAGCCTCTTACCCGACGAGTATAGCCACCACGCCTCGGCGTTTTACTGGCAATCAGATTTCGTGCCCCATCCGCGCGTATGGGGGGCAGCGGGGATGAAACTCAGCACCCTTTCGAAACACCCGATCAGCAGCGCTCAACGCCACCAACTCGCGCTCACTCCTGCTAACATTTTTAGCAAACACCTCGGTATTAAACGTGCGGTACTAGAAACTCGCATCCCCTTTCGCGAAGGCGGCGAGATGGTCTTACTGAATACCCACTTAGAAGCGTTTTCCAAACAGTCCGATACCTTGCAACGGCAGGTCGATCAAGTCGACTCGATACTCAACCAGCTCTGCGCGCAGAACAGCCCTTGGTTAATCGGCGGCGACTTCAATTTGCTGCCTGCTGGGCAATATCAACACCTACCAGAGCGCCAACAAAAACATTATCGAGCAAACAGCGAACTCACTAACCTCAGCGAAAAGTACCCCTGCATCCCTTCCCGCGAAGATTTGCAAAACCCTCATCTATGGTACAGCTATTTCCCCAATGACCCCGAGGTCAACAAACCCGATAGAAGCATCGATTATTTGTTCTACTCGCCACTCTTAAGCTGCCAAGCTAAGCGTATTCGCCAACAGGATACCCTTGAAATTTCCGACCACTTACCGCTTATTGCGAGCTTTAAGCTAAACGCATATACTCCATAAGGTTAGTTAGCATATTCCAATAAACCTACCGGAGAGTTTTATGTCAGTTGATGTTATTTTTAGTTTGCAAGTAAACCACGACAACCGTGAAGAACTACTCAGTATCTTTGCAGCAATTTTACCCGACACCCGAAACTACCCTGGCTGTCAGGGCGTTGTTGTTACTAGCAACGAAGACGACGTTCATAATATCGTCATCCTCGAGAAATGGAACCAACGTTCCGACCATGAAGCCTATTTGGCTTGGCGTACCGAACGCGGAGAGATTGAAAAATTGGCTGGTTTATTATCCGCGGCCCCTAGCATTACCTACTTGGCGACCATTCCTAGCTAAGCACAGATCAAGATAAGTCGCGGAGGCCGGTAGGCCTCCGTTACTTAACTGGGTTCCAATCATTAACCCGCTTGCTTCTCATCACTTGGGCCCCCTCTCTTTTTATCAAGGCATGAAGCGCCATCGGAATTCCCCTCAGCAGCCCACCCGCATATGGATTTAACCACGTCGTCGCGATGCGATGTATAATCGCGCGATAAGCAGCATATAAAAGGCAAATCATGGTCAAGGTTGGAAATACATATCAATTAGAAGTCGTTAAATCATTAGATTTTGGCTACTATTTAGACGCAAAAGAGCTAGGGGAAGTCTTATTACCCAATAAAAACGCGCCCCGAGATTTAAACGTAGGTGACATAATCTACGCTTTTATCTACCTAGACTCCGAAGATCGCCCCATTGCCACCAGTAAAAAACCCAAAGCTGAAGTTGGCCAATTTGCCTACCTAAAAGCGGTAGCGCGTACCCACGTCGGTACTTTTTTAGACTGGGGTTTGGAAAAAGACGTGTTAGTACCGTTTGCCGAACAACACCGGCCAATGGACGTCGATACCTACTATTTGGTTTATTTATACCGTGATAAAAATGACGGGCGTATTGTTGCGTCCTCCAAAATAGATAAATTCATTGATGATGAAGAGCCCCACGACTTCAGCCCACAGCAGCAAGTCGATTTAATTATCGCCAACAGCACCGACCTTGGTTTTAAGGCGATTATTAATAACAGTCATTGGGGTGTACTGTATAAAAATGACGTGTTCCAACAACTCAGTTTTGGGCAATCAAAAAAAGGGTTCATTAAACGCATTCGTCCCGATGGGAAAATCGACCTGAGCCTGCAAGGCGGTAAAGAAACCCGTGATAAATACAGCAAAATAATCCTTAATCATTTAGAAAAAAACGATGGTTTTGCGCCCATCCATGACAAATCTAGCCCCGAAATTATTGCCGACACCCTAGGCATGAGTAAGGGTGCCTTCAAGAAAGCTATTGGCGCTCTCTATAAGCAGCGCGTTATCAGCATTGAGAAGAATGGCATTCGCATCATCCCGCAATAACCCTATTACCCACAGAACCGATAACACTATGAAACAAAGTAAAAAATACGACAGCCGAATTTCCAAAGTAAACGACAGTTGGACCGCGGAAATTACCCGCCGTGCCAGCGTAGAAAAAACCGTCGTCTCAAAAACTCAAGCCGATTTTAAGTCGGAAGCTGATGCCAAAAAATGGGCCGAAAAAGAACTGCTGACATTTTTAACCAAGCAGTCTGATCGCAATAAGCGCCGCGCCGAAAAACGCAAATAAGCCCCGTTTTAGCGTTTGTATCAACACGCTTAGTGTACATATCCTCACACATTTCAATTGCCGACAGCGAGATAGAGCTGTCGGCCATTCGTTCTCAAGGTGCAGGCGGGCAGAACGTCAACAAGGTTTCTAGCGCCATTCACCTACGCTTTGATATTCACGCCTCCTCGTTAAGCGATTTTTATAAACAACGACTCAGCAATTTAGCTGATCAACGCATTAACAAAGATGGCGTTATTATCATCAAAGCGCAGCAATACCGCACCCAAGAAAAAAACAAGGCTGCCGCCTTACAACGTTTACGCGAAATGATCCAGCAAGCAGCGTTAACACAACGAGCTCGCCGCGCCACCAAACCCAGCAAAAATGCACGAAAAAAGAGAGTGGACCGTAAAACCCAGCGTGGCAAAGTAAAGTCATTACGCGGTAGAGTCACCGATTAAGCCCTATGACGGCAGGAGAAAGGTCTTATAATAAAAACTTTTCAAGCCAAACACACAGGATTAACCATGAGCGATTTACCTAATTGCCCAAAATGTAACTCAGAATACAGCTACGAAGATGGCAATATGCTTATCTGCCCAGAATGCGCCCACGAATGGTCTAAAGATGCCGCCGTTGATAACGACGATGCAGAACGCGTGTTTAAAGATGCTAATGGCAATGTTTTACAAGACGGCGATACCGTCACCGTTATAAAAGACTTAAAGGTAAAGGGCAGTTCATCGGTGGTGAAGGTTGGCACTAAGGTCAAGGGCATTCGTTTGATCGATGGTGACCACGATATTGACTGTAAAGTGCCAGGCATTGGACCGATGAAGTTAAAAACTCAATTTGTGAAAAAGGTATAAGACGACGCTATTAATAAATTCCACTTAACGTCGGCACAAAAAAAGGCCCCGACCATCAATGGCGGGGCCTTTTTTATAAGCTAAATAACTTGCAACCTCTGAATAACGTAGCGAGCGCAGGCACAAAAACTACCGTCTAAATGAGCAATTTAAGCTGTTTTTTAACGCCGTATTATCAAGCGCAGTCGTTATACTGGGCCTCAACTTAAAAAGAACCGCCAAATTGTTCACTATATTGCACCTTAATATCGGCCAAACTTGGCGCGTGGTTTTGGGTTCCCGCATGCGCTATTTTAATAGCCCCCATCAGGCTGGCGATACGTCCTGTAGTGTCCCAATCCAAATCATTCATTAAGCCATACAATAAACCCGCACGATAAGCATCGCCACAACCGGTAGGATCAACCACCGCACTCGCCTTGGCTGCAGGAATATCTAAACGTTTCCCTTGAGAGTAGATTAACGAACCCTGCGCACCCTTGGTAACAATCAAGGCCTCTACTTGCGAGGCGATTTCATGCGGCGACAAACCTGTTTTTTCTTGCATCATCTCCGCTTCGTAATCATTCACCGTCACCCAAGTCGCTTGTTCAATAAAAGCTTTCAGCTCATCACCATCGAACATCGGTAAACCTTGACCGGGATCGAAGATAAACGGAATCCCCGCTTCTACAAACTGCTGCGCGTGCTGAATCATTCCGTCTCGACCATCAGGAGAAACAATACCCAGCTTAATACCGGCATCTTTTGGCACGCGGTTAAGCTCTGAACGGCCCATAGCGCCTGGGTGAAAAGCGGTAATCTGGTTATCATCCATATCGGTGGTGATATAGGCTTGCCCAGTGTAATCGTCGTCTAGAGTTAATAGATATTGCTGGCTAACGCCTTTTTCACTCATCCAGTCAGCGTAAGGGCCGAAGTCTTTACCGACCGTTGCCATTGGCAATGCTTCTTCACCGAGCAGGTGTAGGTTATAAGCGATATTGCCTGCACAACCACCAAACTCACGGCGTAGATTCGGCACCAAAAAACACACATTCAACATATGCACCTTATCCGGCATGATGTGGTTTTTGAATTGATCATGGAACACCATGATGGTATCAAACGCCATCGACCCACAAATTAATGCACTCATTTTTCTCCCTGTCCTTGTTTTTTCCATACCACGTCAAGCTGCTTGACCGCCTTAACATCATCAAGGCGCCTAACCGGTAAGCTATACGGTGCCGCCTTCAACATAGCGCCATCGGTTTTCGCTTCGTGCAAAATGGTCTCCATCGTATCAATAAAACCATCCAGCGTTTCTTTTGCTTCAGTCTCGGTCGGCTCGATGAGTAAACACTCGGCAATCAATAACGGGAAATAAGTCGTCGGTGCGTGGAAGTCGTAGTCTAATAAACGTTTCGCAACGTCCATCGCCGTCACGTTCAGTTCCTTGGCTTGTTTCTTCAGCGTCAGAATAAACTCATGAGTGGCTCGACGATCTGGATACGCCGCCTCATAACCCACGTCCATTAAACGTTTCAACATGTAGTTAGCGTTCAGGGTGGCAAACTCTGCCACTCGTGACATGCCTTCACGGCCGAGCATTTTTGCATAAATATAGGCGCGTAATAACACCCCTGCATTACCGGCGAAAGCCGACATCCGCCCAATGCTTTGCGGATAATCATTTTCATCTAACAAGACGAATTGGCCATCTTTTTTGCCGACCATTGGTACCGGTAAATAAGGTTTTAAACGTTCGCTAACACCCACTGGGCCAGCACCTGGCCCACCACCACCGTGCGGTGTAGAGAAGGTTTTATGTAAATTCATATGGATTACGTCAAACCCCATATCACCTGGTCGTACCTTGCCTAAAATAGCATTCAGGTTGGCTCCATCGTAATACAACAAACCACCCGCCTTGTGCACCGTGTCGGCAATGTCTTTAATCTTGCGGTCAAATACACCTAATGTGCTGGGATTTGTCAGCATGATGCCGGCAGTTTGTGGGCCCACGGCTTCTTTCAGTGCCGCTAGGTCAACATCTCCATTTTTACCGGTAGGAATTTCACGCACCTTATAACCACACATCACCGCCGACGCTGGGTTTGTGCCATGCGCCGCATCCGGCACGAGGATTTCACAGCGTTCGGTGTCATTGCGTTGGTCGTGGTAGGCTTTGATCATCGCCACCCCAGCAAATTCACCCTGCGCACCCGCCGCTGGCGACAGCGACACGGCTTGCATACCGGTGACTTCTTTCAGCATGCTCTGTAATTCATACATACATTCCAAGAAACCTTGCCCATGTAGGCTTGGGCCTAATGGGTGGCGGCCGGTAAATTCGGCCAAGCTAGCCAAGGTATTACACGCACGCGGGTTATATTTCATTGTGCATGAACCCAGCGGATAAAAGTGTGTATCGATCGAGAAGTTCTTCTGCGATAGACGCGTGTAGTGCCTCACCACTTGCATTTCTGACACTTCAGGTAGCGTCGGTTTAGTGGTTCTTAAGGCATCAGCAGGAAGTGATGATGGAATGTCAGCATCGCTAGGCAACTGCGCATTAGAGGCGCGGCCTTGATGAGATTGCTCAAATATCAACATGGAATAATGTCTCGTTAATTTAATTTAGCTAGGGCAGCGTCGTAATCTGGCTCATCGGCGACTTCTCGTACCAACTCGGCACTGATCACCACATTATCTTCGTCAAGCACCAGTAGCGCACGGCTAGTAATGCCTTTAAAGGGGCCATCTTCAATCAATACGCCGTAATCTTCGGCGAACTCACGTCCACGCATCATCGATAGGGTAATAATATTATCTAGGCCTTCAGCCTTGCAGAAACGCCCCATCGCAAAGGGTAGATCCGCCGCCACAATCAAGATAACTGCATCGGGGAATTTCGCCGCGTGTTCATTGAATTTTTTACTCGATAGCTGACAAACAGGGGTATCGAGACTCGGCACGATGCTGATCAGCTTTTTCTTACCCGCATAATCACTCAGCGACACATCCGCCAGTGATTGAGTGGTTAAGATAAAGTCAGGGGCTTGGCTACCGACCGTCGGTAATTCGCCATTAGTATGAAACTCTGCACCTTTTAAAGTAATAGTCGCCATGATCCGTCCTTATTTATTGAGTAAACCATCGAGGGTGATGGCAAAACGCTCAATATCATCGAGCGTTCGGGTTTCGGTCGCACACACTAGAATGCAGTTATTTAACGCCGAATAATCCAGCGATAAATTGAAACCACCTAAGATATCGTGCTGTTGCGCCAAGTCATCAATGACTTGTTGCGCATCGGTATTAAGCTGCAACACACATTCATGGAATGTTGGCCCATTGAACACCACGTCCACGCCGTCAATCTGTGCCAAACGTTGCACCAATGCCTGGCAGTTTTTGTGCGAATTCAATGCCACTTTCTTCAAGCCCTCAGGCCCTAATAGAGACATATATATACTCGCTGCCGTCACCAATAAACCTTGGTTGGTACAAATATTTGAAGTCGCTTTCGAACGCCTAATATGTTGCTCACGCGCTTGTAAGGTGAGGGTGAAACCCTGTTTGCCATCTAAATCGGTGGTACGGCCAATAATACGTCCGGGCATTTGGCGTACGTGCTGTTGCTTACAACACATAAAGCCGAAATAAGGCCCGCCCGATGCTAGCGGCGCACCTAGCGGCTGACCTTCACCACAAACGATATCAACGCCAATCTCAGCCCATTCACCCGGCGGCTTTAATAAGGCCATCGCCATTGGGTTAACTACTGCAACCGATAAAACTTTATTATCTGCCGCCCAAGCAGTCATCGCATCGACATGATCCAAGGCACCAAAGAAGTTCGGCTGGGGAATCACTAAGGCAGCATAGTCATCACCGGAAAATTCGGCTAATGCCGCTAGGTCGGTTTGTCCAGTCACCGGGTCAAACGGCACATCAATCAGTTCGATATCCTGATTTTTTACAATCGCCTCAGTCACCTTTCGGTAAATAGGGTTAACCGTGCAAGGCATTAAGATTTTTCGTGATTTAGACTTACGATTGGCTCGTACCGCCATTAATACCGCTTCCGCTAGTGCTGAGGCTCCGTCATACAAAGACGCATTCGACACGTCCATGCCCATTAGGCTGGCCATCATCGTTTGGAATTCATATAACAACTGCAAGGTACCTTGCGATGCTTCCGCCTGATACGGTGTATATGCGCTATAGAACTCACCACGGGTGGTAATTTCCCAAACCGCGGCGGGAATATGATGTTCATACGCACCGGCACCGAGGAAACACAACGGCAAACCGTCTTGCGCGGCGCGCCCACGTAACAAGCGCGTCACTTCCATCTCGTTCATTCCCGATGGAATGGCGGTCAGCTCGGCGCAACGTAGGTTAGCTGGAATTTCATCAAACAGGTCATCGATGCTGTCGGCACCAATCACCTCGAGCATTTGCTGAATATCTTGTTCGGAGTGTGGAATAAATGGCATCTTAGTCTCTACTCTTCGTCGATTGACTGCTGGTAAGCATCCGCGTCCATCAGCTCATCCAACTCACTGGCGTCAACGGGCTGGATCACGAACAACCAACCATCGTCATACGGTGCTTCATTAACCGCTTCTGGGCTGTCTTCTAAAGAGTCATTAACCGCAATGATTTCACCCGACACTGGGCTGTAAATATCCGAGGCAGCTTTCACCGATTCAACCACGCTGCACTCATCGCCCTTACCTACACTTTGACCGACTTCAGGTAATTCAACAAACACCAAGTCGCCCAAGGCCTGTTGCGCGTGGTCAGTGATACCAACACGAATGGTTCCGTCGTTGTCTAAGAAAGCCCACTCGTGGGATTCGGCATATTTTCTATCATCAGGTGTATTTGACATAATCATTTCCTATTAAGTACCCAGCTAAGGGTATATATTTTAGTTGAGAGAACAAATTTTGTTCGACTCTGAGTTAAAGTTTAATTTGTACTGCGCCCTGCCGCACGAAACAAGGTTTCACCACGCTAGCATTCTTCAATTTCCCGCGAATATCAATTTTACACTGCTCGCCAATGGTTGCCGGCACTCGGGCCAAGGCGATAGAACGTTCCATCGTCGGTGAATAACCACCACTGGTTATTTCACCCACCGAACCGTCTTCGAGCACCACTTGTTGATGCCCACGCAACACGCCTTTATCTTCTAATAATAGACCGACAAATTTGTCATTATTCGTTTGTTGTTTGATCGTCTCTAACGCGGCCTTGCCAATAAAATCACGTTCTGCTGGTGACCAGCTAATCGTCCAAGCTAAACCCGACTCTAAAGGATTTTTAGTTTCATCCATATCTTGGCCGTATAGGTTCATTCCCGCTTCCAACCTTAGGGTGTCGCGCGCGCCTAAACCGCAGGGTTTAACCCCGACTTCGAGTAATTGCCGCCAAAAACCGAGCGCCTTATCTTCCGGCAACATAATTTCAAAGCCATCTTCTCCGGTATAACCGGTTCTGCCGACAAACCATTCGCCAAACCAACATGCGCTGAAGGGTTTAATTTCTGCCGCTGACATGCCGAGGCGTTCAGGCAGAATAGGGCAAACCTTTTGCCTTGCTTTAGGACCCTGCACCGCGATCATCGCCAAATTGGCCCGCTCATCGATGCTCACCTCAAACGACTCGGCCTGCTGCTCTATCCACGCCAGATCTTTATCGCGTGTTGACGCATTCACCACCAAACGATAGTTTTCATCATCTAGGAAATACACGATGAGGTCGTCAATAATACCGGCATCTTCGTTCAACATGCAGCTATATAAGGCCTTACCCTGACGCTCTAATTTAGCGACATCATTGGCCAATAAATACTGCAAAAATGGCTTCGCTTGCTGACCACTCACATCGACAACGGTCATATGCGAAACATCGAACATCCCCACTGCGTTCCTTACTTCATGGTGTTCGTCGATCTGCGAACCATAATTAACCGGCATATCCCAGCCACCAAAATCAACCATCCGAGCACCAAGCTCACGATGTGCGTTATTTAATATTGTTTGTTTAGTCATATTTTTTTCTCTTTAGCACAAAAAAAGGGCGGCGCGCAAAAGCTTCACGCGCCGCCCCTCTGTCCAAAACCTGAAAGTTTAAGAGCCTACCTTCTCGACCCTCTTTCCTCTTCGGTGGGTGTTTAACCGCTCTCCAGAGCTAACTTGGCCAGCAGTAAAGCGCAGCCTCTCTTATGGTCCATTTGCCTGAGCGATTCCGGACGGATTGCGCCTTCGGCGTCGGCCTAACGCCGAGCTCTCCCAAAAGAGGTGAATTAGCTGGCCATTATACCCGATCCAAATTTTTTATCTATCTTTGAGAAAACACTGAGGAAAACACCGCCTTAGAGCATTATGCCAACAACAGTATCCTGGGTATTATTCGTTGAAATTCAAATTGCAGCTGATTATTTTTCGCGCTATGCTGGTTCACAAGTAATCACACATCTAGGGGGAAATTTATATGAAATTCGACCAACAGATCATCGATGAACTCAACATCCTGGCCCAATTTGACTTATCCAATATTGAGCAAGGCATCAAAATCCATCACGACGCATCGGCATCCATAATTGCCGCAGCTGAGCGTTTATTCAACAAAAAACTAATTGACCAAGTCGATGGCGGCTACCTCACACCGTTAGGCCGCACATCCGCCGAACACGCACAGTCTTTATCTAGCGTGCTAAACGGCCTCTAGTTACTTAAAACCCATCGCATAACGGCAAATTTGTTTTTTCAGCAGCGGTAGTTTATTTAACAAACTCATGCCGCTGCTTCTTATTAGCTGAACCGCCGTCGCATCGGCGGTAAATAAGCGTTTAAGAGCATCCATAACCCCCATCATGACGAGGTTATCGGCCTTGCGCTGGCGCTCATAGCGTTTCAATACTTGTTGGCTCGCAATATCACGGCCTTTTTGTTGCGCCTGCAAAACCACCTCGGCGAGGCTCTGCGCATCCTTCAAGCCCAGATTAGCACCTTGTCCCGCTAGCGGGTGAATGCTGTGAATCGCATCGCCAATCAATACCACTCGCTGCTGACTATATTCTGTGGAAAACTGCATTTTCAACGGAAACGCGGCGCGTGCGCCCAGCAGTTCGAAGTCGCCCAATTTCTGCTCGGAAGCGACTGACAATTCACGACAAAACGCTTCATCGGACAACGCCAATAATTCCTCCGATATCGCTGGCGTAGTCGACCAGACTATCGATATCAAACCATCACGTAAGGGCAATAACGCTAACGGGCCCTCGGCCAAAAAACGCTGCCAAGCGGTTTGCTGGTGCGGCATTGTCGGTCGAACCGTCGCTACGATGGCTTGTTGCTGGTAATCCCAACCGTAATCCTCGATATGACTCAGCGCGCGGATTTTAGAATGAGCACCATCCGCGCCAACTAATAACTCCACCCTAATTTGCTGCGAACACAGCTGAATATCGACCCCTGCGTCATCACTGCTGAAATTCAATAATTGAGTCGAGGTGAACAAGTCACAGTTCTCCAAGCTTCGCAGCTTATTCCATAAGGCTCGAACCGTGATGCGGTTTTCAACCACGCTGCCCATATCCACTTCACCGGCGTCGGCCGAGTCAATCAACAACTCACCACTGCCAAAGTGATCCCAAACAAACATTTTCTGCATCGACTGCTGGCCGAGTTGTTGAATATCCGCCCACACACCCAGCGATTTAAGCAAACGCACCGAGCTCAGGGTTAGTGCCGAAACGCGTAAATCATAATCGTCATTCGCCCACTGCTGACTCGGCTCCGCCGCATCAATCAACGCCACCGACACGCCCTTATCAGCCAATAAACAGGCCAGCGTCGCGCCAACCATGCCACCACCAACAATAGCGACTTGATGTGTTGCACTCGTCATGACTCTCCCCTTAAACGCGGTAAGCGTGCCGCCAAGCCCATCGTTTGCTGAGCAAATTGGTTTTTCAATACTGGCAACTTATCCATCAGCAATAAACCACTATTACGCAGCGTACTGAATGCCGCGTTATCACTAGAAAACAACTTAATCAGCTTATCGGTAAAACCTATCACTAACGATTGGTCTAATTGCCGCCGTTCTGCGTAGACCGCCAATACCTCATCGCTACCGATGTCGCCCGGCGTCGATAACAATACATCCGCCAGCGTCGCTGCGTCGCGTAGGCCTAAATTAAAACCCTGCCCCGCTACTGGGTGCAATTGATGCGCGGCATTGCCAATCAACACCACTCTAGCGGCAATATTATTTGCCACATAAGACAAGTTAAGCGGAAACGATTGGCGAGAACCTAACAAACTGAGCCCACCCAACCACTGGCCAAATCGTTGCTGTAGGATCTCGATAAAGTCTTTTTCTGGCAGCTGTAACAGCTGCTCCGCTCGGGCACTCGGCATCGTCCAGACCACCGAATAACGATCATCAAAGTGCGGTAACATCGCAATCGGGCCCTCGGCGGTAAATCGTTCATAGGCCACATCACGCACCTCCGATTCAACCCGTAACAGCGCGGTAATCGCCTGCTGCTGGTAGGACTGCTGCCGAAGATCAAAACAACCTTGCTCTCGCACTGTGGATGTGGCGCCGTCAGCCCCCACCAATAACCGACAGGATAGCTGCTGCTCCTGCCCATTATGCCGCAAGGTTAATACCGCCTTAGCCGACTCCACTTGGTAGGCCAGCAGCTCTGCCGGACAAAACATATCGACCCCAGCACGGCTTAAACTAGCGTCCACCGCCGCCTCTATTTTTTCCGCCGCAACCACATACCCCAAGGCCTCCACCGCTTGCGACTCCGCAGAAAGCCGAGTCTTACCGAAGTGTCCCTTGTCTGATACGTGAATGTGTTTGATCGGCACCGCCGATTGCAGCAGGCTCGACCATAGGTCTAATTGCTGCAACAAACAGCGACTTCCCCATGACAGGGCAATCGCTCGCTGAGCTGCCGCACCGTCTGGCTTGCTCGCCTGCGGCCGCGATTCAATAATGGCCACCCGCAACGAAGAGTGACTGAGCGCCAAGGCCAAACAGCCCCCGACCATGCCACCGCCAACGATGACCACGTCATAATCAGCCGCCACGGCTATCCCGCATCAGTTTTTCAATCGCGTCGACGTCTTTAACCACCGCTGCGGTTAATACTTCGCACCCCTGCTTGGTCACCACCACATCGTCCTCGATGCGGATTCCGATACCACGCCATTGAGCATCAACCTCACTCGCATTCGGCTGAATATATAGGCCGGGCTCGACCGTCAACACCATGCCTGGTTCCAGCAAACGCCATTCACCGTCTATTTTATAATCGCCCACGTCGTGTACATCCAAGCCCAGCCAATGCCCCGTACGGTGCATATAATAAGGTTTGTACGCCTCTTCTTTGATCAGCGTCGCGACCTTACCTTGCAACAGCCCTAGCTCAACTAAACCCTTGGTCAACACGGCAACCGCCGCCTCGTGCGGGTCATTCCAATGGTTCCCCGGTTTTACTTGCTCGATGGCGGCGTATTGTGCGTCTAATACCAGCTGATACAAGGCCTTCTGTGGCTCACTGAAAACCCCGTTAACCGGAAATGTTCGAGTAATATCAGCGGCGTATTTATCCCATTCGCAACCCGCGTCAATCAGCAATAAATCACCATCATTGAGCGGCGCATTATTCTGCGTGTAATGTAAAACACAGCCATTATCACCACCGCCGACAATCGCTGGGTAGGCCTCGGATTGCGCACCATGACTCATGAAGTGATATTTTATTTCCGCATCCACCTGATACTCAAACACACCTGGACGGGTACACTGCATCGCCTTAGTATGCGCAGCCACAGATATCTTCGCCGCCTTCTTCATCAGCTTAATTTCTTCTGCCGATTTAATTAGCCGCATCTCATGCAATAGGTGATCAGAAGAAATGAACTCCGCTGGAGCCGACACCCCGGTTCTTGACCGGCTACGCACTTCCTGCGACCAGTCCATTAACTGCTGATCAAAACTCGGTTGCGCCCCCATCGGGAAGTACAAACGGTTCTTATTTTCCAGCAAACCCGGCAAAATATCGTCAATATCATCGATCGGGAAAGCATCATCCGCCGCATACTGTTGCACCGCGCCTTCAAGGCCGGCACTAGCCCCTACCCATAAGGCCGTCGTTTCATCGTATTCACGACAAAATAGAATATACTCACCCTGCTCACGCCCCGGCACAAAGACGATAACCGCCTCTGGCTCGTCAAACCCGCTTAAATAATAAAAGTCACTGTTTTGACGGAAAGCAAATTCGACATCCGCGTTACGCTGACACACACCCGCACTGGCGATAACGGCAATATTACCGACCCCAAGCATGCGTAAAAATTGCTTCCGCCTGCGGGCAAACTCTTTTTGTTGTTTTAAGGCTTGTTGCACGAAACTACTCCTATCAAAACCTAGTGGACGGTTGCTTCAGTATTTTTAGCTTCCGCTGATAATTGCAGCTCATCCAACAACATGTGTACTGCGCTACGCACATATTCTTGCAGTTCGATAAACGCCTGCTCATCGGAGTCATCCGAGCCATCCGAGTCCAAACGAGATATTTCCATCAAGTCACGTAACACCCCTCGGTTTTCATCACTCCATTCTTTATCATCACCGACACCCATATACGCCACGCCATACAAAAAGCCTTGGCACCATTCACTCATCGCCAGCGCTCGCACGCCAATACGCTCATCATCATCCGGCAATAACAGGTCGAATAAGAACTCATCTGATTTTAATAACTCGAGAGTTCCATCGAACAAACCTATCAAGCTCTGTTTATCGGTATCGGTTAGCGCTTCAAGCTGCTCATCCGTATCAAAAACCGCCGTGATCCAACGATTAAAGTCCGCATCAAATTTAACACATAGCATACCCGCCGCGAGCCCATGAGTCTCTGACGCCCCCATTAACGCATCGCGCATTTCTAACATCGATTGCAAGTCATCGTAGTCGCCTAATCGTTTCACTCAGTACTCCAAGGTATTTATTAATAGCGCTATGCTATCATTCCGCGCGCTAACACCAAAATTTACCCACTAAATTAATCTCACTATTGACCTAAATAACAATCACACCTACTATTAAAAAGTGACTACAGAACATAACCCAGAAATCGCCCTCCAGAATCTCGAGCAAAAGATAGATACGCTTGTGCATATCTGCCAACAGTTGCATGACGAGAATCTGCAACTTAAAAACAAACAGAACGAGTTATTACAACAGCGTAGCTCGCTCTTGGAAAAGAACGAGAAAGCCAAGTCTCGTGTTGAAGCGATGATCTCTCGACTCAAAGTAATGGAAATTTAGCCATGTCAGCACCCAACACTATTTCCGTCGTCATATTAGATAAAGAATACCGCGTGAGCTGCTCTGCAGAAGAACGCAGCGACCTAGAGTGTGCCGCTCAGTTCTTAGACGAAAAAATGCATCTGATTAAACAATCGGGGCGTATCGTTGGCCTCGACAGAATTGCGGTGATGGCTGGGCTCAACATCACCCACGAGCTACTGGCAGAAAACCAAAAAAAAACCGGTATCAGCCTCAGCTTTAATGACAAAATCGATGCGCTACAAAATAAATTGGATTTTGCCATTAGCAGCTTCAGCAAATAACCTTTTATAATGAAAAACCGAGCTTATATTCTTTAAAGTTTCTAAAAACGACTCATGTCTTATTTCGTTTAGGTATAAACTATCAATGCGTTCCCTGCGGTGTTCGAACTAAGGTGAAAAACCCTTGGACCTAATTACCCTACCGGGAAGACCGATCACCTTGTTGGTGTGCATGCTCTTTTTTAGAGAAGCCTGATACAAGTGTCAGACTCCCACTTGAACCTGCCGGTTCAAGGTAGAAACCTGAATGCGGCGCCAGCGGGGAACGTTTTTTTATGATTCAAAACAAACAAGCTTCACGAGCTGCATTACGCCAGCGAAGACGGCTTATCCCCCTTGCCGACCGTAGACGTTTCAACGACGCTATCCAACAAGTATTATTAGACTCTGGCCTTTTACGCCGTGCTCAACATATCGCAGGTTACCTCGCTAACGATGGCGAACCCTGTATTGCTGCCTTCACTCAACGTTGCGAGCAAGGAAAACAGTCTTATTACCTGCCCATTGTAAAAAAACAGAGGCTGCTATTTGCCCGCTATCAAACCGGCGATTTACTGATCAATAACCAGTACCATATAGCGGAGCCCATCGCAGTAAGCACCCTCCCTGCCAAATTCATCTCGGTCATATTAATGCCCTTGGTCGGGTTTGATCATCAAGGAAACCGCATGGGTATGGGCGGCGGATTCTACGATCGCACCCTCAGCTTTATACGACGAAAGCCATGCAAGCAGCGGCCCCTGCTCATCGGTATTGCCTACAGCCTACAGTCTGTCGATCACATCAACAGACGACCCTGGGATATCCCCTTGGACGCGGTCGTTAACGAAAATGGACTGTTGCTCTTTAGCAACAAAGCGATCGGGCTATTACGCAAGACAAAATCAGCCCAACAAATGAATTAAATTGATGCATTACTATACACAAGCGATATATCATGCCGCCCTAGCCCATAAAAACTCGAGTACCAGCTATTATGCAAGACGCCCTAAAAAAACAAGCCGCAGCTGCCGCTATTCAATACGTTAAAAACTCTCGCATCATAGGGGTGGGTACTGGCTCGACGGTTAATCATTTTATTGACCTACTCGCCCCGATAAAACATCAATTCGAAGGTGCCGTTTCAAGTTCCGAAGCGAGTACTGAGCGCTTATTAGCGATGGGCATTCCCGTTCTAGACTTGAACGCCGTAGGCACACTCGATGTTTATGTTGACGGTGCCGATGAAATCAACTCAAACCTTGAGCTAATCAAAGGCGGCGGTGGCGCACTGACCCGCGAAAAAATCATTGCTGCGGCAAGTAAATCATTTATCTGTATTGCCGACCAAAGCAAACTCGTTCCATACCTCGGCAAGTTCCCGCTGCCCATCGAGGTCATCCCCATGGCAAGAAGTTATGTTGCCCGTGAAATCATCGCTCTAGGCGGCCAGCCGGTTTGGCGCGAAGGCTTCACCACCGATAACGGCAACATCATTCTAGACATTCAACAACTAGAAATACTCGAACCGCGCCAGCTCGAAAACCAGGTTAATAATATTACTGGCGTGGTGACGACGGGGCTATTTGCTGAACGCTCTGCAGATGTAGTACTACTCGCCAGCGAAAGCGGCACTCAAACCCTATCACTAGAAAAACAATAGGCCATTTCTAACAGGCAAAAAAAAGGGACTAAAAGCCCCAAAGTTTTATTATTATTATTGTTTTTATAGCGCCAAATTGTTTTACAACAAATGGCTTTCTCCTCTCCTTGTTGTGAAACTTATACTACTTAGTTTTCACATAAATGCAACAAAAAAACAAAAGAATAACGGTCGTTTGTTTTTCACCCACCACTTCAACGACTTAGCTAGAGCAGTTAAGCGCGTGTAAACAGCCTGCGACCTCAAATCACAACCTGAAATATACTTATATCATTTTGATATATTGCGTGATGACAAACGACATCTACTGCTATAGTTAGCTAACAATAAAAAATGCAGTGATGACAAACCATGTGGATCCCCGACTGGCTTAGCCATTATAAAAAAGAACAACTCAGTGGCGATATGATTGCGGGCGTCATCGTTGCCGTCGTCTTAGTTCCTCAGGCGATGGCTTACGGAATGCTCGCAGGCTTACCCGCCGAAACAGCCTTATACTCTTCGGTACTGCCGCTTATCTTATACGCCGTTTTTGGCAGCAGCCGAACACTCGCTGTTGGCCCAGTCGGACTCATGTCACTGATGACCGGCGCCACCCTACTTGAGTTACCGGTTAGCGAACCAAAGGAGATCATTGCTGCCGCCCACACACTCGCCTTACTCACCGGACTCATTCTATTATCAATGCGCCTGGCTAACCTTGGCTCTATCATCAATTTCCTTAGTCACCCCGTCATCTCTGGCTTTGTTAGTGCATCGGCCATTATTATTACCATTAGCCAACTGAAACATTTATTTGGCTTAGACATTCCTAGGGGCTTACCCACCTACGAAACGATCATCCTACTTAGCAAAGAGATCAGTCATTTAAATATCGCCACCAGCATCATCGGTCTAAGCAGCCTGTTCATTTTATACGGCTTCAAACAGCCGCTAAGTCGAGTATTAGAGCGAGCCTCATGCGGAGAACTAAGCCAGCAGATCATATCTAAGGCAGGCCCACTGGTCGCCGTAAGTATCAGCACCCTTGCCGTATACTATTTAAATCTAAGCAAGCAGCAGCAAGTAGCAATTATTGGTCATATACCCGCGGGGCTACCAACCCTTATTTTGCCAAATATTGAGCCTAGCTTACTAAAGGCCCTACTACCCAACGCTATCATGATCGCACTGATTGGTTACTTAGAAAGCGTCTCTATCGCCAAGTCAATGGCCAGTCAAAAGCGCCAAAAGATAAATTCCAATAAAGAACTCGTCGGCTTGGGCTTCGCCAACATGGCCTCAGCCATCAGTAGTGGCTACCCCGTTGCCGGCGGCTTTGGCCGCTCGATGGTCAATTTCACCTCGGGCGCGAACACACCATTCGCCTCGATCATTAGCGCTTTACTCGTCGCCATATCTCTGGCCTGTCTAACCCCGCTGTTTTTCTTCCTACCCAAGGCAGCACTAGCCGCCATTATCATCATTGCTGTTATTGCGCTAATCGATACCCATACGCTTAAACACGCCTGGGCTTATGATCGAGCCGACGCGATGTCTATGCTGGTCACCTTCGTAACAGTGCTGCTAGTTAACGTGGAAAGCGGCATTTTTGCAGGCATCATCATGTCAATTGGCTTATATCTACATAGGAGCAGCCAACCACATATTGCGATTGTAGGCCAACTAGGTGACAGCGAACACTACCGAAATATTGAGCGTTATAAGGTGCAGACCGAGCCCAATATTTTAGCGCTGCGGGTAGATGAGAACCTTTATTTTGCAAATACCAACTACCTAGAAGACACCATCATGCAGTTAGTCGCGGATAACAAGGAAATTGATCATGTCGTGTTGATCTGCAATTCGATTAGTTTTATTGATAGCAGCGCACTTGAGTCTTTAGATGTCATCCTCTACCACCTGCAAAAGGCCGATATACAGCTGCACTTAGCCGAAGTCAAAGGCCCCGTAATGGATAAGCTAAAAACAACCGCCTTTATTAAAAAAATTGGCGCCGACAATATCTTCATCAGCACCCATCAGGCCATACAGCACTTAAAACAATAAGTGCTTTCGCACTTATAACTCCAATTCACTCAGGCATTTATTACGCCCCGTTTGTTTAGCTTTCAATAAGGCCCGATCCGCTCGCTCATAAACCAAATCAGGGTTATCATCCGCAGAAAACGTAGCGCAGCCCGCAGACAGCGTGATCACGATCCGCTTACCTTTTGAACCAAACTTGCACGCCTCGATACTTTCTCGGAACTGATTCAGTCGTTTAATCGCATTATCCAAATCACTGCCAGCAAAAATAATGGCAAACTCTTCGCCACCGATTCGGCCAAAAAAATCACTGTCGCGTACTTTCTTATCAATTAACTGGCAAATGGTGCGTAAAACCTTATCCCCAACTGGGTGACCAAAAGTATCATTAATATTTTTGAAGTGATCAACGTCCAGAATAGCCAACACTAACGACTCTTTATTTCTCTTCCAGCGCTCAAACTCGATGTCTATTCTTTCATCATAAGCCCGCCTATTACCAATACCGGTCAGCGCATCAACAAAGGCCTGCTGATGAGCTTGATGCAAGGACGATTTAAGGCCTAGTACCTCAGATTCCATTTCATTCAGCTGCATACTGATACGCTCTACGTGCTCCTCAGCTTGTAGCGCACGTTTACTTTCAAGTTCGGAAAAATCCACCACCGTTTGGTTCAACTCACCGAGACGATTGCTCAACATCGACTTCAAAGTCTGCAAACTGTCTGTTTCCAACACTGATTTTTGGATAGTATCGATTTGCCCCCCCATCAACTCGGTCAGCCGCCAGCGATCCTTATGCGCCTCGCGGTTATTTGTACTTTCCTGCTTAAGGTCGCTCGATAACTCGGACAAACGGTGCACAACCGTTTCAATCAAGCCCGATAACTCGACGATAAACTCATCTTTTTTGCTGATTCGTTGCGCTAGGCCCTCAAGCATTTTCTGATAAAAATACTCTAGATCATTCAAGCTAGCGACCTTCTTGAGCTCTTTAATCAGTCCAACATAGTCGATATTTTTAGCCAACTCGATATCAGATTCAGCCAACCGCTCCAATTGCTGCAATAAACTTTGTTTTACCTCCGAAATTGAGCTGGAAGACGCAGGCTGATCTGCTTGCCGAGCAGTATTTTTTAGCACTAAGCTAGCGAGTTGCTGAACCAGATTAGTGTAATCTTTTAGCGTTGCTGCCTGCTGCAAATCAGCCTGCAGCTCGTCAACCCCCTCGTGTAACTCGTCCGATACCCGTAAAGCCGACAGTAAAACATCTAATACTTCAGGTGCCATACCGACGGCATCAGCCTTATTAAAATAGCTAATGATAAGATCTTTTAAATTCGTCAATTCATCAATGGGTGGCGATGTATTATCGGCTAAAGCTTTCGGTAAAGCCTTAATAGCCTTATCAATTTGCCGATGCTGGCCTTTCATTTCAGCAATAATAGAAATAAACACTCGGTACAAATCCTGCGCATTATCGTTGCCTTCTCGCTCTGCTTCATCCAGTGCCTTGACTGCCCGCAAGTACTTATCTTTATAGTCCGTCATCAAATTATTCCTTATCAACTCAGTTAATTATAGCTGCGTATTGACTTAATAATGCCTACTGCATTTATCGTAGGCAAAAAAAAGCCCATTAAATAATGGGCTTTTTCTGATTTTGCAAGATAAGTAAACTTTTCTTGCAATAACCTTAATATTAACGCTTTGAGTACTGAGGGCGTTTTCTCGCTTTGTGCAAGCCAACTTTTTTACGTTCAACTTCACGTGAATCACGTGTTACAAACCCTGCTTTACGTAGTGCTGGACGAAGTTCGCCATCAAATTCCATTAATGCGCGAGTAATACCTAATCTAATTGCACCCGCTTGACCTGAAGTACCACCACCTTTAACAGTGATTAAAAAGTCAAACGTCTCGGTTGCTTCTGCAGTCTCTAAAGGTTGACGAACGATCATACGATCAGTTTCGCGACCAAAATAAGCATCTAAAGGTGCATTATTGATTTTAATTTCGCCTTTACCAGGACGTGCAAAAACACGTGCAACTGAACTTTTACGACGACCGGTTCCATAATATTGGGTTTGTGCCATGATAATAAACTCTTGTTAAATATCTAACGTTTTAGGTTGCTGGGCTTGGTGCGTGTGCTCAGGTCCAACAAATACTTTCATTTTCTTGTACATATTTCTACCCAGGGTGTTCTTAGGTAACATACCTTTCACCGCTGTTTCGATAATACGTTCTGGATGCGTCTCACGAAGCTTTCCTAATGGAACAGACTTCAAGCTACCTATGTAACCCGTGTGACGGTGATACATCTTATCTTTTTCTTTATTACCAGTCACACCAATTTTTTCAGCGTTAACCACAACGATATAATCGCCTGTGTCCACGTGCGGCGTGTATTCTGGTTTATGCTTGCCACGTAATCTAAAAGCGATTTCAGAAGCTAAACGACCTAAGGCCTTACCTTCTGCATCGACAACGTACCAATCGTGTTCTACTTCTTCTGCTTTTGCACTAAATGTTTTCATTTCGTAATTCCACTCACTATGGATGCGGGGTCTATCAAAGAGCCGCGTATTCTATCTATTTTTTAACTAAAAAACAATACCATCGACATATCTTTTAGCAATTAAGCTGGCAATACTATCGCATTAAACTTAATTAGTCGATGCTTTTAGTATATTAACCACCTCACACTGGGGTTTATAACCACTCACCGCCTGCGCGAGAACACCCCGAATAGCAGCATCATCGTTGACCTTAACCGCGTTTCGCAAACCGTCCAGCAGCGGGCTTAACTCCTCCCAGCTCAAGCATGCCTCATTGGCCCGCATAATTTTACTGTGCTGCGTGCTAACGACGTTACCTCCGATCAGCAGCTCTTCATATAATTTTTCACCTGGGCGTAAACCGGTAAATACAAGAGGGATGTCTCCGTGCGGCGTATTTTCATCCTTTACCACCAAACCACTTAGGTGAATCATTCGTTTTGCCAGCTCTACAATTTTAACCGGCTCCCCCATATCTAACACAAATACGTCACCGCCCTCGGCCATTGCACCCGCTTGGATAACTAGCTGCGAAGCCTCCGGGATGGTCATAAAATAACGCATAACATTCGGGTCAGTCACGGTCACTGGCCCACCCTGCTGAATTTGCTGTTTAAACAACGGAATAACTGAACCCGACGAGCCTAATACATTACCAAAGCGCACCATCGTAAACAGTGTTGCACCATCGCCTAACTGCTTATCATTAAGTGCCTGCAACACCAATTCGGCCATCCGTTTTGACGCGCCCATCGTGTTGGTTGGACGCACCGCCTTATCGGTAGATATCAAAATGAAATCACTGACCCCCGATTCAATCGCTGATTCCGCCACATTCAAGGTACCCATGACGTTGTTATTTATTGCTTCACGAGGGTTCTGCTCCACCAAAGGCACGTGTTTATACGCCGCCGCATGGTATAAAGTTTGAACTTTCGCTATTTGGCAGGCTTGCAACACCCTCGCCTTATCGACCACAGAGCCCAGTACAGGCCGTATAGTGATCGCCACGCCCTTGAGGTGTTGTTGTAACTCGCGCTCAATTGAATACAGGGCAAACTCGCTATGCTCAAATAAAACCAACTCCTTCGGCTGCACACGTATAATCTGCCGACACAATTCAGCACCAATCGAGCCGCCGGCGCCGGTTACCATCACCACTTTCTGATAAATGTTTTTACACATCAGAGAAGAATCTGGAAGCACTTGATCTCTACCCAACAAATCCTCAATTTCTACTTCCCGAATATCGCCGACTGTGACCTCACCGCCCGCGATTTCTACCAAGCTAGGCAGGGTTAAAACCTTCACTGGGTAGGGCTCTAACAAGGTGATAATTTCATTCCGGCGTGAACGTGAAACAGACGGCATCGCGAGCAGCACATCGGTAACCCCCTTACGTTCGATCAACCGACTCAAATGACTAAAAGGGTGCACCCTAATATCACCCAATTGACGGCGGTGTAAAGAAGCTTCATCGTCGATAAAACCAATCACTTCCATATCTTTTTTTGCATTTAATTGCCCCAGCAGCTCCACCCCGGAGGCTCCCGCGCCATAAATAACAAACTTACGCGTAACGCCACTGTCCGACAAGGTTGCAAACGCCCCCGCAAGCCACCAGCGAACCACCATTCGACTCCCGCCCACCAATAATAAGGCGATCAACCAGTTAATAATATGTACCGAGCGCGGCACAACTTCAATGCTGCCCAGTAGCACCACCGCTGATAACAACAAGCCATACAAGGACACCGCCTTGACCACCACCCATAAGGAATGAAAACCGATATAACGAATAATTGCCCGATACAGACCCAGCTTAATGAACACCGGAAATGCAACGAATGGAGCGACCATAAACAAGCTAACCACCCGCCCCTCCGGCCAATAAAACTCGCCCAAACGTAAAGAAAAAGCCAGCCACAAAGACAGGGTGATGACAACAAAGTCAAACACCAAGGTCATGCCGCGCTTTACGTAGCGGCTTCGAGCAATAAACCACCCAGGAAAAGAAAAAACATCCATATTTTTTATATCGCACCCATCAAGCTAGCCCTGAGTGACACCCAGGCTCCAGCATTTAAAACAAAAGCGTATCGACTGCTAACGCCCCACTCCTAAATATATAAAGCCACTCTGTTGCAACATTTCTTTATCGAACACATTACGCCCATCAATAACCAAAGGAGTACGCATCAAATTTAACATCGCGACATAATCAGGCGACCAATATAACGGCCACTCAGTCACTAAGAATAGCGCATCGGCTCCCTCAAGCGCCGCCAGCGGAGCATCAACATAAGCAATCAACGGCTCAGCTGGGTAATACTGCTGAAGGTTCGCCGTCGCCTCTGGGTCATGAATCCTCACCTGCACCCCCTGTGACACCAGCGCATCAATAATTCTCAAGCTCGGTGCATTATCGATACTCGCGGTACCCGGTTTAAATGACGCACCCCATATCGCAACGACCTTATCTTTAACGTCCCCTTGGTTGTACTGCCAAAACTTCCGAAACAGCAGTTCTTTTTGCAACTCATTTTCGTCAATCACTGTTGTCAGTAAAGACGTGTCCCGCTGCTGCTGAAGAATACCCGAAAATGTCGACAGATAAGCCGAAAAATTCTGCCCGCCAAAACCACAACCCGGTGACAAATAATGGTGACCAACCCGTGGGTCAGCTCCCATACCATCCTGCACCATCGTAATATCCACGCCCAGCTGATCGGCTAAATTAGCCAATTCATTAATATAACCTAGGCGAATAGCCAACATGCCGGTAATCGCAAACTTGGTAAACTCCGCTTCACGAGAACTCATCAACTGCAATGCATCCAACTCATAACTAAATGGCCGAAATAAGGCCTTTGTTTTAACCAAGGCACGACGACTATCTGCACCTAAAATAATTCGATTAGGTCGCATAAACCCCTGTAACGCCACCCCATCTTGCAAATTATCGGGTACATAAACCACATCACCCACATTAGCCAAACGAGATTGCAGCCCCTCTGATGCACCTACCGCGAAATTGCACTGATTAATAACCAGCAACTCGACAGCCTTCGTCTGACTCAAACCGTCAATGACCCGCTCAGCAATATGCTGCTCCGACGGCTGTAAGGCTAACCAATGAACCGTCGCTGCAACCTCGCCCCCACTCGGCTGCCGCAGCAAGCGCCCATCCGCCATTTGCTGCTGAATCTGCCCCAGCAAGCCAGGTTCGTCATCAATAATAGAGATCGTTCCCAACGACAACATCGGCCCGTCGCTCAGCTCATCGATAACAACGTCATTACCTACTTTAGCTAGACACGCCGCCGCAACCCAAGCAGAAAGCCCCGAGCCATAAACATTAACCTTCATCAGTTACACCTCGTGTTTGCTCTTGAATAAAACGGACTAAACCTTCCGTTGATGCATCCAAATTATCCCCCGCGCCACCGGCTAAGGTAGTTAACAAGGACGTCGCCACTTTTTTCCCTTGTTCAACCCCCCATTGGTCAAACGGGTTAATCTCCCAAATAACAGACTGCACAAACACCTTATGTTCATACAAGGCAATGAGCCCGCCTAATGTTTCCGGACACAGCGCCTCCAACATCAAGGTGGTACTCGGCTGATTGCCATCATAGTGCTTATAACTGGAAGCGCCTTCATTGTCGCTCAGCATACTATCGCCCAAAGCCAGCAAACGAGACTGCGCAAAACAATTTGCCAAGGACAATTGATGTTGCTCCTGCAACTCTGCGCCATCCCCGTCATAACGTACCGCTGGGGTAATAAAATCACACATAACCGGCTCGGTACCTTGGTGCAACAACTGATAGAAAGCGTGTTGTGCATTCGAACCCACCTGCCCCCAAAGCACTGGACAAGTACGATAATCGATACGCTGGCCTGCACGATTAACGCTTTTACCGTTACTTTCCATTTCCAACTGTTCTAAATAAGCGGGGAATTGTGCCAACCGGCCGTCATAAGGCAGAATTGCGTGCGCATGAATATCTAAAAAATTAATATTCCATACACCCATCAATCCCAGCAGTACCGGGAAATTATTTTCCAGCGGCGCTTCTCTAAAGTGCTCATCCATCTTATGCGCACCGTCTAACAATTTACGAAACTGCCCCATACCAATTTTCAACGCAATAGGCATTCCAATAACCGACCATAAGGAATACCGTCCACCGACCCAATCCCAAAGCAATAATTGGTGCCTCTCGGGTACCCCCCAAGCCTTTGCCGCCGCAGGGCTCGCGGTGGCCGCAATAAAGTGCTGCTGATTAATCAACTCAATCGGCTGTTTGCTCGCCGCCAGCAACCATTCTCTAGCGGTATTAGCATTGGCTAACGTATCCACCGTGCTAAATGTTTTTGACGCCACAATAAATAAGGTGGTCGCTGGGTCTAACTTTGGCAACAGCTTTTCCAACTCACTACCATCCATCGACGATACGAAGTGCACATTGAGGTGACGTACTTCCGCGGGGCAATACTGCTCCAGTGCATCGCAAACCATTAACGGGCCAAGGCTTGAACCACCCACCCCGATATTGACGATGTTACTGATCGGTCGCCCATCGTAACCACGCCACTGCGCCTGCTGGATCCGCTCCACTAGTTGCTGCATCTTCATCAATGAACACTGCACACCCGCAACAACATCTTCACCTTCATGCCGTAAAACCCGACCTTCTGGCTGACGTAGCGCCATATGTAAAGCCGCACGCTGCTCTGAATCATTCACTTTATCGGCAGAAAACAGGCGCTCAATCCATGGCTTTAACTGCTGCTGCTGAGCCAAGTCTATTAGCTTCTCCAACGCCTTATCGTCGATGCGCTGCTTTGATAAGTCCAATAAATATTTATCAAACGAAAAACTAAAACGTTCAAAACGTTTAGCGTCCGCCTGAAACATATCTTTTAAGTGTCGCTCCTTTAACGGCTCCGCGTGCTGCTGCAGTTCAAGCCAAGCACTCGTTTTCTCAACAGCCATGGCGTTAAGCTAAACTAGCAATAAATTCTTTCAAACCCTCAGCCGTTTCCGCGTGCTGCAAGCCGTAGGCGATATTGGCCTTCAAATAACCCAATTTCTCGCCACAGTCATACGTATCGCCGGTCATTTTATAGGCGGCAACGGTTTGCTCTGCCAATAAACTATCAATCGCGTCGGTTAACTGAATTTCTCCACCTGCACCTGGCTGGCCATCGGCCAATAGCTCCATCACCCTAGCAGGCAATATATAACGGCCAATCACCGCCAAATTTGACGGCGCATCTTGCTGCGCTGGTTTTTCCACCAAGCCTTTTATCGGAGTTGAACCACCAGCGGCAGGCATGACACCATCACAATCGGCGATACCATACGACTGAACCTTTTCAACCGGCACCTCGCCCACCATAATTTGCGCCGCCGCGCTCGTTTCAAACTCGGCCACCATTCGTGCCAAATCGTTATTCTCTGCTGACACATTATTTACCAGCACATCCGGCAAAATCACCGCAAACGGCTCATCGTTAATCACCGATGCAGCACAGTGTACCGCGTGCCCTAAGCCCTTAGCCTGCGCTTGGCGAATTGCAATAATCGACACATCAGGCGGAATAATTTGCTGAATAGCGGCCAGCAGCGCCGTTTTATTCTTCCGGGCAAGCTCCGCTTCAAGCTCATAATGGCTATCGAAATGGTCTTCTATCGACGACTTACCACTACGCGTCACCAAAATAATTTCCTTAATACCGGCAGCAACGGCTTCCTCTACAACGTGCTGGATAACCGGCTTATCAACCACCGGCATCATCTCCTTTGGAATGGCCTTACTGGCCGGTAATACCCGTGTACCCAAACCCGCAACCGGAATAACAACCTTACGAACCTTCAACATCCTTGCTCCATACCCATAATTATAAAATGGGGTAAATTATACCGTTTAAAGCCTTTGATACACGATTAAAGCACCCCGTTCTGAGACAAAAGAAGCCTGCTCTCACCCACAAATAGAACTCGTAAAAAAACACCTCAAGCAAACGATATCAGTGTGAAACTCCGCTTCGTCGAAGAACCTTAACAACCGTTAACCAAAGAATATAAATATCGAACAAAAACGTCTGCCGTTGAACGTATTCAACATCCCATTCCACTTTTTGTGGTATGGGTAATTCATCGCGCCCATTCACTTGCGCCCAACCCGTCAAACCCGGAATTAATGTCTGCACACCTTGTTCAGTTCGAAGCGCAATTAAATCGTGTTGATTAAACAACGCGGGACGCGGACCGACCAAGCTCATATCACCTTTTAATATAGACCAAAGCTGGGGCAGCTCATCCAAACTTGATTGGCGTAAAAAACCGCCTATTGGGGTTAAAGCACTATCAGGGTCCTGCAACAAATGTGTCGCAACAGCGGGTGTATCCACCTTCATACTGCGAAACTTAGGCATCTTAAATATCACATTATTCATACCCACTCGGTCCGACCAATAGAGCACGGGGCCTTTAGAACTAAGCCTTACTGCAATAGCAATAATCGCAACAGGCAACAGCAGCAAAAAGCCGACGATCAGCGCCACCAACAAGTCAAAAATCCGTTTCCGCACCTACGCCTACCTTATTAACTTAAAATCCACAAATCGTCAGACGCACGGTAGCTCAAGGTTTCCAATAGTGGTGCGACCTGTTGTTGATTTTCTAATGAATCTGAAAAACCTAATAAAACTTCAGCATAAGAATGCCCGTTGTCCAGAGCACCTAACCAAAACGCCACCCCACCTTCATCACCCGAGCGGCCCAATACATTTTGATAAAGCGTATCGAGATACTCGGCATTAGAATCAATAGAAAATCTCTCGGAAAACTCGCTAGAATCGACAAAGTTTTGTGAAATAGTCATTACCTCAAAACCGTTGGTATAACTATCTACCCAGAAATTCAAACCACCGCTATCCGGCTCTCGATCTAATGCCGCCTGATACAGGCTAGCAACACGGCCCACCAACGCCTCGTCGGCTAAGCGTACCGACAAATCGCCCGATAATAAATTTAAAATCCCATCCGAGAAACGTACGGCCTCGATTGATTGCAATGAATCAACGCCTTCTGAAGAGCTAATTTCAACACCCTCGTCAGTGAAGACAATCTGCGCACCCTCATAAGCAACATCAACCACAGCAATATCGCTGCCGCCTTCACCAAAGAGCCGGTCATCGCCTAAGCCTCCGGTAATCACATTGTCTGCACTGTTGCCAACGATAGTATCCGCGTAATCACTGCCAATGGCGTTTTCAATCACCACATCAAAGGCGATGGCAAGGTTATTTATCGCCCCCCTAGCCTCACCGTCAAGATAACCGACCGAACTAAACTCACCCGCAAGCAATGACACATCCACAGCATGGGTTTGATTACTAAAGTCGAAGGTATCACTCCCTGCCGCATCCCATATCGTTAAAATTTCACCATTGGTAGCAAACTGGTAGCTATCATCCCCCATTTTGTAGCTATTATTCGCGCCATACAAATATTGCACCGCCGCTATATCATAGAGCATGGGTGTGGTCGCTTGTCGCCCATCGAATAAGCTATCGGGGTGTCTATTATAAGACATGATGCTATATTGGGCGCTGTCGTACGCCGCCTCAAGTAACGCCGCTCCGTCGTGGGGGTGAGACAAACCAATCGCATGACCAATTTCATGCACCAGTATCCTGTAACTATTACCCCCCTGCGCAGCCGAATAATCCGAATCATTCAACCACACATCGCCGGCCGATTCCGCTGCTTCGGCGCCCGAGGTATATTTAGGCCACGGCAAATAAGCAAAGCCCACCGTCATCCCGTTATCATCGGCCCCAACCGCATCACTGTGGCTAAACCGAAGATCACCCACACTACTCGATTGGTCAACAACTTCTTCAAATGTAATATTGGCGACCGCCGACCACGCACTCAAGGCCGAATGTACCTGTGTCTGCTCAGCCACATCCAATGCCGACCATGATGCCACCTCGTCGCCATAACCACTCTCCCAGAGAGTATCAGCACCCGAAGGAAAACTGTAGCTAAGCTGAGTTGTACCGCCAATAGAAGTAATCCAGCGGTAATCATCCAATAGCGCCGCTACGTTGGCATCCCCCGAAGAGAACACTGGAATAATACTCGACATCTGCATACCTACACTTAAAAGATAGAACCCCCAATTGTAAAACAAACCAGCAAAGCTGTCTGTGAGGCTCTTCACCTTTTGATCTCGGCAAAGGGGTCTAAAGCGGAAAATTCAACTTGTCGTCAACACAACGAGAAGCCTATCAGTTCTTCTCGACTAGCTTCGCACTTCAATAGTCCCCGGCAAGGCAAAAGTAAGCGCTTACATATAGGCATTATGTGTTGTTTGGGTTAATACCCGTTGAGCATTCAAACGTTGCATGTCCGCTTCGGCCATCTGAATACCTTGCCGCGCGGCCGATTGCCCACTTAACCTGTAAACCACATCATTAGTTTTCAATTATTGATGAATATTACCTCTTAATTAAAGAGCCAGACGGCGTTAGGGTGCTACACAGCTGCAATTAAAGTGACAGCGTTTACATAAACAGATAAGGTAAGCAGTTATAACTAACATCGTCCATTTGAGCGTCACAGGAGGAAACACAATGGCAAACGGAGAATTTTTTTCAAGCTTAGTTCGGCTATATCATGCGACATTCGATAGAGAGTCCGACATGGAAGGCATCGGCTACTGGGCATCTAAACTGGCTCGAGGTGAAATGACTTTTGGTGAAGTTGCCGATGAATTTATTGCGTCTGCAGAGTTTACCGATCTTTTTGGTGATGAATTAAGCCATCAAGCGTTCATTGAACTCCTGTATTCAAATGTATTAGATAGGGAACCCGACCCTGATGGCCTAGCTTATTGGCTTGGGCTTATGGAAGAAGGCCTATCGCAAAGAGACGCATTACTGGGTTTTTCAAACTCTGACGAACACATCCAAAAAATTGAAGACGAAAATCAGCAGGAACTATCCTCTGCTGAATTCCGATGATTCCGATGATTCCGATGATTCCGATGATTCCGATGATTCCGATGATTCCGATGATTCCGATGATTCCGATGATTCCGATGATTCCGATGATTCCGATGATTCCGATGATAGATTATCTGACCAAGATGCCCTACAACTACTATATGACGCAGCATTTAATCACTCTGCCGACGAAGAAGGCCTAGGCTACTGGACAAAAGAATTAGCAAAATCTGACGTTGACCTTGGCGATATTGCAGCATTTTTTCTTGCATCAGAAGAGTTCCAAACTCTTTATGGTACTGAGTTATCCGATGATGACTTCATTGAAGCTCTGTACCACAACACCCTCGGGCGCGATAGCGACATAGCAGGAAAAGCGCACTGGTTTGGTCAACTAGAATCTGGCATGGCCAGAGGTGAGCTATTAGAAATCTTTGCCACATCCGATGAACACCAAGAAGACGTTGCACTAACTGGAACCAACGATACAAATACAGAAACCTTAGTGATTTAAGCTAAAGATTTTCGAGACGGTAAAATAAAGCCCCCTAACTAATGACTTAGCTAGGGGGCTTTATTCCTTCACCGCTAAAAAGCTAAGCTGACGATTGAATCCACGCCCTACACCATTTGAGTTAAAATCCTAAACGGCAAGATTAATGCAGTATAGAAGCCGCACCAACAGAAGCAACCGCATCACCAGCCCATGGGTTACCTAATCCCCAGCCATCAACTTTAGTAAGCATCTCGCCGATAAGCTTATGAAGTTGCGCCGAACTAACCGCTAAAACAACGTGATGGCTTTTAGCGTCATCAATAAAACTTAGGTTTATATGGTCGACTTTAACCCCGCCTTCATCTCGCGGTTGGTTAGCCAAGTTAATGGTTTCAATCATAAAGGGAGCCACAGCCTTCTCAATTTCAACATCACCGTGAACGGCCTTTATATTTTGCTGTGCAGCCTGATGATTAAACTGGCTAATTTCACGCTGCTCCGCTTCATTCGGATTCGTTTGACCTTGCGTTTGCTTAATGTTTTTTGCCAACCAAGCAGGCAAAGCAACCAGCAAGCTATTTAACAAACGACGAGTCATAGCCCCCAGAAGCACCTGCTCATCGTTATCGATAAACAGTAAATTCAATCTATCTTGCTGTATATCATAGAAGATAGTGACCTTTTGCACTGAGAACATCATGACAATATAACGACTTTTTAGTCTTAAGCTGGCAGAGCCGCTTGAAGAGCTTGCATATACGCATTACGTGCGGTTTGCGCCAATGCGATTTGAATATTTAAACGTTTCACTTCCGCTTCTGCCACCTGAATGCCTTGCAGTTGCGCCTTCGCATCGTCCGACAGATCATCTAACTTGTAATCTACGTCGTTAATTTTAATCATGGGTACTTCCGCATTTTTTTTAGCCATTGCTATTTCCTTTACTTAAGTTGAGTTAATTTATTGTTCTTATTCTATATGGGGACAAGTTCTCAACTTTACACCCTTTACATAATAAAAAGCCCAAGCTCATTCCTGAGCTAAGGCTACTAAGTGTTATTCCACACCGGCAATCAACTACAAGTGCAATCGCCCCATAAATAAATGAGTTTTTTTTAAGTAGAAGTTAAGCCGCCGCCCCCTTTGATCTTTTAGATCATTAAGCGCTAAAAAAAACAACTTACTGTTTAATTTCGTGATAAAAATTCAGCTGTGAGCCCTAAGTAATCAATAAGTCGCTGCTTATCCTTACTCATACAGGCACAGATTCAGTTAGTACCTTTTCACGAAAAGAATCGGGTAACGCATTAGGTGTTAACACATCAACATTTACGCCCAGCAAACTTTTTAATTCATGCCGAATTGCACCGATGTCCATTAGCGATGTTTCAGGCGTTGGTTCAACCAATAAATCTAAGTCACTCTCATCTGTATCTTCACCACGTATAACAGAACCAAACACACGCACATTGCTTGCACGATGCGCCAACACAATTATCTTAATTTGTTCCCTGTATATTTGTAACGCTACTGATGGGCGCATGTTTCTTCCTGATGACTCTTTAGTAAATTGTAATCTAGTTTCACCTTTATTATAAAATAACCTTGATCAGTTGTTTTAAAACTCATCCTTTTACTCAAACTACGTTTAAAGCGTTTATTTGTGCATCCCTGTGCTTATCCTTTAAATATACAATGCCCGGCTACTTTTAATACCCGCCAACCATTTTTTACCTGTCACTTCACAGACTTCTTTTAACTGCTTTTCTGAGCCAATAAATGCATGCTGACTTTTACCATATTCTTTAACTGTATCCAGCCACATGCCTGTATTAATACCCAGCTTACTAATAATCTTCGGTTCCTTATCTGAAATAAAACCTCGCTTATCCTGCCGAATCGCTCGCCCCGTCCAATCGGCCAACTCAAAATAATCCTTCAGTGAATAAGGAATACCCTTACTGATATTAGATCCATTCGTAAAACCCGCCAATTTAACCGGTTTTGACTTGTTCGTTACCCTCTCACCCCCTTTAGAAACACGGTTTGAATAGGCAGTAATTCTCTGTTGAATAGACGTAAAATCTGAATCTTCTAAATTATCAGACAACGCAGCCCGTACCGGATTTAAATCCACATAGACCATACAAGACAACACCGCTTGCTCATTCAACAACGCCTGACTTTTAAAACGCCCCTCCCAGAAGCGGCCCGTACATTTATCCTCCGCATTAGCCTGCCTAGCAATGGATTCATTCAAACAACGCATAAACCAACTGATATCAGATAAGCGTTCACGCCATTCAGCAATGATTTCTCTAGCCTTATCTTTCTCAGCACTCGTATGGCACTCCCCATTAATATATTGATTAATCAACACGTTACCATTAAATAGATTCATCCAACGCTCGATGACATCACCGTCACTTAATTGCTTTGATTTATCTGCATTAATTCTTAAGACCAGGTGATAGTGATTACTCATTACCGCATAAGCACACACATCAATAGTAAAGGCCTCTGCCAATTCCCTCAATCGATCAACAATCCAGATCTTTCTGTGCGAATAATCCTTCCCTGTCGCACTATCCTCACCACATAGAAAAGCTCTTCTTACGCAACGCCCCATACAATGATAATAAGGCGTATCAGTGATTGATATTTGTGTGTTTCTGGCTTGAGGCATTTTTTCATCTCGTTTACTTGTTATGGCTAGATTAGCATCTAGCCAAGTTCATGAATCAATTTATGGGTGTCTTATATAATTTCCATGAATCAATTTATGGGTGTCTAATAAAAATTGCAAACTAGCACCCAGTTTGTTGGGGGAACTTCACTCTAACCCCGTTGGTTCGTGCTTAATGCGCTTTAAAGATAGGGTATAAAAGCGCGACTGCGATTGCTACAAACCCAACAATCATAACGAATTCTGCCATTATAATTCTCCCAATTCATTTAAGTGTAGTTCTATTTTTCGACTAATTACAGTACAAGAAGCAGCAAACAATGGTAACAACAGACCACCCATATAGAATAGCAAACCCATTTTATCATCCATGTATAGCGTTGCCATTCCAGCAACATCAGCAACCATAATGGCAATTACAATCTTAAAAAGATCCTTCAACCAGTCTATTCTTGATTTAATCTCATCCAATCTGCTCATAAGCAAATAATACACTCTTTAAAACAAAAAGTCTGCGCCGCCAACTTTTAACTCTGCATAGTGACGCATTTATATATGGATACCTCATACAATTACCTAAATCAATTTATGGGTGTCTTATATAATTTTTTCTGGCTTGAGGCATTTTTTCATCTCCTTTACTTGTTATGGCTAGATTATCATCGCCAAGTTCATGATTCAATTTATGGGTGTCTTATATAATTTCGATTAATCAACACGTTACCATTAAATAGACTCATCCAACGCTCTATCACATCACCGTCACTTAATTGCTTGGATTTATCTGCATTAATTCTTAAGACTAGGTGATAGTGATTACTCATTACCGCATAAGCACAAACATCAATAGTAAAGGCCTCTGCCAACTCCCGCAATCGATCAACAATCCAGAGCTTTCTGTGCGAATAATCCTTCCCTGTCGCACTATCCTCACCACACAGAAAAGCTCTTCTTACGCAACGTCCCATACAATGATAATAAGGCGTATCAGTGATTGATATTTGTGTATTTCTGGCTTGAGGCATTTTTTCATCTCTTTTACTTGTTATGGCTAGACTATCATCGCCGAATCAATTTATGGGGAATCAATTTATGGGTGTCTTATATAATTTTCTCTATCCTCACCACATAGAAAAGCTCTTCTTACGCAACGCCCCATACAGTGATAATAAGGCGTATCAGTGATTGATATTTGTGTGTTTCTGGCTTGAGGCATTTTTTCATCTCGTTTACTTGTTATGGCTAGATTATCATCGCCAAGTTCATGATTCAATTTATGGGTGTCTTATATAATTCTTCTTACGCAACGCCCCATACAATGATAATAAGGCGTATCAGTGATTGATATTTGTGTATTTCTGGCTTGAGGCATTTTTTCATCTCTTTTACTTGTTTTAGCTAGATTATCACCCCCAAGTTCATGAATCAATTTATGGGTGTCTTATATAATTATTTATTTTTGATAAAGAAAAACCCTAGTCCATTTCTGAACTAGGGTTTCTCAATTTTTATTCAGACTCTTAAGCCAGAGTCCAAGGCTACTTAGCTTTAACGCTGTTCGCCTTTATTACAAAATACAAGTTTAAATAACCAATTGTGATTTAAACTCATTTTCCTTTAGACTTGCGCTACATCGTTACCGGTAAGGATTGCATTACTCACAACACCTATCAACGTTACTTCACCAGCATCGATAACAGTATCACCTGCTTCTACTACGTCATATATGTAAGAACTGGTACCATCATTCAAGATAAACTTGAACTCTTCAGTTGTCGCGATATTAAAGCCTTCTTCTAAATATGCCGCAACGTCGGTCATATCAGTGAAGTCAGCAATAGTTTCTGTACCAGCAGTCAACATTGATGTAGTCGATGCATTTAATGTAACAATTTGCGTGGTTAAGGTTGTAGGATCTACAGCAGTACCAGCAGCAGATGTTACTGTCTCACCATCATCACCAGAAGCATCGGCGATACTAATAGTATCTGCATCAGCAGCTGTTGTAGACAATGTGAAACCAGTAATTGTTGTTACAGCATCAGAGTCAGTATCGAAAGTAATTGTATCGTTACCACCACCTGTTAGGTCGACAGTATTAGTACCTGCACCCGCATCAATAGTGTCGTCGCCTGCACCAGCAATGATTGTGTCGTTGCCCGCAGCACCATCAATAGTATCGTCATCCGCACCACCATTCAGTGTTTCCGAACCTGCACCACCTGTTAAGATATCATCACCTGCACCACCAGAAACGTTATGAGCAGCAGAGCCAGCAGAAACATCTAATGTATCATTGCCTGCACCACCATCAATTGTAACAGCACCTGTACCTTCACCAGTAATACTATCAACACCGTTTGTACCTGTAATTGTTGAAGCAACTGCAGCAATACCAGACACGTCAAACGTTACATTTACAGATGTCGTATCAATTACCAAACTTGAACCGTCTACTGAAGTAGCATCTAACTTAATAGAAAGTGTATCGTCAGCCGTTGTACCGCCTTTAACGATATACGAAGCACCAGAAACAAGTGATGAGTCTACAGTATAAGTTTCAGCACCACTATCACCAACATCGAGCTGAATGATTTCAATATTAGAAAGTGACACTGTATCATCACTGAGGTCAATTGCACCATCGATTGAGAATGTGTCGTTTCCATCACCCCCATCAATTGTCATATCACCGTTATAACCGGTGATCGTATCTGCTGCAGAACCCGCAGTAATTGTTTTAAGGTTTGCACTTGCTGTTGCAGTCAATACACCCGTTAATCCACTTGCATCTAATGATAGCGCCGTTGATGTGAACGATGCAGTACCAGCACCAGATAATGTTACTGCTGTTGTTGCGCCGTAACTACCTGCTGTTGATGTAAGATTATCATTAGCGAGAATAGAAACAGTTTTCATGTTTGTAATATCGACCGTTCCAAGGTTAATAGTATTAACCGCGTCAAGACCATCATCAATTGTTAATGCCACGCTGTTTGTTGCTGAACCAGCAGCTGCTGCGTTAACATCAAGACCAGTACCTTCAGTTACGGCAACTGTAATTGCTTGACCACTTGCAACATCAATTTGATTACCGGCCATATTCACATTTAGGCTTAAAACGTCAGCGGCAAAGTCTGTATCAATGTCAAGCACACCAGCAGCTATAACACTTACAGTTGTTGTTCCAGCTGTTGATGTATCCGTTAGCTTTTCACCCGTTAACTGTGCAGCCGTACCAGCGATAGTTACACTTTGGTCACCTGTCACAGTAATTTCTTCTGGAGCATCAGAAGCATCTAAGTTAAATGTTGCAGCAGCACCGTTACCTGATAGAGAAATAATTTCTACAACGTCTGTAGCAGCAATGTCTAAATCCACAACACCGTTAGCTGAAATTGTTACAGCATCAGTTGTAGCGCCCGTACCATCAACATTGATAGCCACTTGAGCGGCTGTCGTGCCTGCTTTGCCAGATGTAATTGTTGTTCCATCTAGGTCAACATTTGTAACTGTAATTGTTGTTGCAGAGTTTGCAGTGATTGTTGTCGAATCACCTGCTGCACCAACATTTGCATCAGTTACGCTAACAGTTGTTGCTGAACCACCATTTACTGTTGCACCGCCAGATGCCAAATCAACAGTTAATGTACCGGTAATACCTGTGCCGGCAGTAACAGCAGTATCATTTGTACCATCAACGTTATTTACTGTTGCGTCTGCGCTGCCACCAACTTGTAGTTGATTAACAGTGATTGCACCGCCACGAATATTATCCGCACTAACTGATGCAGCAGCAAATGAAGTAACGTTAAAGTTAATGTTTTCAATACCACTTACAGTCGCTACTGCTGTGTTAGCAGCAGTTAACGCAACATTTAAAGTATCACTATCATTTGTCGTTGTATCAACAACCAAATCGCCTGTTTGATATGTTGTCGCATCACCAGTTATCGTATCATTCCCAGATGTACCAGCAATGATATCTGTCGCAGTAGTCGTTAGTGCTGAAGTTGTACCAGCAACACCTGTAGATAATGAATCAACCGCAGTTTGCGCAGCTGTGTTACCAGAAGTAACAGTTGCAGCATCTTCAGTCACTGCATCAAGAACAGCTTTAGCTGCTGCTGCTGCTGTGTCTCCCGAGTAATCTTTAGAATCGGCAATAACGGCCGCTGTATAAGTTTTAGCAACGGTTACTTTATTAGCAACGGCTGTTGTATCAGTGCCTGATGCGCCTTCAAGAATTTGCACCATGGCTAATTCTTTAGTTGTTGCAGCATTATTGATCGCGTCTTTCCAGAATGTACCGTCAGTACCTTCAACGTAGGCACGACCGAACGCTTGTAAGTAAACCGCAGATAAATAAGCATCGGTATCTAAAGCAACGATTGTTGCGGCTTCTGTAGAAGCGGCAAAGCTTGTTGCAATTGCTTCAACGGTTGTTGACGCTGCATCTAATGCATCGGCATAAAATGCTAAACCCGCAGGATCTGCAGGACGCCCGAAATAGGCGATATATAGTTCTTGTACTTTTGTTTCAGAGGCTGTTGTAGCCATAAGATTGCTCCCTTTAATTATATAATTAAAACTAAAATTAGTTAGCCAAATGCTCCCCATTAATAAAACCCTTTTAGCATTCTGCTACCAGGCCTGGTTAAGCTTTTTAGAGCTCTATAATAGAGCATCGCTTAATACTAATTTCAATCCATCTCGATATCGAGTTTCGAATACGTCTAAAACTCTTCCCAAATTTTAGCTGGCTTTTGACATTCGTCAAGCCCTTATTCATCAGTTTGTGCACTATATCCCTAGTTTTCTCATTCTTTTTCGTAAAAAAACAAAAGCCGCAGACCAATGCCAGCATTAAATACAAAAAAACCATGCCCAGTATCTAGTTAATCGCATCTAATGACTTAACTTCTATGCTCGGCTGATTCCAACAGCCACCTTCAAACTTGGTTTTATCCAAATTAACCACATTAAACACCAAGGCTAGGTCTCGCCAATCATAATTAGCGCTCATATGCGTTTCTCTATCGTGCAGCGCCACCACCACCGAGTAACCACCTTCGCCAAAATTTGCTGGGAAACTAATATTAAACGAATAGACACTGCCCTCGCACGGCTGCTCTATCACTTGTTCGGTGTGCCACGTATTAGTGCCGTACACCAGCTGCCCCAAACGATCTTTAATCGCATAACCTAACACCAAACTGGTTATCGGTTGTAGCACCACCGCGGTAATGCGCAGTTCCACTTGCTCACCCACCGCCACCAGCTCGGCGAGCTCACCCTTACTATTATATAAGGTGATGCTCTCTATTTTTGCCTCACCAGTACCCGAGGAGGTTTGCGCCTTTCCGCTCTTATGCTGCTTAACGGTGACGGTACTGTTTTCCTTTTCAGCAACGAGTGCGTTGTAATAATCAAACACCTGCTCGGGTTCACCATCTTGAACGACCGAACCCTTCTCGATCAGAATGGCTCTGCTGCATAGGCTTTGAATCGCACTGCGATCATGCGAAACAATTAATAAGGTGGTGCCCTGCTGCTGGAACTCTCGAATACGGCTAAAACTTTTGTGTTGAAAATAGGTATCGCCGACCGATAGTGCTTCGTCTACGATGAGAATTTCTGGTCGGTAGGCGGTGGCCACCGCAAAGGCGAGACGTACTTGCATGCCGCTAGAATAGGTACGTACCGGCTCATCGAAATAACTGCCAATTTCGGCAAACGCTTCGATACTGGGTATCGCTTGCTGGATCTGCTGCAAATCAAAACCCATCAGACCCGCGGCGTGAATGACGTTTTGCCGCCCCGTGAGTTCGGGGCTAAAACCCATACCCAGCTCTAGGATAGCGGCAATACGCCCGTTAACTTCCACCCGCCCTTCGCTTGGCTGCAAGGTGCCGGTAATCATTTTAAGTAAGGTGCTTTTACCCGCGCCGTTTTGGCCGATGATGCCAACCGCCTCTCCGGGCTGAATACTAAAATTGATGTTTCGTAGCACCCAGTGCTCGCTTACGGGTTTGCTTGGCAAACCAAACCAGCGCGCAAAACGCTTCCATTCAGAGGAATAGCGCCTAAAGGCTTTGCCCACATTATGTACGGTTAATACGCTCACAGCACATCCACCATTTCTGCGCTAGCCCGTCGAAACAAGAACAAACCTAATAACACCAAACCCGCCGCAAGCGCCGCTATCACCAACAGGGCAGATAGATCGGGTGGTTTATTGTAAACCAGCACCTGATGGTAGGCGTCAACGAGGGTGTACATCGGATTCCAGGCGAGTAGATGGCGATAGCTTTGCGGAATAATATTTTCTGGGTAGACGATGGGGGTAAACCAAAACCATATTTGCATAATAATGGGGAATGCTTGACCAATATCACGCAAAAACACATTCAGCACCCCAATAATTAAACCGATTCCCAAGGCCAAACCAATAACCAATAAGCTCAGCGGGAAAACCCATAACATGGTGAGGCTAAACGAGTGGCCGAGCAGGGCAAAAATACCCAGCATGGAGATCAGCAACAGTACATTATTTAGCGCACAGGAGCCGAGCACAATGGCCGGCAAGGTAATACGCGGGAAACTCATCTTCTTCATTAAATTACCTTGCGCGATAAATAGCGTGAGGCAACGGTTAATAATTTCACTGAATAATTCCCAAGCCAACAAGCCGGCAATCAAGTAAATGGCATAGGCGTATTTATTATCAATACCCGGTAGTTTTGCCGCCAATATATTAGACAGAATGAGCGCATAAATTAATACTTGCGACAGCGGGTTGATAATCATCCACACACCGCCTAATTTACTGCTGGCGAAGCGACTGACTAATTCACTGCGTATGGAGCTGATAACGAAGTGGCGATACTGCCATAATCCACGAAGTAAACTAAACATTGATTGACGCCCGCCTTATTCGTTTCGCGGGGAAAATGTCGGCCGATAAAAGCCCTCGGAATAATAATTTCACATTCATGTTTATTGATATAGCATTGTTAACGAAGCCGTATAAAGCTGGGTTGTTGCTGGTTTGAATGGCAAGATGTTACCATATTGCGCTATAGGAATTTAATATCATTAAGGACAGCCCGCCCATGCTCGATACACCTCGACCGTTTAAACAACGATTATTATCACTGCCGTATTTAGGGAAAATATTCAGCGTATTAGCGAGCATAAAAAACACCCCCAAAACACAGCAACGAACGCAACAGCTAGAGCAACGAACGCAACAGTTAGAGCAACAACTAGAGTTGCAGCGGACAAAAATGGGCCTGCTAGAACAGCAACTCCATGAGCGCCAACAAATTTTTAAGCTTGATATGGCGCGGGTCTTAGCCAGAAAACAAGATATTACTCATGACGCGCCAGCAGCCCCGCTCCCGCGCCCTTTGCCCAATCACTTAGATGATTTATATATCGCGTTTGAAAACCAGTTTCGCGGCAGCGCCGCTGAGATTAAGCAACAACAAGCTAAATACCTGCCTTTTTTAGCCGCGATGGCACAAAACACTGCCGAGCCACTCAAGGTATTAGATATTGGCTGTGGCCGCGGGGAGTGGTTACGCCTTTTGGAGGACTATCATTACCAGGCTAGCGGCTTGGATATTAGCCAAACTATGGTTGATTTTTGTCGCCTAGAAGGCTTAAAGGCCGAACAAGGCGACGCCTTGGCCTATTTAGCCAAACAAGCCGATTGTTCTTTAGATGTGATTACTGCGTTTCATGTGATTGAGCACTTATCGTTTGAACAAATGGTCGGTTTGTTCGACCAATGCCTACGCGTATTAAAAGCGGGCGGGAAAATTATTTTTGAAACGCCAAACCCTGAAAACCTAACCGTGGGTGCGTATTCTTTTTACCTAGACCCTACGCATAAGAACCCGCTGCCACCGGCGACGGTTGAATTTATTGCTCGCCAACGCGGTTACCAGCAGGTGGATATTTTTCGTTATAACCCGCGTGATGAAGTGGGCGAAGCCACGCCATTGGTTGAGCAATGGTTCCGCAGCCCCGTTGATTATGCCGTGATTGCTGAAAAATAAATGCGCATCGCTATCGCCACCACACAAACCCCTTTTATAACTGGGGGCGCGGAATACTTAACTAAAAACCTACTCCGTGCCTGTCAGCAAGAAGGCCATCAGGTGGACATCATCTCCAAGGTTTTTTCGGATGAATCGGCTAATACCATAGATCAGAGCATGGCCTTATGGGGTCAGGACGATTTCAGCTTATGGGGCAGTAAGCCAGTCGATATGGTGATTTGTTTAAAGTTCCCTGCTTTTTATATTCAACACGATTGTAAAATCATCTGGGCCTTGCACCAGCACCGCTCTGCGTATGATTTATGGGACTATGCCGAAGAGCAAGGGCATCAGCATTCGATAGAGGAGCAGGCGTTGCGGCAAAAAATCATTGCGCAAGATAATAAGCTCTTCAATAGCGCACTGCAAAACTTCACCATTTCAAAAACCGTCAGTAAACGACTCAAACACTATAATCATATTGACTCTACCCCGCTATATCACCCACCGGCATTGGCTGAAGCGTTATTGACGGATAATACCGAAGAGGCAAGCGGCGACTACATTTTTGCCCCCAGCCGCTTTGAACCATTAAAACGCCAACAGCTCTTACTCGAGGCTCTAAGTCTTACCCAGCAGCCCGTTAAAGCGGTACTCTGCGGGCAAGGCAGCCACGAACATCAGCTACGCCACCTGGTTAATCAGTATAATTTACACGAGCGGGTGGTGATTCATCAGCAGTTGAGTGAAACCGCAATGGTGCAACACTACAAACAATCGCTAGCGGTATTTTTTGCACCCTATGATGAAGATTATGGCTATGTCACCTTGGAGGCGATGCTCGCTAAGAAACCGGTGATTACTTGTTATGACTCTGGCGGCACCACGGAGTTTGTTGTGCACGAGCACACCGGGTTTATTGAACCACCGAGCGCCGAACGTTTGGCGGCGAGGCTTGACCAGCTGTACGCCAATAAACACTTGGCGCGGTCGATGGGCCACGATGCTTTTCAGCACTACCAGTCGTTTAACATGAGTTGGACTAATGTGCTGCAACACTTGCTCTATTAATGGCTAAACCTTCTAGCCAGCCACGTATTGCAATTATTGTCGACGAGACGATCGATGATTCAAGCCGCTGGATGGTAAAAACCTTATCCGCCAACGGTTGCCGCGCCGAGATCATTCGTTCTAGTCAATTAAGCCCTCGTTACGCCGCACACACCCCGCCTGCTGAACCGCTTGAGTGTTATGAATTGGTTATTTATCGTTATCGACACTGTTTTGCCAGCTTGGCCGCTATTTTGGAACAATACGGTGGCAAGCTGATTGTTTATTATTGCGCCGATATCGCCTTATCGAATCTTCGGGCGTACCCCGACAATGCCGCCTTAATACGCCCACGCGAGTTGGCTCGTCAACAGTTCTGCGAATGGGTACAAGCCAATGCCCAACGGGTCTATTGGCTAGCCGATTCAGCGCAAGCCGCCGCCGATTTAATCGCTTGGGGGGTTGGCAATGTGGCCCACCAGCTGAGCATCATGCCTCCACTTATTGCGCTTGAACCGGGGATTTATTCAAGCCATACAAAGCCGCGCCTGAATAATACGCTAAACATTCTCCTAGCGGATCGACTGCTACCCGAGTCGGGCCAGCTAAAAATACTGCAGACCATCCATTATTACCAGCAATCAGCTACTTGCAACATCGAGCTACATATTGCTGCTAAAACCGAACCGCTATTTGAGACTTATCGGCAGGAAATTGATCAGCTCGCACGGCAACTCGGCATGACGCCACACGTCCACACCGACACAAGGACTGAAACTGTGGCGAATACGCTACTGCTACAAGCCGACATAATGATAACAACCGCCGGTAATACGCGATTGTCTGCCGCAGCGGTGCAAGCCCAAGCGATGGGTTTGGCTGTTTTCGAAGTCTCTAAAACGGAACCTGCCGCTGAGGCCGCTGAACGTCTAGCGCAAACCTTGCGAGACCCTGCCGCACGCGAACAACTGGTATTGCAGGGCTACAGGGCGATCAGCCAGCAGCATACCGCCTTAGCCATTGAACAACGATTGCTCGACGCGGTTACCTATAGCCTTATCTCGACGGGTTCAAGATGAAAATTGGCATTGCGACGGTTCAAGTACCTTTTATGTCCGGCGGCGCCGAAATTCACGCACGCTTATTGCAGGAGCAATTGATTTTACGCCAGCATGAAGTCGACATTATTACCCTGCCTTTTAAGTGGTATCCCGCACGCACGATACTCGAACACATCGAAGCCGTTGAAAAACTTGATTTGACCGAGGTCAATGGGCAAAAAATTGATCGTTTAATTACGATGAAATTCCCCATGTATTTCGTTAAGCACCCGAATAAGGTGGGCTGGATATTACACCAGCACCGGCAGGCGTATGAGTTATTTGAGACCAAACACAGCGATATGCACCTAAGCGCTGAAGGTCGCGATGTTTGCCAAACTATACGCTGCTTAGACAGCACCAAGCTACCCGAACATCAGCGGCTATTTACTAACTCACAACACGTTGCCGATCGCTTATGGCGTTATAACCGCGTGCACGCGGAGGCTCTGTACCACCCACCGGAGGATTATGAGTTATTACATTGTGAACGCTATGGCGACTATATTTTGGTTCCGGGGCGCTTAGATGACATCAAACGTCAATTACTGATGGTAGAAGCGCTGAGCTACCTGCCAAGCATAAAACTTATTTTAATAGGTAATGCGAACACGCCTTATGGGAAATTACTGCAGCAGCGCGTTACGGAACTCGACCTGCAAGCACGGGTAACGATTAAGGGCTTCGTTTCACGCGAGGAGAAGATAAGCCTGTATGCCAATGCCTTAGCGGTTTATAACGGCGCGCACGAGGAAGACTACGGTTATGTCACCCTAGAGGGTTTTTTTTCCAGCAAGCCTGTGATTACCCATACCGACTCCGGCGGGCCACTTGAATTTGTTGTTGACGAAGAAAATGGTTTTGTGACCGAGCCGTCGGCGAAGGCGATAGCTAAGGCCTTAGAAGATTTAAGCACGAGCAAGGCACAGGCACTGGGCGAGTCGGGCAAGCGGTTGATGCTTAGCTTGAATTTAAGCTGGGACTTTATTATTGATTCATTGCTGCAAGGAGATGTGTGATGATCGCGTATATATCCCCCTTGTTACCTAAAAAAACGGGTATTGCTTTATATAGCCAGCATTTAATAAACGCCTTACAAACAGCCTTGAACCTTGGCGGCGAGGAACTGGCCATTTTTGACGATGGGGTCGACGACTGCAATGCTTATCAAACGGACTACATCGCCCAAGAAATATTACCCTTAATCTTTGAAGAAGCCCGTCGGGAACCGTTCAGCCAATTTATTTATAACTTCGGCAATAACCCACATTACCACCTGCCGGTGCTGCAATTATTGAGGCAACACCCCGGCATCGTTGTGTTGCACGATACCGTGCTGTATTACTTAATTGCCGGGCAGGGCCTTGGCGGTGTTTGGCAGGCCTTATTAAAAACACCCAACACACAGCCCATTGACAGTATTCATGAGATCGGCAATGACAATCCAGAGCATGATATTCTTCGTTATTCGGCTCCCGCTAAGCACCCTTTTTTACACGAGGTGCTGGCTAGGGCCGACTCGATTGTTGTCCATAGCAAAATGGCTAAAGAGCAAGTTATTAAGGCTGGGTATACCGGTTCAGTTCACCAAGTCCCGCTGATCGATTATCAGCAAGCCGTTAATGTTGATGCGGCGCTGATTGAAAACAGCACGGTTATTGAGTTAGTGAAGCAAAAAGAGTCCCAAGGCACGTTTATCATCGGCTTATTTGGGTTTTCCGGTGAAACTAAACGCAGCCATAGCATATTTGTCGCACTCTCTGGGCTGGCTGATGAACTAAAGTCACGTGTTAAATTACTGATTATTGGCAACGACCACTATCAGGCCGATATCAGGGCCACCGGCATCACTAAGCTTGTGGTCAACAGCGGCTATGTCAGCGATGCTGATTACGATCAAAGCATGGCACTGTGCGACTTAATCATTAATTTACGCTACCCCTCCATGGGCGAAACATCGGCCGTACAAATTCAAGCCATGAGCGCGGAAAAACCGAGCATTGTCAGTAATTATGGTTGGTTTAGTGAGTTAGACGATGATACCGTACACAAAATCACCGCTGACGAACAAGAGATTGAGGAGCTACAACAAGCCATTACTCGGATGATGTGCGACGAACCGTATCGCTTATCAATAGCTCAGGCCGCCAAGCGTTATGTTAAAAAGCACCACTCACCAGTGCAGGTTGCCCAGCAATGGATGGATATTATTACTGAATCGCGCGACCTTATAGAGTCGCGTTAATTCGCTGGATTTCTTGAACCAGCCTATTGGCACTATGCCGCCAAGTAAACTGAGTTAGCTCGAAGTGGGCCTGCTTATTTAAAGACAAGCGACCTTGTTCCACATCAGAAATTTTTGTCACTAGATCAACCGAATCGGCTAAATCAAAATAAATGACGCTATCGCCCCCCACCTCACGATGAATAGGCGTATCGCTCGCTAATACCGGCAGTTGGTAGTGCTGCGCTTCAATAATGGGCAGGCCAAAACCTTCGACATAAGAAGGAAACACCAGTGCTTTACTGTTTTTGTAGCAGTAGACTAGCTCAGCATCATCTAAGTCATTCCATAAAAACAGTTTCGCATTAAACTGTGGATGCTGCTCTATATCACGTATAAGTTTATCCACCCTCCACCCCACTCTTCCAACAATATGCAGCTTAATATCAAGGCCTAATCCCCATAATTGATTAAAAGCATCGAGTAAATATTGGTGGTTTTTTCGAGGCTCAACCGTACTAACAATCAGGTAAGAGTTTCCCCTTAGAGTTCGCATTAACTCCTCTCGAGCGCACCCTTGTTCTTTGGCGACATCAGCACCCAGATAAAAGTAACCTAATCGCTCACGGTCAGGGCTTGCACCTAACGAGACCAAATAGTCTTGAAGCGAGCAGCGAACTGTCTTTGAAATGGCAATATAACCATCAACATTTTTTTCCGCTTGCTCAAACCAACGACTAAATACCTTACAGAGTGCTTGTTCACAAAATTGCGGATGCGTAATCGGGATAAGGTCATAAATAACCACAATAACATTGGCTCCATTATCTTTTGCATGCCTGATAGCCTCCCATGCCGGCAAATGCCAAGATGAATCCAGCATTAAAATGACATCTCCAGGTGAAAAACTTATAGGAGATGGAGACTCGCACTTAGAGACATCTATTTTAGATGTGAGCGCTCGATAAACCCCGATAAGGGTCAACATGTAGATGATACGACTCAAGCCAAATTTGCTTCTTGGAGCAGATAGAAAATCATTAAGTGGAGCCCAAGTTAATCGCTTTAATACGGCCTCCCTAAAATTCCTTAAGAAACGAAGCACTCGTATTTTACCGCGATTTTCAGGAGGGGCATCATTATCATTATCGCTGCCGCCGCTGTCTTCGTCCTCAACAAGCTGCTTTCGTCTTAAGTCGGGAAGCCCGTCTAAACGATAAAAGCTACCCTCATCGATGCTCATTAAGCTGATAGGCGTATTATCCGGCAGCCGAGGGCCAAGCTGCTCAACAATATGCCTGACAACTCGTTGAATACCTGTATTTAATCCTGAATTCGCCGTATGCGTACATTCAATATACAAATGTTTTATCATGCCGCCTCTAACATCCATTTGAGCATTGCCGATAACGGCTCTACTTGCCTTAAACCAGGGACCCGCTCAAATAAGTACTCATTATCACCACACTGGCGTTTTATATCCGCCGGCCTAGCAAACTGCGGATCTATTTCAATCTTCAATGTATGCCCAGTGATATCCTCCAGCAAGGCGATAACATCTCGAATACTAGTCAGCCGACCAGAACATAAATTAACAAAACTCAACTCGTTATTTGGCACTGAAAGCAGTTCTGTATAAGCCTGTGCCACCCAGCGTACGTCTGAGAAGTCGCGCCAAATATCGATATTACCTAATTTAATGCTGTCAGCCCTTCTTTTAAAGTGGTCAACAATTTTTGGCACTAAGAATTTTATATCTTGACCTCTCCCCGTGTAATTAAAAGGTCGAGTCACCGTAATATTTAATTTATCTGAGTACGTTTTGGCTATTTGCTCCATAGCCCATTTACTGCAGCCATAGTGGCTTATTGGGTTAACTGGGCAGGCTTCGTTTAATTTCTCAGCCGCTTGTATTCCGTAGACGTTCGAACTACTCGCTAAAACGATTTGTTTAGGCGCGCGGGGTAACTTCAAACAAGCGGTTAATATGTTTTGCGGGCCGAAGGTGTTCACCGCATAAATGGACGCGTTGGCACCGTCTGGAACAAAGCTTATTCCCGCGAGGTTAATAATATAGTCTGGCTGTATTTTCAGCAGGGTACCTTCAAGTTGCGGAAGGTCGGTGATATCAACCGCGCTGGTATCAACGTTATAATTCGCCTGCTGTAGCGCAGGAATAAGGTGTTGCCCGGTAAAGCTTGCCGCACCAATCACCCAAACCTTTGCTGAGGCCTGCAACATTAAAAGGTTCGGCCTGTTTTAATGTTCTCTAAATCGCTTTTAACCATCATCGCACATAGGGTCTTCAGGTCAGTTTGCGGCTTCCAACCCAGTGCCTTTTCGGCTTTACTGTAGTCGCCAATTAACAACTCAACCTCGGCAGGGCGATAAAATTTCGGATTAATTTGCACCAACAATTGCCCTGTACTGGCATGGTAAGCTTTTTCTTGTTCTGCCGTCCCTTTCCACTCAATAGGGATGTCAACCGCGCTGAATGCAAGCTCGACAAACTGACGCACGGTGTAGGTTTCATTGGTCGCTAATACAAAGGTGTCGGCCGTATCGTGTTGCAACATCCGATACATACCTTCCACGTACTCTTTGGCATATCCCCAATCGCGTTTGGCATCGATATTACCTAGTTCTAATGGCGTTGTATCACCTAAGGAGATTCGTGCAACTTTATCTGTAATCTTACGTGTTACAAACTCACGTCCACGTAGTGGCGATTCGTGGTTAAACAAAATACCACTACAGGCAAAAATGCCATAGGACTCGCGATAGTTTACCACCGACCAATGGGCAAATTGTTTGGCAACGGCGTACGGACTACGCGGGTAAAAAGGGGTTTCTTCGGTTTGCGGAATCTGTTGAACTTTACCGTAGAGTTCAGAGGTACTCGCTTGATAAAAACGAATGCCCGTATCCACGATTCTTATCGCCTCTAACAGGTTTAATGCACCCAAGGCGGTAATCTCTGCGGTAGTTTGTGGCTGTTCAAAAGAAACCCCAACAAAACTTTGTGCGGCTAAATTGTATATTTCATCTGGCTGCGTCTGCTGAATCAGGCGAATACTATTACCCAAGTCGGTTAAGTCGTGTTCAACTAGTTCTAAATTCGGATGGTTTTCCACACCCAATGATTCTAAACGCCAAAAATTAACGGAACTGGTGCGACGATACGTGCCGATGACCTTATATCCCTTGGTTAATAATAGCTCTGTTAGATAAGCTCCATCTTGCCCGGTTACTCCCGTTATTATTGCCGTTACCAATTGTCCGTCCTCTATTTAAATCCGTAAAGCCCAGCATGATAACAAGGTCTAGTTAACTTCTCTAGGTGCACGAGCGACTACATCGTGAGCAGGCCGTAAATACACACGGCTAAAAGCCAGCCCATAAAATTAGCCAGCATGTCATACCAGCAAAAGCCACTGCCGTAGTACTTATCCCAAATCTCTTTCGATAAGCCGATTATAAAGGTTATTAAGGTGCTTAATATTAAACCCAGATAGGGCAATAAAACTAAGGTTATAAACAAGCAAATGGCGAAGTGTTTTTGTTTATCTTGTTGTTTAATGAATGGCTGCATAGGGCGGTTACTGTCTTCAAGCTAAGGTTTTATATATTTGCATTGTTTTCTGAGCCGTCATTTCCCATGAGAATTGTTTCACTCTTTCCGCCCCTTTTTGCTGTAAGCCTTGCCGTAGCGCCTCATCTTGCGCGACAGCTTCCATCGCCTGCGCGATATCATCGACCACATACGGGTTGATTAAAATAGCGGCATCCGCCGCCACTTCGGGTAAAGACGTGAGGTTTGAGCTTATCACCGGCGTATTCGAGGCAAATGCTTCCAATACGGGCAAACCAAAACCTTCATATAAGGATGGAAACACCATCGCTAGGCTGGCCTGTAACAAGGCATACTTATCCTCGAAGGGCACATAGTCTAACCAAAACACCTTACGGCTTAACGCTAACCCACGCAAGCGTTTCACCAACGCCTCACTACTCCAGCCTTCACGCCCGACTATAACAAGCGGGTGCTGTTGCTGTAGTTGTTCGGGAAGCTGTAAAAACGCATCCAATAAACGTTCAATATTTTTTCTAGGTTGCAGTGTGCCGATAAAAACAAAGTAATTACTCGGTAAGTTGTATCGGGACAATACGGCTAGCTTTTGTTCTTCGCTAACACGCTTAAAACAATTCTCATCCACCCCTAAAGGTGTCACTGAAATACGCGAGGCGGGCACGGCAAAGTGTTCTTGGATCGCCTCAGCCGCATAATCAGAAATGGTAATAATATGATCGGCCCAGTGCGCTGTTTTCTTAAATAAAGCATTTTTCAACCCGCGACCTCTGCCAGCCACCCACTCTGGGTGGGCCAGTGAAATAGGGTCCATAATGGTTGCGACCACGGGAACTTTCGCTAATTTAGGAATGTAGTGATCGGTCGCGTGAAAAAGGTCGGCATTCTGCTCGATGTGCGCTGAGCGGAATAGGGGGCAACCCGTTACCGCGCTGGCAACGGCTTGATATGAAAAACGTCCTAAAGAAGTACAGCCAGCATCACCCTGTTCTGACAAAAAAGCATACCGTGTCGACGAAACACCTAAGGCGGGTATTTGTTTCAGTAAATTCTGCGTATAAACCGCAATGCCGTCTAAGTGGCCAGTTTGCTCCGCCTTGCGCAGCACTGTTGTTCCTAGAGCGATTCTCATGCTAATTCAAGCCTTACTGCAGACACTGCATTATGAGCTTAAGCGCTGGTATAACTGCTGGTATCGTTTACCCATGATATCCGCCGTAAAATTAGCGTCAAAACGCTCCTTAGCGAGCCGTCCCATTTGATCCAACTCCGCATCATGACTCTCGAAGTATTCCATCGCCTTGGCTAACGCAGGCGGATTCTTCGGCGGCACCACCAAGCCGGTTTCACCGTCGATATTAATATAACTGGTTCCCGAGCCCAGCTCGGTAGTAATCATCGGGGTGCCCTGCCTTGCCGCTTCTAACAAGACCATGCCATAGGCTTCAGATCGTTCTGATGAGGGCAATACGAGGGCCTTCGCAAGGCTAATTAGGGCAAATTTCTGCTGATCACTGACACGTCCTAATAAACGCACATTGGTTATTTTATGCTCGTCAATATAGCGAGCCATGGCCGCCCTTTCTGGCCCATCACCAACCACCACTAATGGTAATCCCGTTATTTTGGCCGCTTCAAGCAAGTATACAAGCCCCTTATAATAACGAAAAACGCCAATAAACAAAAAGAACCCTTTGTTATGTGTTTTTTCCAGCTCTTTTATTTCTTGTTGATAGAGGTCTAGCTCGGGCTCTGCACCAATCCCATTAGGAATCAACGTCACGTCCTGCTGCAACGCATTTAACACCAAACTGCTTTCAATATACTTAGGAGAAGTCGCCACCACCGCACTGGCTTTGTTTAAAAAACACTTCATCAGTGGTCGGTATAACCTATACCAACTCTTTTGCCTAACGATGTCCGATTGATAGCTGATAACACTCGGTTTACTGCGTGCCTGCCGAGTTAAAGCCAAGAAGTCAGCAAACGGCCAAGGAAACTGATAATGCACAACATCCGCCCAATTAGACAAGCGCTTAAAGTCTTGCCACAACGACCACGAAAAACCACAGGAGGCAATTTCAGCGGTTAACGGGTAGCAATAGATGAGCGCCTGGGGCGTTTCAATGATTTTTTTTTCTTTACACGCCGCACTGAGGCAAACGATTCTATTGTTTACCCCGAGTACAGACGTAGCCTGGCAAAGTTGCTGCAAGACTTCTTCAATACCACCTTGGCTTATCGCAAAAGATGTTTTATAGACATGTAGTACGTTAATAGCTTACTCTCTCGCTGCTAGCCAACTATTAATATGTTGAACGCTGTCTGTACTAAGCGAACCGACTTTATACTCGAGACGAGCTCTACTCAAAATATAGTCATAACGTGTTTGTTGCAATTCACGCTTCGAATTCAAATATACCTGCTGCGCATCTAAAACATCAGAGACCGTCGCAATCATTAATTGATAGCTTTTATCCATCGCCTGATACGACTTCTGCGCGGACTCGACCGCTTTTTTTGTTGCGTGTATGCGACGAGTTAATGCGTTGACCCGCAAAAAGTCATCCCGTAGTTCTTTAACCGCCTTACGGTACTCTTGATCGTAAGTAGCCTTCGATATGGCCAACTGTTGCTGTGCCTCATATACTCGACCAGACGTGCCACCGCCACTAAAAATAGGCATCGAGAACGTTATCGCGGCAACTTCTGTGTCGTTATTGTTTGAGGATGAGTTCTCGAATCCGATATCACTTTTTTGCTTACTCAGTTGAAGACCAATCACGGGGTAGTGTCCAGCTTTCTGCTGCTTCAAGTTCATTTTTGCGGCCGTTATCGACGCTCCAATGGCTTTTAGCGCTGGGTTGTCTGTTGCTAATTTATCCACATACTGTTCGGCGCTTATTTTTTCCTGATCAAATGCTACTTGCTCGGTTAACGTGGCAAGCTCGCTGACCTGCTTTTGGGTTAACTCACTCAAACTCGCTTCGGCCAAACGAACCCGTTGATTTGCATCAACCTCATCAGAACCCAACATATCTAAACGGGCACTGATTTCGTAATATTCGGTAATTTTTACCAACTGCCTCTTATACAGCGCCTCGGTTTGCTCTTTCTTTTTCTCAAGCGTGAGTATTTCCTCGTGAACTAAAGCCAGCTCATCATTTGCCTGCAGCAGTGCAAAGTAGCGTTCTATCGTGTCTAACCTTACTGCCGCCTCGGTATCTTCAAGTTGAAACTCAAACTGTTTTAAGACCGCCTTCGAGCGTTTCCATGCACTAAATTTTTGCAAGTCAAAAATTGCTTGGTTAACGGTAAACGCATAACGCTGCCCCGAATAATGATCAATAGCGAGGCCTTCAGTCCTACGGGTATTCGTCGTCACATTGCCGCTGACTGTCGCCTGGGGCAGTAAAGCCGAAAATGACTGTTGTTCCCGTGCGACCCCGACCTCAACACCCAATGAATCGATCAAGAGCCTTGGGTCTGATTTCAACACTTGCTGATATGTTTCAAGCAAGTCTTGCGCCACCACAGGCTGAATAAATAAACAGCCGCAGATAACAACGGTTTTTGTCAATCGCCAGCTCACAACTACTCCTCCAGAAAAGAGCGCGTAAAAGCGTCAGTAATAGGCTTAGCGAGGTATTCGAACAGGCTTCGTTCACCCGTTCCTATCAACACTTCCGCCGGCATACCGGGGATTAACTCTAATCCAGAAATATCATCTAAACTGCTCGGCAATAAGGTGACTTCGGCCAAGTAGTAAGGCATTCCCGTTTGCTCATTGATGATCCGATCGGGTGACAATTTAAGCACCTTGCCAAAAAGCTTGGGTGTCGTTTTTTGATTAAAAGCACTAAAACGAACTTCTGCCTCTTGCCCAATAACAAGCCGGTCAATATCGACCGGCGACACTTCCGCCAGTATCGTGAGCTCCTGCCCTTCGGGTACGATCGTTAATAAAGTAGCGCCTGGAGCGACCACACCGCCTTCTGTATGTACTTCTAAGTTTATCACCGTGCCACTGACAGGCGCTTGTATCGACGTTCTAGCAAGGCTTGAATTAATCACCCTGAGTTTTTCTGACACATCAAACAGCTCGGCCTTCACTGACGCTAATTCGTTGGCTATTTCCTTATTCGCGTCTTTTTCCAGTTGAATAATCTGCAGTTTAGTTTCACCTTTTTGGATACTGACTTGCGCCAAGCTTGCCGTGAGCTCCGACACATCACCTTCGACCCTAATTGTTTCACGCAATTTTTCTCGCAATATACGTTTATCAGCAAAACCTTCTTTTAGTAATTCGTCCAGTTCTTCTGCTTCTTCTAACAGTGATTTCAACAGCGCTTGATTACTCTTTTTTTGCCCTTGCATGCCCGTATATTTGCTATCGAGCTGCTCGATGCGCTGCCCCAACACCTGCCTTTCACCCTCTCTACTGGCCATCCGCGCATTAAAGATATCCCGCTGTTCTGTGAGCACTTCGATTACGCGGCTATTATTCGCTTCCCGTAAATCATCTGGAAACGCTATTTGACTCAGTTTTTTCTGCTCGGCCAGTAACCGCGCCTTGATACTTTTAGCAATAACATACTGCCCTTTATATATCTCTTGCTGCGCCTTTATTTGTGTCGTATCAAGCTTAAGCAGCACATCGCCGCTCTTAACTTCACTACCCTCTTCGACCTTAATAGACTCAACAATCCCGCCTTCAAAGTGCTGAATAGTTTTACTGTTATTCTTCACCGCCACATAGCCTTGCGCCAATGCCGCACCATCTATCGGGGCCACAAATGACCAAACGCCCAGTATTCCAAAGGTAAAAAACAAGATGGCATAACCAAACTTTTGTATACCCGCATCATTCGCAATGTCTTTTACTTGCTGCTCGACACTGCTCTCTTGCATATCATTCATAACTATAATCTCTAAAAGGCTGGCGGTACGGTAATAGGCACAGCCACTTTTTTCGCCTTAGGTTGTGCTTGCTTATTCAAGGCATTGAGCACTTCTAATCTGGGGCCAAAGGCCTTTAATGCACCGTCTTGCATCAACAACACCTTATCCAGTTCATTAAGAACACCCGGCCGGTGAGTGATAACGATGACCGTCACGCCTTTTTCCTTTAACGTGCGTAATGCTTGCGCAAGCGCCTGCTCCCCTCGGTCATCTAGGTTTGAATTTGGCTCATCTAACAAAATCAATTTTGGCTCGCCAAAAACCGCTCTCGCCAAGCCGACACGCTGACGTTGACCGCCGGATAAGGCACCACCGGTTGAACCGATAACGGTGTCATACCCTTTAGGCATACTTAAAATGGTTTCGTGCACATCAGCTAATTTAGCCGCGGCTACCACTTTGTCAGAGTCCAGTTCTGAGAAACGAGCGATATTTTCAGCAATTGTCCCATCAAACAATTCGATATCTTGCGGTAAATAGCCGATATAAGGGCCTAACTGCTTTCTATCCCAATCAAAAACATCAACCCCGTCCAGCCTAACCTTGCCGCTCAATGCCGGCCAAACACCCAATAAAGCACGTGCCAGTGTTGATTTACCCGCCGCACTCGGGCCGATAATAGCTAAAGATTCTCCCGCGTTAAGCTTAAAACTCACCCCTTTTACCACGGGTGTGCGTGTGCCTGGTGGCGCAACCATAACGCCATTAACATCTAGCGACCCACTCGGCGCAGGCAAAGACATTCTTTCTGTATCAGCCGGTATTTTCAATAAAATACCATTCAAGCGCTCATACTGCCCTCTTGCAGCAACAAAGCCTTTCCACGAAGAAATCATTAAATCAATCGGTGCCAGCGCCCGCCCTAACAAAATAGAACCTGCAATCATTAAACCTGGGGTTATTTCTTGCTGTAACACCAAGTACGCACCCAAACCTAAAATCAATGATTGCGCCAACATCCTAAACGTTTTTGACACGGAAGTGATTGCTCCCGCGTGGGTACTCGCTTTCGCTTGTAACACCAATACTTTCTGCGCACCTTCCTGCCAGCGTGTACGAATCCCCTCAAGCATGCCCATTGACTCGACGACTTCAGCATTTCTTAAGTTTTTATTGATCAGGCCCCTAGCAACAATCGCTTGTTCATTAGCCTTCTTTAGCTTGCTCCCTGTCATTTTCTCATTTAGCACCGCTAAAATAGACAAGATGATGACCGTGATGATCGCCATCACACCATAGGAAACATGAAACATGAATAAAACTGCGATATAGATCGGCAACCAAGGCGCATCAAAAAAGGCGAATAGACCATTCCCCGTCATAAACTGGCGCAAGCCGGTTAAATCATCTATTGGTTGAGAGCTTGCTTTTGTTCCGCCGGAATATAAAGCCTGCTTAAAAGCAGCCCCATAAAGGCGTTCACTCAAGAGTGTTTCTAAACGCGCACTAACCCTGACTAAGATTTGCGAACGCGCCCACTCCAGCAACCCCATGGTGATAAAAAGAACCAACACGATGAGGGTCAGCATTAATAACGTTGACTCACTGCCACTAGTAATTACACGATCGTATAACTGCAGCATATAAATCGCTGGCACTAGCATAAGAAAATTAATGAACAAACTAAAAAAACCTGCCGTCATAAATGACTTTTTACACAACAACAGTGCTTCTTGTAAATCAGACCTCTTAACAACTTCCATTCAAAACGACCTTTCTTAACCCTTTTTTTCGATTATAACACAACCCTAACTACTGCAGCAGTTGCTACTAATATCAGCCATTGAGCCATTATTAATGAGTTAAGCGAGACAGCAGGCTGAAACCCCCTACATTCATACGTCACTCTGCCGCGCACTATATAAAAGAATATGTTTTGCCTACGGAGCGCTCCGGCGATTACAACCATCTATTGCGTCTATTACCGCTAAACCCTCAAAGCCTGAACGCTTGCCTGCTAGCTCAACACCACAGGTTATCTAAATAAGCAAACGCTCAACGCGCTGGTTATTTTTAATATGCCGTTCGAAAATCTCATCGAGATCTTCTTTGCTTCTGTACTGATACCAGGTCTCATCGGGATAGATGACGACAACGGGACCTTGACCACAGCGATCCAAACAACCCGCGTTATTAATCCGAATGCCGCCAGGACCAGCTAGTTTTTCGTCTTTTACTCGTTTTTTAAGATAATCACGCAGCTCTTGCGCGTTATGGTCCTGACAAGAGGCCCTGCCATCGGTTCTTGAATTGGTGCAGAAGAAGATATGCTGTTTGAAGTACGACATAAGGATAGGATGAGTTAGCTAAACAGGCGTCATTGTAGCCTAGTTTAGCTAATTCACTAGCCGTTTCAGCGCTAACTAAAGCTCATCAATAGAACGACAAGCCCATTCTGGAAAGTGCTGTCTAACCAGCGCATTCATGTCTTTTTCAAACGCGCTATATGTACGTGCTGCTGTTGATTTTTCAGTCTGAGCTGATTTGCCATTAATCATCCCCGCCGCCAAGGTTGCATGGCTGTATTTATCGATCACGATAAAGCTGCCGGTGCCTTTAATATCAGCATAAGCATCGAAGGCAATCACTTGGTTAAGCGACAATTGACACTGCGCAATTTCATTCAACTGCAGCTCGTCAGCCGCCATTTTTTCTAGCGTGTTAACGTCAACTTTATGTTCAATTTTATCGAAGCGCCCGGCAATAACATTAGAGCCGCGCTTAATTAAATAATCAGCACCCGGCTGCATGGCTGCTTCATTCATCCACACCAAGGTGACGTCGAATTGATCCGATAACTCAGGCAGGTCATCACTTTTAACGATCATATCACCACGACTGACGTCCACTTCATCTTCCAGTGTCAGGGTGATCGCCATCGGCGCAAACGCCTCATTGCATTGCATGCTCTCATCATCAACCGCGGGTTGAATAACTTCTTTAACCACCGAGGTTTTTTGTGACGGCAGCACGGTAATGCTATCGCCGACCTTGATACTACCCGCCGCTATGGTGCCACAAAAGCCTCTGAAATCTAGATGCGGCCGATTAACGTACTGCACCGGCAAACGGAAATTTTCTAAATTAACCGTATCGCTAATCGGGATACTATCCAATTGCGCCATTAACGGCGCATCGTCGTACCAGCTCATATGCTCGCTGGCATTCACCACGTTATCACCGGTTAATGCCGATACCGGAATGAATACGGGTGCGTCGATACCAATAGACGCAGCAAACGCGAGGTATTCGTCTTTAATTTCGTTAAAGCGTTGCTCACTGAACTCCACCAAGTCCATTTTATTCACCGCCACCACGATATGCTTAATACCCAGCAAACTGGTGATATAACTATGTCGACGGGTTTGTGTTTGCACCCCGTGGCGCGCATCGATCAGAATAATCGCGAGGTCGGCAGTAGAAGCGCCAGTTGCCATATTTCGTGTATATTCCTCGTGCCCAGGGGTATCGGCAATAATAAATTTACGTTTGTCGGTGGCAAAAAAGCGGTACGCCACATCGATAGTAATACCCTGTTCACGCTCGGCCTGCAGACCATCCACCAATAGCGCGAGATCAATTGCCTCACCGGTGGTTCCGTGTTTTTTAGAGTCTTTATTAATCGCCGCCAGCTGATCTTCAAAAATCATTTTACTGTCGTGCAATAAGCGGCCAATCAGCGTGCTCTTGCCATCATCTACGCTGCCGCAGGTGATAAAACGCAATAAATCCTTGTTTTCGTGTTGTTTGAGATACGCTTCGATATCCGATTCAATCAGCTTATTTTGTTCGACAGCCATTAGAAATACCCTTCCATTTTTTTCTTTTCCATCGAGCCAGATTCATCGTGATCGATTAAACGACCCTGACGTTCAGACACCTTGGTTAACAACATTTCTTGAATAATTTCAGGCAGGGTTTCCGCCGTCGAGGACACTGCACCGGTTAACGGGTAACAGCCCAAGGTTCGAAAACGCACCTTTTCCTTCACCGCCGTTGCCCGCAGCTCTTCTGGCATACGCTCATCATCGACCATAATCTTAGTACCGCCGTATTCAACCACTAAACGCTCTTTGGCAAAATACAGATCAGGAATGGGAATGCTTTCTAAATAAATATACTGCCAAATATCCAGCTCGGTCCAGTTCGACAAGGGAAACACTCGAATAGACTCGCCTTGCTGGTGACGACCATTGTAGACATCCCAAAGTTCAGGGCGCTGCGCTTTCGGGTCCCAACGATGATTCTTATCACGGAACGAGTAAATACGCTCTTTTGCACGCGATTTTTCCTCATCCCTTCTAGCACCACCAAATACCGCATCGTACTTATATTTATCCAACATCTGGCGTAAACCTTCAGTTTTCATAATATCGGTATGCATCGCCGAACCGTGTTCAAACGGCGAAATACCTTGCTCCTCGCCCTTTGGGTTGATGTACACCAATAATTCCATACCCACTTCTTTCGCGCGACGATCACGGAACGCAATCATTTCCTTGAATTTCCACTGGGTATCAACGTGCACCAACGGAAACGGCGGTTTTGCCGGGTAAAATGCCTTTTGCGCCAAGTGCAACATCACCGATGAGTCTTTGCCTACACTATAAAGCATCGCCGGATTATCAAACTCCGCCAGCACTTCCCGTATAATGTGTATAGACTCCGCCTCTAATCGTTTTAGATGAGTCAAACGCTGTTCGCTTATAACCATATCTCGCTCTTTTAACTGAAACATATAATTTTTAATTATAAAGAATTTTTAATAACTCTGCCCATTTTATTACATTGACAACACGAATCAACCTTTCAGACACCGACTTATGCGTCAAATGCGGCCTATGTTTACCGCACTGCCCGACCTATACGCTCAGCAAGAACGAAAGTGAGTCACCCCGCGGTCGCTTAGCACTGATCCAGGGCTGGAGCGAGGGCAAATTGGAGCTAACAACCACCTTAAACAGGCACCTTGATAACTGCCTAGCCTGCGGCTCTTGCGAAGCAATGTGCCCTGCGCAAGTACCCTACACCCGCTTATTGAATGACTTTCGCGCAGAAACGACGGCCGACTCAAACGACAACCACTTAGGTTTATTGGAAAGCATCACAATTAATACCTTAACGGGCTCACATAGAACAATGATGAGTCAATTAGTGAATGTATATCAAAAAACAGGGCTCAGCAAGCTGCCGATTCCCCGCAACGATTATTTAGCCGACAGTATCAATACCCAGCGCCTGCGAGCCCATTACCCCGCACTCGGCTCGATCAAACGAGGACATATCGCCTTATTTACCGGCTGCGCCAGCGAGGTGTTTGATAAAAAAACCTTACACGATGCAATTTTCATCCTACAACACTGCGGCTTCGAGCTGAGCATTCCAAGCGAGCAAGGCTGCTGTGGCGCGTTGGATTTACACGCCGGCAGGAAAACAGCAGCAAACGAATTAGCCGAGCAAAACAATGCCGCTTTTCCCGCGGCTGATTATAGCGCCGTCATCACCGTGGCCAGCGGTTGCGGCGCAAGCTTAGCCCGCTACGACAACCCCTTGGCGGAAAAAATATACGATATTTACGATTTTATTGCCCCCTATTTGGCCGAACTCTCTTTTAATAAACTCGACAGTAGCGCCTGGTTACACAACCCATGCTCGTTAAAAAACACTCTATCTAAAGGGACTGATATTGCAGCCCTGCTCAGCCATATTGAAGGCCTCAACATCAACAAGTTTGATAGCTCACAATCCTGCTGTGGCGCGGCCGGCAGCTATATGCTGCAACAGCCGACAATTGCCAACCAGCTACGTGAACAACTGATTAAGCCGGTCAAACAACAGCCAACACAATATTTACTCAGCAGCAATATAGGCTGCGCCATGCACATCCGCGCCGGCCTAAAACAAGCCAGCCTCAACATCGAAGTGCTACATCCGGTATCATTACTCGCACAACAATTGAAGGCATCATCATGAACAGAGCATACTCCCCCGCCGACACCCTGATCGAACATGCCGACCGCGTTTTACGCACCTTAACCGGCCACGCTAAAACTACCGGCCGCGCAAACCCTGCGGACAACGCCGCCGACAGCGAGCTATGTGACGATGAGAGCAAACTATCCGCTCAGTTAATGCGCGTAAACCACGCCGGCGAAGTCGCCGCACAAGCCCTCTACCAAGGACAGTCATTAACCGCGAAGAATAAATCTGTACAAGAAGAATTAACCCAAGCCGCCGAAGAAGAAAACGACCACCTCGCTTGGTGTAAAAAACGTGTTAACGAACTCGGCCAGCAAACCAGTATTTTTGACCCACTATGGTATGCCGGTTCATTAGCCATCGGCGCAACCGCCGGGCTCGCCGGGGATAAATGGAGCCTAGGTTTTTTAGCCGAAACCGAAAAGCAGGTCGTTAAACATATCGATAGCCACTTAGACAAGTTACCCGATAACGACCATAAAACCCGCGCCATTTTGCAACAAATGCATATCGACGAAAACCAACACGCGGCCAGCGCTATCGAACAAGGCGGGGTCGAACTGCCCGCGCCAATTAAACACGGCATGAGCCTAGTGTCTAAAATAATGACCAAAGCCTCGTATTGGGTTTAAAGCAGTATGCCTAGCCATTACCAACAGCTCATCGACTTTGACCAGAAACACATCTGGCACCCCTATACCAGTCTAAACCACCCGACGCCCGTATTCCCCGTAGAGTCAGCCTCTGGGGTGCGCCTCAAGTTAGCCGATGGACGCGAATTAATTGATGGGATGTCCTCATGGTGGGCCGCGGTACACGGCTATAACCACCCCGTATTGAATGCGGCGGTAACAGACCAACTAACAAAGATGTCACACGTGATGTTTGGCGGCCTCACCCACCAACCGGCGGTTGATTTAGCAAAAACACTGATCGACATCAGCCATCAAGATTTACAGCACGTCTTCTTTGCCGACTCGGGTTCAGTCTCGGTAGAAGTGGCGATAAAAATGGCCATCCAATACTGGGCATCAAAGGGTCAGCCGCAAAAACAGCGGTTACTCACCATCGAAAACGCCTACCACGGCGATACCTTCGGCGCGATGGCCGTTTGCGACCCCGATAATGGCATGCACCATTTATTTAAAGACGTATTAGCGAAACACTTGTTCGCCAAACGCCCGCAGTGCGTAGATGCCGAGCACTACGACCCAGCGGCCATTGCCGACCTACAAGGCTTACTGACGACCCATCAACACAGCATTGCCGCAGTCATATTAGAACCCATCGTACAAGGTGCCGGCGGCATGCGTTTTTACAGCCCCGCCTATTTAAAGAAAGCCCGTGAGCTTTGTGATGAATTCGGTGTATTACTGATTCTCGATGAAATTGCTACCGGTTTTGGCCGAACGGGCAGCCTGTTTGCCTACCAACAAGCCGATGTTTGCCCCGACATTCTCTGCGTAGGCAAGGCGCTAACCGGTGGTTATATGAGCTTAGCCGCCACCCTGTGCAGCAGCAAAGTCGCCAATGGCATCGGCAGCGGCGAATACCCCACGCTAATGCACGGCCCCACCTTTATGGCTAACCCCTTAGCCTGCGCGGTCGCCAACGCTAGCTTGAAATTACTACTCGATTCACCCTGGCAACAACGCGTGAGCGCGATAGAGCAACAACTACGGCGTGAGCTCGAACCCTGCCGCTCGCTCAGCGCGGTAAAAGATGTACGCGTTAAAGGCGCTATTGGGGTTATCGAACTGCATCAGCCCATCGACATTCACTGGATACAACCACGCTTTGTTGAGCTGGGTGTTTGGGTACGCCCCTTCGCAAACTTGGTGTACGTGATGCCCCCCTATATTATGCCAGCCGAGGACTTATCTACCCTAACCGCCGCCATGCAGCAGGTCGTCGCAGAAATCAGCCAAAAATGATCCGCTGCGGAGCTGCAGGCTTACCCTCCAGCACGGTAAAAAACCGTTTCCGCTTGTCTATCAAGGTATTTATACGCCACCGCCTAAGCTGCCTATTCATTATCCTCATCAGCTCGACGCTATCGTTTGCCGACAACACCTTCAAGGAGCAGCCATTAATTGGCATCCAAGGTATCGACAACCGCGTCATCGTCAATGGCTCCAAAGCCCCGTGGCAAGCCATCGGTAAAATATACAGCGCCGACTTATTCGCTTGCACGGGGGTACTGATCAGCCCAAAACAGGTATTAACTGCGGCCCACTGTATTTGGAACAAACAAAACAACCAGCTCATTCCAGTAGAATATATACATTTCGAAACGGGGCATCACCGTGAAACATTCCTCGCCACAAGAGTCGTTAAACGGATCAAACTTCCCGCCCAATATCAGTTCAAACAAGAGCAAGCAATGAGTCTAAATAATTTAGCGCTGGATTGGGCCATCTTAGAACTAGCCTCGCCGATCAACAATATTCGACCAATTCCGCTGAGCCCCTTAAGCGTAAAACAGCTCATCGCAACGGGGCAAAATAGCGATATTATTCAAGCGGGATTTAGTGGTGATAGACGGTACATACTGACCGCCAATAAACGCTGCAAAATAATAAAACAACACCAAAAACTGCCTTTAGTCAGACATAACTGCGATGCCACTAAGGGAGACTCGGGCTCACCCTTATTAATAAAAAGAAAAGGTCATTTCCAAGTTATCGCCCTACTCATAGGCGCGCAATCGCTATCAGCAGGGCAAGCAACGGGTTTGGCCGTCATCGTTCCACAGACGACCCGTTAAAAACGAGGTTTATTTACCAATCAGCGGCGGATGGCAAATAATCTGCACGATAATTCCCTCAGGGTCATAACAATAAAAACTCTTTGCACCATCGCGGTGTTTACGCGGCTGAGTTTTCATCGGTACCTCATGATGAGACAAAAAATCAAACCAGTCATCCACGTCTTGCTCACTGTTTAGAAAGAAACCGATATGGTCGAGTTTTGGCACCCCGGCTTGCTCGCCCTTAACCACGTGCAAAGCAAGATTATCGTTACCCGACGTCAGGTAGACATTCTCTGCATCTGGCCGCCATTCAATCGACATTCCCATCAGTTCCACATAGAAGTGCTCCGCCGCCGCTAAGTCATTAACGTTTAATGCTAGGTGACGTAAACCGGTGGTTGGATTAGGTCGCTTCACGCCTCATCCACATTAACAATTTCGTAATCATGCGTAATCTCTACCGCTTTACTCAACATGATAGAAGCCGAACAATATTTCTCTGCCGACAGGCTCACCGCACGCGCAACCGCTTTATCGCTCAAACCCTTACCTGTGACAATAAAGTGCACATGGATTTTAGTAAATACCGCCGGCACCGCATCAGCGCGCTCGGCTTCGATCTCAGCCACACAATCGCTAACATTCTGCCGCGCCTTGTCCAAAATCATCTTCACATCAAACGCAGTACAACCGCCCATGCCCGTTAACAACATTTCCATCGGACGCAGACCTAGGTTTCTGCCGCCATTCTCTGGCGCACCGTCCATGATCACCGCGTGACCACTGCCTGATTCACCCAAAAACATCGCACCCTCAACCCACTTAATTGTTACCTTCATGTTCTCTGCCCATCATTTAAAATTTTAGCCGCAAAGAATATCATAAAATATCGCCGGTATTTTCCGCCTCCGAGTAATTCCAGCAATCTCTGCTACACTTTCGCCATGAGTAAGCTCAAGCCCATCCTCAATTTTTCAGGAATGCCCGACGAAACCTTTTCACGGTTTATTAGCTTCTGCCATCGCCACGAATATGCCAATAAAACCGACATTATTCAGCCTGGTGATGAAGCTGATACGCTGTATTATTTTATCGAAGGTTCGGCCTACGTTCGTGTCGATGAGGTGGATGGCCACGAGTTCATTTTAGCCTGCTTAAGCCGCGGTGATTTTATTGGCGAAGCGGGGTTTTTTGAGGCCGAGACGCAACGCGGTAAGCGCGACGTGTATGTTCAAACCTGCGCAAAATCGCAGCTCGCTAGAATTAGCTATAAACGCCTCAACAACCTATTTGAAAATGAACTAAAAGTCGACAGCATCGAAATCATCAATGCACTGGGCCGTCAATTAGCCAAGCGTTTATTACAAACCAGCCGCAAAGCGGGGCACCTAGCTTTTTTAGACGTCAGTGGCCGGGTCGCCCGCACCTTAATTGAGCTAAGCGAGTCTCCCGATGCAATGACCCACCCAGAGGGCATGCAAATCCGCATTACTCGGCAAGATATCGGTCGAATGGTCGGCTGCTCGCGCGAAATGGCGGGCCGTGTTTTGAAGTCGATGGTCGAAGATGGCCTCATCGAAACGGCCGGCAAAACCATCCTCATCAAAGGTAGTCGCTAAGCGATTAACTCTTTCAACGCCTGACCTGGGTCTTCACAGCGCATAAAGGCCTCACCAATTAAAAACGTATTCACCTGATGCTCTTTAAGCATTTTTATATCCTCGCTTTTATGCAAGCCACTTTCACTCACCACCACCACCCCGGCAGGAATTTTATCTAACAGCTGTAGAGTATTTTGTAAGGAGGTCTCGAAGGTATGCAGGTTCCGATTATTAATCCCTACCAACGACAAGTTTAAACGTAACGCCCGCGCTAGCTCAGCCGCATCGTGCACCTCAACCAACACATCCATCCCCAAATCAATCGCCAGTTGGTACAACTCCGCTAAACGCTGATCATCCAAGGCGGCCACGATCAATAAAATACAATCCGCCCCAATCACCCGCGCTTCATACACCTGATACACGTCGACAATAAAGTCTTTTCGAATAACCGGTAAATCACAGGCCGCTCGGGCCTGCTGTAAATACAACTCAGAGCCTTGAAAGAAATCCTTATCGGTCAATACCGATAAACACGCCGCCCCACCCACTTGGTAGCTTTGCGCAATCTCCGCGGGGATAAAGTGCTCACGCAACAAACCCTTGCTCGGCGAGGCTTTTTTAACCTCGGCGATCACCGCCGTCTCACCCTTCGCCAGTTTTAGTTCAATCGCTTTCACAAAGCCACGTACCGGCGATGCCGTCGTAATTTGCTGCTTTAAGTCATCAATGGATACCGTCGCTGAACGCTCGGCAATTTCTTGCTGCTTACGGGCTAAGATCTTTTTTAAAACGTCGGGGGTATTACTCATATTAGAAACTCTGGGTTTTTTCTGTTAAATCATTTATTTTTTGCAAGGCCGCGCCGGAATGAATAACCTCTTGAGCCAATAGTACACCCGCCTTAATACTTGCGGAAACGCCACTGACGTATAAGGCCGCACCGGCATTTAACGCCAACATATCGGCCGCTTTTTTAGCCTCCAAGCTTACACCCGCACCTAATGCCGCCTTAATCAAGGTCAGCGATTGTTCCGCGCTATCCACCACCAAGCCGTCCAAACTTTGCCGAGCAATGCCAAATTCCTCAGGGCAAAGACTGTATTCGGTAATCTGCGAATTTTTCAGTTCGGCAACATGGGTCGGCTCCGCCAAACTAATTTCGTCTAAGCCATCCTCCGCGTGCACGACTAGCACCCGCTCACTCCCCAAGCGCTGCAGCACCTCGGCAATCGGCCGACACAACGCCTTATCAAACACGCCTACAACTTGTGACTTCACCCCTGCCGGATTAGTCATTGGCCCCAACATATTAAAAATAGTCCGCTGCGCTAACTCTTTGCGCGGGCCAATCGCGTGTTTCATCGCACTATGGTGTGCGGGCGCAAACATAAAGCCAATACCTACATCCTGAATACAGGCGGCTACCTGCTCGGGACTGAGGTTTAAATTAATCCCCGCCGCCTCCAATACATCGGCGCTGCCGGTGGAGCTAGAAATCGAACGGTTACCGTGTTTGGCAACCGAGCCACCCGCCGCCGCCACGATAAACGCACAGGCGGTAGAGACATTAAATAGGTTTGAACCATCGCCGCCAGTGCCGCAGGTATCGACCAAAAACGCTGCCTGTACCTCCACCGGGGTAGCCAGCTCACGCATCACAATCACCGCACCTTCAATTTCATCCAAGCTCTCGCCTTTCATCCGTAGCGCGACTAAAAAACCACCAATCTGCGCAGGCGTCGCCTGTCCTTGCATAATCTGCCGCATCACCGCCGTCATCTCAGCGGTCGATAAATGCTGACCGTTAATGGCTGCCGCAAGCGCCTGTTGAATATCCATTATTAAGCCCTATTTAAAAAGTTTCTGAGCAAATCATGACCATGCTCACTCAAGATAGATTCGGGGTGAAACTGCACGCCTTCGACGTCCAGCTCACGGTGGCGTAGCCCCATAATTTCGTCCAACTCACCCTCGACGGTTTCTGTCCAAGCGGTAATCTCTAAGCAATCGGGTAGGGAGTCTTTTTCCACCACCAGCGAATGATATCGAGTGGCTTTAAAAGGCTTACTCAAGCCCTTAAACACGCCCAAATCGTTGTGGTACATCGGGGATGTTTTGCCGTGCATAATTTGCTTAGCGTGCACCACCTTGCCACCGAACACTTCTCCGATACTTTGATGCCCCAAACACACCCCTAAAATAGGCAGCTTACCCGCCAGTGTTTTAATCAACTCCAGCGAAATACCTGCCTCGGTTGGGGTACACGGCCCTGGGGAAATAACCAGCTTATCCGGCTGCATATCGATCACTTGCTGAACGCTCAACTGATCATTACGCACCACATGCACATCGGCTCCTAGCTCGGCAAAGTACTGCACTAGGTTATAGGTGAACGAGTCATAGTTATCGATCATTACCAATTTACAAGCAGCCACTAGTCTTCACCTTCTGTTAATCCACGCTGCACCATCGCCACCGCTTTAAATATTGCCCGACCTTTATTCATCGTTTCTGCCCATTCATTCTCAGGCACCGAGTCGTGAACGATACCAGCCCCCGCTTGAATATGTAACTGCCCGTCTTTAATCACCGCAGTGCGAATCGCAATCGCGGTATCTAAATTTCCAGACCATGACAAATAACCCACCGCACCCGAATAGATTCCGCGTTTCACCGGCTCTAATTCATCAATAATTTGCATCGCGCGTATTTTTGGTGCGCCACTCACCGTGCCAGCAGGAAAGGTTGCCGCCAACACATCAATGGCATCTAATTCCGGCAATAACTTACCCGTTACATTAGACACAATATGCATCACGTGTGAATAGCGCTCAATCACCATTTTATCGGTCAGCTCGACGCTACCCGTTTGTGACACACGCCCAGCATCATTACGCCCTAAGTCAATCAACATCAAGTGTTCAGCGCATTCTTTCGGGTCGGCCAATAGTTCTTTTTCGAGGGCTTCGTCTTGCTCACGGGTCGCGCCTCGTGGCCGCGTACCGGCAATGGGCCGAACCGTCACTTCTTCATCGTCTAAACGGGTCAAAATTTCTGGGGAAGAGCCCACCACATGAGTATCACCCAAATTCAAATGATACATATAAGGCGATGGGTTGATACAACGCAAAGCACGGTATAAGTCAATCGCTGGCTCAGCATACGGTATGCTCATCCGTTGAGATAACACCACCTGCATGACATCGCCTTCGACGATATAGTCTTTAACTTTTCTGACCGCCTGCTGAAAACCCTCCTGAGTAAAACCGGACACAAAATCAGCCTCATCGACGGTTTTCGAACTCGTTTTAGTATAAGAGTTATTTAACTGGCTGTTTTCCAACGTCTGCACAATATCCTGCAAACGCGCAATGCCTTGTTGGTAGGCATTATCTTGTTTTGGGTTCACGTGCGTCACGATCATCAACTGATTACTGACATTATCAAATACCAGTACTTCTTCCGAGACCATCAATAAAATATCTGGGGAACCAATCTGATCAGGCTTTGTCGCCTGCGCGCCCGCAGCCGCCACCTTCGGCTCAATATAATGAATCGTTTCGTAACCAAAATAGCCGACCAAGCCCCCACTAAAACGCGGTAAACCTTCCACTTCTGGGGTATTAAATTGTGCGGCATAATCACGCACCCAATCTAATGGCTTATCGCTGTTAAGGCTTTGTATTGTTTGCCCAGCCGATTCCACAGTAATACGCGTACCGCTCACCTTGATAACGTCTTTACACGGCAAACCAATAATCGAATAGCGACCCCAGTTTTCACCGCCTTCGACGGATTCAAATAGGTAGCTATACGCGCTATTAGCCAATTTCATATACGCGCTCAGCGGCGTTTCTAAATCGGCAAGAATGGTTTTCATCAGGGGAATTCTGTTATAGCCCTGATCGCTATATTGTTTAAATTTCTCGGGTGTCATTACACTGTCTCTTAATTACTTCATCAATGGTTGTCTTGCAGCTATAAAATTTACCAGCCGAACCGCCATCGCTGTTTCATTAAAATCATTTTTAAAACGCCCATGTTTAAACCGTATCCCTTACGCTGCGTCTGGCAGCAATTGCTTAATCTCTGAAAATTGACTGATCACCACATCGGCACCGAGTTGATGCACGTCGTCATCACCATGATAACCGTAATCGACACAAATGGAGTAAAACCCCGCCGCTTGGGCCGCCGCAATATCATTCACCGAATCACCGACCATAATGGCCTGCTCTACCGGCAGTTGAAAAAACTCGGCCACCCGTTGCAACGGCATCGGGTGAGGCTTTCGTTGCTCGAAGGTATCGCCGCAAACCACCTTACTAAACAAGCTATCTAAGCCCAACTCCTGCAATAATGGCAGGGTGAACTCGGTTGGCTTATTGGTAATACAAGCCAGCTCAATACCCGCCACTTGCAACGCTAATAATGTTTCTTTAACGTTATCATACAGCGCGCTGTGGGTATTTAAATTATCCGCATAATACTTTAAAAACAGCGGATAGGCCTTGGCAAAGAGCTCGTCGGCAACCTCGCCATTAACACCCGCCGCTAAGGCTCGCTGCACCAACTTCCTCGCGCCATTACCAATCCACAAACGAACCTGCGCCTGTGAAGGACTGGACAAACCCAATTCCGCCAAAGTCAGCTGCACCGCCGTTGTCAAATCAGGCACACTGTCGAGCAAGGTGCCGTCTAAATCAAACGCCATCAGCTTCAGCTGGCAATTTTTGCGTAATTGCTTCAAGCGTGGGCCTGGGCAATTTGCGCACGCATCTCGGCGATGGTTTTCGCGTAGTCATTGCTATTAAAAATAGCTGAGCCAGCGACAAACATATCGGCTCCCGCCGCAGAAATGTCGGCAATATTATTAATATTGACCCCACCATCTACTTCTAGACGAATATCATAACCGCTGGCATCAATCCGCTGCCGAACCTGGCGTAATTTGTCCAAGGTCGCCGGAATAAAGCTTTGCCCACCAAAACCGGGGTTGACCGACATCAATAAAATAACGTCCAACTTATCCATCACATAATCTAAATGGCTTAACGGCGTCGCTGGATTAAACACTAAGCCCGCTTGGCAGCCGTGTTCCTTAATCAATCCCAAGCTACGATCGATATGCTCAGAGGCTTCAGGATGAAAGGTAATGATGCTGGCACCGGCACTAACAAAATCAGGAATAATCCGATCCACCGGTTTGACCATTAAATGTACGTCAATGGGTGCGCTCACACCGTGCTTACGCAGTGCCTCGCAGACCATCGGCCCTATCGTTAAATTAGGCACATAATGGTTGTCCATCACGTCAAAATGGACAACATCGGCGCCTGCGGCGAGCACGTTATCCACTTCTTCACCCAAACGGGCAAAATCGGCCGACAAAATAGACGGGGCAATTAACGGTGTTTTCATGGCTATGTTATATCTTGAATAAAAAAGCAGGTTACCCGAATTCAGGATTTATTTCACCTGAATCCTCGCTAAGGCGGTGATTCCCCGTACTTTCTTTGCTTATTCAGTGAGCGGTGGCTTAAGTTGCTGAGAATCCAGCAATATTCGTCAGGATAAAATCATTCAAGGTATTCAGCTCGCTTAGCTTAAGCGCCTGATGCCGACAAACTTATGCGCCTCGGCCAGCTCCATTTCAAAGGTCCCATACACCCCGTCATGGGTTAAAAAAGGCTTCACCTTCTCAGCGGAAAACTCCAACCGCCGTCCATCAACGGCGACCGTTGAAATGTTTTTAGCCCGCCCCTGATACACCGCCAAAAACGCCTCGGCTGAAATGGCTAAATTAAAAATGATCTTTTCTGTCCTCATCGGCCAATTTTATGCGTTTAAAGCACGCCTCGCACTAGATTTTTTTTGGCCACTGATGCACCATGAGCACTCTCGTAAACACCCGAACAATAACCTTGAAGCTGATATCCTTACCCGCGACCTTACTCCTGCTCTGTTGCAGCACACTGTGCTCGCTGGTAAGCGCCGCCGATATGGCGCGCGAGCAACGTCTGGCGGAGAATATTAAAAACAGCATCATCGTCGGTGAGATCGTCACCTTACAAGCCGAAGGCGGCGAGTTTATCAGTCTAATCAATAACGAAGAACCCGATAAACCTCGTGGCAGTGTGATTATTCTACACGGCATGGGCTCAAACCCTAATGCACCGCAAGTCATCCACCCCTTACGGAGCCAGTTGGCTAAGCTAGGTTGGGTCACCGCGGCGATTCAATTACCGGTGTTAGCCGCCGGCGCAAGTATCAATGAGTATCTAGAGCTAATTAAGCCCAGTTCGGCTCGAGTTCAAGCCAGCCTGGACTATATGCGGGAGAACTTCAAAAATCGTCCCTGTGTATTAATTGCGCACAGCTTGGGTGCCATGGTGGCGGTCAACTTCTTCGCTCAACAAAAAAAGCTCGCCTGTGACGCACTGGTGTTAATCAGCCTACCGACTCTGCCATCCGAGCTCGCCGAGGCGCAGTCACTCGATTTATTAACTCAAATAAAAATCCCTACCCTGGATGTATTTGGCAGCCAAGACCTCGTTAGCGTGACTGGCATGGCAACCACAAGAAAACTAAGCCTGATAAAAAACAATCCATTAAACCGTCAAATCGAAATCTCCGGAGCCGACCACGGCTTTAATGGCCTAGGCGACAGCCTGGTGCATTCGATCCACGGCTGGCTCATTCACTCCTTTAAATTACCCGAGAAATAATATGCTCCCACTTGCGATTAGCCTACACCTGCTCTCAGCCACCCTCTGGGTTGGCGGAATGTTTTTTGCCTATTGTATTTTACGCCCCATTGCGGCTATCCAGTTTGAACCACCGCAACGGCTGACTTTATGGTCAGAGGTTTTTTCTAAGTTCTTCCCTTGGGTCTGGGCCGCCGTCATCTTGCTTCTGGCCACTGGCTTATGGCTGATCAAACACAAATTTGGTGGCATGCAACACGTCGGCGTACACATCCATATCATGTTGACGATTTGGTTATTGATGACGCTTATTTTCATGCATATATTTTTCGCGCCTAAACGGCGGTTGAGCCGCGCCGTCAGCGAACAAGACTGGTCAACGGCTGGTCAGGCACTTGCGCAAATAAGAAAATTGCTCGCCATTAATCTCAGCCTAGGCATTATCGTTATCATTATTGCCACCGCCGGTCGCTACCTTCTCACTTAACACTCAACGTTTATTCATGTCCAACTCAGCCAAACAATGCACTATCGATAAGAGCCTCGTCACCAATCTGCTGGCAATCGGCATCATCGTTCTCAGCTTTTATTGCCCGCAATACGCCGATAACATCCAAGCCGTCGGCGTTTTTGCCTTATCCGGCGCGATTACCAACTGGATCGCGATTCATATGTTATTTGAACGTGTCCCCCTCTTATATGGCTCTGGGGTTATTCCTGCTCATTTCGAAGAATTCAAACGCGGCATCCGCGAGCTGATCATGACCCAGTTCTTCACCCAAGAAAATATCGAGCGTTTCTTACAACGCGAAGAAGACTCGGCGCAAAAACTATTTAATGTCGAGCCACTATTAGACCGCCTCGATTATGACAAGCTATTCCAAGGTTTATTAGACGCCATATCTGAGTCATCTTTTGGCAGCATGTTAGCCATGGTGGGCGGCACCGATGCCTTATTGCCATTAAAAGAACCGTTCAGCGAAAAAATTCGGCAAACCCTCAGCGAAATGACCGAGAGCAGCGCCTTTAACGAAGCCCTGCACGAAGGCATTAATTCACAGAAAATCAGTGGCGACCTCGTTTCTGATATCGAGGCGATCGTCTCTAAACGCTTAGATGAACTAAGCCCCGAGATGGTCAAACAAATCATTCAGCGCATGATCAAAGCTCACCTAGGCTGGCTAGTGGTTTGGGGTGGGGTGTTTGGTGGCCTGATAGGTCTCGCATTTAGCCTGCTATAAAAGACTAGCGGCTGATCGCTACCCCTACGAGGCGCGTTTGCAATAAGCGCCGACGTTGCTCCGTTGTGCGTAACAACGGCGTTGATACCGACCGCCTCACGGCTTATTTATGAAAATGCCAGCCGATGAGCAAGGCGCTTGCCAACACGCATCAACGGCCTCGTACGTAACGGCGGCCCTCGCGTCATTCATACCTTAGAGGGCAGACGGCATGTCCAGCCATATTCGTAGCTTACTCACCAACCCCAGCTATCGAGTCCTATTAGCCATGGTGAGTAGCACGCGGCAGCTGGCAAGGTATATTCCGTTGACAGCAGCGCTTAGTGACTTAGCAATACAGGATCACAGTCTCCTTACTGGGCTAAGCCGCCTAGGTGAATAAGCCACTATTCGTTAAACGTTATTCAATCGCTCGCAACACTAGCGCTACCCGCCTATTCTTGCCTCGGCCCTGCTCAGTTTTATTGCTAACAAGGGGCCGCGTATCGGCATAACCAATCGCGCTTAACCGCTGCGGTTTAATCCCTCGGCTAATCAAATAACGTGTAACACTGGTCGCTCTGGCCGACGAAAGCTCCCAATTCGATAAATAGCGCGGGGTAGAAATAGCCTGGTTATCGGTGTGTCCCTCGACCAAAATATGCCATGGCCGTTGTTTCAGCATCAACGCAATCTCATCTAGCAGCTGCTCACCGGTCAAACTCAAGGCCGCATCCGCCGGCAAAAACAAGATGCTATCACTCATTGCCAACTTAATAACATTACCTTCTTCAACCACACTGACCTTGCCTTTTAAGTCACTGAGATAGCTTTGGTCTAAAAAGGCCGGCTGGCTCGGTACCTGCAATGCTGGCTCAGGCCGGTTCTGCTGTTGATTCTGCTGTTGGTTCTGCTGCTCGGAGAGCAATTGTTGGGTTTGTTGCCGCTGTTCGGCTTTCAGCTGCTTGGCCTCTTGCCGCTGAAAGCTCAATAACAACACAAACAAGGTCACCATTAATAACAACAGATCGATATAACTCAGAGCCCAGCTTTCATTCGGATCTTCGATAGCCGACTCTGACTCCTGCGCGGCGACAAAATCCGTTCTACGCCGCTCAATCGACATGCGAGGCCGCCAGTGGCAACAGTTTGGCAAACTTACCAGCGAGTCCTTTTCGCCTAACAGGGGCATTCTCGGAGGGAAGACCGTGCGCTTCTAGCATGTCGCGGATTAACATCGGGTGCGCCTTTTCATACAGCATCGCCAAACCTTCAATCAAGGTATTGAGGTGAGCGGCGTGTTCCGCACTACGGCGTTCGAGTTTAATCGCCAAGGGTTTACAAACAAGGTTGGCGAGTACTAGGCCATACAAGGTTGTCAGCATCGCAAAACCCATCGTTTCCCCTATCTGCTCCAAACCAACGTCGCCTAGCGCGTATAGCATGTGAATCATCCCCAATAGGGTTCCCAGCATGCCAAATGCTGGGGCGTAACTCGACATCAAGCGTAAAATTTGTGATTTTTCCTGATTGGCGGTTAATAAACGCGCCCGCTCCTTACGCATAATTTGCCCAACATCGCGTAAGGAACAACGGTCTAACACCAGCTGCACGCCCTTTCTCAATATCGGTTGTTGCGCCAACTTAATTTCTTGTTCTAGCTGCCGCAATTGTGCCGACCGATACAACTGAGCACAGCGAAGTAACTGCTGGAATTCCGTCCGCGCCTGAAAATCAACCGTGGCACCTTTGGCGATTTTCGGCAATTCAGTCAATAACTGCAGCACCATCTGCTGCGGCTTGCTTAACATCACCGCACATAAGGTGCCGCCTAGCACCACCAACAACCCCGGGAGGTTAATCAGCGCAAATAAATTCCCGGGGGAGATCAGCGTCACCACCGCGCCCAATAATAACGACAGGGTTAAATTAAAAACCGTAAAAAATCTCATCGCAGCAAACCTTATTCATCATATCAATATGAAGAAACAAGCAATTGGCGTACCATTTCAAATACACCCGACAAAAACCAACCACTTAAGTCTTTAACGGGCTTTTTTTCATTCAAATAAAGACCTAAGGATAACAAAGGTGGCAAGCTCTTGCCTCACTAAGCGGTAAGACTTAGTAGGAAACTATGACCTCTAGCAACGACAAAACGGCTCAGCCTCGTCGTGCTAAACAAACCCTAAAACTAATCGCGGAAATTTTTAAACTGCAGCGGAACACCTAAGCCTTCGGCCTTCAACATCGCCATCACCGCTTGTAGCTCATCACGCTTCTTACCTGTTACCCGCACTTGTTCTTTTTGGATTTGTGCTTGCACCTTGAGTTTTTTCTCTTTAATCAGCTTGGTTATTTTTTTTGCAGATTCGCTGTCCAAGCCGTCTTTGATGCTCACCTTTTGCCTAACCTTAAGTCCAGTCTCCTCTGCGTTCTGCACATCCATGCAATCCACATCAACACCACGACGTGATAGCTTAATACGAAAAATATCCAGCATTTGCCCCAACTGAAATTTAGACTCTCCAATCAGCGTTACATCGGTATCCGCTAGTTCAAAATTCGCGCCGGTTCCCTTAAAGTCAAAACGTGTTGTCACTTCTTTATTCGCTTGGTCAACCGCGTTACTTAGTTCGTGTTTATCGACTTCAGATACCACATCAAAAGATGGCATAAGATCTCCTATATTTGTTAGTTATTAATTAAATAAGAATTAATTATTCTTGCGTAGGCTTCGAATGGTGTCGTAAGCCTCGGTAATTTGTTGGGTTTTTTCTTTTGCAATCTTCATCATCTCATCCGGTAAACCCTTCGAAACCAATTTATCAGGGTGGTGCTGACTAATTAAACGACGGTAGGCTTTTTTAAGCTCGCCATCACTCGCCGATTCGGCAACCCCCAAGATCGCATAAGCCTCTTCGGGTGTAGAGCGTGTTTGCTGGTGTGAACCACGACGCTGACTCGCGCCCAGCATCCGCTTGAGTTGTTCATAAGCAAACTGAGGAATACCCAGGCGTGCGCAAATATGCAATAAAATTCTATCTTCTTCTGCATCCAAGGTGCCGTCGGCATAAGCCGCCTGCAATTGCACCTCAATAAACATCCGCACCAAATTTTTCTGCCGCTGACAGGCTTGCTTGAAGTCATCGAGCTCGGCGTCTAAATTAAACCCTTCGCTTTTGCCGCGATTAAACTCAGCCACCGCCTCTTGTCGCATCGCCGCCGACAGTTCCATTTGAGCCATAACCCGCTCGGCCATGCGAATTTCTTCTTGCGACACCTGTCCATCAGCCTTCGCGATATGCCCCATGATGGCAAAGGTTGACTTAAAAAACGTTTTTTTCGTTTGCTGCTGACGCGCAGGATCAAACGGATTTTTCGCCAGCCCCTTATCAAACTTATGCCCAATATAAATACCCAATAACGCACCCAGAGCACCAAAGGTCATATAACCAAATACACCACCCAGTAATTTCCCCGTCCATCTCATCGTTTCACACCTTTTACTTGCATAATTATTAATAAAATTAGATCATTAGCTGCTTTTTTATCATCCAATATATTCTATATGACTATTCCAGCCTCTCTACTCGACGCCAACCTCAATAGCTTGCCACTACTCCATAAAGGAAAAGTTCGTGACATCTACGATATTGACGACAAACATATGCTTATCGTAACCACCGATCGTCTATCGGCTTTTGACGTTATTCTAACCGATCCAATTCCTGGTAAGGGCATTGTGCTAAATGAAGTCTCTAACTTCTGGTTTGAGAAATTAGCTCATATTATTCCAAATCAGCTATCTGAGGTAACCCTGGAGCAAGTTTTAGATGACTCGGCAGACTGCCAACGCCTTGCAAAACGCGGCATTATCGTCAAAAAACTTAAACCTTTGCCGATTGAAGCCATCGTTCGCGGTTACCTAATTGGTTCTGGCTGGAAAGACTACCAGAACAGCGGCCAAGTATGCGGCATCGAGCTCGCCAAGGGCCTACAGCAGGCCTCACAACTACCCGAGCCAATCTTCACCCCATCCACCAAGGCGGCTGTTGGCGAACACGATGAAAACATTTCTTATCAGCAAGCCATCGAGTTACTCGGCGAAGATTTAGCGAAACAAGTACGTGACGTTAGTATTGCCCTGTATAGCTCAGCGGCTGAGTATGCGCTCGGGCGTAATATCATTATCGCCGATACTAAGTTTGAATTTGGCCTTGATGATGACGGTGTATTGCACCTGATTGATGAAGTGCTAACCCCTGACTCATCACGCTTCTGGGATGCTAAACAATACCAAGTAGGCACTAGCCCTGCTAGCTTCGACAAACAAATTGTGCGGGACTACCTAGAAACTCTCGACTGGGATAAAACCGCCCCCGCTCCTAGTCTACCTAGCGAAATAGCCGAAAAAACAGCGGCTAAATATCGCCAAGTGCAGGATTTATTAACCCAATAAACCCGCAACAATAAACACAAAAAAAGGGCGCCGAAGGCGCCCTTTTTTAATACCGCTAAACTAGCTAGCTACTTATTGGTGAACTCAGGATAAGCTTCTAAACCACACTCACTCAGATCCACACCTTCGTATTCTTCTTCTTCTGATACACGAATACCCATCACTGCTTTGAGTACGCCCCAGACCACTAGACTACTAACAAAGACCCAGCCGAAGATCGTAGCCGCACCAATCAACTGACCCGAGAAACTCACCCCGTCGTTAGTCAATGGCACCAATAATAGACCTAATAAACCACATACACCGTGTACCGATATAGCGCCTACCGGATCATCAATCCTCATTTTATCAAGAGCAACAATTGAGAATACCACCAATACACCACCAGCAGCACCAAACAACGTCGCCTGCAACGCGGTTGGCGTAGAAGGTTCCGCGGTAATCGCTACCAAACCAGCCAAAGCACCATTCAGTAACATGGTCAGATCCGCCTTACCGAACAAAATACGCGCAATGATTAAGGCACCAATAGCACCACCCGCCGCTGCCGCATTAGTGTTTAGGAACACCATCGCAACCGAGTTAGCACTGCTAATATCACCCAATTTCAATACTGAACCGCCATTAAAACCGAACCAACCCATCCATAAGATAAACGTACCCAAGGTCGCCAAGGGTAGGTTTGCACCGGGAATCGCATTTATTTGCCCATCTGATCCGTACTTACCTTTACGTGCGCCTAACAACAACACACCCGCTAAGGCCGCTGCTGCACCGGCCATATGCACAATACCTGAACCGGCAAAATCAGAAAATCCAAGCTCGCCCAAGTTATACAAACCAAACACATCTTCGCTACCCCATGTCCAGGCACCTTCCAGCGGGTAAATAACACCTGTCATCACCACCGCAAATGCCAAAAACGCCCAGAGTTTCATCCGTTCAGCAACCGCACCGGATACGATAGACATCGCCGTAGCCACAAACACCACTTGGAAAAAGAAGTCTGACGCATTTGAGTACACCGAGTCACCATCAAAACCAGCCGCTTTCGATTCCGCCAACACCGTCGCGGTTAGCGCATCGGCACTCGCCGCACCATCTAACTCAATACCGCTCAGCATAACGCCGCCGCCATACATAACCTCATAGCCATACACTAAATACATGATGCATGAGATTGAATACAAGGCCACATTCTTGGTTAGAATCTCAGCTGTATTTTTTGAACGGACGAGACCGGCTTCCAACATTGAAAACCCCGCTGCCATCCACATGACTAACGCACCACACATTAAAAAATAAAATGTGTCGAGCGCATATTGTAATTCTAAAATTTGATCCACTTTAAACTCCCCATATATTGTTATTATGGCCCTCGACCATAACGATCCCGTGAGCTAACAACAGTCCATGTCTCTTATCCTTAGTAGACAGTCACCCTGCCTTACTAAAGACTCACCTTCTTAACTTTATAACGCTTCAGCGCCAGTTTCCCCAGTACGAATACGCACAACTTTCTCAAGCGTGGTGACGAATATCTTACCGTCACCAATTTTACCCGTATTCGCCGCCTTAATAATCGCATCAACCGCTTGCTCTACCTGATCATCCGATAAGGCAATTTCAACTTTGACCTTCGGTAAGAAGTCCACCACATACTCTGAGCCACGATACAACTCAGTGTGTCCTTTTTGACGACCGAAGCCTTTGACTTCCGTGACGGTGATGCCTGAAACGCCAATATCAGATAAGGCTTCACGCACATCATCCAATTTGAAAGGCTTTAATACCGCTGTTACTAGTTTCATATTGTCTCCTCGTTCTATATCAAAATACCATTTTTAGCAAAACCATCGTAGCATACGGCATGCCAACTCAAAAAAAAGCTTGTATTACAACGCATTAAATAAAAACAAGCGTTTGATAGCTCCATCTCATTCAAAACAATACCACCAAAATGGTGCGGATACCGCACCTTTTGCGCTCGATGACTATCTTTCAGTAAAAAAAAACGCCCCTTAATAGGGGCGTTTCAAAACAATTAATGTTTTAACTCGTCGGTGCGAGACATTGGATTCTATTAATCCAAGTAGATAAAACTTATAGCGACTTAGAAATAGTCAATACAACTTTATCGTCGTCTTGCTTACCGTTGTCAGACGTGTGATCCGTGTCAGTATAAGCAAGTTCAAAATCAACACCGTATGCTGTTGTTGATGCCGCTAACTTAACATCCCAGTAATCATCACCAGCTTCATCTAAGTCGTAATAACCAAGGTGAGCATCAAATGCCACAACGTCATAGCTGCCTAAGTCTAAAGCAAGGTCCGTGTAGTTACCAAAACCGCGATCGCCGGTGCTTTCAGAACCCGTGTCTAAACCAAAGTACTGAGTCAAGGTCGCTGGACCAAAGCTCATACCAACATAAACTTCATTGGTATTTAGTTCCGCAGAACCGTTGTAGTGATAGTGGATGATACCCACATCAACACCAACACCTTGATATTCACCAGCCCAGCCAGCGTATAAATCAAGCTCAAGGCTACTATCGTTATTAAGCTCTACATTTGAACCCCAAACACCAGCATATAAGCCATTGCCGTAATCAACATCGAAACCACCTTGAATAGCAGGCGCATTGTCAGATTGAGAAATACCACGCCATACGTAGTCAGTTGTTAATGCAACGTTGCCCGTTACTTCTACAGCTGTTGCTGCGCCAGATGCTGCTAGTAAACCAGCAATTGCAGTTGTTTTTAATACGTTCATTTTTGCTCCCTGATTTTAATTAATCTATGATAGGCACATGAAACATCAACGATGTTGACATGCAACCGTCATAATCATGTTGTCATATTAGCACAAACCCGCGTTTCCACCGGTTATCTGTTTAAAAAAAACAACAACACCCGCTTAGCAAGGATTAACCGTGTACTTTTTTGCAGACACAACACCCGCGCAGAGCCCCCGCCAAAAAAAACAAAACAAATTAAACCGTATATGATTGATACCAGCACCATCGAGCAATTAGCCAAATCCCTCAGCAACCAATTACCTGCGGGGCTCGCAAATATAAAAGAGGAGTTGAATAAAAACTTCAAAGGCATTCTTCAGCAGCAATTCACCAAGTTAGACCTGGTTAGCCGAGAAGAGTTTGACACACAAAGCGCGGTACTCGCCAGAACCCGTGAGAAACTCGACGCGCTAGAAAAAACCATTGCCGAACTCAATAACAAGATAGACTAAGCTAACGCCTCTTTTAGTGCACAAGGAAAGGATTCCATGTCTCTTGCAACAATATTTACCCGTAGCTCATCGGGCATCAACGCACCCTTGGTCACCGTTGAAGCGCATCTCGCCAACGGCTTACCCAGCTTATCAATTGTTGGCCTGCCCGAGGCCGCGGTAAAAGAAAGCAAAGACCGCGTGCGTAGCGCCATCATCAACTGCCAATTTGAGTTTCCCGCTAAACGCATCACCATCAATCTTGCTCCTGCCGACCTACCCAAGGAAGGCGGGCGATTTGATTTACCGATAGCCTTAAGTATTTTGGCGGCATCCGGGCAAATCCCCCAACAGCAACTCAGCCATTACGAATTTCTCGGCGAGCTATCGCTCAGTGGCGAACTGCGAACCATCAAGGGTGCACTACCCGCCGCGCTAGCCTGTAAAAAAGACCAGCGCCGCTTATGCCTACCCGAACAAAACCAACAAGAAGCAGCGCTCATTGCAGATAGCGAAATTTTGAGCTGCTCACACTTGTTGGCTATTTGTGGACACCTCTCTGGCCAGCAAACACTCCCGTTGATCAAACATCTCGATATGTCAGCCGCTCCCCATGAGGCCAACACGGATTTTGCCGACGTGCACGGCCAGCAATATAGCAAACGCGCCTTGGAGATTGCCGCCGTCGGTCGACATAGCCTACTGATGCTTGGCCCACCGGGCACGGGAAAGTCGATGCTCGCCTCACGCCTACCAAGCATTACCCCCAGCCTCAGCGAACAAGAAGCATTAGAAACCGCCTCGGTCTACTCCATTAGCCAACAACCTGTTGATAGCGCCAACTGGCGGATCGCACCCTTTAGGTCTCCGCACCATACCGCATCTGCGGTTGCCCTCGTAGGGGGTGGCAGCCGCCCGAAACCCGGTGAAGTCTCACTCGCACATAATGGCATTCTATTTCTAGACGAGCTCGCCGAGTTTGATCGAAAAGTACTCGAGGCATTACGCGAACCGATGGAGAATGGCCGCATAGCCATCTCCCGCGCCAACCAGCAAAGCGATTTCCCAGCACGCTTTCAACTTATTTGCGCGATGAACCCTTGCCCCTGCGGCTACCTAGGGGATAACAGCCAGCGCTGCCAATGCACTACCGCGCAGATTTCACGTTATCGGCAAAAAATATCTGGGCCCTTATTAGATAGAATCGATATGCACATCGAAGTCCCCCGTATAAGCAGCGAGACGCTGAGAAAGGGCAGCAACGGCGGCGAAGAAAACAGCCATGTCATTGCCCAACGCGTACAAAACTCCCAGCAGCGCTCAATAAACCGTCAAGGCTCGGTGAATAACCTACTCAGCAGCGGGCAAATAAAAAAACATTGTGTGCTCAACGATGATGATCACGCATTATTAGAGCAGGCGATGGAGAAATTAGGCCTATCCCACCGCGCTTATCACCGCATTCTCAGGGTTGCTAGGAGTATTGCCGATATCGCCGATGAAACCCATATTCAGCGAAAGCACCTGACCGAAGCCCTCAGTTATCGCCGCTTAGACAAGGTCATACAAGCACCATGATGACTAAGGAGGCCCCGCCCACGTCATGATTATTTTGTGCCAGCAGAAATAAGCGCAAACTTACTCTTTCAGCCTAAAGCCAAGCAAACTTAAGCAAGCCTTACATAATTAAAAGCCCTGAAAACCACCGCTAAAACAGGTAGAATCTTCTTTTTACTCCGAGCATAATTTCATCGTGCCAGACCTCAACCCCGAACAGCAATTAGCCGTTACCACCACCGATAAACCCTTGTTAGTCATCGCCGGTGCGGGCAGTGGTAAAACCCGCGTTATTACCGAAAAAATCGTCCACCTATTGGACAAAGGCATCGAAGCCAAGCACATAGTGGCGGTGACCTTTACCAATAAAGCGGCGCGAGAAATGCGCTCACGGGTAGAAAAGATTTGCTCGCACAAAAAGGCCAAACATTTACGCATTTCGACCTTTCACTCAATGGGGCTCGATATTATTCGTCGAGAGCACGCCGCCCTTGGTTTCAAAAAGAATATCAGCATTATGGACGAGCAAGACAAATACAAGGTCTTGCAAGACATCCTAGAAAATGGCAAACATAAACTCGACAAAGATCAAATAAAACCCCTTGCTTGGCAGATTTCCGATTGGAAAAACCAAGCCGTGCTACCGCCACAAGCCATGTCTTTAGCCGAAGACGCTCAACAACAACTCGCCGCCGCCTTATACGAGCAATACCAGTCCTACAACCTCGTCTGCAACGCCGTCGACTTTGACGACCTAATTCTTGCCCCCTTAGATTTATTCAAAAACCACCCTGCTATTCTCGAAAAATGGCGCAATAATTCACGATATTTACTGCTCGATGAATACCAAGACACCAACACCAGTCAGTATGAATTATTTAAATACCTGGTCGGTTCAGTCGGCCAATTCACCGTCGTGGGCGACGATGATCAATCCATTTATGCTTGGCGCGGTGCCAACCCAGAAAATCTATTCCAATTAAAGAAAGACTTTCCGCGCCTAGAAATCATCAAACTCGAACAAAATTACCGCTCAACTCAGCGCATTTTAAAATCGGCCAACCAATTAATCGCCAATAACCCACATTTATATGAAAAAAACCTCTGGAGTAATATCCAAGGTGAGGATCGCATCAATGTGATCAAATGCCGCGACGAGTTCTCCGAAGCCCAGCAAATAGCGGCCGAAATCTCACGCGTTAAATTCCAGCTACAAGCCAACAACGGTGATTTTGCCATTCTATACCGCAGCAACTACCAAGCCCGCTTACTCGAAAAAAGTCTACGCGAATTATCTCTACCCTACGCCATCAGCGGCGGTGCATCGTTCTTTTCACACGCCGAAATAAAAGACGTATTAAGCTATATCAAACTGCTCATTAACCCCGATGACAATAGTGCTTTTTTACGCGTTATCAACACCCCGCGACGCGAGATCGGCACCTCAACGGTTGAGAAACTAGCGCAATACGCCAATGAACGCCATATCAGCCTGTTTGACGCCTGCTTCGAATTTGGCTTAGAGCATCAACTGAATGAGCGTACCTACAAAAAACTCCGTTCATTCTGCGATTGGGTAGTACAACTATCCGATAGAACTCAACAAGAAGAAGAGCCGATTGCCGTATTACACGAAATGCTGCAAGACATCGATTATTACGATTGGATAAAAGCTCAAGCTAATAGCGACAAACAAGCCGAACGACGCATTAATAACGTGCTTGAACTGATCAAGTGGATCGAAAATAGCGCTAAAAAATCACAGCAGGAACGCAGCTTGGGCGACATTGTTTCTCGCATGATGTTATTAGATAGCTTAGAGCGCAACGAAGATGAAGAAAAAACCGACCAAATAAAACTCATGACCCTACACGCGGCCAAGGGGCTAGAGTTCCCCTATGTTTATCTGATTGGTATGGAAGAAGGCGTCTTGCCGCATCAAAACAGCATCGACTCCGAGCAAATAGAGGAAGAACGCCGACTCGCCTACGTGGGTATCACCCGAGCGCAAAAACAGCTGACCTTTAGTTACTGCGCACAACGCAAAAAATATGGTGAAATGTCATCGCCTGAACCGAGCCGTTTTTTAAATGAGCTACCGGTTGATGAGCTCAATTGGCCCGCGGTGAATAAAGTTAACCCCGAAGAACAAAAGAAAAAAGGCAAAGCCAACCTAGCGATGATGAAAAACTTATTAAACTAAGCCGCTACACCAACAAGCCTTAAAACAAGCACTAAACCGATGAGTTGAGAACAGACTTAACTCATCGGCCAGTAATATACTGAACCCCTTACAGGGTTCAACAACCGTTATTATTTGCTGTTATCAACCATGAAACTGATAGCCGATTGAACTTCTTCATCGGATAATTGCGCTGAACCGCCGCGTGGAGGCATCGCTTTAAAGCCTTTCGTTGCGTGTTCAAACAGCACTTCCATACCTTGTGCAATACGTGGAGCCCAAGCGGCTACATCACCCACCTTAGGTGCGCCAGCAGCGCCCGTGGAGTGGCAAGCCATACAGGCCGTATTGAATACTTGCTCACCGGTCATCGGGCCCGCCGCCACAACCGGAGCAGGTTCCTCAACAACAGGGCTAGCCTGTTGCGCTTCATCAGCGCTCGTAGCAACCATACCTAGGGGCTTAATTCTTTCCAGAATACTCGCTTCGCTTGAACTGGCCTCGTCGGCAATGGCAGCCGTAGCCAGCAACAAACTAAGCAGAAAACCGACTAAAACCGTAGCAATACCACCATTTCTATTCAAACCCATTTTTTCTTCGCTCACGAAGCCACTCCATTTAATTGATTTAGTTTTTTATTATAAACCGTAATTTTACCCGCCCGACACAAAAAACCATCAATTATTGGTCTTACTGATAACAGTTAATATTATCCCCTCGTGATTATCGCGCTATAATGGCCGCTGAAAAAATTAAGCGCTCGTAGCTCAGCTGGATAGAGTGTCGCCCTCCGAAGGCGAAGGTCGTGGGTTCGACTCCCGCCGAGCGCGCCATTCATCAAAGCTTACTTATAAAGCCTGCTCAGCTCTGTGATACCCAACATGTCACCCTCGGCTTAAGAACACACTGACAATTTAGCCGTACAAAACAGCATCGCTGTCAAACCAACGATACGAATTAGCTTGCACCACATAGCCATCTAAGGCATAAATACTGTCGCTGGCTCGTTTTCATCCTAACCACTAATGACGTTGTAGCCTAAAAATCAAAGTGTTTATCAAGCTGATAACGCTCAAATAAAAGGCTGTCCGAGTGATGCAAAAATTTAACGGTTTATGGAAAACATATATTTTCATCGTTACGACGTCAGTTATCTTCGCCGCTGTTACTGCATATTTTATATGGCTGAACACTCACACCCAGGCAAGAACTGAATTAATTTATTCTCACCGAGTTATTTCAAACTCCACCCAATCGGTATTAAGTAAAAATGAAGGTTTATTAAAAACCCTTGGTGAGCTATTAATTGCCTTAAGGAAACAGCAAGATCCTGCCATAGAGCCTCAACAATTATTCGACAGCCTACTTAAAACCAACCCCGAAATTGCCGGATTTGGTCTAGCCAACCCCTCAGGACGTTTCATCTTGGCTAGCTTCGACATCAATAACCCAACAGCAATCAGCTTACAAAAAAACCCAGCCTCTGCCGTCAGTTTTAAAAAAACCCTCAACAGTCCACAGATGGTCGTTGGCAGAACCTATTACATGAAAAGCCTTCAGCAATGGGTTATCCCGCTAAGACAACGCATTACCGATAAAAATGGCCTGGTCACAGGCGTCATGACCAGCGGGCTAAAACTAGAATCTAACTTCAACACCTGGTCTGGCTCGTTCCTACCCAGCCACATGAGTACATTTATTGTAAGGGAGGACTTCTATAGGCAATATGCGCCGAAAACTGCCTTTAGCAGCGCGGAATCCGCCTACTCACAACCCATTCCATACGCCTGGGTCAGAAAATTTGAAGACCGCTTTCGTGATGAAGGCGCGACTTTAGCAACCATACGCAACAGCAGCCCAGAGATTTTCACCAGCGTAGCCTTGCAGACAGAGCGACGAGCAAAATCCCTTGTGAGCATTAGCTATGACCCACGCTTCGCGCACTACACCATCATTGCCACACCCTATGAATTAATCAGCCAACGACTACTCATCCCATTAAGCGTTTTAGCTCTTGCCTTCATTATATTTAACCTCGTCTTGTTTTGGACCTTCCGCTCAAATATCCGGCTGCAAAATACCGCCAAAAACACCCTAGAGCAGCAAGCAACACACGACCCTCTCACTGGCTTACCTAACCGACGACACTTATTGAAGGCCTACCCTAGTTGGCAAGCACATTGCCACGGCGATTTTCATATCATTTTTATGGATATAAATAACTTTAAAAGCTGCAATGATCTACATGGGCATTCTGTTGGCGATCAAATCCTACAAGAAGTCGCGTCACGTATTAACAACTGCTTCCCTGAGTGTTTAAAAATAAGGCCTGGTGGCGACGAGTTCATCATTCTCACTCCCAGTATTGATGCCAAACACGTTATTCAACTTTGTGATGATTTTTATCAACAACTTAAACAATCCATTTTAGTGAGTCAGCTAGACTTTTCTATTACCGTAAGCATGGGTATCGCCCATACCCCAAGCAATGGCCACAGCCTTGATGACCTCTTACGCAAAGCCGATATGGCTATGTATCAAGCCAAGGCAACCGGCGCCCGTCACTTTATCTACTCTGATCATTTAGAAGAGAAACAGAGGAACGCCTTCCTTATTGAACAAGAGTTACGCCTAGCGCTCGAAAGAGATGAGCTATTTTTAGTCTACCAACCTCAAGTCGAAGCACAGACAAAAAACATCGTTGGCATAGAAACGCTCATTCGTTGGAAGAATGAAAAATTAGGCATGGTTCCTCCAGATGTCTTTATCCCCATCGCTGAATCAACCGGCCTTATCATCGATATTGGTCGTTTCGTTCTGCAAACCTCAATGCGAGAGCTTGCTGAAATAACAAAAAAACAACCTAAATACAAAAACTTACAACTATCCGTCAACATATCTGTGCAGCAGTTATTTCATTCAACGATCATCAATGACATCCAACAACTAACAGACCAGTATCCATCTATCCCTCTTTGCATTGAAGTCACTGAAAGTTTATTCATCGAGGACTTAAAGGCGGCCAAACTTGTACTCGACAGAATACAGGCCATCGGCGTGAAAATTTCACTTGACGACTTTGGCACAGGCTACTCCTCATTAAGCGTGTTAACTAAACTTCCAATTAATGAACTAAAGATTGATAAGAGTTTTATTCAGCATGTTCTCAGCTCTAAAAGCGATAAAAACCTCATTCAAAGCATTATTAACATCGGCAAAAGCCTGCAAATTCCCGTTCTCTCGGAGGGCGTTGAAGAAAAAGAACAGGCTGACTTACTACTTGAGTTTGGTTGCGACTTATTCCAAGGTTATTATTTTGCAAAGCCGATGGAAAACACACAGCTTATAAAACATTTAAAGGCTCATACCCCGAACACCAACCTTAACGGCGAACACCAAGAAGCTGCTCTTTACGCAGTACAGCTACCTTAACCCAACCTTGCCCTAGCAGGGTTTAACACGAGCGTTTTTGCCAAGAGTAATGTCGTAATCCAACATTTATTATTACGTCTGATTCAGGCATAGTCTGCACCTGACTTAAATACCCAATAAATAGGAACTCGATTATGAGCAAGGCAATTATCGCTGGCGTTGATATGGTTAAATTCGCCAAACCTGGCAAACAAGAATCGTACCGCGTGATGGCATCTAAAGCCATTCAAGGTGCCGTAAAAGAAGCAGGCATCAAACCTGAGCTAATCGAACAAGCTTACGGTGCCTATATTTATGGTGATTCAACCTGCGCACAAGCCGCTCTTTACGACGCGTTCCAAACTGGCATACCTGTTATTAATGTGAACAATAACTGTTCATCTGGCTCTACTGCCTTATTCTTAGCCCGCCAAGCGGTTAGCAGTGGCGCGGTTGAATGTGCATTAGCATTCGGCTTTGAAGAAATGCAACCCGGCGCTATCGGCTCTGCATGGGATGATCGCGAATCTCCATTTGATAACTTTCTTAACGTGCTCGACGAAAAAGGCTACCCTGCAGGCCCACTAGCACTACGTGCCTTTGGTGCAGCCGGCCATTACTACATGGAAAAATATGCTGCGAGCGCCGATATTTTCGCCAAAGTTTCGGTAAAAACACGTAACCACGCCATGCAAAATCCATTTGCGTTATTTGATAAACCACTCACTGTTGAAGAAGTCATGGCTGACAAAATGGTCTACATGGATTACCTCACTCGCACCATGTGCTGCCCTCCTACTTGTGGCGCTGGCGCTGCGGTTGTTTGTAGTGAAGCCTTTGCTAAAAAACACGGCATTACTAGCGGTGTAGCGATTATTGCGCAGGCAATGGCAACCGATACCCCTGCCAGCTGGAATGACCCTATCAACCTCATTGGTTCAGATATGACTCGCCGCGCAGCAGCAGCGGTTTACGAAGAATCAGGCATTGGCCCAGACGGCATCCAAGTGATTGAGTTACACGATTGCTTTACCGTTAACGAAGTCATTACCTATGAAGGCCTCGGTTTATGCGACGAAGGCGAAGCCACCACCTTTATTGATAATGGCGATAACACCTACGGTGGTAAATTTGTTGTTAATCCATCGGGCGGTTTAATGTCTAAAGGCCACCCTATTGGCGCAACCGGTTTAGCACAGTGTTTCGAGCTCGTTAACCAAATCCGCGGCAATGCCGGCAAACGTCAAGTAGAAGGCGCAGAAGTAGCTTTACAACACAACCTAGGCCTCGGTGGCGCAGTGGTTGTGACGATGTATCAAGCGGCTTAACAACTCCAGCAACTTTTATAGTTGCAACTAAATGGCTTGGCATCTCGTATGCCAAGCCTTTTTTTTGCCGATTACTTTCCCTAGGCATCATACAATGAAAGCATCCTCAATAACCCAGAGAGCAGACTATGAACTACCAAGATATTAGTTATGAAAAACAAGGTGCGATCGCACTCGTTAAGCTGAACCGTCCAGCGGCAATGAATTCCGTGTCGGAAACCATGATGGAAGAACTGGCCGACTTATTTCCAAAGCTGGATGATGATAATGAGATTCGAGTCGCGGTATTAACCGGAGAAGGTCAAGCTTTTTGCGCCGGTGCCGACCTCAAACTACTGCTCGATGACATCAAAGAGGGTGCTAGACCCGCACCAAACTTTTGGACCCGTGCGCGTGATGGCTTCGGAGCCGTCACCGGCTTTAGAAAACCCCTATTAGTCGCCATTAACGGCGTGGTCTGCGCCGGCGGTTTAGAGCTCGCAATGGCCGGCGATATTTTATTGGCTGCCGAAAGCGCCAAACTGGCCGATGCCCACGCTAATTTTGGCGTTTTCCCAGGTGCCGGCGGCGCGGTGGTGTTATCCCGTAAAATCCCTTGGAACGCGGCAAACTACCTATTATTCACCGGTGACTTTGTCGACGCACATAAAATGAAAGAATGGGGTTTATTATTGGACGTTATCGCCGATGACGAGCTAATGGAACACACCATGAAGATGGCGAAAAAAATTGCCACGAAGAGCCCTCTCGCCTTGCAACGGATGAAACAAATGGTCAAGGATGGGCAAGATATGCCGCTAGACGTTGCCTTACGCGCCGAACTCAATATGCTACACCTGCAAACCAAGTCATACGACCTACAAGAAGGTTTAAGCGCCTTTGGTGAAAAGCGCAAACCTGAATTCAAGGGGTATTAAAAGCGCCTATTTAGCGGGCTTAGCCCATGGACAACCAAGCCAAGTCCGCCGCTAGGCAAAAAATAACTGGCACAACAGCGCAATAACTGCTTTATTAGCTGAATCGACAAAAAAGGAGCGTTGAAAAAATGTCAGCCAAGGATTCAGATCAGAAACTCGACCAAATTGTTGCGCAAGCACGCCGTGCCCGTGAACAAAGCGATAAGGGTTATCGCGCCAAGGCACTCAAAATGTACCCGTGGATTTGTGGCCGCTGTTCACGCGAGTTCAACCAACAAAACTTACGTGAACTCACCGTACACCACCGCGACCATAACCACGATAACAACCCGCAAGACGGCAGTAACTGGGAATTATTATGCCTATACTGTCATGATAATGAACATGCGCGTTATATCGATAACGTTGCCGGCGATGTGCACGAAAACAAACCCCGCCAAGAAGCCAGCCACAACCCTTTTGCCGGTTTAGCCAACTTACTACAGCAGAAATAAACAGCCACCCCGCGCCCTCAAAAAGCACCACAACAAAAACTAGAAGCTTCTACCGATAACCACCCAATGAAAATACTGATCATCAGCCCCAGCTATAACAGCAACAAAAGCGAACACGATTTTTTTAACGAGCTCCAGCAAGTTCACGCCTATAAAGACAACAAAGTCATGGGATCTCACTACCTGCTAGAACTCAATCAGGATTTTGATATGCACACCGTCAAACAATTAGAGCAGTTGTTTAACACCTGGCAAATTGACCCGAGTCCACTCACCACCCTGGCCGAGTTAGCCAGCGCTGATTCAGCATGAGCGCAACCATCAAACACATCTATATCGCCAAAACGGCCGGCGCAGCGCTACAGACTCTCTCCTGCGCCAACCTAGTGGCTGGGCAAGGCATTCAAGGTGATCGCTATTTTAACCAACAAGGCAGTTTTTCAGCCTCCGCGAAACACGACCCGTCCACCGAACTCACGCTCATCGAACAAGAACAAATCGACCACTTTAATAAACAATATAAACGCCAATACGCCTATGCTGATTTTCGCCGAAATATCATCACCGAAGGCATCGAGTTAAATGACTTAGTCGGCAAAACATTCACTCTAGGCAAGGTTCGACTGAAGGGCATTATGCTATGTGAGCCCTGCGTACAACTCGCGGAAACCTTAGACCCCTTAGTGCTGCCACAGCTATTAAACAAAGGCGGATTACGCGCGCAAATTCTATCCAGCGGCGAGATCAAACTCGCTGAGGCGATCCAAATTGACAGCGACGAGCCGCTATAAAAAACAAATCAATCATTACAAATCCACAAGGAATACCATGCAAACAAGCTACGATCACGATAATATTTTTGCCAAGATCCTCCGCGAAGAAATACCTTGTATCAAAATTTTTGAAGATGAACACACCCTCGCCTTTATGGATGTGATGCCACAAACAAGTGGCCACAGCCTCGTTATTCCAAAAGAGCCCGTTAGCACCTTATACGAACTCTCCGACGAAGCGGCCTTAGCCTGTATTAAAACCGTTAAACGCGTGGGCAAGGCAGTACAACAAGCAATGAACATCAATGGTTCAACGGTATTCCAACACAATGGTAAAGACGCTGGGCAGACCGTGCCCCACTTCCATATTCACATCCTGCCGGGTTCATTATTTGGCATCAAGGGTCACGCCGCAGAGTTTGCCGACCCCGATGAATTAAAAATTACCGCCGAAAAAATCATCGCCTGTTTATAACCGTTTCGTTTTAAACCAGCCAAGAAAACTAGGCCATTAGCGTTTTATCTGCTGCTATCCAGCTAAGCGCTTGATGGTGCGCAGCAGATTACTGCGGTCTAGTTTCAACTCACGGGCGGTGGCGGCTAAATTACCTGCATTATTCTGCAATGCTTGTTCAATGAGCTGCTGCTGAAAATGATCGACACGCTCACGAAAGCCATCACCGCTCACCGTCAAGGGCGGCTCAGCCGGTGGCTGCTGACCCGCCTGTTCAGGCTCTATCGTCAGCCCTAGGTGCCGGGTCTCTAAGCTGATAATCGGGCTAACACGCCCTTGCTCCCGCACCGCCTTTAATGCCGCCCGACTCAACAAGTGTTCCAATTCACGCACATTACCTGGCCAGTCATAGGCCAGCAATTGCGCTCGCGCGGCGTGGCTCAAGCATAACTTCTTCACTCCCAGCTGCTGTTGATATTTTTCCAGAAAAAAACCAGCCAATAACTCACAATCCTGCTCTCGTTCGCGCAACGGCGGCACCAGCAAGGGGTAAACACTGAGCCGATGATAAAGGTCGGCCCGAAAACGCCCCGCCTTGACCTCCTGTTGCAGGTCTCTATTGGTCGCCGCAATAATCCGCACATCCACCGAAATGTCTTGATCGCTACCCACCCGCTGGATCTCGCCACTCTGCAAGGCGCGTAATAATTTCGCCTGCGCAGACAAAGGCAACTCACCTATTTCATCCAAAAACAAGGTGCCACCATCGGCAAGTTCAAAACGTCCACGACGATCACTGCTTGCGCCGGAATAGGCCCCACGTAAATGCCCAAAGAGTTCACTTTCAATAATATTTTCCGCTAAAGCCGCGCAGTTTAACTGCACCAAGGCTTGATCACGCCGCGCCGAGTACTGATGCAGGCTATGCGCCACCAATTCCTTACCCACGCCCGTTTCACCGGTAATTAATACCGATAATTCACTGCCAGCCACCGTATCGATCTCCGCCAGCATCGTTTGAATTACAGGGCTGCGCCCAATGATTTCAGGGCTTAGTTCATTCACTAATAGGCGCCGGGCAATCTCATGCTGCTGCACGGCTTGGTTTTCCAGTGTTTCAATCCGTTGAATGGCTTGAATCAACGCCGTTATCGTTTGCATATGCCGCTCGCCGTCTACTTCGCGGAAAAGATCAAAGGCCCCAGCCTGCATCGCATCGAGGGTTAGCACCCCCCAAGGTTGCTCATCGATGTAAATAGCACAGCCCATACAATCATGCACCTCCAGTTGAGTGCCACCTCCATCAATGAGGCCGTCATACGGATCAGCCAGCGTCGAATCGGCCGAGAAACGAGTCGGTCGCCGGTTTTCTAAAATAATCTTCAGCCGCGGGTGGGCCGCTACTTTAAAGCGCCTAGCCAACACCTCCATTTTCAAGCCTAAGGCCGCCACAGGTCGCAGCGAATCCCCCTCCAGCTTCAATAGCGCAACCGCGTCCAGCGAAACATCTAAATTAAAACTCGTCGCACGAATGGCCGCTACCATTCGCTGATAACGCTGACGAACGCTTAAATCACGACTGAGGTCTTCGAGTAAATAAATAAAAGGCAAAGGTTCCATCCGTGTCATTTTAACCTAACAAAGGTCAAAATGACACGTTTACAACTAGGTCATTATAACCCATAGAGAATTTAAAGCACCAAGAATCAAATAGTTAGATACTGGCACGAATAATGAATTAGTTATTATAACTTTCATAACAACAGGTTTATTCATGTTAGACAGCAATACAATCAACACCATCAAGGCCACCTTACCCGCCGTTCAGGCACACGCCGAACAAATCACCGCGTGTTTCTATCCGCTGATGTTCGAACAATACCCCGAGGTCAAAAGCTTCTTCAACCAAACCAATCAAGCCAACGGCACTCAATCCAAAGCCTTAGCCAATGCAGTCATCGCTTACGCGGCCAATATTGACCAGCTAGGCAATTTAAGCGAGGCGATCAGTAAAATAGTACAGAAACATTGCTCACTGGGTATTCAGCCCGAGCAATACCCGATTGTCGGCGACTGTTTATTGCAAGCCATCAAACAAGTGCTCGGCGATGCCGCCACCGAAGAGGTTATCGCTGCTTGGGGTAAAGCCTATCAGCAACTAGCCGATATTTTGATCGCCGCTGAAACCGAGGTCTACCGCGACAACGAGCAAAAGGCTGGCGGATGGCGTGGCGAACGCAACTTCACACTAATCAAACACAACGATGAAAGTTCAGTTATTCGTTCTTTTTACTTTCAAGCCAGTGATGGTGGAGCACTGCCAGAGTTTCAAGCAGGCCAATATATAACCATCATATTAGACATAAACGGCCAAGAGGCACGCCGTAACTACAGCTTATCAGACGCCCCAGGCGGTGATTATTTACGCATTAGCGTTAAACGCGAAGGCCTAGTTTCTAACTATTTACACCGCCAACTCTCGATCGGCGACGAAGTCAAACTACTGCCACCCTGCGGTGATTTCACCCTACGAAAAAACAACAAACCGTTGGTCTTACTCACCGCTGGCGTGGGCATTACCCCTGCAATCAGCATGCTCAATGAGGCCGAGGCTTCAAACCGGAAAATTCACTTCATCCACGCGGCGATCAATAGCGACACTCACGCCTTTAAACAACACGTGGATCAGCTACGCACCGATAACGAGAATATTTCATCGTTATACGTATACAGTGCGCCCAGCAAGCATTGCCAGGCTGATGCCAATGGTTATGTCACCGCTGAATTAATTGATGCACAACTGGGTGATGCACGCGATGTCGAGTTTTATTTGCTCGGCCCACTCCCTTTTATGCGCGAAATGTTAAAAATAACCCAGCGTTTAGGCATTCCTAACAAGCAGGTTCATTATGAGTTTTTCGGCCCTACTGCCAACCTAGCCGCCTAAACGATATCACCGGGGTTGCTACCAACAATACTAGGTAGCAGCCCCATCAATCATCGGCTCGCTTGTTATACTGATAATACCCGCTGCTAGGCAACCCATAAAAAAACCAATGAATAATATTTTCAACAATATTCCAAAAGATTTAAGCGCTGAATCATTCACTGAATTGCTCAAAACCGATCTGCTGAAAATTGAACGCATCGTCTCCAAGGGACACACCACACCCGCCACCGGCTGGTACGACCAAGCCGATAATGAATGGCTGATACTACTGCAAGGGCAGGCGATATTAACCTTTGAAAATAAACCCGAGCTCAGGCTGCAAGCCGGTGACAGCCTTAATATACCGGCTCACCAAAAACACAAAGTCAGCTGGACCGAGCCCAATATTGAGACTATTTGGCTGACCGTACACTATTAACCGCTTACAATACCCTCCGCGACTCAACATACCGATACGAAGGAAGATCGATGATTGTCATTTACGGAATAAAGCAACAGCTCGACCCTATCAAGGCGCGCTTGTCGACGGTTATCCAAGGCTGCATGAGCCAAGTACTGGGCTTGCCCGAGAGTAAACGCGCACACCGCTTTATACCGATGCAAAAAGAAGACTTTTATGACCCCGATGGACGCACCGATGCATATACCGTGATCGAAATCAACATGATGGAAGGACGCCAGCCCGACACCTTAAAAAAGCTCATCAAGGCGCTGTTCGCTGACCTTGAGCAACAATTGGCCATCAGCAACGCCGATATAGAAATCATCATCAAACAGCAAGCGCCACATTGCTGGGGCTTTCGTGGGATGAGCGGTGACGAAGCCCGCGACCTAAGCTATAACATCAATGCCTAAGCATACGGCCCCGCTAGCCGCCTACCTCGCCCCGAGTCTTTATATCGATTGGCAAAACCCCAATATCTTGGCGAAAGCCGCGCAACTCGCCGAGACTAGCCATCATGAAGAGTCGCTGGTTAAAGCTTGTTTTGAATTTGTTCGAGACCATATCAAACACAGCGCCGACTATTGCTTAAACCCCATTACCAGCAAGGCATCCGAGGTGCTGACGCAGGAAACCGGCTTTTGCTACGCCAAAAGCCATTTACTCGCCGCCTTATTACGCGCCAACCAGATCCCTACGGGCTTGTGTTACCAACGCCTCAGCATCCGCGATAATAAACCACCCTTTTGCCTACACGGTTTGAACGCCGTTTACCTACAGCAATACGGCTGGTACCGACTCGACCCCAGAGGCAATAAGGCCGAAGTCGATGCGCAGTTTTGCCCACCCTTTGAAAAACTGGCCTTCCCTATTACTATCGACGGCGAGGCCGATCTAGCAGAAATATGGCCAGAGCCCATACCGCAAGTGGTCGATGTGCTCCAGCAACACAGCAGCTACCAACAACTGCTAGCCAACTTACCCGACCTACCCTTAATCGCAAGTCACCGCCGCACAGCCGGCAGATACTCCGCAAAAAACGAGATATAAGCTCTATGGATTATTTAGTTTGGAACATTAACCCAAATATTATCGATATTTTTGGTATTCAAATTCGCTGGTATGGAGCCTTATTCGCCGCCTCTTTTTTGCTCGGCTCGCAACTGATGGAATGGATCTATCGCAACGAAGGCCGTAGCCTGAAACATATCGATCGTTTATTTATCTTTCTCATCGCAGGCACCCTCATCGGCGCACGTCTAGGCCACTGTCTGTTTTATGACCCTCAGTACTATTGGCAAAACCCACTCAAAATATTGGCTATTTGGGAAGGTGGACTCGCCAGCCACGGTGGCGCGATCGGCGTGTTAACGGGGCTTTACCTGTATCAAAGAAGAACCGCAGAAAACTACCTCTGGTTGCTCGATCGGCTCGCCATCCCCGCCGCCCTCGCCGCCTGCTTGATTCGTATTGGTAACCTCTTCAACTCCGAAATACTCGGCATTCCCAGTTCAGTGCCTTGGGCCATTATATTCGAGCGAGTAGACACCCTACCTAGACACCCAGCCCAGCTCTACGAAGCCCTCTCTTACGCGGTAATATTTGTCGGTTTACTGCTCATTTACCGCCGCACCGCCGATAAATTAAAAAACGGCATCCTCTTTTCCTGTTTTTTAATTAGCGTATTTAGCGCACGCTTCCTCATTGAGTTCGTCAAAACTAAACAAGCCGCCTACGCCAGCGACTTATCAATCAGCACCGGCCAATGGCTCAGCGTGCCGTTTATCTTAATCGGCGTGGTACTACTCGTGTTATCACTGAAACGTCCTACGGCCAAATAGTCATTTGGCCGTTGTAAACGAGGCGACGTCTCGTTAAACGCTTTTTACAGCTTATCTAGCTTCGCGTACGCCAACATTAACCACTTGCTACCCACTGCGGCAAAGTTAACCTGAACCCGCGCTTGTGCGCCACTGCCCTCGTGATTCAGTACCACCCCTTCACCAAATTTGCCGTGGCTCACTCGCTGGCCCATTTTAAAACCGCCCTCAGCTTTCTTTTGTAGGCCGCTAGTCGCCGCGTGAGCATTCACCACTGGGCGCGAAACTTTCGTACCCAAACGAACCTCTTGCATTAATTCGCTGGGGATTTCACGAATAAAACGCGATGGCATCGGATAATTTTCCTGCCCGTGTAAGCGCCGTGACTCAGCATAGGTAATATACAGTTGCTGCATCGCGCGGGTAATCCCGACATACGCCAAACGGCGCTCTTCTTCCAGCTTGGCCACATCGTCAACCGAACGTTGACTTGGGAATAAGCCTTCCTCCACCCCCGTCATAAACACCAAGGGGAACTCTAGGCCTTTCGCCGAGTGCAGGGTCATTAGTTGCACGCAATCTTCAGATTCATCACCCTGTGCTTCGCCCGCTTCCAAGGCAGCATTGGCTAAAAAGGCATCTAGCTCACTGAGACTATCGTCCTCATTGGCTTGGTAGCTAAACTGCCGTGCAGCATTGACTAGTTCCTCTAAGTTTTCTACCCGTGCTTCGCCCTTTTCACCTTTTTCTTTTTTATGGAACTCAATTAAACCCGAACGAACAATCGCCTGCTCGACCTGTTCGTGCAAATTACCAGCGGCCATCTCTGAGGAAATTTGCTTAATCAAATTTAAGAAACCGCTCAGCGCATTCGAGGCGCGACCGGTTAATTCATCGCCTTGGCATAATTGAACCGCCGCCTGCCATAAGCTTATTTGTTCGGCCCTAGCCGAGCCACGAATAATATCCAAGGTCCGCGTACCTAGACCACGCGTTGGGGTGTTAACAATACGCTCAAACGCCGCGTCATTTTCGTGGTGGGTCGCCAATTGCAAATACGCCAAGGCATTTTTAATTTCCAAACGCTCAAAGAATCGTTGCCCACCATACACCCGATAGGGCACGCCAGCGGCCATTAGGTATTCTTCGAATAAACGAGATTGGGCATTTGAGCGATACAAAATCGCTGCTTCAGCACGCGCATGGCCTTTGCTGGCCCAGTCTCTGATTCGATCCACCACGAAACGCGCTTCATCTTGGTCATTAAAGCCGGAGTACAAAGAAATCGGCTCGCCCTCCTCACCATCGGTCCACAGCTCTTTACCCATACGGCCGTCGTTATTGACGATCAAGGCGTTCGCCGCTTTCAAAATGGTGCTGGTGGAACGATAATTCTGTTCCAATTTAACCAGCTTATGCGCTGGGTAATCCTTCTGGAAACGGTGAATATTTTCTATTTTCGCCCCACGCCAGCCATAAATAGATTGGTCATCATCGCCCACCACGTATAGGTTTTCTGACTCTTCGGTTAATAATCGTAACCAGGCGTATTGAATCGTATTGGTGTCTTGAAATTCATCCACCAACACGTGTTTAAAGCGCTGCTGGTAGTGCTGACGAATCTCATCGTTATCGCGTAATAATTCATGCGCCCGCAGCAACAATTCAGCAAAATCCACCAGCCCTGAACGAATACAACCACGCTCGTATTCGGCATAGATGTCCTGCATTTTTTGCTCGAAGTGATCACTCGACGGCGCAATATGTTTGGCCCGTCGACCCTCGTCTTTTTGTGCATTGATGTACCACTGCACTTGGCGCGGTGGCCAACGCGAATCATCCACGTTCATTGACTTCAATAGCCGCTTGATCATGCGGAACTGGTCGTCCGAATCCAACACCTGAAAAGCATCCGGCAAGCCGAGTTGTTGCGCGTGCATGCGCAATAAACGATGGGCAATACCATGAAAGGTGCCAATCCACATTCCGCCGACGGGGCTTTGTTGCATCTGCTGAACCCGTTCGCGCATCTCACCGGCGGCCTTATTGGTAAAGGTCACCGCCAAAATCGCATACGGCGATACATTTTCCACCTGAATCAACCACGCTACGCGGTGCACCAGCACCCGTGTTTTACCACTGCCCGCACCAGCTAAGATAAGCGCTGCTTTTTCTGTGCCACTCACCGCATCGCGCTGAGCATCATTTAACCCGTCTAATATATGTGTAATATCCATCGGGTTATTTTACCGCGTCTACCCCTATTGCGCCTTGCTTGTTTGACATTGCCGACTTTATGTCTATATTTGTTCGTTATGAACAGTACCCATGACAAAGAAAACACCACCATTGCCCACTACGAAGCTAGCGCCGAGGCATTTTGGGATGGCACTAAGGGACATGATGTATCACAAAACATCAGCGCCTTTTTAAGCGCCTTACCGAGCAACAAGGCGTTAGATATTCTCGACTTCGGCTGCGGCCCAGGCCGTGACCTCAAATACTTCAAGTCGCTAGGGCACCGCCCAGTTGGCTTGGATGGCTGCGCAACCTTTTGCCGAATGGCAGAAGCACATAGCGCTTGCCCAACACTGCAGCAGACTTTTTGCCAATTAAATCTTGAAGCGCACAGTTTCGATGGGGTATTCGCCAATGCCAGTCTATTTCACGTACCGAGTGAGCAACTCCCCTCGGTGTTAAAAAAACTACACCGCTGCTTACGCGAAGGCGGTATTTTATTTAGCTCGAACCCACGTGGCGATGGTGAAGGCTGGCAGGGCCAACGTTATGGCAACTATATGCAATTCGAGACTAGCCGTGAATTATTAATGCAAGCGGGCTTTGAGGTGATACAGCACTATTACCGCCCAACTGGCCAAGTAATAGAACAGCAACCTTGGTTAGCCATCGTCAGCCGGCGACGCTAGGGCATAACAATCCAACTCATAAGCTGCTCTGTCTCCAGGCAGCCAATTATCAGCGTAAGCCTTAGGTTTTAAAATGAGAGACTACGCCTTGCAATTCAATCGCCAAGCGCGCCAGTTCTTCACTCGCTAAGGCAATTTCACCCGCCGCCGCTACGCCAGAGTGCGCCCCATCGGAGACCTCATCCACACGGCTATCAATCTGCTTAGCCACCAACACCTGCCCTTCGGTCGCACTCGCGACTTGATTCGTCTTGCCCATGATTTGCGCCACCTTGGCGACAATGATATCAATCGACTCCGAGGCATTCGACGCATCACCAGCGACCTTACCGGCATTCAATTTATTCGCCTCCATCACCGTGACCGACTTCTTGGTGTTATTTTGCAGGCGCTCAACCATTTGTTGAATTTGCTCGGTAGACTCTTGAGTACGCCCAGCCAAGGTACGTACCTCATCCGCTACCACCGCAAACCCACGGCCGTGCTCGCCGGCTCTAGCGGCCTCGATCGCCGCATTTAACGCCAGCAAGTTAGTTTGATCGGCGATGCTTCGAATCACGTCCAGCACCGAGCCGATATCAATACTATTTTGCTCAAGTTTAGCCACTTCAGCCGCCGCCACATTTACTTCTTCCGCCAAACCTTCAATCGAGACGATCGTTTTGCGAATAACCGCGCCCCCCTCGTTCGCTTCTCGGTCAGCATCACTGGCATCCGCTGAAGCCGTTGTTGCATTAGAGGAGGCTTGATTAATACTCTCCACCATTTCGCTCATCGCGGTGGCAATTTGATCTGCTTGCTGCTGCTGCGCTAGCGCGGTATTTTTAGAACCCTCGGTAGTGGCCGACAACTCGGTAGAAGCCGAGGCCAGTAAAGACGAGTGCTCGCCTAATTTACGCATCAAACCGCGCATCTGCCCCACCATCTTATTTAACGATATAGCAATACTATCAAGTTCATCTTGAGTACCACTGACAACATTCACCGTTAAATCCCCCGCCGCAACTCGACGCATTGAATCGTCCAAAGTCCGAATGGTATTCATGATCGTCAAATAAAACCCCACCAACAGGTATAAAACAACCAAGGCGGTGACCAAAATCAAACCCATTACCGTATTGCGCACAGCCGCCAATTCAGCCTGCCTAGCGACAAACAAGCCATCCAAGGCTAGAAATAAATCATCATATAAGCTGTAAGCCAAGGCGATCGTTTTTGAGCCCTCATTAAAAATGGTATTAGCATCTAGGGTTAACAGCTCAGCCTCTAACACACTCGTTGTTACCATTGCATTGAACTTGATTAACTGCTGTTCAGTCGCTAGCAAACCCGGGCCAAACTTGTTTTTCCAGCCCTCATTTTCCCGTAAGGCAATATCGATATCCTCCTTTACTGATAAATAACTGGAGGACAATTCACCCATGATCAAACCCAGTTTCACCCGCTGTAATAAGGAAATCTCCGACACCGACACCGCGCCCATCGCCATCCCTCGTAATTGCCCCAGACTCTCGCCGATTAAAGGCAGCCGGTAGACTAGGGCATCAACCACCGAATAAGTGTTAATGTAGGAGTCTAGCGCCAACCCAGAACCGTTGCTAACGGTACCCAATAGCGCATAGACTTTTCTGATCAGCGCGCTATGCGCAGCAAATATATCCACCGCCTCGCCATTAAACGCACGTTGCTCTAATGCCCGCCAATCTTGTTTTATAGCCTGCCAATGTTGCTGGCTAGTAAACTCCGCACCGAAGCGCGTATCGACCACATCAATCGCCGCTATATCCGCTGTTATCAGCTGCCTTTGTAAGAGGATTTTTTCTTTGAATTCAACCGAGCCATTGAGGTAAGCATTCATCATCCCCCGGTGCTCTGGCAGGTGCTGATACAGCTGACGTATCGCTTGGATATACTTTAAGCCGTGCTGTTCTTGCTCAGTCACCTCAATTTTCAGGTTCAATTCCTTGCTTAGCAGCACCGAAACAACAATCAATGGCAGTAAAAAAAACACTGAGATCAGTGCGATTTTCTTCGGATAAGTGAGCCGACTCATTATATTAACGGCCGGATTAAATAACGTACCCATAGCTAACTCCCTGTATTCATTATTATTACAACCCTTACTGAGTGTAGTTGATAATGACGCTTAGTGTAGACAGCACGCCTTTGCCTTAAACCCCCAGGTTTTTAAGGGTTCGTCACCTAGGCTAACGCCTAGGATACGGTCATTAAACGCTCACTCGAGCGTCGTCAGCTATTCAGCTGAATAGCTGCAATTCGGTAAGACTATAGGGGTATGTTGGGTAGTTTTTTACAAAAAAACCAGCTATTTAAAACCTCCTCGCCTTGCCGAGGTTTTCCCTAATATGGTTGAGCTTATCGATAGTCGTAGCAATGGACGTCGAAACCACGTAACAGCCCAATAACAGGCGCATGGCAAACCTATTTAGCTTGCCTAGGAAAGGCTTATAAAAGAGGGAGGATTAGTGAATTTGAATAGGCCAGCAGGCACCAGCCAGAAGCCTCATTAATATAAACACCTTATCAGCAGGGCACCTAGCTCAGAAAAAACTAAGGCCCTGCTTGCAGTGTTTAGCTAAAACTATTTTTTGGGAAAGCGGTAAGCCATGCCGGTAAACTGCGCTACCAACGAACCTTGATCGTCACTGACCTTCACCTGATAGTGCGCTATTTTGTTAGAACCGGCAATTTCATCTGCCTCGGCTATCAAGGTGTTACCCAATGGCCGGTTTAAATACCGAATGTCAGCCTGCATTCCAATAGAGGCTTGCACACTATTACAGGCCGCGGCAAAAGCCACGTCGGCCAGCGCAAAAATAACCGCCCCATGAACAGAACCTAGGCCATTTTTATGTTCATCTCCCACCGTCAATTCACAACGTGAACTACCCTTGTCGGCGCTCACTAAGTTAATTCCTAAATTTTTTGCAAACGTGTCATTCGCAATATACGATTTTTCTTGATCCATGATTTCTCTAATTTATTAATACTGTAGTTATAAGCGCTTAACACTGTAAAGCGCCACCAACCCCAGAGTTTAACAAAAAAACGTACGAAATAGCTGCTGTCCCATCCCGTCGGTCAGCCCGTTACCGATAATCTGCGTCTGCGTTTTAAGCCACCTAGACGGAGCGAACTAGGAGCAATATTGGAATATAAAGAAACGTAGTGATTGTGAAAAAACCGTAACATCGACACCTAGACACAAAATTCAGGTTCGTCTTATACTAGCTCGTACGCCGGCGCCCCTTACGCAGCCATTGAGTACCGTGAGCAGAGTTGAAACCCATCCAGGTGAACTTAACTAAGCCTGATTAACCGCCAGCGGAGCTTCTTCACTGATGAGTGCATCCTTTTCAACCCGCGCACAAACTTCGTTGCCATTACCGCGGTATTCTAGGCTCGAAAAGCTAAGTGTATTGGCCAGAGCAATCCCTCGGCCATGACTATCCATCGCACGGTGTGGGGAAAGCTGCAGATAAGGCAACCAATCAAAACCAGCACCCTCATCCTGAATCGTTAATTCAATCGTCGAACCGATTAATTTGAATTCAACCGATGCCTTACGTTGACGATACTCGGGCAATCCCAAGCGACGTTCAACTTCATCATTCCAGGAATCCGTTTCATTCAGCGCCGTTTTTTCAGCGTAGCTGATTTGCAAATTGCCGTGTTCAATCGCATTCAATAAGAGCTCGGTCAAGCCCGTTGCCACCGTAACGGGGTCAGGACAAGCTCGACTCAATAAGGCCGCTAGAGCGCGCGCTTCATTAAGGGTGCTAAATTCAAAACGAGCCGAAGTCAGTAAACCCAATAACGATGTGCGCCGATCAAGTTCCGCCTGTATTTCTTTATACTCAGAATAATCGTTTACCGCCGTTTTTACCACCGAACAGAGCACCACGTTATCGTATGGCTTGGTTAAATAATAGTGTGCGCCGGCTCTAAGCCCCGCGGCAATATCCCGCGGATCATCGTTCCCCGACTGAAATATTACTGGGCAATGCGATAACACGGGGTGCTCTTTGATTTTTTCTAACACCTGCATGCCCGACAGCCCAGGCATATTTTGATCTAATAAAACGGCATCAAACGTCGATGGCGACGCTTCTAATAACTTCAGTGCGGTCTCACCATCTTCCGCCGAAGTAATCTCATAGTCCTCGGCATCGCTTAAGACCTCGCGCATCAGCTCCACACCGATGGGCTCATCATCAACGATTAAGATATGTGCAACTCCCCCCACTCAAACCCCCGTTTCAAGTTATCAATAAAGGGCAATAAGACGATATACCAGCCTCGAATGCAACAACAACGACCCTAATCATTAAAAAACAGCTATCCGACAAATTTCAGTATAGCTGAATTTTTCCAATGTATAAAAAAAGCCCAATATACGAACGCATATTGGGCTTTTATTAAAGTGGCTCTAGCCAACAACTAGCTATACAAAATCAAACCTTACGGTAAATTTCAGCACCTTTATTTTTAAACTCATTGGCCTTATCGGCCATCCCTTCGGCCAAGGCATCACTGGCCATGATACCTTTTTTAGCGGCGTATTCACGTACGTCTTGACTGATTTTCATCGAACAGAAATGCGGCCCACACATCGAACAGAAATGCGCCACCTTCGCCGAGTCTTTTGGCAGTGTTTCATCGTGGTATTCACGCGCGCGGTCGGGGTCTAAGCCCAAGTTAAACTGGTCTTCCCAGCGGAATTCGAAACGTGCCTTGGATAAGGCGTTATCGCGAATTTGCGCACCGGGGTGACCCTTTGCCAAATCGGCCGCGTGGGCGGCAATTTTATAGGTGATGATGCCCACTCGAACGTCTTCCTTATTCGGTAAACCCAAATGTTCTTTAGGGGTGACATAACACAACATCGCACAGCCATACCAGCCGATCATCGCCGCACCAATACCCGAGGTGATATGGTCGTAACCCGGTGCAATATCGGTGGTTAACGGGCCGAGGGTATAAAACGGCGCTTCATCACAGCACTCTAGCTGCTTATCCATATTTTCTTTGATCAGCTGCATCGGTACGTGGCCCGGGCCTTCGATCATCGTTTGTACGTCGTGTTTCCAGGCTATTTTAGTCAGCTCACCGAGGGTTTCTAGTTCGCCAAATTGAGCTTCATCATTCGCATCGGCTAATGAACCTGGACGTAGACCATCCCCCAAGGAGAACGATACGTCATAGGCCTTCATGATTTCGCAAATTTCTTCGAAGTGGGTATATAAGAAGTTTTCTTGATGGTGCGCCAAACACCATTTTGCCATAATTGAGCCGCCACGAGAGACGATACCGGTGGTGCGTTTCGCGGTCATGGGTACGTATTTCAGTAACACACCTGCATGAATCGTAAAATAGTCCACCCCTTGTTCGGCTTGCTCGATGAGGGTATCGCGGAAAATTTCCCAGGTCAGGTTCTCGGCTTTACCGTTCACCTTTTCTAAGGCTTGATAAATTGGCACCGTACCAATCGGCACGGGCGAGTTACGCAAGATCCACTCACGTGTTTCATGAATATTTTTACCGGTCGATAAATCCATGATGGTATCGGCACCCCAGCGGATACCCCACACCATTTTGTCGACTTCTTCTTCAATCGACGAAGTCACCGCCGAATTACCCAAGTTACCGTTAATTTTCACGAGGAAATTACGCCCGATGATCATCGGCTCAACTTCTGGGTGGTTAATATTAGCCGGAATAATGGCTCGCCCACGGGCAATTTCATCACGCACAAATTCAGCCGTAATCTCTTCTGGAATGCTCGCACCGAATGATTCACCGGGGTGCTGCTCAGCGTTAACCTCCGAACGTTTCATATTCTCACGAATTGCCACGTACTCCATTTCCGCGGTAATAATGCCTTTTTTCGCGTAATACATTTGGCTAACATTGGCACCTTGTTTTGCACGTCGAGGTGAATGAATATGCTCAAAACGCAAACTAGCCAACTCAGGATCACCTTGGCGTAACTGGCCAAACTTTGAACTCGGACCAGCTAATAACTCGGTATCTGCGCGGTCTTTAATCCAAGGGCTACGCACATCCGGCAGGCCTAGGCGTAAATTAATGCTCGCCGCGGGGTCGGTATACACACCGGAACAATCGTATACGTAGACGTCTGGATTTTTTTCCTCACCGAAACTGCTCGAGGTATCAGCCAGACTGATTTTACGCATCGGCACCTGAATATCATCACGCGAACCGCGGATATAGACTTTTGCTGAATTAGGTAGGGGCTGGATAGCCGCCTCTTCCATGGCTTGGGTTTTCTTCTGGAAATCTTCTGGAATTGCACTCATGCTGGCCTCTTGATAACTCCGGGTGGGGTCATTAACGAAAAACGATCATTTTATCACAGCCTGTTATAATTATTTTCAAATAACCAATGTCAGATAAGCCATGCAACATATTTCAGTAAGCGAGTTAAAACAACTCATCGACAGCGAGCAAACAACACCTTTATTATTAGACGTGCGAGAACCCCACGAGTTTGAGTGTTGTCGTATCGAGGGCAGCCAATTAATGCCGATGCAAAGCGTACCCGGCCACCTAGACCAGCTAGACAAAGAACAAGCCATCGTGACTATCTGCCACCACGGCATGCGCAGCCAGCAAGTGGCTCAGTTTTTAGTACAAAATGGTTTCAGCAACATTACCAACCTAAGCGGCGGTGTTGACGCTTGGGCGCAGCAGGTTGATCTCGATATGCCGCGTTATTAAGCAATAAGTGCTCAGCCTACCCGACCTGCTTGACCATGAGATGCAATTTTTATCGGTCGGGTTAAATCCATCGATTCCCTCGGTGATCGCTGGGTTTTATTTTGCCAATCCGAGAAATCGTTTCTGGCGGGCGCTCAACGCTTGCGGTGTTTTTGAACAAACACTCGAACCGAGCCTAAGCAGCAGTCAGTACTTATTACAGCACTACCATATTGGTTTTACCGACTTGGTAAAACGCCCCACCGCGGGTTGCAAAGACCTCGTCGCCGCCGACTACCGCGCCGGCTCACACCGTTTACAAACCCTGATTGAACAATTGCAACCGCGCGTGGTCTGGTTCCACGGGAAACTCAGCTGCCAGAAATACCTGCAATACAGCCCACAAAAAAGCCTACACTGCCGCTGGGGTTTACAACACTGGCACATCAACGGCTGCCCCGTTTATGTCAGCCCGAACCCAAGCTCGGCAAACGCGGCCTATTCTTTATCCGACATTAGCGATAGTTATCGAGAACTATTGCAAACAAGCGACACACACTCTTTATGCTAACGGTTATTCAACGCGTATCACACGCCAATGTGGTGGTCGATCAGCAACAAATTGCGCAAATTCAACAAGGCATCGTCGCTTTATTCGCGGTAGAAAAACACGATATGGAGGCGAATGCCGAACAACTCATTGAGCGTATTTTGAATTATCGTATTTTCGCCGATGCCGACGATAAAATGAACCTCAGCCTACGCGATATCGGCGGTGGTTTATTATTGATTCCGCAGTTTACCCTCGCCGCCAATACCAATAAGGGTAACCGACCTAGCTTCAGCGCCGCCGCACCGCCGGCCAGCGCCAAGGTTTTATTCGAATTTGCCTTACAATACGCACAACAGCTTCACCCGCAGGTGGCCAGCGGCCAATTTGGTACCGATATGCAAGTCTCCTTATGTAATAACGGCCCCGTTACCTTCACCCTGAGCAGCAAGAACAAGCGGCAATAAACGTTCTCCTAACGCGTAACATGCTAGAGTAAGGCCAATATATTCAATATAACGAGTCATGAAGACAACATCTAAAGTATTAAGCTGCGCCTTATTTTCCATTACCTCCGTATTCGCTTACGCGGAACCCATCGACCTGATCAGCGCTTACCAAGCCGCACTGGAACACGATTCGGACATTCACGCCGCTTATAATCAATTACAGTCGTCAAAACAAATACGCCCACAAGCTCTGGCCGACTTATTACCCTCTATCAACGCCTCAGCCTCATCTACCGAGGTCAGGCAGGAAAGTGAAAGCACTTCGTCTACGACCGGCAAAGGCACCACTCAATATCGTGATGAAAAATTCAGTGTATCTCTGCGTCAACCGGTCTTTAACTGGGCTAGTTTTGTTCGTTATCAACAGTCTGCGCAACGTGTATCTAAAGCCGAACTCGAATACCGTCTCGCCGAACAGGCGTTAATTATTCGCCTAACCGAACGTTATTTAAACAGTCTGCAGGCCGGCGTCAGTCTAACCGTGGCGAATGATGATGTAAAAGCTTTCACCCGCCAACTTGAACAAGCAAAAATACGTTTTGAAGTGGGTTTAATTGCGATCACCGATGTACATAACGCGCAAGCGCGATTCGATTTAGCCATCGCCAGTCAAATCGCCGCACAGGATAACTTATATTCCAAACAAGAAGCGTTACGACAAATCATCCAGCACGACGAACTAGCTCTCCGCCCGTTAGCGCAAACATTCCCGTTAGCCCCGCCAGAACCCAATAACATCAAACAATGGGAAACATCCGCCGCGCAACATAATTTATCCTTAGAAATGGCTAAACTTGATGTCAGCATCGCCAAAAAAGACATTAGCATCAACCGAGCCGGACACTACCCGAGCGTCGACCTCGTCGCCTCTCACAATTACAGCGAAACGGGTGGCAGCAGCTTTGGTAGTGGTTTCAGAAATGAATCCGATAACATTGGTTTAGAACTCAATCTAGCGCTTTTTTCTGGTGGAAAAACCCAAGCGCTCACCGAGCAAGCCGCTTTTCAACACATGGCATCATTGGACAACTTACAATCCTTACAGCGCACCACCTTAAGAGAAACACGTGATGCGTTTAGAGGCGTGATCAGCAGCTCGCGGCGAATTAAAGCCCTAGAGCAAGCCATTATTTCGAATAAAAGTTCCTTAGACGCTAACGAGGTCGGCCTAGAGGTGGGTACCCGTACCATCGTCGACGTATTAGACGCTCAAAGTAATTTATCACGCGCAAAACTACAGCTGATTGATGCAAAAAACAGCTACATCATCAATGTATTAAACCTTAAAGGAATCACTGGATCGCTGACCGTTAGCGATTTAGAAGTTGTTAATCAATGGTTGCAACAGGACAAGCTATAGAGCGATGCCGCAAGGCAAGCTGCGCTCAAGCTATCAACGCTTATTGGCTCGATTAATCAGTCAATAAGCGTATATCGTCTGCCGCCCAGCGCTTAATCGCCACAACCGCCACGAGGCCTAATACAACAAAAGCACTGGCCATATACAAAGCGCCGTTATAGTGACCGGTTTCACGCGCCAAATAACCCGCGATGGTTGGCGCAATAATTTGCGGAACCCCATAACTCATAGTTAAGGTGCCCATCAGTTTGGCCGGTTTAGTCGGGTAAAAACGCCCCGCCATGGTCAATACGATGCTGACGATACCCACGAAGGTGAAACCATATAAAGCCGCACTCAATAGAGCAAACAGCAAGCTATCCGCTAATGCCGGCAATACGATGCCCAGCGCATGAATTAAATACGCACAGAATAAGGCGTTCAACACGCCTATTTTTCGCGAAATAAGGTCCCAAGCGATACAGGCTGGCACCGCACAAAGCCCTAACAATAGAAACGCCAAATCACCCTGCCCTTGCAAAGCGGGCTGGTTTTCCACAATCGCCACGATATAGGTCGCGCTGATCACGAAACCAAAACCGCCACAGAAATACACCAACATCATCAACCAGAAAAAACGACGACTCGGTGGTCTGTCCTGTAAGGCCTCACCCAGATGAGTCATCGTTGATGTCTCAGGTCTAGGTAACCAGCGCCAAGCGGGAATCACAAAAACCATCCCTAACACCCCCAGCAAACACCATTGCTGCGCCCAAGCTAATGGTTCGGAAAAGCCGACCACCAAGGCCACAACCACAATGCCAAGCCCCATGCCACTGAAATGAATACCCATTTCACCGCGATGGTTATGCCTCAGCAACCAGTTCAACATTAACCCTGAACCTATTAATAAACCCGATGCGGTACTAAAACCGGCAATAAATCGTGATAACGCCCATAACCAAGGGTTATCACTCAAACCCATCATCAAGGTGGTCATCACCGCCAATAACAAACCCGCCCGGTAAATCCGATCCTTTAACAACAGACTGCCAACCAGCGTCGCGGTGAGCGCACCCGACATATACCCTAGGTAGTTAATGGTCGCTAACCAACCGGCCCAAACCTTCGTTAAACCCGCTTGCTCAAACATAATCGGCATCATCGGCGTGTAGGCAAACCGTGCAATACCGAGGGTCACCATCAAACAGAAAATCCCCGAGGCCAACACCCGCAGGCGGTTATTTGAGTTACTCACCTAAAACACAAACAATCTGCTGCGCGACGTTCTCCACCGCACCTTTATTTTGTTCGACAAAACGCTGTCCAGCCGAACCCATCTGATCTCGCTTTTCCGAATGCCTCAGCAAGTCAATTAACTGGCTCGCCAACTGTTGTTGATCCGCCACTTGAGCGGCCGCCTGCTGTTCCAGCAAACGCTGACTAATATCCGTAAAGTTATGTACGTAGGGGCCAAATAATATCGGCACCGCTAAAGCCGCCGGCTCAAGCATATTATGCCCTCCGGTGGGCACTAGGCTACCGCCAACAAAAGCCACATCAACCGTACCATAATACAGTCTGAGCTCACCTAGGCTGTCTAATAGAAAAACATCACTGCTCACTCGTGTACCCCGGTGTTCGCTACGTCGAGTCACCGAGTAACCACGTTTCTCGCAGAGTTTAGCCACCGCATCGAAACGCTCTGGGTGTCTTGGCACCAACACCAACAAGCTATTGGAAAACTCTTGTTTCAACTCGGCAAAAGCATCGAGAATTTTCCCGTCTTCGCCATCGTGGGTACTGGCGGCAATCCAACTGGGCCGCTGTTGAAACCAGTCTCGACGAATCACCTCGGCCTGTTCACTCAAATTGGCGGGCAAGCGCATATCAAACTTAATATTACCCGGCACACTGACTTTCTCTGGCGCAAGCCCTAGCGCAATGAAACGCTCGGCGCTGAGCTCTGTTTGTGCGCAGACCTGCGTTATATCGGCTAAGGTTTGTCGCGTAAACGACGCTAAACGGGCATAAGCCTTGGCCGATTTTTCCGACAGGCGTGCATTCACTATCAGCGTTGGAACGCCGTGTTGTTTGGCCTGGTGTAACATATTAGGCCAAATTTCCGTTTCCAAAATGATCCCAATCCTTGGCTTAAAACGGCGATAAAAACGGCGCATCGCCCCCGGTGTGTCATAGGGTAGGTAAACGTGTTGCACCCGATGGCCGAGAAAAGCCTTCACCCTCGCCGAGCCGGTTGGCGTGGTGGTGGTCACCAGTATCTCACTGGCTGGGTAGAGTTCTGCCAACTGATTAATCAGCGGGAAGGCCGCTTCCGCCTCTCCCACCGACACGGTATGGAACCAAATAACCGAGCCGGTTTGCGCCCCTTGATAATAAGCAAAACGCTCGGCCCAACGGTTCAAATACGCGGGAGCTTTACGCCCTCGTATCAATAGGCGCAATAATATAAAGGGCGAGAATAAATACAGCAGAACCGAATACAACAAACGCATTAGTTAACCCGCGTTTAACCACTGCATATAGGCTGTAACACCCTCGGCCACCGTTTTAAACTCATGTTCACAGCCTGCTTCGCGCAAAGCGCCTAAGTCGGCTTCGGTAAAACTCTGATAATGCCCCACTAAGTGATCAGGGAATGGAATATAGCTTAATTCACCGCGTTGATGATAGGCCAACACCGCCTGCGCCACGTCATTAAACGGCTGGCTACGACCGGTGCCAAGGTTAAAGATACCACTCACCTCGGGATTATCTAAAAACCAAAGATTCACCGCCACCACATCGTCGACGTAAACAAAATCACGCAATTGCTCACCATCGGCATAACCGTCACAGCCGGCAAATAACTTAATGTCACCCTTCTCTAACAATTGATTATTTAAATGAAACGCCACACTGGCCATACTCCCCTTATGTTGCTCACGAGGACCATAAACGTTGAAATAACGCAGTCCAATCACTTGGCTGCTTAAGGTTTGTCCGCGCACGTACTGGTCGAAGAGGAATTTAGAATAACCATACACATTCAACGGTGCCTCATTGCTCAACTCTTCCTTAAACACGCTACCGCCACCATAAACCGAGGCACTAGACGCATAAATAAAGGGAATTGATTGTGCCTGACAGAAGTGCAATAAGGTCTTCGAATACTCGTAGTTATTCTCCATCATAAACTTGCCGTCCCACTCGGTGGTCGATGAACAAGCCCCTTCATGAAACAAGGCTTCAATAGCCACACCCGCAAAACCACCCGCTTCGACTTTCGCCAAGAACTGGTCTTTATCCATATAATCAGCAATCTGCGCGTTGACTAAATTCTTAAATTTGGTGCCATCGCTGAGGTCATCCACCACCAAAATATCGTTAATATCTTTCGCATTCAAGCCCATGACGATATTGCTACCGATAAACCCTGCACCGCCTGTTACTATGATCATTTGAAAACCCCTAACGCTCTAAATCGCGTATGTTTTTAATTAAATTCGTTGTAGAACAACCGTCTACATAATCCAGCACCCGGGTCTGCCCCCCGGCTTTTGCCACACAATCGTGACCCGCAATATCTTCGATGTTCTGGTAATCACCGCCCTTCACCAACACATCCGGTAAAATTCGGCAAATATGCTCGCGCGGCGAGTCTTCGCTAAACTCACACACCCAATCCACACAGGCCAAGGCCGATAACATCTCGGCGCGCGTCGCCACATCATTAATCGGCCGCTCTGGCCCTTTTAAACGCCTAACCGACGCATCATCATTCACTAAAATAATCAAGCGATCCCCGAGCGCCTTCGCTTGCTGTAAATAACGCACGTGGCCTGGGTGCAAAATATCGAAACAACCATTGGTCAATACAATCTTTTCACCGTTGATCCGCGCCGTCCGAACCGCAAGGTCTAATTGTTCCGCGCTGACAAAACCACGCGGGGTATCATCTAGCGTGTGTAAACTCGCTTTTAATTCTTGCTGGCTAATCGTCGCGGTACCTAGCTTGGCGACCACCAAACCGGCGGCTTGATTCGCCAGCACCGTGGCCTCAGCAAAACTAGCACCGGCGGCCAAACTCGCCGCCAAGGTTGAAATAACCGTATCGCCCGCACCGGTCACATCAAACACTTCTTGTGCCTGCGTCGGTAAATGTATCGCCGCTTGTCCGGGTTGCAATAAACTCATACCTTTTTCGCCACGGGTGACCAATAAGGCTTCCAGCTGCAAATCAAGCAATAGCTTGGTGCCACGCTCAACCACCTCTTGATCGTTTTGACACTCACCCACCACCGCCTGAAACTCACTCCAATTGGGGGTAATCAAAGTGGCACCACGATATTTCGTGAAATCACTGCCTTTCGGATCCACTAACACCTTTTTGCCTGCTGCCTTGGCTTCTGCAATCAGTTGTGGCGCACAGGCTAGAGTGCCCTTGCCATAATCAGACAGTACCACGACTTCATGCGCAGGCAAGGCCTGCGCGAAATCAGCACGTAACTTAGCCACCGGCATATGATGAAAACTATCTTCGAAATCCAAGCGGATCAATTGTTGGTGCCGGCTTAAAATACGTAATTTGGTAATCGTTGGCTGGTCTAATAGTTGTTCAAACTGACACTGCACGTTCTCTTGCTCTAATAAACGCTGCAAGCTGCGCCCCGCGTCATCATTGCCGGTATAACCCAGCAAGGTCACCCTAGAGGCCAGCGCGGCAATATTTAGCGCAACATTGCCAGCCCCACCTGGACGGTCTTCCACGTCTTTCACGTGAACCACCGGCACCGGCGCCTCGGGGGAAATACGCGAGGTATCACCCTGCCAGTTTCGGTCTAGCATCAGGTCACCCACCACCAACACGGCGGCTTGCTCAAATTCAGGTAATTTCATCTTCAAATATCTGTTCAACGATCTGGCGTGCATCATATCACGCGGGGCGCGATGCAGAAAAAGCCACCCTGCAAATCATTAGATAATTTATAATCGCTGCAAAATAATTATCAGGACAGAGCATTGAGCATTAAAATTTTCCATAACCCTCGTTGCAGTAAGTCACGCCAAACCCTGCAGTTACTTGCCGACAATAATGTCCAAGCGGAAATTATTGAATACCTAAAACAAGCCCCTAGCAAGACTGAGCTTGAATCGATATTGAGCCTGCTCGGACTCAGCCCACGCCAACTCATGCGTAAAGGTGAAGCTATTTATAAAGAATTAAATTTAGCCGAAGAGAGCTTAAGCGACGAACAATTATTGGACGCGATGCTCAGTAACCCTATTCTAATCGAGCGCCCTATCGTGTTAGCCAACGGTAAAGCCGCTATCGGCCGCCCTCCTGAAAGCGTGCTGGATATTATCTAGATGAGCATCGAAGTATTAGTTTTATTCTACAGCCGTCATGGCTCAACCGCGCAAATGGCGAATCTCATCGCTCGTGGCATTGAGGAAGTAGAAGGGGTCGAAGCGAAAATTCGCACCGTGCCGGCTATTTCAACCGTATGCGAAGCCGTCGCCGACGACATTCCTGAAGACGGTGCCTTGTACGCCAGCTTGGATGATCTAAAAAACTGCGCGGGGCTTATTCTCGGTAGCCCGACTCGTTTTGGCAATATGGCCGCACCGCTCAAGTATTTTCTCGATGGCAGCAGTAACTTATGGTTAGCCGGCTCACTCATCGGTAAACCAGCGGCGGTGTTCACCTCCAGCAGTAGCATTCACGGCGGCCAAGAAACCACCCTCACCTCGATGATGTTGCCGCTATTACACCACGGCATGTTATTGGCGGGTTTACCGTATTCGGAAACCACCTTATTAACAACCAGCACTGGCGGAACACCCTATGGTGCTAGCCACCTAGCCGGTGCTAATAATTCCTCTAAGATCGACCCAGATGAATCCCAGTTATGCATTGCTCTCGGCAAACGCATCGCCACCCTCGCAAAAAAACTCAGCTAATGACCTTACCCGGAAAAAAAGTCGCCTACTGGCTACAACTCTTAAGCTACTTCAGCCTTATCTTTTTCATCACCGCTTGGATAACCCTGCTCGCGCCACCACAAACATTCCCCATCGGCTTGCTGCTGATCTGTTGTGTGGTCCCCCTGCTGCTACCGCTAATGGGCGTTTTACACGGGAAGGATAAACCGGTTAATTGGGCGGCTTATTTGAGCCTATTATATTTCATTCACGGTGTATCGGAAGCGATGGCCAGCCCCGACACTCGGCTGCTCGGCATCATTGAAATCATCATCAGCTTAACCGTGTTTTTTAGCGCATCGCTCTATATTCGTCGTTTGAACAAGCCTTAATGCAGCAACAAATTCCGCTGCCGCTAGGCTTACAAGAAGACTTTAATTTCGACAGCTTCATTGCCGACGACAATGCCTTAATCGTCGACGCCTTAAAGAACTCTTCTGAGCCTTTTATTTTCCTTTGGGGGGATGCCGGCACCGGTAAGACCCAGTTATTACAGGCAACCTGTCAATATCAGACCCAGCTGGGTAAAACTGCCGCCTACTTACCGCTAAAAGAATTGCAGAAATTTTCACCGCAAATTCTCGACGGCATGGGCAATATCGACCTAGTATGCCTCGAGGACATCGAGCTGGTCTACGGCGAGGCCGAGTGGGAAGAAGCCTTATTCAATTTATTCAACCAGCTGCGCCAAGCCGAGGGGCGCTTAGTGATCAGCTCCAACGCCTCACCACAACAATCCCAAGCACAGTTAAACGACTTAAAAAGTCGTTTATGTAGCGGTTTGCCGTTGAACTTAAAACCGCTATCCGATGTCGGCACCATCAAGGCGCTACAAGCCCACGCACTAAAACTGGGACTAGAACTGACCCAAGACAACGCCAAATACCTGATCAGCCACTACCCTAGGGACCTCCCTAGCTTATGGTCACAGCTGGAGCAACTGAATCAAGCAAGCCTTGTAGCACAGCGTAAACTCAGCATCCCATTCATCAAAAACACACTCAAAAAAGACTAACATCTAACTTGCCAGCCAGCCCTTAGCTGTAGATACTTTCAGGCTTCAAAACTAACACTAAGAAGCAACCACAACATGGACGTATTATTTTCGGCACAAACACAGCAACAGATCCAAGAAATACTCACCGTATATGGGCTAAAACTGATCGCCGCCTTGGCGATATTCATTATCGGTAAACTACTCGCCAGTCTCATCAAGTCAGGCATCGGTAAGGCGATGACCAAAGCAAAATCCGACCCTATACTTATTTCGTTTACCAGTAATATGGTTTATGCCGCACTACTCGCCTTCGTCATCATCGCCGCACTCGGCCAGCTCGGCATTCAAACCACCTCATTCATTGCCATTTTGGGTGCCGCGGGTTTAGCTATCGGTTTAGCGCTACAAGGCTCCTTGTCAAACTTCGCCGCGGGTGTACTGATGATCATCTTCCGCCCGTTCAAGCAAGGCGATTTCATCGAAGGCGCGGGAGTAGCCGGGGTTGTGGAAGAAATACATATATTCAACACCGTTCTGCGTACGGGCGACAACAAAACCATTATCATTCCCAATGCCAGCCTGATGAACAACAATATCGTTAATTACTCCAGCAAGCCTACTCGACGACTCGACCTCGTCATTGGCATCGGTTATGACGACGACATTAAAAAAGCAAAAAATGTATTAAGCGAATTAATGCAGCAAGAACCGCGCATCCTAAAAGAACCCGCACCGACCTTGGGTTTATTGGAATTGGCCGATAGCAGCGTCAATTTCGCGGTTCGCCCTTGGGTAAACTCAGCCGATTACTGGGCTGTACACTTCGACTTATTAGAGAACATCAAACTACGGTTCGATCAAGAGGGCATCAGTATCCCCTACCCGCAGCAAGATATTCACCTACACGGCGCAGCCTGCACGCAATCATGAGCTAGATCATGGTCAGCGCAACTGAATTAGTAACCATTTTTATTTAATCGACTCAGCATTTACTTTAGTATATGCGACAGACGGCGGGGCGGGCCAAACGGCTTGCTCTGCCACGCATCATTTCAGCGCTTAGCGCACCAACCGAACCAGAGGCTCAATCATGACTCATGAATTACCTGCTCTACCTTATGCTATCGACGCATTAGAACCACATATTTCACAAGAAACTCTAGAATTTCACCACGGCAAACACCACGCGACTTACGTGACTAAGTTAAACGGTTTAATCCCAGGTACTGAGTTTGAAAACTCAAGCCTTGAAGACATCATTAAAAAAGCATCTGGCCCTATCTTCAACAATGGCGCGCAGATCTGGAACCACACTTTTTACTGGAACTGTCTAACACCAGAATCTACCGAACCTGCAGGCGACTTATTAACCGCTATCAATGATACATTCGGTTCAGTGGACGCGTTTAAAGCAGAATTCACCGATAAGTCGGTCAATCTTTTTGGTGCTGGCTGGTGCTGGTTGGCTAAAAATGCCGACGGCAAATTAGAAATCGTACAAACAAGCAATGCCGCTAACCCATTAACCGATGGCAAAACACCGTTATTGACTTGTGACGTTTGGGAACACGCTTATTACATCGATTGTCGTAACGCTCGTCCAGTTTATATGGACAAGTTCTGGGCATTAGTGAACTGGGATTTTGTTGCACAAAACCTGTAGATCACTACGCTCGATAAGAAAGGCGCTGCAAAGCGCCTTTTTTTATGCCTGCTTATAAAGCGGACTATTTTTATAGCGGTCATTCACGTGGTTTAACAAAACTAACAACACCGCGGCAATCGGTAAGGCTAACAAAACACCACTAAAACCGAATAATTGCCCGCCAGCCATCACCGCAAAAATAACCGCCACCGGGTGTAGGCCAATTTTATCGCCAACCAATACCGGTGTTAATAACACACTCTCTAACACCTGCACCGTACCAAACACCAGCAATACCGATAAGATCCCGCTCACATCATGCAATTGCAGTAACGAGGCCAGACACGCCAATAACAAACCGATAATCAGCCCCAAATAAGGTACAAAACTCACCACCCCAGCAATCAGCGCAATTAACAGTGCAAACTCTAAACCGAGCAGGCTCAAACCAATAAAATAAAGCAACGCCAAGCACAGCATCACCAGTATCTGCCCCTTAAAGAAGGCGCCTAAGACCACATCAACGTCCTTCACGATCTGGCTGGCCTTTTGTTCCATTCGACGTGGAATCGCATCATGAATTTTTGCCGTCATCAGATCCCAGTCACGCAATAGGTAAAAGGTCACCACCGGTACTAATAGCACATTGGCCAATACCGCGATAAACGCCATGCTCGAAGCACTCATTGAGCGTAACAAACTCGCCGCGATACTACTCGCACCACCGACATTATCTTGCAAGGTTTGCGACAGCGTCTCAACATCCAGCGTCGCCAAACCAACGGAGCGGGTCTGCAACCACGGCAAAGCTGTTTGTTTTAGCCATCCAATCACCGCCGGCACCTTTCCCAGCAACACCGATATTTGCTGTTCAAGCAGGGGCAATAAAATAACCACCGCCCCCCCCAGTAATGAAAAAATAACCACAAAGACCACGCTCACCGCCACCGTACGCGAACACTTATAACGTTCCAACCGGTCTACCAAGGGGTCGCCAATATAAGCCAGTAATAAGGCCATTAAAAAAGGCATCAAAATCGCCGATAAGCTATACAGCAAGCCGGAAAACACCAGTACTATCAATAAATATTTATTATTATCACTGCCCACGATAGCCCTCTATTTTTATTCGCCAAGCCCGCATACCCCAAGTCCAAACATACTCCAGACCACTGATCGCGGTGGTCAGCGCAACCACATACACCGCATACTCCAGCCAATCGTTTGGTAATTGAATCGTACCTTGACTCGCGATCAACATCACCAAATAAATAATCTGAAACGCGGTATTCAGCTTGCTCGAAAAAGGCGGTTCACCGTGAAATTTTTCGATCGCCAAGTGGTATAACAAGGCCCCCAGAGCCACCACCAAATCGCGTAATACGATGAGCACGAACAACCAAGCCGGCACTAAACCAATAAACACACAGACCAGAAAACAACACACCAATAATATTTTATCCGCTAAGGGGTCCAAAAAAGAGCCCAATGGGCTGGACCAATCATAGCGTTTTGCCAAAAAACCATCTAGCGCATCCGACAGACCGGCCAGTACGATCAGTAATAACGCGAACTGATAAGCCTCAATCAGTAGCAGATACACAATCGGCACTACCAGCAGCATCCTCAACACGCTGATAATATTGGGGATATCCTTACGAGTCATTTAATCAGCTCGGTAATAAAGCACCTCCGGTATTAACCGAGCGGCAGCGCCCTGTAATACCGACGGCTGCAGCACAGTACCCTGCTCGTTAAGCTCTTGTGATGGGCTCTCCGCGGGAAATAACGGTGTCGCGGCAAGCGACAACACCTTATTCAAGGCAATAATCTCCTGCAAGACCGAGACATCGCCAGATACCGTCAACAATAATTCAAGCTCTGTGCCCTGTATCGCCCGCCATTCGACCGTTTTAATCCGATCTAAAGACGACAAATAATCACTAACTTCAGCCAACTTTGCCAAATCATTGACCCCGCTGATGTGCATCGTTAATTGGCGCTGCTGGCTCAGCCCACGCGGCGCATAAATATCAGCCAAACGCTCGGCTGTCGTGGCAAAAAACGCCGCCAACACCTCATCCATCCGACCTTGCTGCTCAAACTCTGGATATTGCTCATGCGCATTCAGCAAACGCGCACGTAAACGCCATTCATTGTCCGCTATTTTTAATAAGCGCCCGTGCATCACTTGTTTAACGCCATAACGCTGCGACGCGGCTAATACCTGCTCAGCAAAACCCGCCCAAACGTCATTAAAACCGAGGGCACGCTGATCATCTAAATCTAATAAAGGCAGGGTCATCGCCAGACCCGCATCCGAGGCGGCCGGCAACACCGCATCAAGGGTCGATTCTGCGCCTAATAGGTACCGCGTAGAGCCATCATCTAGCGCCAACCAAAGCAATACTTCGGGCCTATTCCTGCCCCAGACTGGCACCGAAAACTGCTGTAACACCGTATCCAATGCGCTTTTCTGAAAACTCACCCTCAGCCGGTAAGCCGATAGCTCGTCTTCTACACGCTGGTATTGAAATTGTTCGACGTAGGAGCTCACATTTGACAAGGCGGCTTGCAGCGAGGGTTCAGCCACTGGCTGACGCCTTCCCGATACTTTTTGAATGACTTTTTTCAAGGCCTCAGCCATCGCCGCTTTGCGTACCGCTGGCGATTGATCAGCCACCGGCACCGAGGCGCTATATAGGCCATCCAACTGCACTGCCTGTGCAGAAGCACTCAATATTAACAACAAACAAGCGATTAAATAACGCATCAAAAAAACCCAACAAACGACTAGTAAAAGATCGCTATAGCATAATATAGTTAGCCCTATTACTGCTAACAATTAACTCAACTGATATAATCCTTTTTTTTATAACCGTATAGAGCCGATTGTGAGTGATTCCAAAAATAGCCTAAGCTATAAAGACGCTGGTGTTGATATTGATGCTGGTGCTCAACTCGTAGAACGAATTAAACCCATCGCAAAACGGACTCAGCGACCCGGTGTTATGTCAGGACTGGGTGGCTTCGGCTCATTATTTGAACTGCCCTTAGATCGCTACAAAAAACCTGTATTGGTCTCCGGCACCGATGGCGTGGGTACCAAACTCAAATTAGCGATGATGCTCAACAAACATGACACCATCGGCATCGACTTAGTGGCGATGTGCGTTAACGATATTATCGTCACTGGCGCAGAACCTCTATTTTTCCTCGATTATTACGCGACCGGAAAACTCGATCTCGACATCGCTAGTGACGCAATCGCCGGTATTGGTAAAGGTTGCGAACTATCCGGTGCAGCCTTAGTGGGCGGCGAAACCGCTGAAATGCCTGGCATGTACGAAGGTGAAGACTACGATTTAGCCGGTTTCAGTGTCGGCATCGTTGAAAAAGACGCTATTATCGATGGTTCCAAAGTAGCCGTCGGCGACGTCTTAATCGGCCTTGCTTCATCTGGCGCACACTCTAACGGTTATTCATTAATCCGTAAGGTGATCGAATTACAAGACGACCTCGAACAAACCTTAGACGGCAAACCACTCGCCGAGCTCTTGCTTGAACCCACCCGTATTTACGTTAAATCATTACTCGCGCTGATCAGCCAACATGATGTACACGCCTTAGCGCATATTACCGGTGGCGGCATTACCGAAAACCTCCCTCGTGTATTACCAGAAAATACCGTTGCCAATGTAAAACTGGGCAGCTGGCCAACACCGGCTTTATTTGACTGGTTACAAGAAGAAGGCAATATCAGCGACGAAGAAATGCTAAAAACCTTTAACTGTGGCATTGGCATGGTCGTCTGCGTAGCAAAAGAAGATACCGACGCCGTCTTGGCGCAGCTCGCTAGCAGCGGTGAATCAGCCTTTGTTATTGGCGACATCTCCGCCGCAGAAGGCGAACCCGTGGTTAATTACCTGTAAGCCGCATGAGTAATCGCTACCGCATCGTCGTTCTATTATCGGGTTCAGGCAGCACCTTACAATCGATGATAGACGCCGATTTGCCGGCCGATATTTGCGCCGTCATTAGCAATAAAGCCGATGTAATGGGTTTAGAGCGTGCGCAAAAAGCCGGTATAAACAGCCACGTGCTCGAGCATACCGCCTTTCCTTCGCGTGAAGCCTTCGACTTAGAACTCAAAAAACTGATCGAACAACAGCAAGCCGACTTAATCGTTTTAGCCGGTTTCATGCGCATTCTGAGCGATGACTTCGTTAACCATTATTACGGCAAACTGATCAACATCCACCCCTCCTTATTACCAAAATATAAGGGCATGTACACCCACCAACGGGTAATGGATGATGGTGAACCCCTACATGGCAGCAGCGTACACTTTGTAAACACCGAACTCGATGGTGGCCCTGTGGTGCTGCAAGCGCGAGTACCGGTACTCCCTAGCGATAACGTCGAGAGCTTAGAGCTGCGCATCAAAAGCAAGGAGCAGTTGATCTACCCAACCGCGATCAGCTGGCTAGCCGAAGGTCGTATCGAACTCAAGGGCCATGAGGTGTATATGGATCAGAAGAAAATGAGCGGCCCCGTCGTCATCGATTATATGTAAACCCATTCGATGCGCCTACTGTCAGCCCTCCTGCTACTGTTTATTCTCGGCCTATCGCCCGCTTTCGCCGATCAGCCAATAATCCCCTTATTCAACGCTGAATACCTGCTACAACATAATAAATTAGAAATTGGCCGGGTGGAACTGAGCGTTGAAGCGCTGGGCAATAATCGATACCAGCTCACCTCAACCACCCGCAACAGCGGCCTATTATCGTTTATTCAACAGAAGAAGCTGGTCGAAAGCAGCCTATTTGAACTCATCGATGGTCAGATACGGCCGATTCAGTACCGGTATCTCAAACAATCCAAACAAGCAGAAAAGGACGTCCGCCTAGACTTCAACTGGCAACAACTCAGCGTTACCAACGCCTCCGACGGGGAGAGCTGGAAGATGCCCATCAGCAACGGCGTCCTCGACAAAGCCCTGATGCAAATTGCCCTGATGCTCGACCTCAAACAATCAAATAAGGCCATCAGTTATCAAGTAGCCGATGGCGGCAAACTCAAACAGTACCATTTTGAGCCGCTTGGTGACGACAAAACCCGCATCAAGGGCAAGTGGCAGCAAACCAAAAAATTCGCCCGCAGAAAAGGCCAGCACAAGAGCATCACCTACTATTGGTGCGCGCCGGCACTGCATAATTTACCGGTCTTACTGCAACGTGAAAAAAAATACGGGACATTTGAAATGCGTTTGCAAAAAGTGCGGTTCAATCCGCCAAAATAAGGGACCTGCGATTTTTTTCCGCGTCCATTTGGAATCTTTTGTTAGAGCGATTGGTAGACATCATTGTAAATATCATTCAGCCACCGCCCTCTGGAATGCCCACCTCAAAGAAATGCTGATTAGGCTCTAACGCCGCAAGCATCCCTGTTTATTCGATGTGTTATGAGCTTTATTCAAACTCCTGATGCTCCGGTAAATTACTGTTAATTGCATACCAAGTAGCTTTTTGTGAAACCCATATATGGCAACTTTCTTTTGCCTGAGGGTCATCATCTAATGATCCAAGACGTAAAATTATGTGTTTTGTACCATCTCTTTTGGCATAAATTTGCGTGCCGCAACTAGAACAAAAATACCTGTTTTTGCCTTTTGATGATTCAAAGCAAGCAAGAGGTGTTTTACTTAGTAAAGTAAACTCACTGTCATTGACCGAAGATACACTTGAAAAGACTGAACCATGAGCTTTTCGGCAAGTTTGGCAATGACAGTGAACCACATCACCAATTCCCCCTGAAACCTCATATTTAACTTTGCCACATAGACAACTGCCAGTAATCACTTACACCTCAATACTTGTTATGTCTTTAATTCGTATAATGGGCTACAACCTTGTTAACTTCACCTTGGTCATTAAAAAACATAACTTCTATGGCCATTTTATCCATTACCGATTTGTAATATATGGCAATGGAGTTAACACTGCCTGTGACGTCCTTTAATTCAAAGCATAGGTCAGGCATTTTCCTCAATGCCTCCTCCCAGTACTTTCTTACATTTTGTTTTCCAGCCAATGTGCCTGTGTCGAGCCCTAACGCAATTTTAATCATTGGCGTTGTAATTTCAAAATCATCAGAGTAGTGCGCTAGAATTCTATCTATATCATGGGAGTTCCATGAATCTACCCATTCTTTTGCAAAGGCGTTGTTATCAATTTCCATTTTAATACCATTTTTTACGAGTATTTTAAAACATAACGTTGCGAACACGGGCCAGAGTAAGTTGGCGCAGTCTGTTCTCGACAGATTACGGAGGTCCACCGCCGTTTTTGTAGCTAGCGTTATTTACCTTGTTAACTTTTCATTCCAATTCTATAGAGCATTATTTTCAGACTACACTAACGCATCCCTGCAAAATAACGGCCCATGGAAGACTACAAATCAAGTCTTCGGCAAGGTCACCCCAGTTTGCCCCTGGTACTTGCCCGCACGATCTCCATACGAGGTTTCACAGATTTCATCAGCACCGAGGAATAAAATCTGTGCCACGCCTTCGTTGGCATAGATTTTTGCCGGTAGCGGTGTGGTATTGGAGAACTCCAGGGTCACATGACCTTCCCACTCAGGCTCTAAGGGCGTCACATTAACGATGATGCCGCAACGCGCGTAGGTGGATTTGCCTAGGCAAATGGTCAGTACATCGCGTGGTATTTTCAGGTACTCAACGGTGCGCGCCAGTACGAAGGAGTTTGGCGGAATAATACAGATGTCTGATTTCACGTCGACGAAGCTGTTTTCATCGAAGTTTTTCGGGTCAACAATCGCTGAGTTAATATTGGTGAAAATTTTAAACTCGTCCGAACAACGAATATCGTAACCATAACTCGAAGTGCCATAGGAAATCACCCGACCTTCGTCTGAGTTACGTACTTGCTGCGCTTCAAACGGCGCAATCATATCCTTCTCCGCCGCCATCCGGCGAATCCAGCTATCCGACTTAATACCCATGTTTGACCCTTACTATTTAATAACGATGTTTGGAATTTTGGCGCTAAAGTCTTTCGCTTTAACGGCTAAGGAAGCCGCTAGGTTTCTCGCCATCTCACGGTAAATAGCCGCAATACGTCCTTCTGGCTCTGCAGCTACCGTAGGGGTGCCCGTATCTGTACTTAAACGAATCGACATATCCAATGGCAAAGCACCTAAAAATTCGACCGCAAAGTCCTTCGCCATGGCCTCACCGCCACCTTGACCAAAAATAGCTTCTTCGTGCTGACAGTTTGAACAAATATGCAGGCTCATGTTTTCAATCAGGCCCAATACCGGAATACCCACTTTTTCGAACATTTTCAGCCCTTTTTTCGCGTCGATCAAGGCAATGTCTTGTGGGGTGGTGACGATGACAGCACCGGTTACCGGTACGGTTTGTGCCAAGGTTAGGTGAATATCACCGGTGCCTGGTGGCATATCAATAATCAGGTAGTCCAAATCATCCCAATTGGTATCATTCAGTAATTGACCTAAGGCCTGTGTCACCATCGGCCCACGTAGGATCATTGGGGTGTCTTCATCCACTAAAAAACCCACCGACATCACCTGTAAACCATGTCCTGCCATCGGCTGAATGGAACGACCATCGGGTGAGCTTGGGCGGCCACTAATGCCGAGCATCATCGGCTGGCTTGGACCATAAATATCAGCATCAAGAATACCCACACGGGCACCTTCTGCTTGCAGTGCTAATGCTAGGTTAACCGAGGTCGTTGATTTACCCACCCCGCCTTTGCCAGATGCGACCGCGATCATGTTCTTCACCCCATTACGCGGTTTGGTACCTTTTTGTACGGCGTGTGGTTTAACTTTCCAACTCACGCTGACTTCGGCGCTACGCACCCCGTCTAATTGCTGTAAGTAAGTCGCAATATCGGCCTCTAATTGTTTTTGAATGCCTGCTGCCGGGTAACCTAATACCACATCGATACGTAACTCGCCATTCACCAAGGTTAGGTTTTTTAAGCCCTTATCCTTGGCAATACTCTGCTCCGTTAAAGGATCTATAAATTGACTTAGGTGCTGCTCAATATCCTTTACCGATAACTCACTCATGCTGACTCCGCGTACTTAAATATGTGTATAAAGCCCGATATTCTATACGGATATCGGCCTATTCGGTTAATTTAACCGCGCTATCGGCACCAGCCCGCAGACATTCGCCAATATATTAAGTACTATGTCGTCTCATTTTCAATAACAGGACGTCTCGCTTAATGAACTCGTTTAAAAACACCCTACTCAGCACCCTCGCCGCCGCTTTCATCTTAACCCTGTCTGGCTGCGCGCCCGAAGTGGGCAGCGAAGCTTGGTGTAACGATATGAAACAAAAAGAATCTGCCGATTGGACCGCTAATCAAGCGACCGATTTCGCTAAAAACTGCTTGCTGAAATAGTCCTCGTTGTAGCGTTGATGGCTTAATGAGCACGATATAAACAACACCATGAGTCAACTGATCAGTAAACCCGAACGCCCCGCCAACGACGATTGTTGTGGCGGTGGCGCTTGCTGCCCCTGCGTATGGGATTATTATTACCAACAACTCGCACTGTGGAATGAGCAGCAAGCCAAACTTGAACCATCCGCCGATCAACAAACGGCCGATAAGCTCGCGACCACCTGCAAGGGATAAGCAACTCTAACAAGCGGTACGCAAAAACAGCCGCCGCTTAAATAACCGGCCTAGCGGGAAGATAAACTCGCCCACGTTATCCTTTAGCGGCTTTTTTATGGGACAATACCGCTAATAAATCAAGCCTTTAACGCTTGATAAACACAAAGGGCTTAGCAATAAGCAATTTGAGTTTTAACCAATCCGTCAATTGAATCGCTTTATGTCAAAACAAATCAGAAAAATTCTTGTTACCAGCGCCTTGCCTTATGCAAACGGCCCAATTCATATTGGCCACTTGGTTGAATACATTCAAACCGATATTTGGGTGCGTTTCCAAAAACAACGCGGCCACACATGCCATTATGTCTGCGCAGATGATGCACACGGCACGCCTATTATGCTTCGTGCACAGCAAGAGGGGATCACTCCTGAACAACTGATTGCCGACACTTGGACCCAACATAACGCTGATTTCAAAGATTTTAACGTCGCGTTTGACAATTTTTACAGCACCCACTCAGACGAAACCAAACACTACGCCGAGCTGATTTATGCTCGTTTGCAAGAACAAGGGCATATTCACAGCAAAACCATCACGCAGGCCTATGACCCCGTTAAAAACATGTTTCTGCCTGATCGTTTCATCAAAGGAGAGTGCCCGAAGTGCGGCGCAGCCGATCAATATGGCGATAATTGCGAAGTATGCAGCGCAACCTATGCCCCCACCGATTTAATCAACCCGATATCGGCTATTTCCGGTGAAAAACCGATAGAAAAGGACTCCGAACACTATTTCTTCAAACTCGCTGATTTTGAAAAAATGCTGCAAAAGTGGACAAAATCGGGGCATTTACAGGAACAAGTCGCCAATAAGCTCAACGAATGGTTTGAAACCGGATTACAGGACTGGGATATTTCCCGCGATGCACCTTATTTTGGTTTCGAAATACCCGGCGCGCCAGGCAAATTCTTTTATGTCTGGTTAGACGCCCCTGTCGGTTATATGGGCAGCTTCCAAAAGTTGTGTGATGACAGCGGACTGGATTTTGCCGAATACTGGGACAAAGACAGCAGCACCGAGCTATACCATTTCATCGGTAAGGACATCGTCTACTTCCACGCCTTATTCTGGCCGGCGATGTTAACCGGTGCAGGTTTCAGAACCCCAACCGCTATCTTTGCCCACGGCTTCCTCACCGTTAATGGTGAAAAAATGTCTAAATCACGCGGCACCTTTATCAAAGCACGCACCTATTTAGAACACCTTAACCCCGAATACCTGCGTTATTATTTTGCCGCCAAACTCAACAATAGGGTCGAAGACATCGATCTTAATTTCGAAGACTTTAGCCAGCGGGTTAATACCGACTTGGTGAACAAGGTCGTCAATATTGCCAGCCGTTGCAGTGGTTTCATCAAAAAACGCTTCGACGGAAAACTATCGGCCGAGTGTGCCGAACCGGCCTTATTTGCAGAATTTGTCGACGCCAGCGAAGACATCGCACAATTATACGAAAGCCGTGAATACGGTAAGGCGATGCGTGCCATCTCCGGCTTAGCCGACAAGGCCAACCAGTATATCGACGACAAACAACCGTGGATCGTCGCCAAACAAGAAGACTCCGATCAACAACTGCAGGATATTTGCAGCGTCGGCATCAACCTGTTTTATGTCATCGCCTGTTACTTAAAACCGGTCGTGCCTGAAATGGTTGCGAAAGCAGAGCAGTTCTTAAATGCCGGCGAATTCGGCTGGCCAGAACAATTAACACCGCTAACCGATCACAGCATCAATAAATTCAAACCCTTGATGACACGGGTAGACCCCGCTAAGTTAGCCGCCTTGATTGAAGCGTCCAAAGAAAACCTCGAAAAAAAAGCGCCCGCGCCGAAAAAAACCAGCAAGGCTAAAGCCCCTGAACAGGCCGCAGAAACCATCGAGTTTGATGACTTTGCAAAAATTGATTTACGGGTCGCGCTGATTGAAAAAGCCGAGCTGGTTGAAGGCGCCGATAAACTACTGCGTTTAAGCTTAAGTCTTGGCGATGAAACGCGGCAGGTACTGGCCGGTATTCGCTCAGCCTATACACCCGAGCAGCTCGAAGGTCGCTTAACGGTGATGGTGGCTAACCTTAAACCGCGTAAAATGCGCTTCGGAATTTCCGAAGGCATGGTATTGGCTGCCGGCCCTGGCGGCGATGAATTATGGATACTATCGCCGGACGATGGCGCAAAGCCTGGCATGCGCATCAAATAAACACCCAGCAGTCAGCGCTGAGCAAGCTATTCGATATAACTATATTCCGTTATATCGAATAGCTTTAATATTCCATTTAGTTATAAATAAGCCTAATTCGAACTTATACCTTCGATACTATTAAGGATATACTAGCTAAAATTTTTACACTGATCCTATGTCTGAATATCTACTCATCTTAGTCAGCACCATTCTGGTTAATAACTTTGTATTGGTGAAATTCCTCGGTTTGTGCCCCTTCATGGGCGTCTCAAACAAGCTGGAAACCGCCATGGGCATGGGTTTAGCAACCACTTTCGTGCTCACGCTGGCGTCTATTTGCAGTTATTTGGCGAATCAATACCTACTGGCTCCACTCGGCTTAGAGTACTTACGCACCATTACCTTCATCGTGGTCATTGCGGTGGTAGTACAAATGACTGAAGCCATCGTGCATAAAACCAGCCCCTTGCTGTATCAGGTGCTGGGGATTTACTTGCCGTTAATTACCACCAACTGCGCGGTACTGGGTGTCGCTCTGCTGAATATTCAGCAAGATTACGGCTTTATCGAATCCGCCTTATACGGTTTTGGCGCAGCCCTGGGGTTTTCATTAGTGCTCGTGCTCTTTTCCAGTATTCGTGAACGTATCAGCGTATCTGACGTGCCCGTACCCTTCAAAGGTAACGCCATCGCGCTGATTACCGCCGGTTTAATGTCGGTTGCGTTCATGGGCTTTTCTGGCTTGGTAAAACTCTAATCATGTCATTTTTCGCACTCATCTTATTATTTATCGTACTCGGCTTATTGTTAGGTTATGCCGCTATCCGCTTCAAGGTCGAAGGCGACCCGATTGTTGAACAAATCGACAGCCTATTGCCACAAACCCAGTGCGGGCAGTGTAACTTCCCCGGTTGCCGTCCCTATGCGCAGGCAATCGCCGATGGTAAAGCTCAAATCAACCAGTGCCCCCCCGGTGGTGAAGCCGGCATCGCCGCCTTAGCCGACCTGCTCGGCGTCGACGAGATTCCATTGAATCAGGAAAACGGGGTAGAAAAAGCTAAATTAGTCGCCTTTATTGACGAAGAGACCTGCATCGGTTGCAAGTTATGCATCCAAGCCTGCCCAGTCGACGCTATTTTAGGTTCTCCCAAACATATGCACACGGTCATCGAAGCCGAGTGTACCGGCTGTGAACTATGCCTTGCCCCCTGCCCCGTCGAGTGCATCACGATGGAACCGGTGGCGAGTACCCTCGCGTTATGGCAGTGGGACAAACCCGATACCTCGCAACAACAGGCCGACTCATGAAATTATGGCGTTTTAACGGGGGCCTGCCCTCACTCGCGGAACATAAAAATGAGTCCGTCCACTTGCCGATTGAAACCGCGCCAGTGCCTGCTCAATTAATTTACCCCTTGTTACAGCACATCGGTAATCCCGCCGTGCCCTTGGTTAAGGTTGGAGACAAAGTATTGCGTGGGCAAAAAATTGCCGATGCACAAGGTTTAATCAGCTCGCCGATCCACGCCGGTAGTTCAGGTACTGTGAGCAATATAGGCGAGCACCTCATCCCGCACCCGTCAGGGTTTTCCGCGCCGTCGATCACCATCACCACCGATGGCGAAGACCAGCAACTAGAACATACACCCTGCGCCGATTTCCGTCAGCTATCCGCCATTGAGCTGGTAGCGATCATCCGTGAAGCGGGGCTCGTTGGTTTAGGTGGCGCAGCCTTCCCGACCGCGATAAAACTCGACCAACAGCATAAAACCAAGCCGATTGAAACGCTGATTCTGAATGGCGCCGAGTGCGAACCGTATATCTCCTGTGACGACCGCTTATTGAAAGAGCGCGCCATTAGCGTTATTAAAGGGGTTGAAGTCCTCTTACATATGCTGGCCTGTAAACAAGCTATTCTGGCGATCGAGGACAATGCACCCGATACCTTCAGCTCAGTACAAGCGGCGATTGATGCGAATGGCAACCCACAGATTAAGGTCGTCAAAATCCCTACCATTTACCCAACTGGTAGTGAAAAGCAACTGATCAAAACCCTTACCGGCAAGGAAGTCGCTAGTGGCGAGATTCCCGCCGATATTGGCGTGGTATCAATCAATGTCGGTACCGTCTACGCGGTTCAACAAGCCGTTATCGAGGGCAAGCCGCTCACCTCACGCATCGTGACGATTACCGGTGAAGGTGTTAACACCCCGCATAATTTAGAGGTTCGTGTCGGCAGCCGAATTAATACCCTGATCGAAGTTTGCAATGGTTATACCAATAAAGCCGAACGACTGATCATGGGGGGTCCAATGATGGGGTTTGCCTTATTAAACGACGAAATCCCCGTGGTGAAAGCCACCAATTGTATTTTAGTGGCAAGCAAAAACGAGGCGGTGACCGACAAACAAGCCATGCCCTGCATCCGCTGCGGTGCCTGTGCTAGCGCCTGCCCAGTATCGTTATTACCCCAACAATTATATTGGCATAGCCGCGCCGATCAGGCCGAAAAAGCCGCCAAGCTGAACTTGCTCGATTGTATCGAATGTGGCTGCTGCGACGTTGTCTGCCCTAGCCATATCCCCTTGGTGCAGCACTTCCGCCACGCGAAGAGCGCATTAAAAGCCGACAAACACCAAAAACACCTCGCCGATATTGCTCGCGAGCGCTTTGAAGCACGCGAACAAAGGCTGGCACTAGAAAAAGCCGAACGCGCCGAAAAATCACGTAAAAAGAAAGCCGCGCTGAAAGCAAGAGCCGCTAAAAAAGAAATAGAAGCGGCGGCCAGTCGTGCGAAAGAAAAACAACAAGCCACCTCCAACGATGAGAGTTAAGCCGTGCATTTTTTAACATCCAGCTCACCTTTTATTCCACCCAGCAATAGCGTCCAACGGATGATGTTATGGGTATTAATTGCCTTGCTACCTGGCTGCATCACCATGATCTGGCAATTTGGTTACGGTGTATTGTTCAACATCATCATCTGTCTAAGTACCGCCGTCGTCGCCGAGGCTTGGATGTTAAAACTGCGTGGGCGTAACATTAAACCGTTCATCAGCGACCTCAGCGCCGTAGTCACCGCCTTATTACTCGCACTGGCCTTACCCACTATAGCCCCATGGTGGCTACCCTTCGTCGGCACCTTAATTGCTATCGTCATTGCCAAACACTTATATGGCGGGCTCGGTTACAACCCCTTTAACCCCGCCATGGTTGCCTTTGCGGTGCTGATGGTGTCATTCCCCAAAAACATGACGGTTTGGGTGTTACCCAGCTCACTACTGGCCAACGACATTGGTCTAGCCGAGACCGCACAGCTCGTATTTAGCTCACTCAGCAGCAGCCCGATCATCGATTCGATTACCGCCGCGACCCCGCTCGATGAGATGAAAACCCGCTTGAACCTCAGTCAAACAACCGACGAGATTCGCCACGCAGCAATTTTCAGCAACATCGCCGGAGAAGGCTGGCAATGGGTTTCACTGGCCTACCTCGCTGGCGGCTGTTTGCTTATCGGCAAAAAGGTCATCAGCTGGCATATCCCAGTGAGTCTGTTAGCGGGTTTATTTATCGCCAGTTCGATCGCTTATTTAGTTGAACCCAGCATCAGCCCCTCTCCGCTATTTCATTTATTGAGCGGCGGCGCAATGCTCGGTGCATTCTTCATTGCCACCGACCCTGTCACCGCGGCAACCACTCTGAAGGGGCGCATCATTTACGGTCTACTCATTGGCCTAATGAGCTATATTATTCGCACCTGGGGCGGCTACCCGGAAGGTATCGCCTTCGCCGTCTTACTGATTAATATGACCGTGCCGATGATCGACCAATACACCCGTCCACGCGTTTACGGGCATAAATAATATGTCAGAAACTAAAAAAACCATCCTCAAATCTGCCTGGGTACTCGGTCTCTTTTCATTGATTGGGATTGGCTTGGTATCGTTAACTCACGCGATTACCGCAGAAAAAATAGCCGAAAATGAGCGCCTGTTTATATTAAAAAACTTGCGTGTTTTGGTACCCGATGAGATGCACGATAATGACCTGCTCAGCGACGTTAGCCACGTTTCCGACCCCGTGTTCGGCAATGAGCAGTCCGTTAAGATCTATAAGGCCTTCAGCAAACAACAATTGGTCGCCATTATCGCCGCACCTACCGCCGCCGATGGTTATAACGGCTCGATTAAATTACTGGTGGCGATCCGCGCAGACGGCGAGCTAATCGGTGTACGGGTCGTTTCTCATCAAGAAACCCCTGGCCTAGGCGACGCAATCGACAGCAATAAAAGCGACTGGGTTCTTGGTTTTGCTGGCCTCTCGCTGGATAAACCCCAATTAAAAGACTGGCAGGTCAAACGCGACGGCGGCAGCTTTGATCAGTTCACCGGCGCGACGATTACCCCTCGCGCCGTCGTCAAGGCCGTACGAAGAACCTTACAATACTATCAAACCCATAAAGCCAACCTAGTCACTCAACAAGAGCACGCAGATGGATAGCTATCGACAAATTCTAAAAAATGGCTTGTGGGTTAATAACCAAGCCTTTGTAGCGCTACTCGGCCTCTGTCCTTTATTAGCCGTCAGCAATACCCTGATCAACGGTTTGGGCCTTGGCATTGCCACCACGCTCACCCTCATCCTCTCGAACACCCTCATTTCACTGGTTCGCCAGCAAGTTGGCGGTGAAATACGTCTACCGGTTTTCGTCTTGATCATCGCGTCGATCGTCACCATCATCGAACTCATCATGAACGCGTATTTCTACGAACTGTACTTGATCCTCGGTATCTTCATTCCACTGATTGTGACTAATTGCGCGATCATCGGGCGGGCTGAAGCGTATGCCTCGAAAAATCCAGTCGGCGCTTCCGCGATGGACGGCCTCTCAATGGGCCTAGGGTTCACCGCCGCCTTAGTATTATTAGGTGCCCTGCGTGAAATGATTGGTTCAGGCACCTTATTTGCCAACGCCCATCTCATGTTTGGTGAGGCCGCCAGTGGTATGACGCTGACCCTTATCGACGATTACGAAGGTTTCTTACTGGCAATTCTGCCACCCGGTGCCTTTATCGGCCTAGGCTTGCTAATTGCGCTAAAAAATGTGATCGATAAGCGACTCGCTAAACCGAGCCAACAAACGGTTACGGTGGACTTCGCGACTAAAAAAGCTTAGTTCACCCTATGGCGCTTCTACAGACGGCAACGACTGATAAACCACGAAACAAGCTAGTATTCTTCCTTGTTTCGTTGGCTATTCATGCGCTTGCCATTGGTATCGCCTATCAGGCTGGGCTGATAAAAATTAACGATGTCGATAGCATACCGGCTCGAGTCATTCGTACCGAAATCATCCGCCCAACTGCCGCTCCCAGTAAACCAACACCGCCACCACCAGCCGCGGTGGTGAAACCAGTGGTCAAGAAAAAAGTCATTCACAGCGTAAAACCTAGCGTTAAGAAGACGCTCATAAAAACCAAGCCGCTGAAGAAACCTATCAAACAAGCGGTTCCGCCGAAGGCCAAAAAACCTGAGCTAGAAAAACCCGCCACGAAACCCATCTCCTCACCGGTAGCACCGCCGACCAACAAAGTCAGCAGTTTCGTTCCACCCCAGGCGAGTTACCGCCCGAAACCTAGATATCCAATGGTCGCTAGGCGTAGAGGCCAAGAAGGCACCGTGGTATTTGATATATCATTGTCCAACAACGGCGACGTCAATAAAGTCATCATGCTCAAATCCTCCGGCTCATCGGCCTTAGACCGAGCGGCACGAAAGGCAATAAAAAACTGGAAATTCCCTGCTAGCCCGTTTAATTCTTTGGCCAGCTTTAAACAGGAAATAAGTTTCCGCCTAAATAGCTATTAGGCTTATAGCCATTCCTGCCAAACGGGTTTGCAATTCTGCGGAAAAGCCGCCATCGAGCCGATCTCGCTCCATTGGCTAGGGTTATGAAAGTCTGAACCACAGGAGCCTAATAAGGACTTTTCATTACATAAACGAACCAGTGACTCGGTTTCGTTACTGGATTGCTGCCCTGACACCACTTCCATCGCCCGTCCACCGGCGAGGATAAAATCATCTAACAGGGCCGCCAGTTTGGTCCGTGTCATCTTATATTTTAATGGGTGCGCTAACACCGCCACGCCGCCTGCATCAACAATCCAGCTGACAATCTGGGTTAATTCAGCCCAACACTGTTTAACGTCGCCGACCTTGCCATTGGCTAAATACTTTTTGAATGCCATCGCCACATTTTTCACCACACCCAATTCAACTAAGTGTTGGGCGAAGTGGGGTCGGCCGAGGTTACTGTAATTCGCAATCTCCGCGACCCGTGCCATATCGACCGGCAAGCCCGCCTTCTGCAAGCGCTGGCCAATGATTACCGAACGCTCACTACGTGATTGCTGTTGCGCCGCCACCCCTTCTTTGATCGCCGCGCTGTGCAAGTCCAAATTCAAACCAACAATATGTACCCCCACACCTCGCCATTGGGTAGAAAACTCAATGCCCGGAATAATCATCGGCGAACCATCGCTTAACTCAGGAAGTTCTTCGTACGCAGCTACCGTATCGTGGTCGGTAATGGATAACATATCCAAGCCCTGTTCCTTCGCTCTTGCCAATAACTGCAAGGGGCTCAGCGAACCGTCGGAAACCAGCGTATGTGAGTGTAAATCAATTTTTTGCATACCGATTAGTTTACACCTTAGTCCTGCACAGAGTGTTAAAATCCCCTTTTGTTCAAGCACAGCGATTAATTATGCAAATTACCAAAGACAGCGTTGCCACATTTCACTACACCTTAAAAAATGACGAACAACAGGTCATCGAAAGCTCAGGCGAACAGCCAACTGCTTTTTTACAAGGCCATAACGGAATGATTCGTGGGGTGCAAAAAGCCTTAGAAGGCAAACAAGCCGGTGATAAGTTTAGCGTGAGCGTACAACCAAAAGACGGTTACGGCGAGCGCCGCGACGACTCCATTCAAAGCGTGCCAGTTAAGCACTTAATCGGTGCTAAAAAATGGCGTCCGGGAATGATCGCGACGGTACAAACCGAACACGGCCAACGTCAGGTGAATATTGTGAAAATGGGTAAATTCATGGCCAAAGTCGATACCAATCACCCGCTCGCCGGGCAGATTTTGCACTTTGATATCGAGATCATTGAAGTACGCGCCGCCAGTGCAGAAGAAATTTCCCACGGCCACGCCCATGGCGCAGGCGGTCACCAGCACTAGAGCTAATGGCTTCTTCGGCTAATATTTTATATTCCTTTCGGCGCTGCCCGTACGCCATGCGTGCGCGGTTGGCGATAAGGTCTAGTCAATTACAAGTCGAGCTACGCGAGGTCGTACTGCGTAATAAACCCCCGACGATGCTGGCGATCTCCGCCAAAGCCACCGTGCCCGTATTACAATTGGCCGATGGCCGAGTGATCGATGAAAGCTGGGATATCGTACACTGGGCCAGCCAGCAACAAGACCCCGCTAAGCTTCGCGGGAATCAACAACGAATCGACCAAGCCGAGCAACTCATCAGCGAAAACGATGGCGATTTTAAACACTGGCTAGACCATTACAAATATGCCGACCGCTTCCCCGAATTCAGCGCCGCACACTACCGCGCACAGGCCGCACCTTTTTTACAGCAACTAGAACAACGCTTGGCACGGCAGCCGTTCTTACTCGATCAGCAACCCTCGCTGGCCGACATCGGCATATTCCCCTTTATTCGTCAGTTTGCCCACGTTGACCTAGACTGGTTCCAACAAAGCCCCTACCCCAATTTACGACGCTGGTTTGAATTTTATCTCAACTCAGATTTATTCAGCAGCATCATGCAAAAACACCCCGCTTGGCAGGCTGGTGACAAGCCGCTCTACTTTTAATAAGCGCTTTCATTCAGTAAAGCCCTAGCATAAGATTAAAACCATCAACGGAGAGTATGATGCACCCTGTTATTCACCGCCTAATCAGCCTATCCATCATCAGCCTGCTATTAAGCGCCTGCGCGGGTATCACCTACCACGCTGAACCGCCTAGGGTTAATATCCACAGCCTACGTTTGCTCGAAACACAAACCCTAGAACAGCACTACCAATTGACCTTACGGGTTAAAAACAATAATGACTACCCATTATTTATCAAAGCGATTAGCAGCCAATTACTGATCAATGGCAGCGAATTCGGCCACGGCCTCAGCCGACAACCAGTCGACCTACTCGCATACGGCGAGCAATTGATCGAACTCAAGCTCAGCAGCAATGATTTAGGTTTGCAAGCAAGCGTTATAGACCCCGCGTTGATTAATCAGGCGCAGCCATTTCGTCTCACAGGGGTCTTCAGTCACGGTGTGTATTCCCTTCCCGCACCGTTATACAGCTTACCTTTTGAAACCCAGGGCGAACTTAATTTTGCCGCATTATTAGCCAGTGGGAACCAAAACCCGTCGAAGTAACTCTAAACAGCCGTCAGCACAGGAGCACGCCATGAAACACCTAGCCATACTACTCATCAGCTTCAGTCTCTTCGCCTGCGCAGGGCCGAACCCCTACGGCGCAGCCACTCAGCACTATAACCGTGCGGAAAGTAATCAAACCATGCGCATCAGTTACGGCACGATTATCGACCTGCAAGCGGTACAAATAAACTCAGAAAACAACCTGCTCGGTAAGGCCGCAGGCGGGCTAATCGGTGGCATCGCCGGTAGTAGCGTCGGCGGGGGTCGTGGTAGTTCCGCCGCCGCGGTCGCTGGTGCAGTGGTTGGCGGCATCATCGGCAATAAAGCCGAAGCGCTCTATAACACAAACAATGGCGTACAAATTACCGTGCAATTAGCGAATGGTCAGTTACAGTCTATCGTGCAAGAGGTTAACCCCAATATCTTATTTCACAAGGGTGACAACGTAAAAGTCATCAGCGGCGCAGCGGGCAAGGTCCGCGTTATTCAGTAATTATTTCGCCCCCAGCATACCGCGAATAATCACAGACAAGCCCCCCGCTAACAAGATCGTCTTGGCGTTCTCGGAGGCGGTTAGGTCTTGGATCGCAGCGAGCTATTTTTCACCCAGAATATACATCACCGGCAACTCCTTATTTTGGATCGCTTCGGCCACCATGCTAATCGCTAGGCGGTAGCCTTCAGCCCTTTAAAGCGCTTTTTATGTCACTACGATATTAATAGACGACAGCGCATTGACGATGACGGACGGATTCAGAGCTGACTCAGCAACACCTCAGGATCCCTATAATCATATTTCAACAACTCTGTTTTCGTCTGTTGTTGCAACAGCAAACTAGGAAAACTACTCACCCCCAAGGTTCTAACGAGGCTCAACTCGTCGAGCAATTGCTGCTGGGTCTGCGGCTGTCGTAGGCTTACGGCAAACAAACTGGTATTTAGGCCTATATCAGCCGCGCACTCAATTAACACCGCCTCGTCGGAGGGGTTTTTCGCCTGTAAATAATACGCCTGCTGAATCGCCAGTAACATCGCTGGCTCTGCCTGCGGATCTTGTTGCCTAGCCGCAATTACCGCACGACAAGCCGGGTAAGTCGAACGTCTAGGCTGGCACTCATCCCAAAACGCATAATTAAATTCGGTCGCCGGTAGTTGTCGTTGAATCTGCTGCCAATAAGCCTTAATACTCTGCTGCATCTGCGCAGGCATCGGCTGATCGCTATCGGGCGCTAAACCACCTAGCAGGTAGCGAACTTCAATATCGGCCGGCAAGCCATCGAGTATCTCCTGCCAAACCGCGTTAAACGCCCAACACCAGCTACACATCGGGTCATACACATAGCTCAGACGCCTAACCATATTGTTCGACCCAAGCGCCTATTATTTTCCTCAATTGAGCCAGCCCATCGGTCAGCGCGGCGGGGCCGGGCTGTAAAATATCCACCGACTTTATTTCAAAAATCTGTTTATTTTTCACCGCCGGTATCTGCTGCCAGCCTTCACGCTCAGCCACTCGCTCTGCCCTGAACTTTTTGCCACACCAGGAACCAATAATGATATCCGGTTGCTGCTCAATCACCCGCTGCGGATCGGCAATAATGCGTTCCTTGCCGCCGGCTTGCGCCGATAACTCGGGAAAACAATCGATACCGCCAGCAACTTCTACCAGTTCCGCCACCCATTTGATCGTTGAGATCAGCGGATCATCCCATTCTTCGAAATAAACCCGTGGCCGCGTCGTATAGTTCGCCACCTGCTGTTGGCAATCGGCAATATTCTGCTGGTACTGCGCCACCAAGGCCGCCGCTTTCTGCGGTTGCCCAATCAAACCACCCAAACTATGCAGCATCGCGAAGATTTCCTCCACCGAGCGTTGATTAAACACATGCACCTGCAGACCAGCACGTACTAATTCGGCGGTGATATCGGCCTGCATATCGGAAAAAGCCAGCACCAGGTCGGGTTTCAAGGCCAGTATTTTGTCGATCTTGGCAGAAGTAAACGCCGACACCTTGGGTTTTTCTTTCCGCGCAATACTCGGTCTGACGGTAAAACCAGAAATACCGACAATACGATCTTGTTCGCCCATTAAATACAGCGCTTCAGTGGTTTCTTCAGTCAGGCAAACGATTCGTTTGGCGCCATAATTATTAAAACATTCAGCCATCGATGATAAGTTCCTAGGATTAAGACCCTCATTATAAACGCTTCGCACAGCTTTATTCCTCGTGCAAGGCCTCCACTGGGTCTAAATTGGCCGCCTGCACCGCCGGCACCACCCCCGCCAATAAACCTATCAATCCAGAGACCAATAAGGCCAACACGATAAAGAAGGGCTGAAAAACCATCGGCAGACCCGGTAATAACACACTAAAAAGAGCCTGCAGTAATAACAATAACAGCAAGCCAAGTACCCCACCAAACATCGCTAACAACACCGCTTCAACAAGGAATAAACGTAAAATGAGTGGCTTGCTCGCGCCTATCGCACGCAATAGACCAATCTCGGCGGTACGTTCGCGCACCGTGGTGCTCATAATCGCTAAAATACCCACCGCACCGACCAATAAGGAAATCCCACCCAAGGCCGCCACCGACATTTTCAAAATCGACAAAATATTCTTCATCGATGCCAACATGTCATTTTGTGAGGTCAGACTAACGTCATCGCGGCCATGCCGATGGCGTAACAGCGTGGTAATCGCCTGTTCCATTCGTTTTAAACTGGTATTCGCCGCAAACACCACATCGATCTCCATCAGCGATTCACGGTTAAACATTTGTAAGCCACTTTGCGCGGGAATATAAACCACGTCATCCATGTCGATGCCGAGCATCTGACCTTTTTTCTCCACCGCGCCAATTACTCGAAAACGCCGGCCACCGATGCGGATATGTTGACCCAAGGGGTTCGCCTCGGCAAATAACTCCTTACGCATGGTATACCCCAAGACGGCTACCGAACGCCCCTGATCCAAGTCCGCAGAGAAGAAAGAACCTAACGCCACCTTGAAACCCCAGGCCTCAGACATATCCGCGCCAACCCCCAAGATCACCCCACTGCGCTGCCGTTTAAAGTACTCCACCGCACCGGCGCCCTGTACCACCGGCACGATCTGCTCCACCCCAGGTAAGCGCCGCAATGCCGCGGCATCCTGCAGCGTTAGCGGCCGAACAGTCGACAATAAACCGCCCGCACCGTGGGTATCTTTACGCCCGGGGTGAATCGCGATAATACGCGTGCCAAATTGCGAGAAGCTCTCCAACACATACTGTTGCACTCCCTCACCGATCGCGGTTAATAGGCTGACCGAGGTGATGCCGATAGCGATGCCTAATGCCGTCAGCAGACTTCGTGAGCGATTACTAATCACCGCACTGAATACCCAGTGAGCAGCATCAGCTAATCTCATCGTTGAGCCTGCGCGGTTTTACCTTGTAGCGCCTGCACCGGAGCCAAAGAGGAGGCTCGTTGTGCGGGTAGCCAAGCAAATAGCAGCGACAAGCCCAGCGCGAGGGCAATAGAGGCCGCCTGTGCCCACCAAGGTGAATGGAATTGAATATCGCTAAAATAATTATTCGCCAGCAATAACACTAAGTGGCTCAACATCCAGCCCGACAACGCAGCCAGCGCGGCAATTAAACCCGCTTCCGCTAAAAACAATCGGCGCACCAAGGCAGAACTCGCGCCCAAGGCTTTCAGCAAACCAATTTCCTTCCGTCGCTGTGACACCGTGATAATCATCATATTCATAATCAAGATACCCGCCACCAACATACTCACCGCGGCAATACCACTAACCGCATAGGTCAGAGTGTCTAAAATCTTCTGCAAGGAGCTCAACATCGCATCTTGGGAAATAACCGTGACGTCTTCCTCGCCCTCATGGCGCTGTTTTAATAGCTCAACCATCTGCTGTTTCACCGTATCTAGCTGCGAAAAGTGCCGAACTTCGGCGAATAAACGAAACAAACCGTCGACATTGAATAGCGACTGCGCACTCACCACCGGAATAATCACCACCTCGTCCATATCGAAACCGAAACGGGTACCGCTCGTTTTAAGCACCCCGATAACCCTAAAGCGGCTATCCCCCAAGCGCAGCCATTCGCCCAAGGCCGGTTTTCCGGCAAATAATTCATCCCGTAGACGACTACCGATCACCGCCACCGCCTCGCCCTTAAAGCGCCCCCGCTCGGGTAATAACTGCCCTCGCGCCAGCACTAAGTGACGCAAAGCAAAAAAACTACGGCTGCTTCCCATCACCAGCGATTCGCGTATCTTACCGGCATAAGACACCTCGATATTACCGAGCACCAACGGCGCGACCGTTTTCACCCCCGATAAACGCGACACCGCCTGCGCATCTTTTAGGGTCAAGGCGCGTGGCGATTCACCGGTGATCGGCGGCATCCCTCCGCGGGTCTCTTTTTTCCCCGGCAAGGTAATCAACGTATGTCGCCCCAACACATTGAATTCACTCAACACATACGATTTAGCGCCCTCACCCAAGGCGGTCAATAAGTTCACCGCAATCACCCCTATCGCAATCGCCACCCATAACACCACCGTGCGGAAGCGTTGACGCATCAACACTTGGCTAACAAATATAAAGGTATCTGCCCAGGCCATCATAAAACTAGCCGTTAGGCTCCGCTCTAAGTCGCCCATCAAACATATTAATCTGCCGCCGCGCCCTTGCGCCCAAAGCTTGATCATGGGTGACCAGCACCAAGGTGATGCCATCGGCATTCAACGATTCGAGTAAGTCAGTCACCGCCGCCCCCGATGTCGAATCCAGATTACCGGTGGGTTCGTCGGCCAACAGCATCCGTGGTCGCATCACGATCGCGCGACCAATCGCCACTCGCTGGCGTTGCCCACCCGATAACTGACTGGGGCGGTGTTGCGCGCGTTCGCTTAAATTGAGTTTTTCCAGTAGCTCATCGAGTTTTTGTTGACGCAACCTCGGCGGCACCCCGGCCAACACCATCGGCAATTCGATATTTTCTCGTGCGGTTAAACGCGGCACCAAGTGGTACGACTGAAATACAAAACCAATTTTCTCGCTGCGCAGCTGGCTGCGCTTCGCCTCGTTTAACTGGTTGACATTGACCCCGTCTAATAGATATTCACCGGCGCTGGCTTGATCCAATAAACCGAGAATATTCATCAACGTCGATTTACCCGAACCAGAAGGCCCCATGATGGCGAGGTATTCGCCGGCGCTAATCGTCAGCGACACCTCATCCAGCGCCTGTACCACTTGCTCCCCGACTTGGAAGCCTTTCTGTAAACCGCGTAATTCAATCATCGACAACGACCCTAGCCCCCGCCACCGCGCCTTCTTGATCTAACGACAACAACACCCGATCACCGGCCGATAAACCTGCTTTGACCTCGGTATAACGCCAATTACTCAGCCCCGGGCTAAATTCTTGCGCCAGCAAGCGCCCGCTAGACGGTTGATACAACAATACGCGATGACCATCGATCACCGCTTCGGTCGGTAACCGTAGGCTATCGTTATGTTGCTGAATAATGACCTCAATATCCGCGCTATAACCGATCAACAGCTTATCTTGCACACTGGCATCGAGTAAGTGAAGCTCCACATCGACCGTTCTCGCCTGTTTTTCTAATTCTTTCACATAGGGCGCAATCCGCCTCACTTCGGCAGCAAAGAGTTCCCCACGAAAGGCATCCAAGCTGACCATCACCGGCATCCCGAGCTTAATCTGTGCCGCCTCCACCTCATCCACTGGCGCACTGATATAAACACAATTATCGGCAATTAAATCCACCGCTGGCGGGGTCGCCACTCCGGGGGGTGAGGGGGTGATGTATTCACCCACTTCACCGTTAATTTCCGCGATCACCCCGCTAAAGGGTGCGGTTAATTCGGTTTTTTCGAGAATCGCCGCCTGCAGCTGCACCCCCGCCGCGGCACTGTCCACCCTAGCCCTTGATTTTTTACAGGCTAAGGCCGAAATGACCAGCCCGGTACTCGATGCATCCAAACGTTCCGCCGACACCAACTGCTGGCTGGCCAGACTCGATAAGCGGGTATGTTCACGTTTATTCAGCGCCGCTAAACGGCAGCTTTCCTGCACCGCCAATTGGGCCATCGTATGCTGTGCGCGCGCATCGGCTAGACGCGCCTGATGATCCTTATTCCATAAACGAATCAATACCTGCTGTGCTTTCACCTGATCACCTTCGCTCACCAATAACTCGGCAATTTGACCGCCCATCGGCAACGATAAACGTGAGCGTTGACAGGCTTTCACACTGCCCGCGCGTGTATTAGAAACGGTTAAATCCACCCGCCCCTTCGTCACCTCGACCAAGCTAACAGCGATCGGCGGTTCCTCGGCCAAGAAGAAAAATCCAGCCAGCGTTAGAGCCGATACCAAAGCAATAAATAACAAGCCGTTGTTTTTCACCCGATCACCCGATTCAACCAATTATCTTTAAACCTTAGCACATTCGCAGGAACCCCCCCGTTATCGCCAGCAAAACTCGCGGCGCACTGAGCCCATTCGCGTTGAATCAGTGCCTTTTAAAGCGATAGCCTTGCCATAATAAAAATACCGCTGGCAATAATACTAAGGAGAACAACAAGGTACTGAGCATGCCACCGACCATCGGCGCGGCAATTCTACGCATCACCTCCGAACCGGTACCCGAACCGAGCATAATCGGCAGTAAACCGGCAATAATAGCCATCACCGTCATCACAATGGGGCGAATTCGTTGCAACGAACCGTTAATCACCGCCTGTTTCAGCTGCCCCTGATCAAGCCGCGCACCGTCGTCTATTTGCCGCTGTAGGGCTTGATTTAAATACACTAACATCACCACCGCAATTTCTATCGATACCCCGGCCAAAGCAATAAAACCTACCGCCACCGCCACTGACAGGTTGTAGTCCAGCAGATATAACAGCCATACCCCGCCACTGAGCGCCATCGGCAAGGTCGCGATGATAATCAGCACCTCCGCCATATTCCTGAAGTTTAAATACAATAATAAAATGATCACCGCGAGGGTCGCTGGAATCACCGTCATCATCTTTTCCTTTGCACGTAGCATGTACTCATATTGCCCCGACCAACTCAGCGAATAACCGGCTGGCAGTTTGATCGTACGCGTCAATAAGGCTTTCGCCCGCTCGACATAGCTGGCAATATCGTCGTCGGCAATATCCACATAAATCCAGCCATTCAAACGCGCATTTTCGGTTTTAATCATCCCCGGCCCTTGTTCGATCCGGATGTCCGCCAACTCAGCCAAGGGAATATGCGCATTTTGCGCGGTCACCACCGGTAGCTGGCGAATTTTCTCTAGGCTATTCCGGTAATCATCTGGGTAACGAATATTAATCGGGTAACGCTCCAAACCCTCTACCGATTGACCCAACTGGATGCCACCCAGCGCGGTTTTAATCAGCAATTGAATATCCGCCACATTCAGCCCAAACCTAGCCGCCGCTAGACGATCGATGTCGATGGTGACATAACGCCCTGAGGCGACCCGTTCGGCATACACCGAGGCAGTACCCTTTAATTGGCTGAGTTGCTGTTCAATCTGCTGGCCGATGTGCTGAATAACCGCCAAATCGGCTCCCGCTACTTTGATCCCTAACGGCGTTTTAATGCCGGTGGCTAACATATCGATCCGGTTTTTAATCGGCATCACCCAAACATTCGACACCCCCGGAATATTAAGTTTACGGTCGAGTTCATCGCGAATTTTTGCCTTCGTCATCCCCTCTCGCCATTGCGATTTCGGCTTAAATTGAATAATTGACTCCAACATGGTCAGCGGTGCGGGGTCAGTCGCCGTATCCGCGCGGCCAACCTTGCCAAAAACGTGTAACACCTCGGGGGTAGTTTTAATGATTTTATCGGTTTGTTGTAAGAGCTCCTTCGCCTTGCCGATAGCAATAGACGGGAAGGTACTCGGCATATACAGTAAATCGCCCTCGTCTAAGTCGGGCATAAATTCCGCGCCCAATTTACTTAACGGGTAGGCACCGCAAGCGATGAATAACAGTGATAGCAAAACCACCTGCTTCGGTGAGGCTAACAGCCAGTTCACCGCTGGTCGATACAGCCGGATCAAACCGCGATTAATCGGGTTTTTATCTGCGCTGAGAATTTTTCCACGAATACAATAGCCCATTAACACCGGCACCAAGGTCACCGACAATAAGGTGGCCGCGGCCATCGCAAAGGTTTTGGTAAACGCTAAGGGGGCAAATAAACGCCCCTCCTGCGCCTGCAAGGCGAACACCGGCAAAAAACTCAGGGTAATAATCATCAACGAGAAGAACAATGCTGGCCCTACCTCGGCCGAGGCTTTGGCGACCACCCGCCAACGCTGTGCATTATCGAGTTTTTTACCCTCCATATGCCGGTGTACATTTTCGATCATCACCACCGCCGCATCGACCATCGCACCAATCGCAATCGCGATACCGCCGAGCGACATGATATTCGCGTTAATCTTTAGCTTCTGCATGATAATAAAGGCGATCAAGATCCCCACTGGCAGCGATAGCAGCACCACCAAGGAGGAACGCAGGTGAAACAAAAATAAGGCACAAATCAAGCCGACCACCAAGAACTCTTCCAGCAACTTCGAATTTAATGTCTCCACCGCACGCAGAATAAGCGCCGAGCGATCATAGGTCGTTACCAGCTCCACCCCCGCCGGCAGACTAGCTGATAGACTCGCCAGTTTCGCTTTGACCGCTTCAATGGTGGCCAGCGCATTAGCCCCCGAACGCATAATGATCACTCCGCCAACCACCTCGCCCTCCCCGTCTAATTCAGCGATACCCCGACGCATTTGCGGCCCCAAACGAACCTCCGCAATATCCGACAACAATAAGGGGGTTCCTTGCTGACTCAGCCCGATCGGAATATGTCGAATATCCTGCAAATTGCTGATATAACCGGTTGAGCGGATCATATATTCGGCTTCCGCCAGTTCAATCACCGAACCGCCGGTTTCTTGGTTGCCTTGCTGAATCGCTTGTTTAACCTGTGCCAACGGTAGTTTATAAGCACGTAAACTGTCGGGGTTCACGATCACCTGGTATTGTTTTACCATCCCGCCAATCGTCGCCACCTCCGAAACCCCAGCCACCGTTTGCAATTCATACTTTAAAAACCAATTCTGCAGGCTGGTCAATTGCGCCAAATCGTGCTGACCGGTACGGTCGAGTAAGGCATATTCATATACCCAACCAACCCCCGTGGCATCGGGGCCCAATTTCGGTTTCGCTGCTAACGGCAGATCCGCCGCTGCTTGATTCAAGTATTCGAGCACCCGCGAACGCGCCCAATACACATCGGTATCGTCTTCAAAAATCACGTACACATACGAATCACCAAAAAACGAATACCCCCGCACATTCACCGCCTTCGGCACCGATAACATCGCGGTAGTGAGGGGGTAAGTCACCTGATCTTCGACCACCTGCGGCGCTTGCCCCGGGTAGCTGGTTTTTATAATCACCTGCACATCCGACAAGTCAGGCAAGGCGTCCAGCGGTGTTTTTAGCACCGATTGCACACCCCACAGAAACAATGCCGCCGATAGCAGTAATACCAAGAGCCGATTAGTAATCGACCAATCTATCAACCAACGAATCATTCTGCGGCCTCAACTCGCGGCGATTGCGGCGCCGACATGCGTAATAGGCTAGCGCGTAAACTGGCCTCCGAATCAATCAAGAACTGGCCCGAGACCACCACCTGCTCGTGTTCATCCAAGCCACTTAAAATCTCAATATAATCGCCACTTTCAATGCCTGAACTGACCGACCTCGCCTCAAACTTTCCCGCAGCTTGCGCCACGATCACCCGCTGCTGGGTACCGGTTCTAATTAACGCCTCGGTTGGAATCACTAGAATATCGTTTTTCGCCCCACTCAAGATTTTCACCTTGGCGAACATATTCGGTTTTAACAACTCATCGGGGTTCTCGAACACCAGCCGAACCTTCAAGGAGCGGGTGGTTTTATCCAACGATGGGTAAATATAATTAACTCGGCCGCGCCAAATTTTACCCGGCTGGTAGGACAGGCTGACTTCGGCAACATCGCCCAGTTTCACCCAGTTGGCTTGTTTTTCGAAGACATCCACCAATAACCAAACCGATGACAGGTCCGCCAGGCTCATCACCTTATTTGCCGGCGTCACATACATACCGTGGCGTACCGATAGCTCCGACACCACCCCGTCTTGTTGCGCGTAGATCGGCACCGCTTGCAGTACCTTGCGGGTTTTCCTCAACTGTTTAATCTGCGGTTCCGTTAAGCCCAAAGCGGCTAAACGCACACCCGAGGAACTAATCAATTGCCGCTTGCCTGAGCGCAAGGCTTGCACGTATTCTTGCTGCGCGTTCACCAGTTCCGGTGAATAGAGGGTGAGCAAGGTATCACCCTTTTTAAAGCGCTCCCCCACCGAATGCGTCGCTAAGTGCTCGATCCAGCCTGAGGTCCGCAGGTGAATATGGCTGACCCTCGCTTCGTTATAATCAACGTAACCAACGGTATTAATCCCCCGCCATAAACGGCTGCGTTCGACCTTCGCCAACCTGACCGAAAAGTTTTGCTGAACCTCTGGCGATATACTCAATTGCTGACCCGTACCGTGCGGCTGGTACACCGGTACCAGCTCCATCCCCATCGGCGACTTACCTGGCGCATCACGTTTAAAATTAGGGTCCATCGGTGCCACCCAATACAACACCTCTTTTTCCTCGTTATGAGCGGCATACAACATGCCTGCCTGAGCACACAGGCAGAACGCTAAAGCGCCACGTAAACCCTTCATCAATGAACTATAAAGCATGCTTATCCCCTTGTTGCGGTGGTAGCACCGTTACCCTATAAAATAACAACTCGGCCTGCGCCTTCAGCAGATCAATCTCGACCCGGCTCGCCCGCAAACGAATATCCAACTCGCTGATCCGCGCGTACATCAAGGTGGGAAAATCCACCACCCCGCTTTGATAGGCACTCAGGGCGGCACTCGCGTGTGCCGCCGCTTGGCCTAATAATTGCCGCTGATAACGTGTTGAGCGCTGTTGCAAGCGCTGCCAATTACCGTATTCAGCGCGCAACTTCTGCCGCATATCACGTAATATATCGACCCGTTGCCACTTCAGCGCCTGGTAATCGTATTGCTGCGCGGCGAGCCTTTTATCTTGCCGTTTATCGGTAAATAACGGTAGATCCAAACTCAACATAGCCGCCAACATATCAACCGGCTCCTTACCATCGGCTTCATCGGCAAAACGTTGTCGGTATTCGAGTCCTAGGCTAACAGCGGGTTTATATTGCTCCTCGGCCAAACGCACACCTTGTTTGGCCGCGCCGATATAAGCATCCGCCCTCGCAATCATCGGGTGTTGTAACAATTGCTGTTGCAGGGTCGGCAGTTCTGCCAATTTTCCTAAGCTCGGTAGGCTGGTTAACAACTCTGTTTCAACCGCCATCGGTAGCCACTTCGCCAAACTCGCCCGAGCAATTTCCAGCTGGTTAAGCGCCTGATTGATTTGATCGTCTAGGCGAGAAAGCTCCAATTCCGCTTGTAATACCGCCTGTTGGTTGGCCCGCCCCACGCTATAGAGATTATCGCTACTTATCAGTAACTCGGCAAAATAACGTCTATTTTTTCGCAGTATCTGTAACGCTTTCTGCTGATAGAGGGTTTCTAAAAAATGTTGCCGCACATCTCTTAACAACAGCGCCTGCAATAAACTGCTGCTGTGTCGCTGCGCCAAGGCCAGGTACTCGGCTTGCAAGCCTTGTAAACGCAAGCTATCACCTTTAGCGAAGGTTTGGCTGAGGCCAAAGCGTAGCTGGCTGCTGGGGTTTTGTTTCAGCGAAAAATCGTCGATAGGCACATTAAATACACCCAGGCTCAGCTTAGGGTCGGCTAATTGTGCGCTCGCAATAGCCGATTGCGCCGCTGCTAAGGCGCGTAATTGGCTGGCCTGAATATTAGGGTCGCCCTTTAAGGCGATGCGTTCGGCCTGATCCAGCGTCAGCGGCGTCGAAGCCGATAATAACGGGCTAAAAAACAGTAATAACAGTACTGTGCAGCCATTGAGAATTTTACAATAGTGTTTGAGTTGACACATGCCAGCTCCTTAAAAGTTAGTAAAACAAACCAGCAAGCTGGCAGATATAGCAGAAATCTCAGATCAAATCGTGATTGTTTTATACGGAGACGAAATTCAATCCGACTTAATCAGGGTTTCCTTAACTTTTAAACGACGAGCGGTGGCCGAACTAACGGTGCGGGGTTTAAGGAACTTAAACGAGGCGAGTGCCTCACGATATTGCCATCACGCAGTTTCAGCAGAGCCAATGGCTGTTGTTGCGCCAACGGATAAATCGCCAGATGGCAGGCATTATCGCAGTTATCCGTCTGTTCTGCCTCACAACACTCGGCTTGCGCCGCAGCCTCAACCATAAGCTGTGGCAAGGTGCTGCCCGCGGTCTGCGCACACACATCGTTGAGCGTATTGGCCACGCTGGCGAAGGAACTGAGTGATAACATAAGCAGCAATACAGCCGCCAATAAATAGCCACGTAATACTTGAGTCCGCCTGGTCGATGAATGAGTCATAGTGATTTATGGTAACCCAATCTTAAGCGGAGGCAAAGCAAAACAGCGGCGGCGGACATCAAGCCTGCTCAGCACTCAATACGCTGGCCAAGCTCTCCAATAGGTCGACTGAACTGTAGGGTTTGTGCAAGATGTGTTCATGCCATTGTTGGCGGATAGCGCTATCGTGTCGGTTATCACTAAAACCACTGGCGAGCTGAATTTTAACTGCGGGATACAGCTCGCTGACCCGTTGCGCCAGCTGATAACCGTCCATATTCGGCATAATAATATCGGATAATAAAGCATCAAACTCATTGGCTAACATCACCTCCAGCGCGTCTCGGCCATCCACGGCGGTTAATACCCGATAACCCGCCATCGTTAATATTTCTGCCGCCAATTCGCGTAAAGCCGGTTCATCATCCACCACCAAAACACGTTCACCATGGCCTTGCACCAAGGTTGTATCTTGTGCTTCGGCTGATGCAGTCTCTTCATTACTCCGATAACGCGGAAAATACAGCACAAATTCTGTGCCGATGCCGAGTTGCGAATAAACCCGCACCGTACCGCCGGCACGCTCCATGCAGCCATACACTTGGCTTAAACCCAAACCGGTGCCGCCGGTGCCCTTGGTGCTAAAAAATGGATCAAATATTTTACTCAGTATCTCAGGCTCGATGCCCTTACCGGTATCACTCACCGATAAGGTGAGGTAATCATTCGCCGATAGGCCGATCGCCGAGGCATCCGTCGCCGATAAGCTAATGGCATGACTGGTGAAGGTTAAACGCCCCACATCCGGCATCGCGTGTTTAGCGTTAATGGTTAGGTTTAATAAGGTATCTTCGAGCTCGCTAGGGTCAATCCAAATTTTCCATGGCGAGTCGCTCAGCTGGTATTCGATTTGAATTTGCACCGTCACCGACTTCTCAAAAAACTCTTTCTGCTGGGTCAGCAGCGCATTTAAACCCACCGCCTTAGCTTCACTACTTTCCTGTTTAGAAAATGCCAGCATGCGCTTGGTTAAGCTGCGTCCACGCTCCCCTGCTTGACTAATATTATCGATGTAGCGGCTTAAACCCTCGACATTGGCGAACTTCATCGATATTAAATCGGTATAACCCAGGATAACCCCGAGCATATTATTATAATCGTGTGCGATGCCACCCACCAACTTGCCCAAGGCGTCCATTTTCATCGCCCGCTGCAATTTTGTTTGCTGCGATTTCATCTCGGTTATGTCCTTGCATACCGCGATAAAACGCCGCGCACCATCCTCCATCATCGGCAACTCAACCACTGATAATAACATCGGAAAGGTGCTGCCATCCTGATGCCGCCCCGTCACCTCATAACTATCGTCTCCCCCAGCGTTCGCCCCTCGGTCACGTAGAATCTGCATATAACGCCTAACCACCGGCCGGTCTGACTCTGGCCGTAACAGGCTCAAGTCCATTCCTAAAGCATCGTCCGAGTCATAACCGAATAATCTTTCAGCCCCGCGGTTGAACGTCAACATTCGTGCATCGGTGTTAAACATGACCACCCCATCAGCCATCGTATTGAGGATATCCTGCTGCTCCTTTGTTTGTCGCAGCAAATCTTGCTGCGCCTGCTGCGCTTGGGTAATATCGATCGCCAAAGAAACACCACCGATCACCACGCCAGATCCATCGAGCAAGGCAGCGTTATGCCATTCAACTAAGATGGTACGACCACTTTTGGTAATAATGTACTGTTTGGTCAACTCACTGCCTGTTTGCGAAATAATTTGCTGCCAGACAGCTTTCACCCGTTGACGGTCTTCTGTTCGTGCCACCAAATCTATCCATGATTTACCAGTAACCTCGGCTAACTCGTATTCAAACAATTTTTCCGCTGCCTCATTCCAATCGACCACCCGCAGTTCGGTATCCCATTCAATCGCCGCCAGCGGCGTTTGTTCGCGGTAGAGTTTCAGGTGCTGTAACGCCGAGTAATTTTCATCTTCGATGCGTTTACGCTCCATCACATTACGGCCCTCCGCCACTAAGCTGAGCAGGCTGCCATCCTCGGCAAACACCGCGTGCAGACTGAACTCTATCCAGAACATGCCCATCACCGTATAAATCTGCACATCGTGTAATATCGGCACCCCTTTACAGGCTTGCAGGTAGTCCTCCTCAGTGCGCCGCATGAGTTCTTGGTCAGAAGTAAACCAAGGGCAATCCCATAATTTTTTACCCTTAACATCGGCCAATACCATATCTAAGATAGCTAAAGCACCCTTATTGACAAAAACCACCACGCCATCGGCATCAAGCGTCGCCGCCAAGGTTTCCATATTGTCGAAGAGGTCTTGCATTAGGTCGTTGCTGAGTTGCTCTTTTTGCCGCCGACGGTAGGTTTCAGAGATATCACTGAACACTAGGATCGTGCCTTGAATCTTATGCTGCTCATCAAAGATCGGCGCGACCGAGTCGGAGATATGATATTCGACGCCGTTTTTTGCCAGTAGCGCGGTGTGTTTATCCAAGTAGAGCGTTTTCCCTGTCGCCAATACTTGTTCGATAGGACTGGCCAGTTTTTTACCGCTGAGCGTATCGACGATATTGAAGACCTCGTTTGCTGGATGCCCCGCTGCCTGTTCGCTAGACCAACCGGTTAACCGCTCGGCCATGCTATTGAGCATAAGCACCTTGCCGTTGAGGTCGGTGGTCATTACCCCATCACCGATACTGCGCAAGGCGACCGCTAAAAATTCTTTTTCTACTTCGAGCTGGGAATAACTCTGGGTTAATTTCTGTTGTAAACAAACTTTTTTCGTGATGTCGCTAACTAAGCGTACCAGCGTAGATGAGTCTAGCGGTTTCGGCAGAAAATCAATCGAACCGAGGCTTAACAAGGGCAGTAGCAGCTTAATATCATCCGCTGCAAACACCATCAATATCGTTATATCGGGGTATAACTGGCGTACCGCCTGACAAAGATCCCCCCCCGCAATACATAGGTCCGCCAGTAGAATATCTATCGACTGCGTCTCAAGGATCGCCACCGCTTGCTCAGCAGAGGCCGCCGTATAAATCTGCGATGGTAAGGCTTTCGAGGCGACCTGCAAGGTGTTATCGAATTCGCCGTCATCTTCAATTAGCAGAAAGGTCAACTCGCTGAGGCATGCTTCAATCATAGGTTTTATACTGACAAAAGAGTGAACAAGGCTTAAGCCCAACGACCCGATAATCGCTTATAAAAAACATTATCCAGCGCTCAGCTTAAAACGTTTATTAATATATAACTTCAAAGATAGCAGACAATTTTTGATAAGCAACCGCTTAATATTCGCCCTAAATATTCATCAAACATGATCTAGATCAGATAAAAACCTGTTTGCTTCCTCCTTAAAGCCAATAAACACCGGCTTTGCCTTGTATTTTTGCTAACTTCAACAATACTCAGTGGCTTATTACATTTTATAAGGGAATACTTAATCTGCAATGAAAGCCTCAATTACTCCAACAAACCAGCAACATCAGATCGCTGATACCGATTTTATTGTCAGCAAAACCGACCTACAAGGACGTATTACTTACGCTAACCGTATTTTTATGCAGATTTCTCAATATGCCGAGTCAGACTTACTCGGTACACAGCATAATATTGTTCGCCACCCCGATATGCCGCGCGGGGTCTTTAAGTACCTATGGCAGGAATTAAAACAACAACAAGAGTTTTTTGGTTTCGTGAAAAACCTCTGCGCCGATGGTAGTTATTATTGGGTATTTGCCAATATCACTCCTGACCTTGGCCCTGACGAACAAGTAAAAGGCTATTACTCGGTACGCCGACAAGCACCGGCCAGTGCGATTCAAGTCATCGCGCCCTTATACGCCGAGATGTGCGCAATTGAGCAACGTGCGGGTAGCAAAGAAGGAGCTAACAAATCCATCGCGCACTTAGAACAGTTCCTCGCCGAGCATAATTCCAGTTATAGAGACCTAGTTCTCCAGCTGTACAAAAACTAATACAAGCTTACCCCATGAGTATAAACACCCCACACAAGAACAAAACCAGTTCGCATATTCCGCTCATTAAAACCCAGCAGCAAACCATCATTGCTCTGATCTTAATATCAACCCTGGTTTTACTCGCCTATTCATCATTTTATAATGGCTTCGATTGGTTTATCAGCACACTACTGGTGGTGATCGCTGGTACCGTTTTTTATGGTTACACTAAAACCCGCGAACAGCTGACGGTTTTACTGCAGTTACACAGCCTATTAAATGACCTGAGTCGAGGCCAGTTACACCACCGCATCATCAATATGAAGGGCATGGGTGAGCTCGGCAAGGTCGCTTGGGAGCTAAACGAGTTTATCGATGAGGTTGAATGTTATTTCAAAGAAGTCGACGCCTGCTTCCGCGCCGTTTCCGTCGGTGATTACCGCCGCATCGCCTTAGATGTCGGTTTACCGGGGCAGTTCAAGTCGTCGCTGCAAAAGATCAATAAATCAATTGAGGTCATGCGCAAAAACAATGAGTTACTGGCCAAGAATGAACTCGCCTCAGCCTTACACCACACTAACTCGAATAACCTCATTGCCAACCTGAAAAACAGTCAGGACGGCCTCGCCAGCATCAGCGAACAAATGTCCTACGTTGAAACAATTGCCCTACGGAACGGCGAAAATGCAGAAAACAGCTCACAAACCGTCAGCGAAATAACCCAAACCCTGAATAACATCAACAGCAGCATTCAATCAGTTGCCAGCGTTGTTACCGCACTCGGTGAAGATAGCAAAAAAGTGACCGAGTCCTTATCGGTGATTGCCGGCATCGCCGATGAAACCAATTTACTCGCGCTCAATGCATCGATTGAGGCCGCCCGTGCGGGAGAGCACGGCCGTGGTTTCGCGGTGGTCGCCGATGAGGTAAAAAAACTGTCTCAGCACACCAAAAAAGCCGCGATTGGGGTCGAATCCACCCTGAAATCCTTTAATGACCGAGTGCTGCAAATGACCGAGCAAGCCAACAGCGCTAGCCAGCTAACTGCATCGATTAAGGACAAGGTGGATAATTTCCAACAGGGCTTTGCTGAATTATCACAATCCTCGCATGAAACCGCCAATTATGTGTCCTACTCGAAAGATAAGTCCTTTGGCCTACTCGCTAAAGTGGACCATATCGTGTTCAAGCAAAATGCCTATATCGCGATTGATAAAGACCATACTGCAGCCGAATACCAAGCGGTGCAAACCCCCCATACCGCTTGCCGATTAGGTAAATGGTATTTTGAGGGCATTGGACTCGAACAGTTTAGCCATACTCAGGCTTATAGCGCCCTCAATACCCCGCATGAACGGGTACATAAGGATGTGCAACAGGCCTTAGTGTATGCGGGACAGGACTGGATGAATGAACCCACTATTCGCCAGCAATTACTCGATTCGATTGATAGTTTTGAGGTCGCCAGTGGCGAGGTGATGGCCAGGGTTGATGAAATGATCGATGAAAAACATCAAGATTTTTTACGCCAGTTATAAATCGCTACATCAACATAACAACACCGCTTTGGGCACCTACTTTTAATTAAGTAGGTTGCTCAAAAACCCAACCTATTTCACCGCCAAGTTCGGTTCATCGAGGCTCACGAGCTTATACAGAGGCCTCAAACCGCTCTATAGCTATTTATTTTTCTTTTTAGCACGAGGGTGCGCTTGGTCATACACCGAGGCGAGGTGTTGGAAGTCTAGATGGGTATAGACTTGGGTGGTACTGATATTACGGTGCCCCAGCAGCTCTTGCACCGCCCTTAAATCTTGACTCGACTCTAACATATGGCTGGCGAACGAATGACGTAGCATATGCGGGTGTAAGCGCCCCTGCAGGCCCTGCCGCTTACGCCAACGCTCTAGGCGTAATTGCACGCTGCGGGTCGTTAAACGTCGCCCCGTTTTACCGACGAATACGGCCGGTTCATCATCCTTGATAAATTCAGCTCGCAATAACAACCAAGCACGAATCGCCTCAATCGCCTTAGCGCCCAATGGCAATAATCTAGAGTGCCCACCCTTACCGTTGATGATATGGATATTTTTAGCACTAAAGTCGAGTTCCATCAGCTTAACATCCACCAGTTCGCTGATCCTTAGGCCCGATGAATACAATAATTCCCACATCGCGAGATCGCGAACCTCCAAGGGTTCAAGCGCCGTCGTATCCAATAACACGCTGATTTGATCGACGTCGAGCACATACGGTAACTTCTTCGCCGCGCGCGGGGCACGTATCGCCGCGGCGGGGTTATGTGCGAGCAATTTTAGCTTAATTAAATAATTGAAAAAACTCCGGCAAGCCGAGAGTTCTCGCTGCAAGCTTCGGCTAGCTAGACCCTGTTGATGGCGCTGGGCAATAAACTGACGAATATGTTGCGGGCTGATATCCGTCCAAGCGTTGAGCCCCTGCTCATCACAAAACGTTTGTAAACGCGCCAGGTCACGCTGGTAGGCCTTTAAGGTATGCGCCGACAAACGACGCTCTACCCGTAATACCTGCAAAAACTGCTGCTCATGGGCAACAGCCGTCGCCTCCATTAGACGTCTTTAAGCGGCAGTAACGAGGCTAAGCGCTTCGCCACCAGCTCACCTAGGTGGGCCAAAAACAAGTTACCCATCGCTGAATGGAAGCGTTGCTCATCTTTGCTGCCAATCGCCAATACACCATCTAGCTGCTCGATTCTTAACGGGATTAACGCCGCCGATTGCACCTGCGCCGCCTGCTCGTTAAAGAGTGCCTCCGCTTGTTTCTGTGTTGGCTGACCACATTTAATTTGTTGCGCCTCTAAAAAACCTGCAAAACTCTCCAACTGCAGCGCGTCCTGCTGCCAAACCACCTCGCTAATCGGGAAATCGGCAACGGCTGCACTGTCTAATAAACGAATCGCAAAAAAATCGGCCGAAAAACACTCACGCAAACTATCATCTAGGCTGGCAAACACGTCTTCCACACAACGGGCTTCCATCAAGCGGGTAGTGAGTTGTTGCATACGGCCAAACGAAGCATCATTCTCACGTGCAATCGCCAACAAGCCGTCTAATTGTTTCTGCGCTTGCTGGTTTTTATCACGTAACTGCGCCAATTGGCGCATCGTTAGAGAGACCACTCCAGCGCGTTGATCGGTGATTTTAATCTCATCGACTAACTCGGGATAATGATTAAAAAAATCGGGGTTATTAAGTAGGTAGTGCCGTATCTGCTGCGCACTTAACTCGTCTGTTTCGCAGACCTGCTGTTGTTCATTCATAATTCAATTCTTCCATCAAAAACAAAACTTGCTGGGCCACTCATCATCACCGGCTGCCCCTCACCTTGCCAAGCAATCGTCAATTCACCACCGGCCAATTCAACTCGCACTGGGCTGCTCAAATGCCCCCGTTGAATACCCGCCACTGCCGCCGCGCAAGCACCGCTGCCACAGGCTAGAGTTTCGCCCGCACCACGCTCGTAGACCCGTAGTTTTAAAGAATGCTGGTTGACGATTTCACTAAAACCGATATTCGCCCGTTCGGGGAAAATAGGGTGGGATTCCATCGCCGCGCCCAACACCTCGACATCGCTCTGCTGTAGATCGTCGACTTCGATAACCGCGTGCGGATTGCCCATCGAGATAGCCGAAAACTCGAGCTGCACAGCCGCCGCCTCAACGCTATATAGTGATTGTCGTTGTGCGCTATTTAACGGTATTATTGCCGGTTCAAATATCGGTTCGCCCATATCCACGGTAATTTGATTCTCCGCGTCAATATTCAACACCAGTTCACCGGCACCGGTTTCTACCCGTATACTCGATTTATCGCTTAAACCTTTTTGCTTAACGAATAAGGCAAAACAACGCGCGCCATTGCCACACTGAGACACTTCACTGCCATCGGCGTTATAAATAACATAACGGAAGTCGGCCCCTGTTTGCGCCGGTCTAACCAATAACATTTGGTCAAAACCGATGCCGTAATGCCGGTCCGCCAGCTGACGGATCTGCTCCTCGCTCAAGTCAATCGCTTGATTAACCGCGTCGATCACCACAAAGTCGTTACCGAGGCCGTGCATTTTACTGAAGTTAATTAACAACCTACATCCTCGTGGTCATTCGGTAATTGCTGCTCATTTTGCCATAGGCTTTCAATGCTCTGGCGTTTCCCAATCAAGTGCTGCTGATCACCGTCGATCATTACTTCGGCGACACTAGGCCGCGAGTTGTAATTCGAGCTCATGGTAAAACCATAAGCGCCGGATGAACGCACCGCCAGTAAATCGCCTTCGGCAATCGCCAGCTCACGGTCTTTACCTAAGAAGTCGCCGGTTTCACACACTGGGCCAACGATATCATATAAGGCGCTATCCGCTTCTGAGCCGAGCTGCAGCGGAATAATCTCCTGCCAAGCTTGGTAAAGGGCTGGACGCATTAAGTCATTCATCGCCGCATCAATAATCGCGAACTGCTTATCGGCGGTCGGTTTAATGTACTCAACCTTGGTTACTAAAATACCGGCATTGCCGGCAATCGCGCGCCCGGGTTCGAGAATAATTTCGTACGGTAGATCCCCTAAACGCTGATACAAGGCTTTAACGTAATCTTCCGGCAAGACTGGCTGCTCATCACGGTAACGAATGCCTAGGCCACCGCCTAAGTCTAGGTGCTCGATCTCCACACCCACGCCTTTTAAGCGCTCTAATAGCCCAATGACGCGATCCAGCGCATCAACAAAAGGGGTAATCTCGGTCAGTTGTGAACCGATATGGCAATCTAAGCCCACCACCTTGAGACTTTTCAATTGTTTTGCGCGTTGATATTCAACAAACGCGGTTTCGATGTCTAAACCAAATTTATTTTCTTTTAAGCCGGTAGAAATATACGGGTGGGTTTGTGCGTCCACGTCGGGATTTACCCGAATAGAAATATTAGCCACTAGGCCTAACTCTGCCGCAATACTATTGATACGATCGAGTTCATCCACCACTTCGACGTTAAAACAACGAATACCGACTTCTAGCCCACGGCGAATCTCGTCGTGACGTTTGCCTACACCTGAGAAAACGATTTTATCTGGCTGGCCACCGGCGGTTAAAACCCGCTCAAGTTCCCCCAAGGAAACGATATCAAAACCCGAACCCAAACGTGCTAATACGTTCAGCACCGCGATATTTGAATTGGCTTTTACCGCGTAACAAATCAAGTGTGGCCGACCCTCAAAGGCGTCGTCAAATGCTTTCCAGTGTCGCTCTAAGGTGGCTCTAGAATAGACATACGTCGGTGTGGAAAATTGTTCAACGATATTTTGCACGCTAACGTCTTCACAGTGCAGCTGATTATTTCGATACTGAAAATGATCCATTTATAAACCCAATATGTTGCTAACTTGTTCGTTAGGCATATATAAATCACCCTTCTGCCCACAACCACTGATCATGCTGATTACCGCCACTAATACCAACACTTTTATTCCACGCGCCATCTTCGCATCCTTATTAATATTTCAATACACGGCAGTATAAACCTTGTAGGTTTTTTGGCATACTCTAATCCTTCCAAGCAACCAACAAGATAGGTTAAACCATGCTCGCAACCCGCCTCCCATCAATCATCTCAAACCCCAACACCCCGATCCGCAGCTGTGTGATCTGGTTACATGGCTTAGGCGCGAGTGGTGATGATTTTGCGCCGATCGTCCCCCAGCTCGATATTCAAGATGAGTTAGGAATTCGTTTTGTTTTCCCCCACGCACCGAATATCCCAGTGAGCGTTAATGGCGGCGCGGTTATGCCCGCTTGGTATGACATCCATGACAGCGATATTATGCAACGCGCCGATGCAGCCGGTATCGAACACTCCAGTTCAATTATCCAGCAGATGATCAACGATGAAATAGCCTGTGGTATCGACCCCAGTCGAATCGTGATTGCCGGTTTCTCCCAAGGCGGGGTTATCGCGATCAATAGCGGCCTGCAATTCTCGCAAACCTTAGGCGGCATTATGGCCTTATCGACCTATGTACCGATGCGCGACAGCCTGCCAAATGCAGCTACCAGCGGCCACGCCAAACTGCCTATTTTTTATGCCCATGGTGACCTCGACCCGGTGATTCCTATCGAATACGCGGAATCGTCTAGAGAATTTCTTGAGCAAGCCGGTTACCGTGTTGAATGGCATAGTCATCCGATGGATCACGCGGTATGCGCGAAGGAAATATTACAAATCAAGCAGTGGTTATCTAAGGTGTTGGCTTAAGCGCTAGCTCGATGAATATCCGTGATTTGAAATACCTGCTGGCCGTAGCCAAACACAAGAGCTTCATCAAAGCGGCGGAGAGCTGCTTTGTGAGCCAGCCCACACTCAGCATGCAGATTAAAAAACTGGAACAATCGTTAGCGGTACAAATCTTTGAACGTAGTAATAAGCGAGTGCTGATTACCGAGCTCGGCCAGCAAATTATCAATAGCGCGCAGCAAATATTACAGCAGGTTGAGCAAATCGAAACCTTGGCTAAAAACTCACAAAACCCCTATGCTGGCGATTTTAGACTGGGCGCGTTTCCGACCCTAGCCCCCTATATATTGCCCAGCCTCGTACCGTTAATAAGCCAGCGGTTCAGTGAATTACGGCTGATTCTTATTGAGGAAAAAACCGACAGCCTATTACAGCAATTGAAACGCGGTGAAATTGATGCCGCTTTATTAGCCGGGCCTATCAGTGAACCTGAGCTCGAACAGCGGCTCTTATTCAACGACGTCTTTAAACTAGCCGTCTCCTGCCTGCACCCGCTGGCACAGCGTAACCAGATCGATATGGCCGACTTAATCGCTCAGCCCTTACTGTTATTAGATGAAGGCCATTGTCTGCGTAGCCAAGCGCTGCAACTTTGCCAGCTGAGCGGAATAGAGGAGGTGCATAATGTTCGAGCTGCGAGTCTTGAAACGTTGCGTCAAATGGTCAGAGCCAACACCGGTCTGACTTTCATCCCCGATATTGCGATTGAGCACGATGATACACATATCAAATATATTCCGTTCAAGCCACCCGAACCCATGCGCAGTATCCACCTAGTCTGGCGAAAAACCAGCCCCCGAAAGCACTTGTTAGAGGCGTTCCAACAGCTCATCGTCAACGCCCACCAGTCATAGATAAAAGCTATCAATACAATAAAATCAATCGATTATATTTATGTCATTATTTCATCTACTATCCTTATCTAGATAAAGCAGCAGCCACGCTAATCAATAGGAGAAATATCATGAACACAACAGTCCCCGAAGTCACTTTCAAAACCCGTGTACGAGACAGCAGCGTAGCAGGGCCGAACCCTTTCCGCTGGCAAGATGTATCCAGTCATCAGCTATTCGCCGCTAAAAAAATTATCATTTTCGCCCTACCCGGCGCCTTCACCCCGACGTGTTCCAACAGCCATTTACCGGGTTTTGAAGCTAACTATCAGGCATTTAAAGAACTCGGTGTCAATGAAATCTACTGCCTTAGCGTTAACGATGCTTTTACCATGTTCAAATGGGGTAAAGACCTCGGTACTCATCAAGTGAAAATGCTGCCCGATGGCAATGGCGATTTCAGCCGTTTAATGGGCATGTTGGTGAAAAAAGAAAACCTAGGTTTCGGTGAGCGCTCATGGCGCTACTCGATGCTCGTCGAAAACTCGGTTATCAGCGCCTTATTTAGCGAAGCCGGAAAAATGGATAACTGCCCAGACGACCCATTTAGCTGTAGCGATGCTGAGACCTTATTGGCTCATATGCGGTCGAGTTAAGACGATAAGGTAGACCTTTATTGCACCTAGCCCAGCTACTAGCCGCTGGGCTAGGTGCAAGGCGTAGTTTACAATGCAAGGAAGCCAGCCGAGCCATTAAAGGTTCAATTTTTTTTCTATCGCTTGTTTATACTTCAGGTAATGAATGGTTTGCAATTCGGCCTGCGTTGCCGCGCCTAATTGTGCAAAAGGCACGTCGATATCGCTCACATACACGGGGTAATCCTCATGCTCGGAGCGCTCGGCACGGATAAAACCGGCCACCGCGCGGTATAAATCAGCCCCGTGTTCGATGCTTGAAAAACTCTGCTCATTACAATCAATTTGGGTTTGTTTCAGCAAAGGATCATAGGACACACACACGTTTAGACTTTTCTCAGCCGTTTGCTCAGCGAGCTTCACTTCGGTAAGTTGCCAGCGGCCTCGAGCCTTATCAGCGCGATAATATTCCACCTCCAAGTCAAAATCCATATCGTCTTGCTCATACGCGGCTAAACGGCAACGGTGCAGTACATTATCGATAAGCTTTTTATAAGCCTGTAACAACACCCGCTCGTTGACAAAAGCCAACTGCTTAAAGAATAAGGAACCCTTCTCATCCAGCATATAAATCAACGCCGTATTATCCGCCAAATGGGTGTAATAAACCTGAATCCGCCCCGCTTGATGGTGTGTGCAAATAGTTGGCAACAAACGTTTTTTGTCGGCTAGGCTATCAAAACATATTGGGCTCATACTCGGTTGAGGTTTACCCAATGCGGTTAAAAACTCACTTTCATTAACTATCTCACTGGTCATTTTCCGCTCTCTCACTTGCATGATGCAGAACAAACGGCCCATTCGAATCACCAAACGTGGCGACAAACTGCTGCTATAAGACTTAAATTCGAGGCCAATATCGTTAAACAAGCGCTGAACACGTTTTGCTACACTCATCGCCCTTGGCGAGTTATAACTTGTACACACCAAGCGAGGTAGTTGTTGCCGAGCGCCGATGGTTTTATGGTCGAATATCTCACAGATACTAGCCATTAAGCCTTCAACACCCTCATATTTACCCACCACAATTTCATTCCATGAATTGCGAAACATCATATCCACGGTATGCACCAAATTCCGCCGCTGAGAGCCGAAGCTGAGTGCATCGGATCGATCTGAGGTGAGGTTGATGCCCTGATCGGTAAAATCACTCATCGAGTCTAGGCCGGAGTTAATCACCAACATCACGTTCGTCACCGCCGGTTTATAACGATAGGCGTCGAGGTGCGCCGGTTTTTTCGGTAGGGTACTAAAAAACACCGCAACGCTGCGTAAGGTTTGTATGACCTCACGCGAGCTAATTTGACTGCTGCCCGGATCTAGGGCTATTTTGGTTTTTTCGCTCAGCACACCATAATCGACACACCAAGCTAATAAGGAGATTAAACCATGGGCTTGGCGAATCAATTGCTCCTGACCATTGATATCCAGTCTATTTAACAGCCAGTACGGTTGATTATTGGCCCCCGAACGTTGTTTTAACAGCACCTTATTTTCTTGCTGCATACGTTTATTCTTAATCGTCGAACGCTCGAGTTTACTGGGGCGTTTGTCAAACGCGGCATTCAATTTTCGGCCGAGCAAGGTCAGTTCTTCACTGTTTCGTTTCGAGGCGTCTATTCGCTCTTTGGCAAAACGAATCAATAACCGGTAGCTATTCATCAACTCCTTGGTTAGGCGCTCTTTTTCTTGTTTTACTTGTGAAATATTCCACGCCTTATTTTCTAAGGCCAAGTCCATATAATCGGGTAACGGCGCCCACTGCTGCAACATCTCTTTAAAAACATCTTGCCGCCAGTCCTGCTTCAAATACTTCGATGCAGTGGTCTCGTGTTCATTCAATTTACTGTAAAAACAGTAACGCATCAGGTTTAAGCGCTCTGGCTCGTTGCGTTCTAAGAAATACTCTTCTAACACGCTATATAAAATTAAATACGCGTCTAGCTTATTTACATCCGATTCCCCCGCATACACACGCTCTTTCATGCGTAAGGCCGACCAATGTGAATTCGGGTACTTGGCGACGTATGATTCCATCAACATCAATTTCAGCAAGGATTTATACGGTGAGTCGATGGCCTTATATAAGTGCCAAAATGATGCCCCTAAGAATTCCTCTGCCGGCACATTCTCTAAGCCGCCAAAATCGATCACGTCGTGTCGCTCAATGAAACGCTGATTTATTAAGTTATCGACGAAGGCCTGGTAATTATTTTCTTCTTCTGGCGGCACTAACCACCAAACTGGATAACGCCCCGCCACATACAACGCGGTACGATAAAACTCTTCCAATAATAAATGGTGTTGGGTGCTACCACTGCTCTCAGCCGATAATGGGGTCGCCGCACCATGTTTAAACGCCTCTGCATCCATCATGAAAAAATGCACTTCTAGGCCCAGCGTTTCGCCCCACTTCTCTATCTCAGTCGCCTTGTTTTGTAAAAGTGTTAATTCCTCGACCGATAAATTAGGTGCGTGGCATAACCACAGGTCCATATCACTGCCTTTCACGTAAGCGATACTGCCGACACTGCCCATCAGAAAAATAGATTCAATACCAAAAATTCGCCGCGCACGTTTGCTATAAACAAAACCTTGACCCAATTTTTTGGCTTTTTCTATCGCTAATTTACTCGGTGCATAGTCAGCAATACCAGCGGGGGTTTTACTCGATACATAACCCGGCAACACGGGATGGTTGACGTGAAATAGTAGTGGCAGAATTTCTAAGAATATTTTTTGCCGCGGGGTGGTCGCATCCAAGGCGCGCTGCATTTTCAACTTATGTAAATTTAAAAAACGTTGTTTGATAACGCGGATTTCTTTTTTGCTGATTTCGCCGTTGGCAGCCAGTAACGATATACTTTTTAAGTTGCGCTGCTGCGCTGGGCTTTGCACCGGTTTTGTCATTCCCTAGACCACCGTCAAATCGACATCCTGCTGGAGATTCTTCAGCATTTTTGTCGCCACATCACCTTTCCGCCACTCGGTCAAACCTATCGAAAATGACAATGGCTTCTCGTCGTCACTAGAGAACAAGGCTAAATGTGGTTCATCATTAAACTTTTTTAATAGACTGGCCGCAGACTGATAATCTGTTTCCGGTAGGATCACTAAAAAACTCTGCGAATCCAACATGCCAATCTGATCCGCCCAGCGTAACTGGTCTTTCAAAAAAAACGCGATGCGCTGAATACAATGTGAGACCAAGGCAGCCTCCATATCGTTGGGGAACTCATAACGAATTCGCAACAGCGATAATGGGTTCAGGTAACGCCGGCTACAACTAATATGCCCATCTAATAACTGCAACATCACATCATTATTAATCAAACCCTGTACCGAGCTAGTCGCAGCAAGATTCGCCAATTCGCCCTGTAATCGACGACATTCGTTACCAATAAGCACCCAATCGCTACAATTATGGAAAAAATAAACTCTTAACTCGGCTTTATTTATAGCTTCTCGCTGCATCCATAGAGCTTGCCCCTTAGCATCGACGAGCTGTAAGGGGCTGTTCACATCCAATAATGCACTCGCCAACGGCCCAGCCTCAAGCCATTCCTCGCCGACCGCCTCACTTTCATCCAAGCCCAGTATCGAACACAGATAAGGGTTCAAATAATAACTGTTATCGGGCTTAAGCCACAACACACCAAAGCTTGCCTGCTCAAGCGCTTGCTGCCCCCAGCCCATTGATAAGGACTCTCGCATTGTTAGTTCATACCATTATTATTGATAAGACTAGCAGTATTGCTGAATTCTATAGAAATATCAGCTTTCCAAACTATTTAAGCTTTGCCGCTAAAAAAGCCTTTGCCTCCGATACCGCATAACGCACCTGGTTCGGTGCCGTTCCACCCAGGTGGTCACGCGCAGACACGGAACCTTCCAAGGTCAACACCTCAAAAACATCGGCGGTTATTTCAGTCGAAAAGCTTTGTAATTCTTCTAATGACAGTTCTGATAAATCACGTCCAGTATCGGTCCCTAAACGCACCGCCAAACCAACAACCTCGTGTGCATCCCTAAACGCAATGCCCTTGCCCACTAAGTAGTCCGCTAAATCCGTCGCGGTTGAAAAACCTTGTTTTGCCGCTTTTAACATCGACTCTTTTACCGGCTCGATATTTGGCACCATATCGGCAAACGCCCGTAACGAACCGAGAACCGTATCGACGGTATCAAATAACGGTTCTTTATCTTCTTGGTTGTCTTTATTGTAAGCCAGCGGCTGCGATTTCATCAGGGTCAGCAGTGATACCAAATTACCATTCACTCGGCCGGTTTTACCGCGCACCAACTCAGGTACATCGGGGTTTTTCTTTTGCGGCATAATCGACGAGCCAGTACAAAAGGCATCAGGCAAGTGGATAAAATTAAATTGCGCACTGGTCCACAACACAATTTCTTCCGAGAAACGCGATAGATGGGTCATCAGCAGTGCCGAGGCCGCGCAAAATTCAATCGCAAAATCTCGATCACTCACGCCATCCAGCGAATTAGCACAGGGCTTTGTGAAACCTAATAACTCAGCCGTCATTAAACGGTCAATCGGGTAACTGGTTCCGGCTAATGCCGCCGAACCCAAGGGCATAACATTGACCCGTTTAGCACAATCGGCAAAGCGCTCCGCATCACGTTTGAGCATTTCAAACCAAGCCATCAAGTGATGACCGAAGGTTACCGGTTGTGCCACCTGTAAATGGGTAAACCCTGGCATGATCGTATCGGTATTCGCGCCGGCTAGGCCAACCAAGCCCTGCTGTAAACGTGTCAGTTCGCTATCAATCAACGCGAGTTGCTCACGTAAAAACAAACGAATATCCGTCGCCACTTGGTCATTCCGTGAACGACCGGTATGCAATTTTTTACCCGCAATACCAATCCGCTCGGTTAAGGCGGCTTCGATATTCATATGCACGTCTTCAAGTTCGATAGACCACTCAAACTGGCCCGCTTCGATAAGTTCTAGCACCTCGGCCAAACCCTTGATGATTTGCTCACGTTCTTGTTCGCTCAAAATACCGACTTGGCAGAGCATCTTGGCGTGTGCAACAGAGCCTTCAATATCGTAACGCGCTAAACGTTGGTCGAAGTTAACAGAAGCGGTAAAGGCCTGAACAAAGGCATCAGTACTCTCGGTGAAGCGTCCGCCCCACAGTTTATTTTGTTTATCTTGTGACATGGTATGTGGATAAAAGTGAATTTTCACCTAGTATATCACTTAAGATTCGCTAATTTTGTAGCTTCTAACAAACAAGCTAGCCCCGCCTCATGGATAAACGCTCACCACCAGCGCAAGCCTATTTTCTACCCGACACCTGTCGGCCGCTTAACGTGCTGTATATCACCCTTATTTCCCTGTTATTAGCCATCACCCTAGCGCTCAATAGTGGTTTTATTAACGGTAACTACTGGTCTGCATTGAGCTTAAATGCGCTATTTATTCTCTGGGTCGCCTTTACTTGCGCCGCGTTATTCTGCAGCTGCAAACAGCGTATTCGGCAATATTCTGCGCTGAAATCTTGCCTATTGATATTCCTGGTCATCAACCTCACGACGATGTTTCTCAGCTGGTTAATCAGCTCGGTATTACCGTCATTTAATTTATTCCCCAGCCCCAGTCAGACACCTCTGAATATCTATCTTAGAAATAGCGGTATCAGCATCATATTTAGTGGGGTTTTATTGCGCTTTTTATATATTCAATTTCAATGGCGTCAACAAGTAAGCGCCGAAGCCGAGGCAAAACTCGATGCCTTGCAAGCACGTATACGCCCCCATTTTTTATTCAACAGCCTCAATACCATCGCTAGTTTGACCCGCTTGAACCCCAGCCTAGCGGAAACCCTCACCGAAGATTTAGCCGAACTATTTCGTGCCAATATGCACATGACAACGCGGCTGGTGCCCTTTCAACAAGAACTTCGTTTAATTCAGCAATACTTAAATATCGAGCAAACTCGTTTGGGTGATCGACTCAGGATCGAACTCGAGGTGTCGGCCATTCCTGCAGACGCCTTAATCCCCCCGCTCAGTATCCAACCGTTAGTTGAAAATGCGGTTTATCACGGGATAGAGCCGCGTGCGCAAGGCGGCACTCTACGCATTAACGCCAATATGCGTCAGCAGCTAATCAGCTTAAATATCAGTAACCCCAGCGGCTCGGCTCACGCCCCTAGATCAGGCAATAACATGGCGATAGAGAACATTCGCCTACGCATCCAAAGCTGTTTCCCAGAACAAGGCAAACTACTCAGTAGCGAGGCGGACGGTGAGTTTCACACCTCCTTACGCTTCCCTTACCAAACGTTAGCAGAATGAAGATCCTTATCGCCGATGATGAGCCGCTCGCGCGGCAACGCCTTAAGTTACTGATCGAAGAAATCAGCCCCGAACACGATATTTACGCCGATGCTAGTAATGGCCTAGAGGCGCTGCAACAATGCCTGCAATATCAACCCGACCTGGCCTTATTGGATATCCGTATGCCGGCGATGGATGGCCTACAAGTTGCCGCTGAAATACAACAAGCGAAATTAACCACCCTGGTGGTTTTTGTGACCGCCTTCGATCAATACGCCATCCAAGCCTTCGAGCAAAACGCCATCGATTATTTATTAAAGCCGGTGAAAAAACAGCGTTTACAGCAAAGCTTAGACAAGGTGCTGAGCAACACCGCACAAATCACCAACCTAGTAAGCCTCAATCAACAGCTACTCGGCCCACGCCAATACCTTTGCGCGCAGACCCACAGCGGTTTGCAACTACTGGAAATCGACGACATTATTTACTTTAAAGCGGATAATAAATACACCTTAGCGGTGACTGCTGAGACCTCCGTATTATTAGACCAGCCCTTGAAGCAGCTAGCAGAAGAGTACCCCTCGATGTTTTTCCGTATCCACCGTAATGCGCTAGTAAATATAAACTCGATTAGCGCCATCGTTAAATGCGGCTTGGGCCGATTCAAACTACGACTCAACGGTTGCAGCGACAGCCTCAGCATTAGCCGTCGTCACCAAGCCGAGTTAAACCGCCTGCTCAAGCAAAAACAACCGGCTACTGACAAAAAGCCCCGTTAGCACTGCTATAATCAAGCCATCTCAAACAAACCGCCTGTAATAATGACCCTCATTAGAATCGCCACCCGCCGTAGCCCACTCGCTCTTTGGCAGGCCGAACACGTCGCTCGTTTATTAACTGCCTCACACCCGGAGTTGCAGGTTGAATTAGTTAAAATGATCACCCAAGGCGATAAAATCCTCGACACGCCATTAGCAAAAATTGGCGGCAAAGGCCTTTTTGTTAAAGAATTAGAACTCGGCATGTTGAACGGTGACGCCGATATTGCCGTGCACTCGATGAAAGACGTGCCAGCACAACTCCCCGATGGTTTAGAACTTAGTGCTATTTTATTGCGTGAAGACCCACGCGACGCCTTCGTGTCGAATAGTTATGCCAGTATCGAGGATTTACCACAGGATGCGGTTGTCGGCACCTCCAGCCTTAGACGCCAGTGTCAATTATTAGACTTACGCCCCGATTTGAAAATCAAGTCACTGAGGGGTAACGTCAACAGCCGCTTACAAAAATTAGACGATGGTCAATATGATGCGATTATTCTCGCCGCCGCCGGCTTAATCCGCCTAGGCTTTGAACAACGCATCAAGGTTGCGTTGCCAGCGAATATCATGTTGCCCGCGATTGGCCAAGGCGCTATTGGCATCGAGTGCCGCTCAAACGATAGCGCCACCCAAGCACTGGTCGCCTGCCTCCACGACCCCGCAACAGCCAGCCGAATTACTGCCGAACGCGCGATGAACTTGACCCTAGAAGGCGGTTGCCAAGCCCCTATCGCGGGACATTCACGGATCAAGGGTGATTCCATCCGTTTACACGGCCTAGTCGCCGAGCCTGATGGCAGCGTACTCATCAGCGAACAATTAGAAGGCCCTATCGAACACGCCGAAGAAATTGGCCGCACCGTCGCCAATCGCCTATTAGCCGCTGGCGCCAAGCAGATATTAGATAGGCTCTACCAAGATGCCGACAAATGATCGGAGCACCCGTGTTTTAGTCACCCGCCCCGCCTCACAAGCGTTTAATTTATCCGAGCAATTAAGCGCTGCGGGCTTAACACCTATTCGCTACCCCAGCATTGAAATTCAAACCATAGACGCTGATCCAAGGGCTCGCCAGCAATTAAGCCAGTTAGCCGAGCAGGATTATCTTATTTTCACCAGTGCCAACGCGGTCTCACACGCCGATCAATTACTTAAGCGGCACTGGCCAAAGCTACCCAATCAACTGGTGGCGATTGGGCCGAAAACGGCGGATAGCCTTCGCCGCATCGGCTTAACCCCCAGCATCATCGCCCAAGCACCCTTCACTAGCGAATCCCTGCTCGATAAATTCCCCGTTCAGCTCGACGCTAAAACAGCGACCCTGATCAAGGGTGAAGGTGGCCGCAATTTCCTCGCCGATCAATTGCGTCAACGAGGCCTAGCGCTTCAGAGTATCGATGTATACCGCCGTGGCCGCCCCGAATACACCGCTCTTCCCGATGAGACCCTCGATTACATCACCATTAGCAGCCAGTTGGCACTCAGCAATCTATTCGCCTTATTGCCCAATAAGGCCGAACAGCTCAAACAACACAGTCACTTTATTGTGTTTAGCCAACGTATCGCCGAGTATGCACAGAGCCTAGGCTGCCAACACGTCGATGCCAGCCCAGAAGCGAGCGATGAGGGCCTCGTGTCGACCATTCTCCGGATCGAAAAAGCCCATGAGTTTTAATACATCTTTAAGCCGGCAACGGTATACTATTAAACAGCCCTAATTTTTCAGTTGAGAGAAGCGTGCTAGCCCGTGTGCCAGCCCGCTATTTCCTAATACTTGTGGATACCGCCATGAACGACAAATCAAGCACCGCTACCGAATCAACAACAAGCGGCTCAGCGAACAAAAAAACCAGCAGTAACAAAAAAAAACTCACCAAGAGCAGCGCTGACACCGCCGTTCAACCAAAAAGCCGTTCTAGCCTAGCGCTATTATCGATTGGCTTAGTCCTTGCGACCGCCGGCGCCGGTTATTGGGCGTTCAACCAGTTACAACTACAAATCAAACAATTATCCGTGCAAAGCGAGGGCTTACAAGACGATAATCAACAGCTATCGCAGCGCTTGGATGCCAATATCGCCTCCTTAGACGCCGGGCTATCAAAACAACTCAGCAACTTACAACTGAGCTCTAGCGAGAAATTCGAGTTATTGCAAAATCAAGTAGGCAAAAGCCGCCGCCAGTGGCTTATCGCCGAAGCTGAATACTTGAGCAGCTTAGCCAATACCCGCTTACAACTCGCTGGTGATATCAACACCGCGATCATCGCCCTACAAGCCGCCGATCAACGACTGAAAGAAAACGGCGATCCAACAACCTTTGCCGTACGCGAACAACTCGCAAAAGAAATTAACATCCTGAAAAGCACCGCTATGCCGGATACCGTCGGCATCTCATCGCAGTTGATTGCACTAGAAAATGCCGTCGCCAAAATGGGCATCAGCGAGCCACACGCAGGCACCGCACAAGCCCCAGAAATTGGTAAAGGCGAAGCCTCGCCGATACCAGAAAACATCCAACAAACCCTCAATGAAGCCTGGTCAAATTTCAGCAAGCTGGTCGTCGTGCGCCGCCACGATAAACCCATCGCCGCCTTAATGACCCCAGAGCAAATCGAGCTAATTAGGAAAAACCTCGCGCTTAAACTGGAAGCCGCTAGACTCGCTTTGATTAATAAAGATGAAAACCTTTATAACGCGAGCATCGCCATTTCTATTGATTGGTTAAGTGACTATTTTGATGCCGCTAAACCCAGGGTAAAAACAGCGATCGAGCAATTAGAATCACTGAAAAACACCCCCATTAAGGCCCAACTGCCGAGCATTAGCTTGTCGCTGAAGATGTTACGCGAGTTACCTCTGTTAACCATGAATGAAACCGTAACCGGCCAAGTGGAAACCACCGCCGAGGAAGAAAACAGCCAGCCCAGTGAAAGCCCGCAGGCAGTGAAGGTTGAACCTGTAAGCGCAACCCCGATTAAAGCAACTCCCTAGGCAGCACCATGAAACTCATCCTGATCGCCACCCTCGCGCTAATTATCGCCACCGGCCTCGCTTATCAAGTACATCTAGACCCTGGTTACGCCTTGCTCACTTACGGCCAGCTATCGGTTGAAACCTCGCTCGCGGTATTGTTATTTATTAGCCTACTGTGTTTCCTTAGCTTTTATATCGCCCTACGCACCGTACTAACGGTTAAACGGGTGCCAAAAAACCTTTCGTCATGGAATAGTAAACGCAAACAGCAACGTGCGACCAAGGCGTTGAATAACGGCTTCCTCGATTCAACGGAAGGTAATTGGCAGCGCTCAGAAAAACTGTTGATTAAACACGCCAAACAAAGCGAGACCCCCTTATTAAACTACCTGAGTGCCGCTCACGCCGCACAATCTCAAGGCGCTTATAATCGCCGAGATGACTACCTGTTTAAAGCCGGTGAGGCATTGCCCGACCAGCTCCACGCGATTCAGCTGACGCGGGCAAAACTGCAGCTCGCCGCCGGCCAAGTTGAACAAGCGCTCGCCAGCTTGCAGCAACTCAAAACAGCCACCCCAGGCCACCCCGTGGTACTCAGCTTATTGATGAAGAGCCACCTAAAGCTCAACGATTGGGAAGCGCTCTATAAGTTACTACCGGCTCTCAAGAACAACCGTAAGATTCCTCAACAGGAATGGCAAGCGGTTGAACAACAAACGATTATTAAGCTACTCCACAGCCAAACAGGGCGCGCCCTAGAAAGCTTGTGGAAAACTGTCGATAAAAAACAAAAACTCACTGCCGAATACCTCAGACCCTATGCCCAGCAGCTGATCGACGCAGCGAACGACAGTAGCGCCGAAAATTTACTCGTGAAAGCACTCAGCAACCAATTTGAGCCAAGCCTACTGGAGTTATATTGCCAGCTGACGACGGATCCGGCGAAGAAGCTTAAACAGTTAACTAAATGGCTAAAAAACTATCGCGATAACACCGATTTACTCAATGCTATCGCCCAGCTGTATTTAGCACAGGCCGACTTAACACAGGCAATAGACCACCTCGAGCAGAGCCTAGCCATTGCGCCCAATAGTCCTGCGTTGCTGCTGTTAGGAAAAACGTACGAGCAGCAAGCCAGCACCAAGGATAAGGCTCACGAATGTTATAAACAGGGGCTGGAACTCAGCCTCGCTAAACCATCAACTAGCTTAGTCGATACCTAGAGATTCCCATAAGGCATCAATTTTCTGTTTGACCGAGGCGTCCATCTCAATCGGCTTGCCCCACTCGCGGGTCGTTTCACCCGACCATTTATTGGTCGCATCGATACCCATTTTAGAGCCCAAGCCCGACACCGGCGAGGCAAAATCTAAATAATCGATAGGGGTATTATCTATCAGCGTGGTGTCCCTCGTTGGATCGACCCGCGTGGTAATCGCCCAGATCACCGACTCCCAGTCACGGATGTCGACATCATCATCGGTCACGACCACAAACTTGGTATACATAAACTGGCGTAAATACGACCAAATACCGAACATGATCCGTTTCGCGTGCCCAGGGTATTGTTTTTTAATGCTCACTATCGCCATTCGATATGAACAGCCTTCTGGCGGCAGATAAAAGTCAACGATCTCGGTGAACTGCTTCTTTAAAATGGGCACGAACACTTCATTTAACGACACCCCGAGTACCGCCGGCTCATCAGGTGGTTTACCGGTATACGTCGAATGGTAAATCGGCTGTTTACGCTGGGTGATTCGCTCCACGGTAAACACGGGGAAACGCTCTACCTCGTTGTAATAACCGGTATGGTCGCCGAACGGCCCTTCATCGGCCATTTCATCGGGGTAAATATAACCTTCTAAGACAATTTCGGCGCTGGCCGGCACTTGCAAATCATGCGTAATACAGTTCGACACCTCGGTTTTCGAACCGCGTAATAAGCCGGCGAAGGCATATTCCGACAAAGGATCAGGGACTGGGGTGACCGCAGCCAAAATAGTCGCGGGGTCGGCCCCTAATGCAACCGCTACTGGGAACGGTTCGCCGGGGTGAGCTTCTTGCCAAGCTTTAAAATCTAGCGCACCGCCACGGTGTGCTAGCCAACGCATAATCACTTTATTTGGCGCAATGACTTGTTGTCGATAAATCCCCAAGTTCTGCCGTTTAGCCTCTGGGCCTTTGCTGATCACCAAGGGCCAAGTAATCAATGGCCCTGCATCACCCGGCCAACAAGTTTGAATCGGCAAGGCCCCGAGATCCACCGCATCACCTTCGATGATGACTTGCTGACACGCCGGCTTTTTCACCAGCTTTGGCGCCATATTCAATACCTGCTTATACACCGGTAGTTTTTCCCAAGCATCTCGCATGCCGGCAGGTGGTTCGGGCTCTTTAAGCGCCGCTAGCACCTCACCTACGTCGGCTAAGGCATCGACGCTATCCTGCCCCATCCCCAAGGCAACACGCTTTGGAGTACCAAATAGATTCGCCAATACCGGAGTGGAATAACCCTTTGGGTTCTCAAATAATAAAGCCGGGCCTTTCTCGCGTAACACCCGATCACAAATCTCCGTCATCTCTAGGTAAGGGTCGACTTCCACAGAAATTCGTTTCAACTCGCCTAAATCTTCTAGTTTAGAGATGAAATCACGTAAGTCTTTGTACTTCATTATTTGCCTTAAATTGCTCACTTTATGTAAGATAACAAAATAACATTTATCGAAAAACTAAGATATGCAATACGACACTGTTCTTGATGTAAAAGGCTTAAACTGCCCATTACCCCTATTAAAACTGAAACAACTGCTTTCCAAGGTCAGCAACGGGGAGGTGGTCAAGGTGCTCGCCACAGACCCCGCCGCCCACTTAGATATTGGAGTATTTATTGACAAATCAGCACACCAAATGCTGCTATTTGAACGCGACGAAAATATTCAGTATTTTTACATTAAGGCCGTTATATAAAAATAAAAAAGGCGCTCATTTGAACGCCTTTTTCTTTTAGCCTTTGAGGGCTTTGCACTGAAGAGGGTTTCCTGCAAAGGCCTTGTTTTGTTTATTCTTCGATATCATAGTCGTATTGTGGCTCAATAAATTTCTCATACCCTTTCAACATATAGTTCCAATACAACAACGGTAGGAATTTTGTTTTCACCTGCCACATAATCGCCGAGCCAACATTGGGTTTCGCAATATAGGGCAGTGTCGGAGTCACCTTACCACCGTAGATAAACTCCGCCATCATCACCTTGCCACGCGCCGTGGTTAACGGACACGAACCATAACCATTATAACGTCCGACTAAGGACTCCCCGGCGATCAAACTTTTAATATTTTGTACCACCACCGGTGATTGTTTACGCACCGCCGCCGCAGTTTTCGAGTTGGGTGTCGTACAGGCGTCCCCCAAGGAAAATATATTCGGGTATTTAACGTGCTGCAGACTATGTTGGTCCACCTCGACAAAACCCGCCTCATTCGAAATCGCCGAACCATGCAGAAATGCCGGCGTTGTTTGGTGTGGGGCCACGTGTAGCATGTCGAATTCAAGTTCTTTTAACTCTCCCTTATGCTCACCGTCAACAATTTCGAAAGTAGCTTTTTTCGCCTCGCCATCCACCTTCACCAATTTATGTAATAAGTCCTTATGAATTCCATAACCGTCCGCCACTTCCACCAAGGCCTTAGCAAAATAAGGCACCCCAAACATCGACGGCCCTGGGCTGGTAAAATGAAGCTCACAGTCGGCTAAAATACCTTGCCGCCTTAAGTGATCGGCTGCCAAATAGGCAATTTTTTGCGGTGCCCCTGGACACTTAATCGGTAATGGTGCCTGAGAAAAGAACGCCTTATCGCCCGCCTTCAGAGCTTGGATGCACTGCCAAGTATATTCAACATAATCTGGCGAATAATTGGAGCATACACCGTTTTTGCCTAAGGCCTGACGAAGCCCCTCAATGGCATCATAGTCCAATACCAAACCTGGGCAAACGACCAAGTAGTCATAAGCGACGATATCGCCATTCTGCAAGCTCACTCGCTGGCTATCGGGATCTATCGCACTCGCAGTCTGTTGAATCCACGGTACTCCATCAGGAATAAGGCCTTTCATCGGCCTGCGAGTTTTATCTAGCTTAACCACCCCACCGCCCACCAAGGTGAACTCAGGTTGGTAATAATGCGTTTGCGCGGGATCAATAATGACTATATCTAATGATTTTCCCTCTGCGTGCCGCATTAAACTGGCCGCCACGCTAATCCCTGCTGCTCCAGCACCAATAATAACAATTTTATGGTGTCTTTCTGACATTGCAAATGTCTCCTTGTTAAAGTCCAGTTGATTCTAACTATACTTTGCAAAACAAGCAGATGGAAGCCGTAAAGACGGAGCCATTAAATCAATTAAGGCCCGTAGTCACACCTCTTATTCCATCTAGAGATATACACATAACCAATCACTCGCTATATTCTAAATCCCCCATGACGCTTTAATTGCCGTTGATCTTGTAAGCGTAGACCAAAAAAGAAACTCAAGCCCGAACAAAGAAGAAATAACACCGCCAATAAAACAATAGAATAACTCGTCGAGTTCTCTTTATCCGCCCCCTCTTCCGCTCGTTGCTTCGGTAAAACAGTGATCTCTGCCTCCGCAGAAGGTAAGGGCTCGGCTAATTGATCACTAGCAACCTTCGTTTCCACCTTAGAGTCAGGCATCGCTTTCGTGCTATCAGCTAAACGTTCCTCGGCAAGGTCTAACTGAGCTTGTAGTTGCCGATACTTACCTTGCAAAGCCAACAAGCGCACCTTTGCCGGCGTATCTTCCGATAGAAAACGTTTTTCCACCCAACCCGTTTTACCATCGACTAATTGCACCTCTACAAAGTCACCTTTATTAGCGAGTAACTCCACCGGCGTTCCACTGGGTAACAACTGAATAGGTTGCTGCTGATTATTGGCGGAAGCATACAGCCCCGCCAACAAACGATCGGTGATATGTGCCGAGCTAGCAATCGCTGGGCAGAACAGGAGTACAAACAGTATTGTCCTATACATCGTTAGGCGGTAATACCGCTGTGCCGTAATAAGGCATCGATGCTTGGTTTACGCCCTCTAAATGCGCTAAAGAGCGATAAAGCATCCTCGCTACCGCCTTTTTCTAACACCTTATGCATGAATAAACGCCCCGTTTGTTGATCAAACACACCCTTTTCTTCGAATAAGGAAAAAGCATCACTCGATAAAACTTCAGCCCATTTATAGCTGTAATAACCCGCACCATACCCGCCGGCGAAAATATGTGAAAAGCCATTCGGGAAGCGATTGAACTCCGGCGTTTTTACCACACTCACCTCATCCCGGACTTGCTGCAAGATCGGGTATATTGCTGCCCCTTGCTCTGGCTGAAATTCCAAGTGCATACGGAAATCAAATAAGGAAAACTCAATCTGCCGCACCATTTGCATCCCCGACTGGAAGTTCTTTGCCGCCAACATCTTCTCAAACATCTCCGCCGGTAAAGGCTCCGCTGTTTTGTAATGCCCAGAGATCAGCGCCATAACCTCCGGCTGCCAGCACCAGTTTTCCATAAATTGACTCGGTAGCTCTACCGCATCCCACTCGACTCCATGAATACCCGAGACACTCAAGTAGTCAACCAAGGTCAGCATATGATGCAAGCCATGACCAAACTCATGAAACAGCGTTTCAACCTCACCATGCGTCAATAAAGAAGGATCATCACCTATCGGCGGGGTGAAATTACAAGTCAAATAAGCCACCGGGGTTTGCACACCATCAGCTCGTTTAAAGCGAGTCACACACTCATCCATCCAAGCACCGCCGCGTTTATGCGCACGCGCATACAGGTCGATATAAAAACGGCCGCGTAGAGTACCCGTTTCATCACGTATCTCAAAAAACTGCACGTCGTCATGCCAACTATCGAATCCGTCCACTTCTTCAATATTAATGCCAAAAAGCTTTTCCACCACCGAAAACATACCTGTTAGGACACGGTTAGCGGGGAAATACGCTTTTACCTGCTCCTGAGAAAACTGGTAACGAGCCTCCCGTAGTTTTTCCGCGTAATACCCTAAGTCCCAGGCCTCAAGTTCGCCATCGTGTCCCTGCTCTTTAGCGAAGGCCGTTAATTCGGCAAAGTCTTGTTTCGCCATTGGTAAAGACTGCTCAGCCAATTGATTTAAAAAATCCAATACATCACTTGGCGCTTCCGCCATTTTTGTTGCCAAGGATAAATCGGCATAACTATCAAAACCGAGTAACCGCGATTTTTCGTGCCGTAGGGCGACGATTTCATCCATTATTTCCGCGTTATCCCACGATGCCCCATTATCCGCTTGGTCAGAAGCCCGAGTCACGAAGGCCCTATGTATTTCATAACGTAATTCACGATTGCTGGCATACGACATTAGCGCCATATAACAGGGGAATTCTAGGGTTAACATCCACCCCGTTTGTTCTTTTTGCTGCGCCGTCTGACGCAATAAATCTAAGGTCGACTCAGGTAACCCCGTTAACTGCGCCTCGTCAGTAATCAGCTTACTCCAGGCATTCGTCGCATCCATTAGGTTCTCTTCGAACTGATTGGTTAATGTTGACAACTGCTGCGATATCTCCATATAACGCTGTTTTTTATCGGCGGACAAGGCGACCCCTGATAACTCGAAGTCACGCAGCGCATTATCGATAATTTTCTGCTGGGCCGTCGCTAACTGAGCAAACTCGCCCCCTTCCTTTATTGATCGATAAGCTAAATAAAGTGGTTTATTTTGCCCCATTTCAGTCGAATACTCGCTGAGCTTAGGCAGACAATTTGAATACGCCTCGCGCCAAGGCTCATTATTCATCACCGAGTTCAAGTGACTCACCGGAGACCAGGCACGGCTTAGTTGATCATCCATTTCCTCTAGGGGTTGAATCAAGTTCGCCCATGAATAAGGTTCTTCATTCGCCAGTAAAGCGGCTGTTTTCTGCCGACCTTCAGCCAATAACTGGTCTACCGCAGGCTCAATATTCTCCGCTTTAATCGCAGAAAAAGGAGGTAATAAAAAATCGTCTAATAATGGATTGCGCATGGGTTTAAACCAGTTAAATCAAAGTTGCTATCTTCGCATGCTTGGTAGCGGCTATCCAAGCCCGTTAAAAAATAAAAACGTGTGAATAATCCAATGTTATATCGTGTCATCAAACCGCCAGCCCCGCTATTGATCGAATCAAAAACGAACATTTAAGCCCCAAATAGCGGCGGTGCCAGCGATGAAAAACAGCAGCAAAGCAACATAAGATTTGCGCTGGAAACGCTTCAGTAATTCCACCTCTGATACGGCTGAAATTAAAAACGGCTTACGCCCCGTCGCGGGTTTTTCAATGATGCTATCCGCTGGCTTATTAAGCTCGGCACCGGCCGATTTTTTAACTTCTTGTTTAGCTAGAAGTACCGCCTCTTGCCATTCCTCGGCATCAATTTGACCATCTTGGTTTTTATCGAAGCGCCTTAAAAGGCCTCGCGGGTCTTTTTTCCAACTGCGCAATAGGGCCGCCAATGATTCATGTTTTGACGGTAACTCCGTCGCACTATAACTTTTAAAGTGCCCGAGCACATATAAGGGATCACCGTGATGAATTCGCTGCTCGCTATAACGATAGCGCCGGCCCATCGCAAAACGGCTAGAACCTAAACCTCTCCGCCCCGCGCTCGGGTAGGCCGTGCTGCCGTACCAAGTATCGGACACCGAATGAATAACTTCGGCATCATCGGGATCTACCAGAGCTTGTCCGGTAGACCCTTGCAGGGAAAAAACCCCATCACTCACGCCCTTTTCATAAATATGCCAGCTGGTTCGACTGTTGCCACGTACAAACCGTGACTGCCTCTCTTCAACCTGATAACGATACCAAACACAGCTTTTTTTAGTCAGCGGTGCAATGATTGGCTCACCGGCTAACATCCTAGCAATACCGCTGAATTCGTTATAACCTTGCGCCGCCGAACGAATTAACGCAGTTGGTGTATCTTGCATCATGCGATAACGCCAAAGGTAACGGAAAAAAAGATATAAGCAGAACAGCGAAGCACAACATACTAACGTAAAAGCCAGCCAAAACTCATCAGACGATGCGCCTGCGATAGCCACAGACAATTCACCGCTCATTCAAACAACGCCTTAATGTTTACATCCTTGATCTCTGAATCTTCAAATTCCAATAATTCGAAGTCTTTAAAATTAAACAAACGCGCGATGAAAATATCGGGAAATTGTTCGATGCGTACATTATTAATATTCACGCTTTCGTTATAAAACTCTCGCCGATCAGCAATATTATCCTCTAACTGACTGATGCGTTGCTGCAGTGACTGAAAAGACTCATTCGCTTTAAGCTCAGGGTACGCTTCAGCCACCGCAAACAGATTCATCAAACCTTGACGCATCTTGGTCTCCGCTTGACCTAAGGCCGCTACACTCGACTTACCTAAAGCATTCGACACACCCGAGCGCGCCAGCATTACCTTTTCTAAAGTCTCTTGCTCGTGTTTCATATATTGCTGACAGGTCGCCACCAACTTCGCTAACTCGTCGTGGCGCTGTTTGAGTAATACATCGATATTTGACCACGCCTTAGAGACGCTGTGTTTCAGGCTCACTAAGCTGTTATATAAAGCAATGCTATAACCTGCGGTAACGACAATCACAGCCAGTACGATAAATCCTGATACACTCATATGTTATTCCTTTAAATATTAAAGGCTACAGTATAGAACAGGAACCCTGATATGCCCGCTAAACCGTTTGACTCCAACACCCCCTCACTCAGCTCCTCCTCATTTATTCACCCAAGCGCGGTCGTCATCGGCGATGTTGAACTCGCCGCCGATGTGTCCATTTGGCCGTTGGCGGTAGTCCGTGGTGATATTCATAGTATAAAAATTGGTGCACGTTCGAATGTACAAGACGGTAGCGTTTTACACGTCACCCACGCCAGTGACTTCAACCCCGGCGGTTATCCTTTAATCATTGGTGAGGATGTCACCGTCGGCCATAACGTCACCTTACACGGCTGCAGCATTGGTAATAAATGTTTGATTGGCATGGGTGCCATCGTGATGGACGGCGCTATCGTTAATGACGAGGTGATGATTGGAGCTGGCAGCCTCGTACCGCCGGGTAAGATCCTAGAAAGTGGTTATTTATACGTCGGTTCGCCGGTTAAAAAAGCCCGTGCCATCAATGAGAAAGAACAGCGTTTTCTTAGTTATTCACCGCAAAACTACGTCCGTCTTAAAAACAGATACCTCGCCGAACAACAAGAGTCCGCCGTTTAAACTACACTTCGGTTTAAGCCCCTTAAAAAAATACGTATCAATGGATCAATTTTCATTTGCGCGACAGCCCATCCTCGACAAGTCACTACTGTTATATGCTTACGAATTTTTATACCGGCCAACCGACGATGCGCTAGATAGAAACCACTCGATTACCAGTGAAGTGCTTGTATCGTCGATTGTCGACATGGGTTTAGATAAAGCCAGTAATAATAAACTGGCTTTCATCAATATGTCTTATCAAGACATCATGAGTGAACACATAGAAGCCTTACCGACTGACCAACTAATACTCGAACTTCTCGAAGACATAAAGCCCGACCCCAAACTCATTGCTAGGGTCAAAAGCTTATCTGAACAAGGTTTTCGTTTTGCCTTAGACGATTTTGTTTACAGTAGCGACTGGGACCCGCTCATTGAGCTAGCCAAGATCATTAAACTTGACTTAAGCATCACCTCAATCGAAGAAAACCGTATTTTAATAAACAAGCTAAAACACACAAACATCATATTTTTGGCCGAGAAGGTAGAAAGCTACGCCGATTATAAGGCCTATCGTGATATCGGTTGCAGCTTGTTCCAGGGTTACTTCTTCAGCAAACCCGAAGTGATTAAAGGCAGCTCACTGAATGCCAGTAATTTATCGAAAACAAAATTATTATCGCTGATTAACCAGCCAGACATTTCCTTTAAAGAACTACAAGACACCATTGAGCAAGACCCCAGCCTGACGTTTCTACTGCTTAAATACCTGAACTCCGCGCAATTTTCTTTTTCAAACCCAATTGAGTCAATCCAACAAGCGATTACGATTCTGGGCCTAGACAATATAAAAAGGTGGTCGACCTTGGTCACCCTACGTGAGATGTCGTCAAAACCGCCTGAACTGCTCCGTTTGGCCTTAGTTAGGGCTAAGCTGGCTGAACTGCTCGCCAGTCATAATAAACAACTCAATAGTAACGGTTTTTTTCTTAGCGGCTTATTGTCGGTGCTCGACGCCCTGCTCGATACTCCGCTAGCAATAATCCTTAAATCGATACCCTTAGATTTGGAAATTAGCCAAGCGCTGTTAAAACGTGAGGGCGAAATGGGTAAAACCCTCGATAGCATTATTCGACATGAGGCGAACCCACTGGACACCAGCAAAGAGCTCGGCGAAAACTACCTTGAGGCCTGCGAATGGGCCGACCAAATCATGGAGACCCTATAGTTCCCAGACAGACCGGCTAATAACCCCGTTATAAACAATTATGTCTAGGGATCTTTTTCCACCCCACGTTGTCTACACCTATGTGGTGTTCCGTTAGAAGCGGCCTGCTTTTTTTGTTAAAAGCCGGCATGGTGATTGTATTATTCGCTGAGTAATGCGCCTAGTTAAAGCCACATAAGACAAAGGAGCAAACAATGGAGCCTCGTTCATATTTAAGATCCCCACTGAAGTTACCAGTCAAACTGACCTTCAAGGATAAAGAAATCCACTGTACCAGCCGAGACTTTAGTTTAGGCGGCATGTATTTGGAGGCTGACGATGCATTTGTTAGCCTTGGAGCTGAAACAATCATCAGCTTTTCCTTACAGCAAAGTAACGGTAATAAGTGGCACAGTATTAATGCAAGAGTCGCTCATACTAAAGCCGATGGCATCGGAATATCTTTTCTACAAGTAAACAAAGCCATCTTTCGCACTCTGCAAGAGCTACTCAAATTCACCCGCCAGCAAAATATCCACTAACTCAACTCTTAGCCTTCAGCTGACTCAACATCGCTTGGCTATCGGGCATCACCCCCCGCCAAAGCTGAAAGGCGTGCGCTGCTTGCTCTACCAACATCCCCACACCGTCGATCGACAGGCTCGCACCTTGACGCTGGCCCCATTGAATAAAGGCCGTCGGTTGCTGGCTATACGCGAGGTCATAACAAACCCCAGAGTCCGCTAACAAGCCATCCGCTAACGGTGGCAAGTCACCACTCAGGCTGGCCGAGGTTGCATTAATAATCAAGTCGAACTGACGCCCCGCTAGAGACTCATAGCTACTGGGATGAATACGCCCAATCGGGGCAAATAAGTCTTCCAGCAAATGCGCTTTAGCGACGGTTCTATTGGCTAAATACAACTCGGCTGGCCCGGCTTCTAATAAGGGACCTAATATACCCCTAGTCGCACCGCCTGCACCCAGCACGAGAATCCTACAACCCGTTAAGTTCAAACCAAGGTTATCAATCAGGTCAGTTAACAAACCAACACCGTCGGTATTGTCGCCCAATAGGCTGCCATCTTTCAGTAACTTCAAGGTATTTACTGCACCGCTAAACTTCGCACGCTCGCTTAATTGATCCGCTCTAGCAAAAGCAAGCTCTTTCAGCGGAACCGTACAATTGAGCCCTTGACCGCCAGCTTCAAAAAATTCAGCCAATGCTCGGTCAAAATTATCGGGCTTAACTTCCAGCGCGGTATAACTCAGCGTTTGCCCTGTTTGCTCAGCAAACTGGCGGTGAATGCGTGGCGACATGCTATGCCCAATCGGGAAACCCATCACCGCATAATTATCCATTGTTTTGCTCCGCGTTAGCTTGTAACCAGGTAGCGACGTCTTTCGCAAAGTAAGTCAGTACCGCATCGGCACCCGCGCGCTTAAATGCCAACAAGGCCTCCATCACCACTGCCTCTTCCTCTAACCAACCATTTTCTACCGCGGCCTTAATCATCGCGTACTCGCCACTCACCTGATAAGCAAAAACAGGCACTTCAAATTCGTCACTCACTCGGCGAATAATATCTAAATATGGCATTCCGGGTTTAACCATCACCATATCCGCGCCTTCTTCAATATCTAGAGCGACTTCAACCAGCGCCTCATCACTGTTCGCACAATCCATTTGATAACTGTATTTATTGCCACTTCCAAGCTGCGCAGCCGAGCCCACCGCATCCCTAAACGGGCCATAAAAACTTGAAGCATATTTTGCCGAATAAGCTAAAATTTTAGTATTAGTATAACCTTCGACCTCCAAAGCATCGCGTATAGCCGCCACCCGACCATCCATCATATCCGAGGGCGCAACAATATCAGCCCCCGCCTCGGCATGGGATAACGCTTGTTTCACCAACACCTCAACCGTCTCATCATTTAACACATACCCTGTTTCACCCAGCAGACCATCTTGCCCGTGTGAGGTGAAAGGGTCTAATGCCACATCGGTGATCACGCCTAAATCAGGCACGGCTTGTTTTAACGCTCGAACCGCCCTTTGCGCTAAACCTTGCGGATTCCACGCTTCTTCGGCTAAGGCTGTTTTTGCTGCCGCCTCAGTCACCGGAAAAAGTGCTATCGCGGGAATACCTAAACGATGAATAATATGTGCTTGCTCAAGCAATAAGTCGATGCTTAAGCGTTCGACACCCGGCATAGAATCAATTGTTTGCCGCTGATTTTCACCCTCAATAATAAACACCGGGTAAATCAAGTCATCTACGCTAAGTTTGTTTTCGCGCATCAAACGACGACTAAAATCGGTTGAACGCATCCGTCGCATCCGGGTAGGAAGAATCTCATTTGATCTATTTGCGCTCATAACCACACCTTTTCAAGCTATAATATTCGGCTTTCCATTTTAACAATTTAAAGCTTAGCTGACTGTAGATTTAGCCAAATGAATCACTATACTTTGCATACCTCGGCTAACTGGCAGTTCACGTCCTTTTATATGATAAAAGTTATCTCCCTGTTATTGTCTTCCCTGCTGTTTATCTCTAGTGCGTACGCAGAGGAGCTTAGCGTCTATAAAAAGTCCGCCGACCGACCGTTAGAAGAGGTCTATAACGCGGTTTATATCGAGCTTGAACAACGTAACTTTTATGTCATTTTTGAAGTCAATATTGGCAAAAATATTGCTCGTTTCAAAGATAAGTGGGGCAAAGAATACAATCAAAATAAACTTAGCGGCATTCGCAGCATGGTGTTCTGTAATGGCTGGTTTGCCAATAGAGTGAGCAATGTCGACCCCAACATGCTGGCATTATGCCCGCTACGGCTCACAGTCATCGAGCATTCAGCTCAGAGCCATATACTTTTCGTTAGACCTAGCGTTGCTGGCAAAGACAGTCCAGCGTTAGCCATATTAAGTGAAATTGAAGAAACCGTAATAGATGCGATTGATGCCGCAATGGAATAGCAGCTCCGCGGGTCTATTACTATCGTTAACATAAAGAAACAGGACACTATTTACATGAAGATACTAAAAGGACTTTTTGCTAGTTTACTTTTAAGCTTGCTAATGACTACCGTCAGTGCGACTGAATTGAGCCCCCCTCAGCAAGTCATTCAGGACACCTCTGACCTCTTATACAGCATCATTAAGTCGGACAAAGACAAACTAAACGACCGCGAGTATGTTTTCCAGCTCGTACACGATGTGGTTGAACCTCGAGTTGATTTAAATAAAATATCCAAACTTGTACTCGGTAAGTACTGGCGCAAGGCCTCTAAACAACAAAGGCTTGAATTCCAAAAAGAATTTAAACACTTACTCATCAACACCTATGCAACCGCTTTTAACGAATTTGACGACTGGGCGATTAAATTTCTGCCTACGTCTGCGACAAAAAGTAAAAAACGTGTCATCGTTAAAACTGAAATGATCCTGACTTCACGCCCGCCTATAGCCGTCAACTACCGAATGGCGAGGAACAAAGCTGGGGAATGGAAGGCCTACGACGTGATTATTGAAGGCATCAGCATGGTCACTAATTATAAAGGCAGCTTTGCTAAGAGTATTAAAAAGAAAGGCGGACTCGATAACGTTATCCAGAAATTAGCCGATAAAAACAAACGCTCTCGAGAAGAAGCTGAAGCGAATAAACTCCGTATCGACAGTGCAAATAAACACCCTTAATTTAGGTTTCAGCCTTTGCTTAACCAATCCGTCGGCTGCAGAAACACCTCATACAGCTCACTTTCAGCCGTCCCCGGCGCTGGCGACCAATTGTAGCGCCAGCTAACCTGGGGTGGTAATGACATCAAAATAGACTCGGTACGACCGCCTGTTTGCAAACCAAATAGGGTGCCACGATCATAGACTAAATTAAACTCCACATAACGCCCTCGGCGATACAGCTGAAAGTCTTTTTCTGCATCGCTATAGGCGATATGTTTACGTCGCTCAACAATCGGCTGGTAGGCCGGAATATAGTGGTTGCCGACACTTTTCATTAAATTAAAGCAGCGTTCAAAGCCGCCTTCATTCAAATCATCAAAAAACAAGCCGCCAATGCCCCTAGGCTCATCACGGTGCTTGAGATAAAAGTAATCATCACACCATTTCTTATATTGCCTATACAGCTCGTCTCCAAACGGCTGACAAGCCCGCTCGGCTTGCTGGTGCCAGTGCACTGCGTCTTCCACAAAACCATAATAAGGAGTGAGATCGAAACCACCGCCAAACCACCAAATCGGCTCTTCACCGTCTTTTTCCGCGATGAAAAAACGCACATTCGCATGCGAGGTCGGCACGTATGGGTTACGTGGGTGAATCACCAAGGAAACCCCCATCGCTTCAAAACGCCTACCCGCTAAATCAGCCCGGTGCTGCGTTGCCGACGCCGGTAAGGAGTCACCGCGTACGTGTGAGAAATTAACCCCCGCCTGTTCAAAAATAGGGCCATCTTCTAATACCCGGGTTCGCCCGCCACCCGCGTCATTGCCACGGTCCCAAGTATCTTCGACAAAACAAGCACCCTCTTCCAAGCTTTCGATAGCGGCACAAATAGCGTCTTGCAAACCGAGTAAATACTCTTTAACTGCTGGTATATTGACCGTCTCCATCATGTGTCCCTATCGTAGTTGTTTGCCAGATACGGCATCTATTATTTGACTCGGCTCGGCCGCTCCACCCACCAGACCATTGATTGTATACACGCCATATTGAGCGAACTTTAAACGCGTGTGATGAGCCGTACTCAACGCACGATAGCCCGATATATTAGCACTGGTTGAAACCAACGGCATCTGCGCCAGCTCACATAACTCCTTTGCCAGAGCGTGTTGAACTAAGCGCACCGCAATCGTCGAGCGGCCACCGGTCAACCCGCGCGGTACGCTCTCATGCGCGGGTAATAACCAAGTAATAGCCCGATCAGATGGCTGTTGAATCTTTTTCAATAACTCAGCTGGCAGCTCTTGCAGATAATCTTTCAGCTGCGAAAAGTCCGCCGCAATCAATATTAGCCCCTTGTTACTTGAACGTCTTTTCAAGGCCTGCAAGGCCGATACTGCAGCTGAGTTCAAGGGGTCACAACCTAAACCATAAACAGCCTCGGTTGGATAGGCCACCAGCCCACCAGCTCTCAGCTGGCGGACAAACTGCCTTTTCTGCCAAGCTGATGGCACTTTGTTTGGCGACTTAAGCTTGCTGTAGTTTTTCTTGCAATTGCTGATTTTTCAAGACCACCGCCTCGCCAGCCGCTTTCCGTTCAGCCAACACTCGCTGCGCGATGTTAGCATCAGATAACGCTAAAATTTGCGCCGCCAAATAGGCTGCATTCTTCGCACCCGGCTTACCAATTGCCACACTAGCAACCGGAATACCACCTGGCATTTGCACCGTCGATAAGAGTGCGTCCTTACCTTGTAACGAACCGGCATCCAAGGGCACACCAATAACGGGTTTAACCGTATTAGCCGCTACCGCACCGGCTAAATGCGCCGCTAGGCCTGCTGCCGCGATAAATACCGCACAACCGCGTTGATCAGCACTGGTCACATATTCATGCGTTTCAGCCGGTGTTCTATGTGCCGAGGTGATACGTACTTCATACGGAATTTCCAGTTTTTTCAATACATCTAAGGTAGATTGCATCACTGGAAAATCAGAATCAGAGCCCATTAAAACGGCGACAAATGTTTGTTTATTCATAATATTTTCTACTTATTCAGGTTTAGCTATTTCTTCACAGGGTGTGATATAAGAGCACTCTTGTTGCGGGCAGACTTTTTCGGTGCCACGCCGCTTGGTTGTTTTAACCGTTAAAATAGGCCAGCTGCAACTCGGGCAAGATTCATCTATCGGTGCATTCCATAACGCGTATTTACACTTAGGGTAGTTTGAGCAAGAATAAAATATTTTACCCTTACGCGACTTACGCTCAAGAATCGTGCCCTTTTTACAATCAGGGCAAACCACATTGGTATCTTTCGGTTTCTCCAGCGGCTCCATATGTTTACAGTCTGGGTACGCGCTACAGCCGATAAACTTACCATAACGGCCACTGCGGATAATCAAATTAGACTCACACTTCGGACAACTACGACCTTCAACAACTTCTGGCTCGGCAGCGGCGGCGTCTTCATGCAGGTTTCGTGTATAACTGCAGCCTGGGTAATCGGTACAACCAATAAAACGCCCGTTTCGGCCTAAGCGGATAGACAGCTGTTTACCACATTCAGGACACTTTTCATCCATCGCCTCCTGGGTGACGTCGCTACGCTGAACACTGCTTTCCTTATCATCAATCAGGCTTTTGAAGGGTTGCCAGAACTTTTTCATCAGTGGCAACCACTGCATTTCTCCACGAGAAACGGCATCGAGGTCGTCTTCTAATTTAGCGGTAAAGTCATAATCCACATAGTTTGTGAAATGCTGGGTTAAAAACTTATTAACAATACGCCCCACATCGGTCGGATAAAAACGCTTTTGCTCAATTTCTACGTACTCACGATTTTGTAGGGTAGAAATAATCGATGCATAGGTTGAAGGTCGGCCAATGCCGAATTCTTCTAGTGCTTTTACCAAACTCGCCTCACCATATCGTGGGGGTGGTTCGGTAAAGTGCTGATTCGGTAAAACCTCTAATAAATCAATTAACTCGCCTTCGCTCATCGGCGGCAGCAGGTTTTCCTTATTATCGTCATCGTCTTTACTGTCATCCTTACCTTCTAGGTAAATCAGCATAAAACCCGGTTTATTAACCGTTGAACCGGTGGCCCTAAAGACATGTTCATTACCACAGCTCAGGTCCGCGCTCACCATATCAATAACCGCATGCGCCATTTGACAAGCAACCGCTCTTTTCCAGATCAGCAAGTACAGTTTGTACTGGTCATTACTCAATGAACCACGAATTTCTTCCGGAATTTGCGTTACCGCACTGGGTCGAATGGCCTCGTGCGCCTCTTGTGCGTTCTTCGATTTGGTTTTATAGACATTCGGTTTAGCGGGTACATTTTGCTTGCCATACTGCCGCTCGATCAACTGACGAATATCATCCACCGCTTCATCGGCTAAATTCACCGAATCAGTACGCATATAGGTAATTAAACCCGTCGACTCACCACCAATGGTCACCCCTTCATATAACTGCTGGGCAATCTGCATGGTCTTTTTGGTGGTAAAACCAAGTTTCCGTGCGGCCTCCTGCTGTAGGGTCGAGGTGGTAAAGGGTGCAGCTGGATTCCGTTTACGTTGTTTCTTTTGCAGTTTTTTGACCAACAATTGGCCCACGGCAACCGACTCGATGGCGTCTTTTATTTCTTTTGCTCGCTGCTCATCAGTCACGCTGAACTGACTCAGCTTTTCACCAGAAAAGTGGGTTAACTTCGCCTTAAAGGGCTGCTCACTGGCCGATACTTTAGACTCAATCGTCCAGTACTCGCGTTTTTTGAAGGCTTCAATTTCAAGCTCACGCTCGACGATAAGGCGTAGCGCTGGGCTTTGCACACGACCCGCTGATAAACCTCGTCTAATTTTTTTCCATAATAGCGGGGATAAATTAAAACCCACCAAATAATCTAAAGCACGTCGCGCTTGTTGCGCATCAACCATATCCATCGATAATTCACGTGGCTGCTGAATCGCTGCCTGAATCGATTTTTTAGTGATTTCATGAAAAACAACCCGATACACGGGTTTGTCCTTCAGTAATTTTTTCTCTTTCAGCAACTCCGACACGTGCCAAGAAATAGCCTCTCCCTCTCTATCCGGATCGGTCGCGAGATATAAGGCATCGGCTTTTTTCATCGCCTTGGTAATTGCCTGCACGTGTCTTTGGTTACGCTCAACCAAGGAATACTTCATCTTGAAGTCGGCTTCGGTATCGACCGCGCCTTCCTTCGGAATCAAATCCCTTACGTGGCCGTACGAGGCCAGCACATGAAAACCTTTACCGAGATACTTCTCGATTGTTTTAGCCTTCGCCGGGGATTCTACAATAACTAAATTTAACATCAGTCCCTCAATGTAAGTCGAATGGAATATCGCCGTACACCAGCTCTTCCATTTGTGAATAGTGCCCTTCCATTCCGGATTGGCTAAATAACACCATTAACGCAACCCACTTAATATGTTCGACTGAAAGCACCGGGTCACCTAGGGCCATCACTCGATCGATAATCAACTCACGCCGCGTCGAATCAACGATTCCCGCCTGCTCTAAAAACAGTAGAAAACCTTGTGCATCAACATCAAAGCGCAACCGCTCTTCCGGCGAATAAATCCGAATTGAGCCTTGTCCGACATAGTTTTCAACCGCCGTCGATGGTTGACGCGTTAACTCCTCCATCCAATCAAACGCACGATCAATATAGTTATCGGTAAAGCCGGCTTCTAACAACTCGCCTTTTAACTTTTTTTGCTCAAGCACTTTTTCTTCACCCGAGTCGATATAGTGCTCGAATAAATACACCAGAACTTCAAAAATTGTTTCTTTCATTTCACTCATTTATTTAATGTTTATCTCTCTTAGTCGCTTCCACAGCGATAGAAAAACCCGCCCGGCACAGATGATACTAAACCTTGCAGCTCTAATACTAGCAACATAGACGAAATTTCCTCGGCTGTAAAACTAGTTTCAGTGATTAACTCATCAATTGATATGGGGTCAAAAGCAATTTTTTCAAGCAAGTGCCGGTAATCCGCCGTTAAAACAGGCTCGTCCTGTTCCTCAGCAACACTCGCTGCCGGCTGATCACTGGCAGCAAACACCGATAGGCTTGCTAATTCCTCCAACACATCATCCGCTGTTTCCACCAGTTTAGCTCCCTGTCGAATCAACTGGTGGCAACCCTTCGCTAGTGGGTTATGAATCGAGCCCGGGATTGCAAACACCTCGCGGCCCTGCTCCATCGCGTGTCGCGCAGTTACCAAACTTCCACTTTGAATCGCCGCTTCAACCACTAAGACCCCCAAGCTTAGGCCACTGATAATCCTATTTCGTCGCGGGAAATAACCCGGTTTAGGCTGGGTGCCAATGGGGAATTCAGACACCATCGCGCCATATTGAACCACCTCCCCTGCTAACTCTCGGTGAGCAGCCGGATAAACCCGGTCTAATCCCGTTGCCGCCACCGCAATCGTCTTCCCCCCTCCGGCCAAAACACCTTGGTGTGCCGCCTTATCGACCCCTAAGGCCAAACCGCTAGTCACCGTTAAGCCGACACCCGCAAAATGTTTGGCAAAGGCGTGGCTCGTACGCGAGGCCATCGGTGTTGGTTTCCGCGTGCCAACTATCGCAATCTGCAAAGCCCCTAACAACGAGCGCTCACCACGGATAAACAGCAACGGGGGGGGATCAGGGATTTCTCGCAGCAGAGCAGGGTAATCGTCATCCTGCCAACACATCAAGTGACAATCATCTTTCTTCAACCACGCTAGGTCAGCCGCTATCTCAGCCCAATCAAAATTCTTTATACTGGCGACCGTTTTCGGCTTGATGCCGGCTTTTTTTAAGCTATCGCCGGACGCCGAAAACACCGCGGATGCCGAAGAAAAGGCATCCAACAAAGCCAAATATGTTTTTGCACCCACGCCCTTAACCCGCCATAAAGCCAGGCAGCTCTCGCGCTCAGAAACAGCAAGGCCCGACGAAGATCGCTCCTCATCGGGCCCTAACATATTATTCAAACTTATGGTGTATGGACTACATCATGGCGATGCATCACACGTTTACTCTCCATCACCAAACCATAACTGACCCGTTCAAACACACGGAAAACCATTAATACGCCAGCCTCTTCATCAGGCAAAGTAACTTCCGCACCACCGCCCATCACCACATCTCTAATCGTCTCTCCCGCGTGATCAATTTGCAACACATGACCTTCTTCAACGCCATCACGCGCACCCCGATCAATAACGACCACATCATATTGAGCGACTTGAGAAACCCCGTCGATCACCCCAACGATACGCCCTCTAATGTCGGTATTGGGTGCATGCGGGTAATAATTTTGTACAATCACACCTTCTGTAGCAGGCAATAAACGATCAGCTTTGCGTACCTCACGGCTCGTCTTTGACAGCATAACCGTGGTGATATCAGCCAACTGTTTCACCTCTGACTCGGCAATAAACACCGACTCAAAACCCAGTGACTCACCGGTTTCCCCATCGAAGTACTCTTCACCTTGGCGAACAATACTATAACCTTCGGCAGCGCCCGCCGCTAAACCACGCACATAAGCCTTATAACCCGCGCTACCTAAGATATGTTCATCAGAAAATGCTACCACATAGGGAGCGGAATCATACTCTTCCTGGGTCATCACCCTAGGTTTATTCAGAAACGCATCAATCGCATCAATCGGAATCATCGGGATGGCATCATCTAAACTTGAGCGCCGAATGCTCGGAGACAGCTTACCATCCCCTCTTTTAACGCTCAGCCTAGGTTGGCCATCGACAAAAGAAAGCTCAACGATGTCACCTGGGTAAATCAAATGCGGGTTTGCGATTTGCTCGTTGGCTTGCCAAATATCCGGCCAACGCCACGGCGTCCGCAAAAAACGCGCAGAGATATCCCATAAGGTATCCCCCTTAACAACAACGTAACGCTCAGGGTGCGATGGGTTTAACTCTATATTATCAGCCCAAGCACTCAAGCAAAGCAACGCTCCCAGCAAGACCCCAAATACTCTTTTTATAGCCATGATATTCCTTATTGATTGGCAAATTTTTAATCCTTTAAGGATAGCCTAAAATATTCACTATTCAAAGTTTAAGCGAAAAACGTTAAGATTCCCCCCATACAACAGCATTCCAGCAAAACCCACTATGGCTAAACTAGATATTCTCCACTTTCCAGACAAACGACTACGCACCAAGGCACGTGAAATCAACAACATCGATGATAAGCTACGTAGCTTCATCGACGATATGTTTGAAACCATGTATGAAGCCCCTGGCATTGGCCTCGCCGCGACCCAAGTTAATTTCCACCATCGCGTGATGGTAATAGACGTTTCCGAAGAAAAAGATCAACCTCTGTGTTTTATCAACCCAGTGATTACTCATAAAGAAGGGGTCGAACTGATGCAAGAGGGCTGCCTTTCCGTACCGGGTTTTTATGAAGACGTGGAAAGAGCCGAGGCAATCAGCGTAAAAGCGCTCGATAAGCAAGGGGAACCGTTTGAGTTAACCACCGATGGTTTGCTCGCCGTCTGCATCCAGCACGAAATAGACCATTTAGATGGGAAATTATTTGTCGACTACCTGTCGCCACTGAAGCGCAATAGGATTCGCAAGAAACTTGAACGCATGGAAAAAGAATTCGCCGCGCAAAAGACTCGAGCAAATTCAACCTTATAATCACCTATTGAGCCCATACCCACCATGAATATTATTTTTGCCGGCACCCCGCAATTTTCGGTCGCCACTCTCGAAGCACTCATCGCCAGTGAACACCGCGTTTGCGCGGTCTACACCCAACCCGACCGGCAAGCTGGACGAGGCCGAAAGATTAAATTTAGCGAGGTCAAGCAGTGTGCGCTAGGACACGATATACCGCTTGAGCAACCCCTTAACTTCAACTCAGCAGACGCGCTAGCAACCCTGAGTGACTACCAAGCGGACTTACTCGTGGTCGTCGCCTACGGCATTATTTTACCGCTGAGCGTACTCAATGCACCGCGTTTCGGCTGCATTAATATTCACGCTTCATTGTTACCACGCTGGCGTGGTGCCGCCCCCATTCAACGCGCCATCTTATCCGGCGATGAAAAAACCGGCATCACCCTGATGCAAATGGACGAGGGGCTCGATACCGGCGATATGTTGGCAAAAGTAGACTACACGATCCTCCCCGAAGACAGTTCTAGCAGCTTGCACGATAAATTATCTATCCTCGGCGCAGCGGCATTGATCGAGCTATTACCGGCGGTAGAGCAGCAACAATTACAAGCTGTCGCACAAACAGAAGACGAGGTCAGCTATGCACACAAGCTCAGCAAGCAGGAAGCACGCATTGACTGGAACAAACCCGCCGCCGAGGTATTACGCGCCATTCAAGGCTATAATCCATGGCCCGTCGCCCACACCTCTCTCAACGATGCGACCCTACGTATCTGGGCCGCACGCAGCGACCAAGATAGTTCCGTGGAAACGGCTGGGCAGATTAAAACAGAGAAAAATAGACTATTCGTTGCCTGCGCAGACCAATACATTGAAATCACCGAATTACAAGCCGCCAATAAACGACGCATGAGCGCCAGCGACTACCTTTCAGCACACAAAATCGACAAGCTTCAACTAGATTAATATGAGTTCTAATAAAAAAACTATCTTATCCGCTAGGCAAACCGCCGTTAACATCATCTGCGCCGTGATCCAGCAAGGACAATCGCTCACCGAAGCCCTCGCGCTAACGGAAAACCTCGACCTGCGAGACCGTGCATTTTGTCGCGAGCTCTGTTACGGCACCATTCGCTGGTATGACCGTCTAGATGCAATTCTTGCTCAGCTGCTAAAAAAACCATTTAAACCGAAGGATACCGATATCAAGGTATTGGCCTTACTCGGTTTATACCAAGTCATCTACCTCAGCACCCCCGACCACGCAGCGGTCTCAGAAACCGTCAACACCTGCGCAAAAAGTCGCAAAAGTTGGGCGAAAGGCCTGTTGAATGGCGTATTACGCAGTTTTCTGCGCGAACGAGAAAGCTTAGAAAACAATGCTGATAGCGGCGATGCCAAGTACGCCCACCCAGACTGGCTCATCAAACAGCTACAACAAGACTGGGGCGAGGAGCGTAGCACCGACATTATGCAGGCCAACAACCAGCACCCACCGATGTCGATACGGGTCAATCTCCAACAAAACGATCGCGCTAGCTATTTAGCGCAACTGCAAGAGCAATCAATTGAAGCCTCGCCAAACCCCTTTAATGATTGCGGGCTAACCCTCGCTAGCCCAGTTGGGGTCGAGCAATTACCAAATTTCTGGCAAGGTGCCTGTTCGGTACAAGACGGCGCCGCCCAACTCGCCGCGAGCTTACTCGACGTGCACCCGGGACAACGCGTGTTAGACGTTTGCGCCGCACCCGGTGGTAAAACAGCGCATATCTTAGAGTCGGCAAACGACGATATCAGCCTAACCGCCATCGATATCAATGAGGGACGTAATCAACGTGTTATCGAAAACCTCGAACGCTTACAACTCAATGCCGAGGTACTAACCGTCGATGGCTTGGAACCGAATGAATGGTTTGACGGTTCTGCATTCCAGCGAATATTAATCGATGCGCCCTGCTCGGCAACCGGCGTTATTCGTCGCCACCCTGATATCAAACTGCTGCGCAAAAAATCCGACATCGACAAACTGGTTCAGCTACAAGCCGAGCTACTGGATGCAATCTGGCCGCTATTGGATAAAAAGGGTGTACTTATCTATGCCACCTGCTCTATATTGTCGGTAGAAAATAGCCAGCAAATCAGCCGCTTTCTCGAGCGCCACCCCGATGCAAAAGCAGTCAATATCGATGCATCTTGGGGCCAAGCCTGTGAGCATGGCAGACAAATATTACCCGGGGGGGAGCAACAAATGGATGGTTTTTATTACGCCTGTTTAAGCAAGGTTTAACACTCAGTCAATGCTCATCAAGCGTTTATTATTCGCTCTATGTCTGCTCGTGATGGCTACCGCCAGTCATGCCAGCGAGCCCGTCGACATTACGATAAAAACGGCGAACTTATCGCAGCAACAAGACAGCTATTTTTTGAATGGCCGAATCCATTATTCACTCAGCGAGGAAGCCATTGACGCCTTACACCACGGCGTCACCCTTAACTTTAATGTCGACGTATCGATTATTGAACCGCGGCGCTGGTTGTGGAGCAAGCACCACCACAACATCCAGTTAAGCTACCAAATTAAATATCACACCCTCGCCGAAATATATCAAGTATCCCGCCCGCAAGATATCGGCCAGCACAACTTCGCCAGCCTTGACGCGGCCCTGCACGCCATGGGCAGCCTTAACGAAATACCCATCCACGCCATGTCAGGGAATCAACTCACCGATTATTATCTAGCCTTAGACGCCTATTTAAATATCGAAGCCCTACCACTACCCATGCGCCCACTCGCCTACCTTAGCCCGGGCTGGCATTTACAAAGCAATCACTATTTATGGTCTCCCCAACAATAAAAAAAAGAACCTACCTGCTGCCCGCCGCCGCGCTACTTAGCTTACTGTTCAGCCTTTACCTAATGAGCCATGCGACTCAATCTTCGTCGCAATTTAACAGCCTATTTTCAACTTTACTGCTGATTAATATTATTGGCTCGCTGATATTATTCGGCTTGCTCGTCAGCAACACCCTGCGACTTTGGCGACAATTTAAAAACAAAACCATTGGCTCACGGATAACCGCCAAAGTCGTGTTATTGTTTTTTGCCATCTCGGTCATTCCAACCGGTATCGTCTTCTATTTTTCCAATCAGTTATTACACCAAAGCATCGACAGCTGGTTTGATGCAAAAATTGACAACGCCGTGCAAGACTCACTCAGTCTCAGCCGACGTTCGCTCGATAACCGAACCCTGTCACTGATGAAGGAAACTCGCCAGCTAGCCAACCAATTAGAAAACGAGTCAGACATGCTCCTGTCACTCACCCTGGCCAGCTTGCGCGAAGAGAGCAACGCAAACGAGCTCAGCGTTTTCTCCAAACAAGGGCAAATTATTGCCACCACCAATCTAGACCCTGGCGTACTACTACCCAACGCCCCAGACCCTGAAATGTTGTTACTCGCCAAACAAAATGGTGAATTTGTCAGCTTAGAACCGAGCCCACACGACGGCCTCATCGTTCGCACCCTAATTGAAATTAAACACTCCTCGCCCAAGCGCTACCTGCAAGCCATTTATACCGTACCCGAGGACCTTAGCGAGCTCGCCAGCTCAGTTGAAAATGCCTACACCGCCTACCAAGAGTTCAATTATTTACGCGGCTCCTTAAAGTTTAGTTTCACCCTAACCCTGTCGATGGTGCTGATGTTTAGCCTGCTCGCGGCTAGCTGGGCCTCCTTTGTGTTTGCACGCGAGCTGATTGAGCCGATTCGTCAATTAGTCCGAGGTACTCAAGACGTCGCCGCCGGCAATTATGAGAAAAAATTAACCGTCGAACGACAAGATGAATTGGGCTTTTTAGTCAACTCGTTTAACGATATGACCGTACGCATCGCCAGCGCACGACAACAAGCCACCACCGCCCAACGCGAAGCTGAAGCCCAGCACGCCTACTTAAAAACCATCCTCAGCCACCTCTCCAATGGGGTACTCGGCTTTGACTTATCGTTACGTTTAAAAATGGTCAACCACGGCGCGGGACAAATTCTCGATTGCCCGCTCAGCGCCTGCATCGAGTATTCTTTAACGGACATCGCGGTTAAATTCCCCGAGTTACAGGGTTTCAGTGAGCTGTTGATCGATAAGTTTTCCTCTTCGAAAGCACAATGGCATCACGAACACGCCTTCACCATCAAGCAGCAAAATAAAACCCTATTACTAAAAGGTGCGCCTTTATACGCCGCCGATCAACGGATAACAGGGTATGTACTGGTATTTGATGATATGACACCGATTATCCAATCTCAGCGCAATGCCGCGTGGAGCGAGGTTGCACAGCGCTTGGCACATGAAATTAAAAACCCACTCACACCGATCCAATTATCGGCGGAACGCTTGCAGCGAAAATTACAAGGCAAGCTAGACCCCGCTGACGATAAATTACTGGCGAAGTCCACTAATACAATCATTCACCAAGTCAGCGCGATGAAAAGCATGGTTGATGACTTCTCAGACTTTGCCCGCCCACCAAAATCAAACCCTCAATCGATACATATCGACCAACTCATCGATGATATTAGCGGCCTATACCGCGGCCAAATAAAGCAGCTTAAGCTGCACATAGATCCGGCTATTCCAGCCATTTTTGCCGACCCCATTCGCCTCAGACAAGTACTGATTAATCTCATTAAAAATGCCCAAGAAGCCATTAACGATATGCAGAATGGCCAAGTCGACATCTCGGTGTCGCACCTAAATGAACTGCAATCAGTACAGATTTGTATTGCCGATAATGGCCTAGGGGTAGATAATTCGATGCTAACGCAAATTTTTGAGCCATATACGACCTCGAAGGACAAGGGAACAGGCTTAGGGCTCGCAATTGTTAAAAAAATTATTGAAGAACATGGCGGCAGTATCAGCCTCAAACCTATACAGCCACAAGGCGCAAACTTTATCATCCAGCTCCCCGTTATGACCGATAAAAGCAACCGATCTACGGAAATACTCGCATGAAAAAACCTCATATTCTTGTCATTGATGACGAACCTGATATTCGCGATTTAGTCTGCGACATTCTCGAGGATGAAGACTACCAAGTATCCACCGCCGAAAATGCGATAATGGCTCAACAAGCTCGGCACGCATGCCGGCATGATTTAATCCTACTCGACATCTGGATGCCCGATACCGACGGCATCAGTCTGTTAAAGGAATGGTCAAGCAGCGGTGAATTATCTTGCCCCGTCATCATGATGTCTGGGCATGGCACCGTAGAAACCGCGGTAGAAGCGACCCGTTTAGGTGCGTATGACTTTTTAGAAAAACCCTTATCAATTGCCAAATTATTATTGACCGTTGAGCGTGCGCTCGAAGCCGAAAAGCTAAAACAAGAAAATATCGACCTGCGTCAATTCTCCGCAAACCACCAAGAACCCCTCGGCAGCAGCAGCCAAATCCAGCAATTACTGGAACAAGCCCGTCGCCTAGGCCAACACGATACGCGGGTCTTATTAACCGGCGAACCCGGCAGTGGCAAAGAAACCCTGGCGAGGTATATTCACGAACACAGCAACCGAAAACAAGGGCCGTTTATCGAGCTCAACACCGGCATCATCACCTCACATAACGCCCTAGAAGAATTTTTTGGTCGCGAAGATGGAGACGCCATCCACTATGGCTTATTAGAAAAAGCCAATCACGGTACCTTATTTATTGATGAAATTGGTGACATGGACAACGAAGTCCAGCACCGCTTATTGAGCGCCTTAGAGTCCCGCTCGTTCCAACGTATTGGCGGACACGAGGAAGTGAAAGCCGATGTACGAGTCATCGCCTCGACTCGGCAAGATCTTGAGGAAGCCACTCAGCAAGGACAGTTCCGCCAAGATTTGTACTACTTATTGAATGTTGCCTGCCTACACCTGCCACCACTAAGAGAGCGCAAGGAAGACATCCCCTTATTGCTCGATTTTTACTTGCAACACTACATCAAACGAGAGAACCTACCGAGGCGCAAATTCACTCTCGCCGCGCAACAGTTTCTCAGTGCTTACGCCTGGTTAGGCAATATCCGCGAACTTAAAAACGTCGTGCAACGGCTATTAATTTTAGGTCTCGGCGATGAAATTGGCCTCAGCGAAGTCAAAACCACTCTCGGTGAAGCCGCAAGATCAGTCATTACTAACGACGATCTACCGATATTTTATGACCTACCACTGAAAGATGCTCGTGCACAATTCGAGAAAGCCTATCTCGATTACCATTTAGACCAACACGGCGGTAGCGTCACCAAACTAGCCGAAACAGCGGGTGTCGAAAGAACTCACCTGTATCGAAAACTACACACCTTAGGCATTGAATTTAAAGCCAAACGCTAACCCAAGAAAGCTGTTATCTGATGAGAATTATTATTTTAGGTGCCGGTCGAGTCGGCTTTACCGTAGCCAGTAATCTATCCTGTGAAAATATCGACATCACGTTAATCGATAAAAACCAAAGTGTCATCGATGCCGCTTGTGAACGTTTAGACGTCTCCGCAATTTGTGGCAGCGTTTCCCACCCCGACGTACTAGAAAGCGCCGGGGTTAAACACGCTGATATTATTATCGCCGTGACCGATAGCGATGAAACCAATATGCTGGCCTGCCAAGTGGCTCACCATCTGTTTAAAGTGCCTCAAAAAATCGCTAGGGTTCGTTCACGCTCCTTTTTAGACTACCAACAGCAGTTATTTAACGCCGATGCTATACCTATCGACCTCATTATTAATCCCGAAAATGAGATCGTTAATTTCATCAAGAACCTGATTCTTCACCCCGGCTCACAACAAGTTTTATCTTTCGCAAATGGCGCTCTCAGCCTAGTGGAAGCACGTTGCAAACAGGGCAGTGACTTAATCGGCCAAACCTTACGAGATCTAACCGTCTCCTTACAAGGCATCTACGCCAGAATAGCGCTGATATATCGCCAAGGTGAAATAATTCAACCGACTTACCGTACCGTGATCGAAGAAGGTGACCGCTTATTTTTTATTGCCCCATCGGAAGATATTAAACAAGTACTCAGTATTCTATTCAACCAAAACAAACCCTATAAACGTTTGATTATTGCTGGCGGCGGGCGCATCGGTCTAGGTTTAGCACGCGCACTAGAAAACAGCTTACAAGTTAAAATCATCACTAAAAATCCAGCAAATGCTTATCAATTATCCGAACAATTAGATCACAGCATCGTATTATCTGGCGACGCCACCGATGAAGCCTTTTTGTTGGATGAAAACATCGATAGAACCGACGTGTTCTGCACCTTGACTAGCGACGACGAAACCAATATTCTCTGCTCAATGCTCGCCAAAAGCTTAGGCGCACAAGTGGTGATGAGCCTAGTCGACCGTAACGCCTATATGAATATGGTGGATAATGGCTCAATCGATAACGTCATCTACCCTCAACATACCACCATTGGCAAAATTCTTAGCCGGGTAAGGCAAGGGGAAATCTCCAGCGTACACTCATTATTACGCGGCAAAGCCGAAGCCTTCGAAGCCACCGTACCCGACAATGGCGGCAAACGCGGCCTAGCCGGTAAAAAAATTCATGAGATAAAACTCCCCCTAGGCTGTACCATCATTGGCCTAGTTAGGGATGGAAAATCGATCCCAACACGCGCCAGCGTAGTCATCCAAGCCGCCGACCATATGATTTTATTCGTCGCCGACAAGAGCCTAGTTCACCAAGTCGAAGCACTGTTTCAGCCGCCAAAGTCCTTATTGAGCCGATTTATTAACTAACCATGCACTACAACGTTATTAGGAAAATTTCCGGCCTATTATTGGGTTTATTTAGCATCACCATGCTACCGCCGATTATTGTTTCGTCTATTTACCAAGAACAAAACCACCAGCCCTTTATTATTGGTTTTCTGGCGATTTTTTTAACCGGCCTAGCGCTCTGGTTGAGTGCGAAGGATGCTACCGGCGAACTAAGAACCCGTGATGGTTTCGTGGTTGCGGTGGTTTTCTGGCTTAGCCTAGGTTTATCCGGCTCCATTCCATTTTACTTCTCAACCCTGCCGTCATTATCGTTAACTGATGCTATTTTTGAGTCCATTTCTGGCCTCACTACCACCGGTGCGACCGTCATCACCGGCTTAGACCAACTACCCAAATCGATTCTATTTTATCGCCAGCAATTGCAATGGCTAGGCGGCATGGGGATCATCGTACTCGCCGTCGCTATCCTGCCGATGTTAGGCATCGGTGGCATGCAGCTGTATAAAGCAGAAACGCCAGGCCCGGTCAAAGACGCCAAGCTGACCCCACGTATTACCGAAACAGCCAAAGCGCTGTGGGAAATCTACCTCGGTTTGACTATTGCCTGCACCCTCGCGTATTGGTCGGGTGGCATGAGCCTCTTTGACGCCATCACTCACAGCTTTAGTACCGTGTCGATTGGCGGGTTTTCTACCCATGATGCGAGTTTTGCCTTTTTTGATAACTCCAGCCTCAACTATATTTGTGTCGGCTTTATGTTTATCTCCGGCATTAACTTTGCTTTGCACTTTAAAGCCGCCCGCAGTTTAAATCTAAAGCTTTACAGTCAAAATAGTGAATTAAAAACCTATAGCTCGATCCTGCTCAGTCACGTTGTTATCGTCGGTCTCGCCTTGTTTATTATCGGTTCCAGCCTCAGCGACTCGATGATCTTTGAACACACCCTGTTCCAAGTCGTCTCCTTTGCCACCACCTCGGGTTTTACCTCCAGCGATTACATCAGCTGGCCTTCCTTTATCCCCGTCATTTTAATTTTTTTAAGCTTTTACGGCGGCTGCGGCGGTTCCACAGCCGGCGGCATCAAAGTCATTCGTATTTTGATTATGTTTAAACAGCTCGGCAAAGAAATAACCCACCTCATCCACCCCCACTCGGATATGCCGATAAAGCTGGATCATCACGTGGTCTCACGGCCGATTATTAATGCGGTATGGAGTTTCTTTTCCGCCTACATCCTCGCCTTTGGCGTATTAATGGTGTTAATGATGATCACCGGCCTCGATCAAGTCACCGCCTTTTCCGCGGTTGCCGCAACACTGAATAATTTAGGCCCTGGCCTCGGTGATATCAGCAGTAACTTTGCCAGTGTGCCTGACTCTAGCAAATGGGTCGCTTGTTTTGCCATGTTACTCGGCCGATTAGAAATTTTTACCTTACTGGTGTTATTTAGCCCCGTTTTTTGGCGTGACTAAAATAGGCAACTCGCAACAAAAATGGGATGCCATCTACCGCAAACAAAGCATATCTGACGCCCAGCCCGCCGCCGTTGTATCACTGTATGCCCATTTATTACCCAAACACGGCAAGGCACTCGACCTCGCTTGCGGCTTAGGTGGGAACGCTTTTTTACTGGCTAAAAAGGGACTAGAGGTTGACGCTTGGGACATATCAACCCACGCCATCGCTGAAATCCAACAAAACACCCCTGCGGGGTCATCCATTAATGCCCTAGCGATTGATATTAGCCAAGCTAGGCTGCCTGCAAACCACTATGACGTGATTACCGTTTCACGCTTCCTTGAACGGAAAATAATTCCGCAATTGATTAATGCCTTAAAACCTAGCGGCCTACTGTTTTACCAAACATTTACCGTTGAAAAAGCTCGTGCGGGTGGCCCAACAAACCCTGCTTTTTTATTAAAACAAGCCGAGTTGCTCCGTTTATTTTCCAGCCTCAGACCCATTGTCTATCACGAGCAGGGCTGCTTAGGTGATACCGAGTTAGGGATTCGAAATGAGGCGCTCTTGATCGCCCAACGCTAATTCAACGATTTTCAAAAAACCATGTATAATGGTGAGTTAAACTCAATTTTGGAGCGGTTATGTCTGCGATTAAAAGTATCTCTCCCAACCAGGCTTATGAAATACTGCAAAACGATTCACAAAGTAAGTTAATCGACACCCGCACGCTCATCGAATATTCGTTTGTTGGACACCCCATTGGGGCGATTCACGTGCCATTTAAAAGACCGCCTAACTGGGACGTGTTTCCAGACTTCATTGAACAGCTCGAAAGCCACGGCATCACCCATTCGACCCCATTAGTTTTGATGTGTCGGAGCGGTGCTCGCTCAATGGCCGCCGCCAACGTATTAGAACAGGCGGGCTACCAGTCTTTATACAATATGGACGAGGGCTTTGAAGGCGACAAAGATGATAATAATCATCGCGGCACCCTCAGCGGCTGGCGTTTTCACCAGTTACCGTGGGAACAAAGCTAAACCACTCTTTAAACTTTTTATACCCAGGCTCAGGCCACCACAATTTATAGGAATCTACTCTCGTGAAACAAAACCTCCGTAACATCGCCATTATTGCCCACGTTGACCACGGCAAAACCACCCTTGTTGATAAACTACTTGAGCAATCAGGCACCCTCGATCGTAAAAGCCAAGGTACTGAACGTATCATGGACTCAAACGATCAAGAAAGAGAGCGCGGAATTACCATTCTGGCGAAAAACACTGCGATCGAGTGGAACGACCTACACATTAACATCGTAGACACCCCAGGCCATGCCGACTTTGGTGGCGAAGTAGAACGCGTATTATCGATGGTTGATTGCGTACTCTTATTAGTTGATGCGGTTGACGGCCCAATGCCGCAAACACGCTTCGTAACCTCAAAAGCATTCGAACAAGGCCTGAAGCCGATTGTTGTCATCAACAAGGTTGACCGCCCTGGTTCTCGCCCAGATTGGGTTATCGACCAAGTATTCGACTTATTCGACAAACTTGGCGCAACCGATGAACAGCTTGATTTCCCAGTGATCTACGCTTCTGCGATTAACGGTGTTGCCGGCCCAGAGGCTGACGAATTAGCCGATGATATGACGCCGTTGTTTGAAATCATTAGAGATCGCGTACCGCAGCCTGTCGTGGACGTTGCAGCACCGCTCCAAATGCAAATTTCTTCACTCGCTTACGATAGCTACATTGGCGTTATCGGCGTGGGCCGGATCACCCGCGGCAGCTTGAAACCCAATCAAGTCGTTACCATTGTTGACTCTGAAGGCAAGCAACGCAAAGGCAAGGTACTTAACGTAAAAGGCCATTTGGGACTTGATAGGATTGATGTGGACGAAGCATTTGCTGGCGACATCATTTGCATTAACGGTATTGATGGACTGGGAATTTCAGATACCTTATGCCACCCAGATCACATTGAAGCCTTACCGGCTTTATCGGTTGACGAACCAACTGTTAGCATGACTTTCTCGGTTAACAACTCACCATTTGCCGGTCAAGAAGGTAAATTCATTACTTCAAGAAACATCCGCGACCGTTTGGATCAAGAGCTAATTCATAACGTAGCATTACGCGTAGCACCCGGCGAAACTCCTGACAAATTTATTGTCTCAGGCCGTGGTGAACTTCATTTATCTGTTTTGATTGAAACAATGCGTCGTGAAGGCTTCGAAATTGGCGTTGCCCGTCCAGAAGTAGTTCGTCGAGAAATCGATGGCAAAATGCAAGAACCCTTCGAACAAGTGGTTATTGATATCGAAGAGCAACACCAAGGCTCCATCATGGAAGAAATGGGCTTACGTAAAGCCGAACTAACCAATATGGAACCGGATGGCAAAGGCCGTATGCGCCTTGAGTTCATCAGCCCATCTCGTGGTTTAATTGGTTTCCGCGGGCACTTCTTAACCCTAACATCGGGTTCTGGCATCATGACCAGCATCTTTGATCACTATGGCGAAGTTAAAGCTGGCGAAATCACCTCTAGACAAAACGGCGTGTTGGTATCTATGGTTAAAGGCAAAACCTTAGCGTTTGGCCTATTCAACCTACAAGAACGCGGTAAATTATTTCTCGGTCACGCCGAAGAAGTTTACGAAGGCCAAATCGTTGGGCTACACTCTCGCGGCAATGACTTAGTGGTTAACCCAACTAAAGGCAAGCAGCTTACTAACGTTCGTGCCTCAGGTACCGACGAAGCGTTAACCCTGACTCCTCACATCTCGATGACTCTAGAGCAAGCACTAGAATTTATCGAAGACGATGAATTAGTCGAAGTAACACCTGAGTCTATTCGTTTAAGAAAGAAAGCCCTTACCGAAAACGAGCGCAAACGCGCATCTCGCGGGCCTAAGTCTTAATTTAACGCGACAAGGCTGGCGGCCTCAAACCGCCAGCCTGATCGATAGCTTAAAATAAGACCAGCAGTAAATGTCAGGCATAAAAAAACCGACGGGGTTGAATCCGTCGGTTATGTCATCTCAGATTGATCGGCAAATCAGTCCATCTCAACATCCATGTCGTGATACAGTCCCTCGTATCTCCTTAGCAAACTATCCTTGTTTACGAGATCCTTCTCGTGAATTCCTAAGTGACGATTAAAGTATAGGCCTGCGAAGCTAGAAACAACATCAGCGCAAACCTCATTGTCTGTAAGCATATGCTTACAAGCATTATCTAGCCGGCGGTGTTCCCGCCAAAACTAAACTTGCTATCACCTGCGGTAACTGGGAAAATAATAGATTATCGGCAACAAGATACCTATATAACATGAGTAACAGAACAGCAACTGTTAATCGCGACACCTTAGAAACGCAGATTACGGTCAGCGTTAATCTAGACGGCAGCGGTAAAACCAACTTCTCTACCGGCGTTCCTTTCTTAGAGCATATGCTCGATCAAATTGCCCGTCACGGGATGATTGATTTAGACATCAATGCCAAGGGTGACTTACATATTGACGCCCACCACACCGTTGAAGACATCGGCATCACCTTGGGCAAAGCCGTCACCGACGCGCTCGGCGATCGCAAAGGTATTTACCGCTATGGCCATGCCTACGTACCACTCGACGAGGCCTTATCACGTGTTGTTATCGACTTCTCTGGTCGCCCAGGGTTGGTTTACGACGTAGACTTCCCACGTGCCAGTATCGGCGGTTTTGATGTAGACCTCTTTAGGGAGTTTTTCCAAGGTTTTGTCAACCACGCCCATATGACCTTGCATATCGATAATTTAAAAGGCGTCAACGCACACCACGTCGCCGAAACAATTTTCAAAGCCTTCGGCCGCGCTTTGCGCTTTGCCTTAGAAAAAGACGCCCGCATGGAAGGCATTATGCCATCAACCAAAGGCTGTTTATAACCACCTAAGAGTACCCCTATTATGGCGACTGTTGCCGTTATCGATTATGGAATGGGCAATCTGCATTCCATTGAAAAAGCATTAAAATCTGTATCCCCCGAGTCAACGATACAGGTGACCGCGGACAAAGAACTGATCTTATCCGCTGACCACATCGTATTCCCCGGCGTCGGTGCGATCCGCGACTGCATGGCCGCGCTACGCGCAAGTGGCTTAGATGAAACCATCAAACAAGTCGCCCGCGATAAACCGATCTTAGGTATTTGCATCGGCATGCAAGCCTTATTACAGCATAGCGAAGAAAATGGCGGGGTTGATTGCCTAGGGTTATTGAACGGCAAGGTTATTAAGTTCCCAAAAGGACTGAAAGATCCCGCCGGCGACAAGCTTAAGATCCCCCATATGGGTTGGAATCAAGTCAATAACGATGGCAAAAACCCACTTTTCCAGGGTATTGCGCAAAATGAACGTTTTTACTTTGTGCATAGCTATCACGCCAGCCAAGTCGACACTGCTATTATTTCCGCCCATAGCAGCTACCCCGATGATTTCCCCTGTGCGCTACAGCAGAAGAATATTCTCGCGGTACAGTTTCACCCCGAAAAAAGCCAGCACGCCGGCTTGCAACTCCTAAAAAACTTTTTAAATTGGGACGGCCAGTCCTAAGCAACAAGGAACTATAAACATGATTCTTATACCCGCGATTGATCTAAAAGAAGGTAAGTGTGTTCGTTTACGCCAAGGCCGCATGGAAGACGAAACCATATTCTCAGATAACCCCGTAGAAGTAGCGACCCGCTGGGTCAATGAAGGTGCTAAGCGACTGCACCTGGTCGACCTAGATGGCGCCTTTGCTGGCAAACCCGTCAATGCCGGTGTGGTATATGATATCGCCCAAGCCCACCCTGATTTAATCATTCAAGTCGGCGGCGGCATCCGTGATGAAGACACCATTCAAACCTATTTAAATGCCGGCGTTCAGTACGTCATCATCGGCACGAAAGCGGTCAGCGCACCCCATTTTGTCGGTGACGTCTGCGCAGAATTCCCCGGCCATATCATCGTCGGACTAGACGCAAAAAATGGCAAAGTTGCCATCGATGGCTGGTCAAAATTATCCAACCACGACATCATCGACCTCGCACAACAGTTTGAGTCGGACGGGGTTGAATCCATCATCTATACCGATATCGGCCGTGACGGTATGATGCAAGGTGTCAACGTTGAAGCCACCGCAGAATTAGCACGCGCGGTTAAAATCCCGGTAATTGCATCGGGCGGCATCACCAACCTTGACGATATTAAATTACTCGGCGAAGTCGCAGATGACGGCATCATTGGAGCCATTACCGGCCGCGCCATTTACGAAGGCACCCTAGATTTTGCCGAAGGCGAAAAACTAGCACAGTCTTACGCTTAACGATGGGACTCGCTAAACGCATTATCCCCTGCCTAGACGTAGACAATGGTCGAGTCGTCAAAGGGGTTAAGTTTGTTGATATCCGCGACGCTGGTGACCCGGTAGAAATCGCCCGTCGTTACGACCGTGAAGGCGCAGACGAAATAACCTTCCTCGACATCACCGCCAGTTCAGATAATCGTGAAACGATGGTGCATATGGTCGAACAGGTAGCAGGCGAAGTGTTTATTCCTCTTACCGTTGGCGGCGGAATACGCAAGTTAGAAGACATTAGCCGCATGTTAAAAGCAGGTGCCGACAAAGTTGGCATCAACACCGCTGCGATATTCAACCCGGAATTTGTCAAACAAGCCGCCGAACGTTTTGGTTCACAGTGCATCGTGGTAGCGATTGATGCAAAATGCGTCAGCAGCGATGGCGAAGCTAAACGCTGGGAAATATTCACCCACGGTGGGCGTAAAGAAACCGGCTTAGACGCCGTTGACTGGGCAAAAAAAATGGTCGCCTTTGGCGCCGGTGAAATTCTACTCACTAGCATGGATCGCGATGGCACCAAAATCGGTTTTGACCTCGAATTAACCCGCGCTATTAGCGATGCGGTAGACGTACCCGTTATTGCCTCAGGCGGCGTTGGCAGCCTGGATCACCTCGCCGAAGGCGTCACCCAAGGTAAGGCTGATGCCGTATTGGCTGCGAGTATTTTTCATTTTGCCGAATTTAGCATCGGTGAAGCCAAGCAGCATATGCAAGCTAAGGGCATCGAGGTTCGTTTATGAGTCACTGGCTAGAGCAACTACGCTGGGACGATAAGGGTTTAATTCCCGCCATCGCGCAGGACCACCAATCCGGCAAGATCTTGATGGTCGCATGGATGAACAAACAAGCCCTACAATTAACCGCCGAACAAGGCCATGCGGTGTATTGGTCTCGTTCACGTAATAAGCTATGGCATAAAGGCGAAGAATCTGGCCACCAACAAATCATCCGTGATATTCGTTTAGACTGTGACGAAGACGTGATTCTACTATCGGTTGAACAAAAAGGCGGTATCGCCTGTCATACTGGACGTGAGAGTTGTTTTTACCGACAACTACAAGATCAGCAATGGGTCTCAACCGAGACCGTATTAAAAGACCCTAAGAGCATTTATTCAGCATGAGCGACACACTTAAACAACTCGACGAAGTATTACAGCAACGCAAACAACAAGACCCTAGTTCATCATACGTCGCCAGCCTGTATCACAAAGGCTTGGACACCATCCTTAAAAAGATTGGCGAAGAAGCCACCGAAACGGTCATTGCCGCCAAATCGGATGATAAACAACAAATTATTTATGAAACCGCCGACCTCTGGTTTCACACGATGGTATTACTCGCGCAGCAAGATTTAAGCTCAGCCGATGTATTAAAAGAACTCGAACGACGTTTTGGTTTATCCGGCTTGGATGAAAAAGCTAATAGAATCAAGTAGAATAAGCCTACTTCCACTAATTTAACTAGGAATCTTCATGGGCGGAATCGGCATTTGGCAGTTAATTATTGTTCTTGTTATCGTACTGTTGCTGTTTGGCACTAAACGTTTGCGTAACCTCGGCGGCGACCTCGGTGGTGCCATCAAAGGGTTCAAAGGCGCGATGAAAGACGGCGAAGAAACAACGTCTTCTGAGCAAAAATCCGTTGAAGACAGCTCCAGCAATACCGATCAAAAACAATAATCACTCCCCGATTATTTCGCCCAAATAACGGGCTTATCACATGTCAGCACACAGTCCCAACGACCAACAGAGCAGCTTTGTTTCTCACCTAATCGAATTACGCACGCGTTTGATCCACGCGTTGCTAGGTATGCTCGTTATTTTTTTACCCTTATCAATCTACGCTAACGAGATCTACAGCTTATTGGCCGATCCTTTGCTCGTCCATATGCCCGCAGGCACCTCAATGGTCGCCATCGAAGTGATCTCTCCTTTTTTAACCCCGTTAAAACTGAGTCTCATGCTGTCTGTTTTTATCAGCATCCCGTGGATTTTCTACCAGATATGGCTGTTTATTGCCCCCGGCCTATATCAACACGAACAACGCATCGCGCTACCATTGATCAGCGCGGGCACCTTGTTATTTTATACCGGCATGCTGTTTGCCTATGTCGTGGTGATGCCACTGATCTTCCAGTTCATCACCGCAACCGCGCCAGAGGGCGTATCGGTGATGACCGATATCAGCAAATACCTAGACTTTGTTTTAACCTTATTTTTTGCCTTTGGGGTCGCCTTCCAAGTACCTATCGCAACTTTTTTATTGGTCAAAACGGGTGTTTCCAGCCCACAAAGCCTGGCTGAAAAAAGACCTTATATTATCGTTGGTGCCTTTATCGTTGGCATGTTGCTGACCCCGCCCGATATTATTTCACAAACCCTGCTCGCCTTACCGATGTGGTTGTTATTTGAAATTGGCCTGCTGATGTCACGCAAGTTTGTTACCCAAACTAGCGCCCAGCCTAATGAATGAACAAATTACTGATACTACTCATGACACTTTGCGCCTCTGCCTCTGCCGACGAAAACCTATTAAAGGCCTGCCCGAACAAACCTAATTGCGTCTCTAGCAATGCCATAGGCTCGCAGCATACCCCCGCGTTTCGGCTCAAACCCGAAATCGAAACCACCGCCAAACAACTCGCTACCGTATTACAGCAGCTGGAACCCCGTATCAGCCTAAATATTGATAAACTACACCTGCACGCCGACATTCGCAGTCGTGTATTTGAATTTGTCGACGAGCTAGACCTTATTATCGATCCAACACAGGGACTGATTCACGTCAGATCCGCCGCTCGTACCGGCTATTACGACTTCGGAGTCAATCGACGCCGGATAGAAAAACTTCGCAGCAGCCTACAACAGGCAGGACTTATCTTATGATGCCACTCGCAAATCAACTTTTTTCCGAACCCAAGTATTGGGCCGAATGTTATGGTGTTGCGCCATTCCTACCAACCAGCCGTGCAGAAATGGACGCCCTAGGCTGGGACAGTTGTGACATTATCATCGTCACCGGTGATGCTTACGTCGACCATCCTAGTTTCGGTATGGCCATTATTGGTCGATTGCTAGAAAAGCAAGGCTTCCGTGTTGGCATCATCGACCAACCCAATTGGCAAAACAGCAAAGACTTCACCGCGCTCGGCCAACCGAATTTATTTTTTGGGGTCGCCGCCGGTAATATGGATTCGATGATTAACCGCTATACCGCCGATAAACGCGCCCGCTCCGACGACGCCTACACCCCCGGTGATGTCGCCGGGCGCAGACCCGACCGCGCGGTTATCGTCTACAGCCAACGCTGTAAAGAAGCCTATAAAGACACCCCGATCGTCATCGGCAGCATCGAAGCCAGTTTACGCCGCATCGCCCATTATGATTATTGGGGTGATGAGGTCAGACGCTCTATCTTGATAGACTCTCAAGCCGATATATTGTTATACGGCAATGCCGAGCGCGCGCTCACCGAACTGGCCTACCGCTTATCACAGAACGAAGCCATTAACGAGATCAACGATATTCGCGGCACCGCCTTCGTACGTGAATCATTACCCGATGGTTGGACCTTAATCGACTCGACTCGAGTTGATCGCCCCGGAAAAATTGACCCGCACCATAACCCCTACAGTAGCGATGAAGAACTCGCCGCCGCCACCGGTGGCAAGTGCCAAATCAGCAATAAAACCGACAGCGACAATAATAGCCAGCTGGTACAACTCACGTTCCTGCCCAAACACAGTAAAACTAACCGTGCCACCACCGTTATTCGCTTGCCTTCCTATAAAAAAGTTAAGAGTGACCCAGTACTCTACGCACACGCCTCAAGAGTCTTACACCTCGAAACCAACCCCGGTAATGCTCGTGCCTTAATCCAAGATAACGATGGTAAGGATGTCTGGCTAACCCCACCGCCGATTCCCTTGAGTACCGAAGAAATGGACGAGGTTTTTGCCTTACCGTTCCAGCGAGTACCACACCCTAAATACGACGGCCAGCGCATTCCTGCCTACGAGATGATTCGTTTCTCGATCAATATTATGCGCGGTTGTTTTGGCGGCTGTACTTTCTGCTCTATTACCGAACACGAAGGCCGTATTATCCAAAGCCGTTCAGAACAATCTATTCTGCAAGAAATCGAAGATATTCGCGACAAAACCCCTGGTTTTACCGGCACCATCTCCGACCTAGGCGGCCCCACCGCCAATATGTATCGACTGGCCTGTAAAGACCCCGCCATTGAAGCCGCCTGTCGTCGGCCCTCATGTGTATACCCAGGGATTTGTGAAAACCTCAACACCGACCACGACCCGCTCATTAAGTTGTATAAAAAGGCCCGTAAAATACCCGGCGTCAAGCGTATCCTTATCGCCTCGGGTTTACGCTACGATTTAGCGGTCGAGTCCCCCGAGTACGTGGAAGAACTCGTCACCCACCACGTAGGCGGTTATCTAAAAATTGCCCCCGAACATACAGAACAAGCCCCGTTATCTAAAATGATGAAACCCGGCATCGGCACTTATGACCGATTCAAAACCATGTTCGAGAAATTCACCAAAAAAGCCGGTAAAAAACAGTACCTTATTCCCTATTTTATTGCCGCCCATCCGGGTACTGAAGACGAGGACATGGTCAACCTCGCGTTATGGCTGAAGAAGAACAAGTTTCAAGCCGACCAAGTGCAGACCTTTTACCCCTCGCCGATGGCGACCGCGACCACCATGTATCACACCGGTAGAAACCCGCTGAAGGGTTTAAGCTACAAGAGTGAAAAAATAAATACGGTCAAAAAAATTGAACAACGCCGCTTACATAAAGCGCTGTTGCGCTACCACGATGCGGGCAATTGGCAGCTTATTAAAGAATTACTGTTAAAAATGGGTAAAAAGAGCTTAATTGGTGAAGGCCCTAACTGCCTTATACCGAGCCGACCACCCAGGGCTGGCGGCAGGCATCAAGCCGGTATTAAAAAGTTTGTCACCAAACACACCCCTCAAGGCTATAAACCGCAGAAAAAATCATTTAACAAAAAGCGTTAACGATTATGCAGCGATTAAAAAGACTTAGCCTTATTATTGGCCCAATCGCTGCGTTAATTGTTTTTCTCACCCTACAACACAATGGCAGCCAAGCCATTGCAATAACCGCCGCCGTCGCCGTATGGTGCGTCATTTGGTGGGTATTTGAGCCCGTACCCATTCCCGTCACTTCGATGTTGCCGATTGCGATATTCCCATTAAGCGGCGTGCTCAATGCCGAACAAGTCGGCAGCGCCTACGGTAATAAACTGGTATTGCTACTGTTAGGCGGTTTCATTTTATCCACCGCGATTGCTCATTGTGGCGCGCATCGCCGACTCGCCCTCAATATGGTGCACTGGTTTGGCAATGATAACCCTAAGCGCTTGGTCCTCGGCTTTATGGTCGCCTCAGCCAGCCTCAGCATGTGGATTTCTAATACCGCCGCCACCCTAATGTTATTACCGGTGGCACTCGCGGTTATTGACAGCGCCAATAATAAAAAACTAACGCTGCCTCTGTTACTCGGCCTAGCTTACGCCGCCAGTATCGGCGGCATCAGTACCCCCATTGGTACTCCACCTAATTTAGTCTTTATGCAGGTGTATGAAGAAAATACGGGTCTACAAATTAGCTTTGGCCAATGGATGTTATGGGCGCTACCGGTCGTTTGTCTATTTTTACCGCTTAGCTGGCTATGGCTAAGCCGTCATCTACCCGCCCAAGGTGAACTCACCCTCCCTACTGTGGGCGCTTGGACTACTCACGAACGCCGTGTCATGTTAGTGTTTACCGCCACCGCTGTATTATGGATTACTCGGCGCGAGCCCTTTGGCGGCTGGAGTGGCTGGCTAAATATGCCACAAGCAAATGACGCCTCGGTAGCACTACTCGCGGTGGTCGCATTATTTGTTATTCCAAATGGTAAACAACAGAAATTACTCGACTGGCAAACCGCACAACAAATCCCCTGGGGTATTTTATTATTATTTAGCGGCGGTATTTGTCTCGCTAAAGCCTTTGTCATATCAGGGCTAAGCGCCAGCTTAGGCGAACAACTTTCCGCCGTGACCTCCCTGAGCGTTATCGCGATGATGGGCCTCACCGCGCTAGCCGTCACCTTTATGACCGAGGCCACCAGCAACACCGCGACCACTGCGATGTTGATGCCAATCTTAGCCGCCACCGCACTGAATGCTAATATCGACCCCTTATGGCTGATGCTGCCCGCCACCTTCAGCGCCAGTTGCGCCTTCATGTTACCGGTTGCCACCGCACCCAATACCATCGTCTTTAGTAGTGGACAAGTGCATAGCCAACAGATGGCGCGCGAAGGCCTGATCCTCAACCTCATCGGCACGGTCATCATCAGCCTGCTGTGCTGGTTAATGTTATCCAACTAACAGGAATTTTTTTTTATGCTAGGCTTAAAATATTGCTCTGTCAGCGAAGCTAACTCGTATCAATACGGTTAAAACGTGACTGCAGCCGAGAGATAAGCCCTGCGGCCGTCTAGGCAAGGCGCATTAAACATGTAAACGATACGGGAATGCAACAGAATGGATATTCGACAAGCACGCGGTTTACTAACTCAATCAACCCTCGTCATACTTTGCCTGCTATTCAGCACGATCAGTAGCGCCGCAACAAAACAACGTATCCACGCGCTGTACATCCCCCTCGCCGATCACTATGCCGCGCTGGTCGCCTATGAGCGTTACCGCGACAAGATGATTCACGCTGATTTTATAATCGAAAAAATGGGTAATTGGGACCTATTACGTGGCTACTTCCAAACCGGCGAACCCGATATGGCCTTCGTCATGAGTCCCTTAGCGATGGACATGTATCGACAACAACAAAACTTCCGCTGGATCGGTTTGATGCACCGTGATGGCAATGCCTTAGCCATTAACGACTTATTCAGGCAACAAATACAACTGCCGCCACTACGTAAAGACCGCCTACCTACCGCCGATGTGGCAAAAGTTTTACAACAGCACTATCAAAACACCGCTCAGGCGGTGCAAATAGGCATGCCTCACGTATTATCCACCCACAGCGTGGTGCTTTACCGCTATTTAAAACAACACGGCGTTAGTATGTCGACCTCCACCAACCGGCCCGCCGAGGTACTCGCCATTACCGTCGCGCCGCCGAAATCACCGGCTTTTATCAAAGCAAGAAATAACCGTGCGGAACTATCGGCCTTCGAACAATCTTTACCCTGGGCAGATGTCGTAGAAACCCAAAACTTTGGCCACGTTGCTTGGTACTCGAAAGACGTGATGCCTTGGCCTAACGGCCACGTTGAGTGCATCGCATTGGCTAGCGACCAAGCCATTGCCAATAAATTTGCCGCCACTAAAGAGGTGATGCACTATATTCGCCAAGCAGGCGACGATATTGAACAAGCTCGGCTTAAAGGTGGTTCAGCCTTAGATGAGATCGTCCGCATCGTGCGCAAACATATTCCCGAACATAATCGTGAGGCGATCATCGCCAGTCTAAACCCCGAGTTGAAGGTGATTAACTACCAGCACTTAAATATTGATAAAGCCGGTTTAAAACAAATTATGGATCTCGCGGTGGAGGGTAAGATCATCACCGAAGCGATTGATATCGATGCCTTTGCAGACACCCGTTTTGATGGTGAATAAATAATGTTAGAAATAAAAAGCAAGTACTCCTTACAAAAAAACTTCTTCCTCTGGTTTCTCGGGCTATCGGTCATTCCCATGATATTGCTCATCAGCATAGGCCTACCACAAACATCGAAAGCGCTGAAACAAGATTCCACGAAGCTCTTAGCACAAACCGCTGAGGCCAAGGCCGATTTTATTGTCAGTTGGTTTAATTATCGTTTTAAAGACCTAGACTATCAGGCGCAAAACCATCGTAATAGCGATTTTCTACAAACCCTATCGAGGGGTTTAGCTAACAGCAAATCCAACCCTAAAGACTATGTAAAAAGCTATGACTGGGTACGTAAAAAAACGCCGAATGAAGCAAGCTTACTGAATTTAACGCGTAAATACAGCTATATATATGACACCTTCCTCATCGACCTATCGGGCAATATTCTATTCTCCATCGCCCAAGAAGCCGACCTCGGTAGCAATTTACTCACCGGCGACTACTCCGATACCCTATTTGCCCAATCGGTGCGAAAAACCCTCGATAGCGGCCGTTCGTTATTTTCAGGCATTGAGCGTTATGCGCCGAGCAATAACATCCTAACCGGTTTTTTAACCGCACCACTATTAGATAATGATGGCAACAAAGTGGGTGCTCTAGCGATTCAAATCAAACTAGACCCGCTCTACCAACAAGTCGCAGGTCGCAAAAGCTCTCAAAGCTCTCAAAGCTCTCAAAGCTCTCAACATCATTACCTAATTGACCGTAACGGGCTATTACTTAGCCCTATTAATAAGCCTGAGCAGGTACTGCTAACAAAAATCAACCCAGGTCTGCTGCAAACTTGGTCGCAAAACCCAGCAAGCTTGCAAACCTATACTGGGCCCTTAGGTCCAACGGTGTTCGGTCACCATACGAGCATTAACATCGCCAATATTAATTGGCTGTTGATCAGTGAAATCGACCAAGCCGAAGCACTAGCCAGCGTCCGCGACATCCAACAACTGGCATTCAGTTTCCTCGTCATCCTTAGCCTACTGTCTGCTCTTATCGCCCTATGGCAAGCCAAACGAATCGTAAAACCCATAACCCAGCTTTCTGCAGCAACCCGCGCAATCAGCCAAGGAAAATCGCGACAACATGTTACCACTGGGCGTCAGGATGAAATTGGTGAACTAGCCAGCAGCTTTAATCATATGATTGAAGTACGTGAAAAATATATAAAAACCATTCACCAGAATAACCAGGAAATCCAACAAGCGCTCAACGAACTATCGGAACAAAAATTTGCCATTGATCAACACGCCATCGTAGCCACCACCGACCTAGCCGGTACAATCACTTACGTGAACGATCGTTTTTGTGCCATTAGTGGTTATTCACACGATGAACTTATTGGCAATAACCACCGTATATTGAATTCGGCCCACCACCCTCAAGAGTTCTTTGAGCAGATGTACGAAACAATTACGTCGGGCAATGCCTGGCATAATGAAATTTGTAATCAAGCCAAAGACGGCTCCTTGTACTGGGTTGATACCACCGTAGTGCCTATTAAGAATGCCGCTGGGGAACCCATCAGCTATATTGCTATTCGCACCGATATCAGTCATATCAAAAAAGTTGAAAACCAATTAACACAAGCAGCGGCCCGTGCGGAAGCCGCTAGCATCGCCAAAAGTGAATTTCTCGCCAATATGAGCCATGAAATTCGTACTCCACTCAATGGGGTTATCGGCATGAATAGCCTATTACTCAATGGTGAGTTAAATCGTGAGCAATATAACCGCTGTAAAATCGTCGCTAGTAGTGCTAACTCCTTATTGACCATCATCAACGATATCCTCGATTTCTCTAAAATAGAAGCCGGTAAACTTGAATTAGAGATCATCGATTTTGAGCTCGCCACGCTGATCGGCGAGATAGGCAGCTCGATGGCCTTTAAAGCGGAAGAAAAGAAAATAGAACTCATCTGCCCAGCTAGCCCTCTGCCGCCGTGCTGGTACCTAGGCGACCCTGGGCGAATTCGTCAAGTATTAGTCAACCTTATTGGTAATGCGATCAAATTCACCCCCGATGGCGAGGTCTCGGTTCATGTTCGAATCATTGATCAAGAAAATGATGGCCACCATCTATTGGTTGAAGTCATTGATAGCGGCATAGGTCTTAGTTTGGAACAGCAACAAGGTCTGTTTGAACGTTTTACCCAGGCCGATGGCTCCACCACGCGTAAATATGGTGGTACTGGACTAGGTTTAACCATCTCCAAACAATTAGTCGAATTAATGGGCGGTGAAATTAATGTAGAAAGCACCGTCAACGAGGGGTCTAACTTTAGCATCGCGCTACCTTTAAAAGCGAGTAAGCAGGTCGCCCCCCCCAAGCCGGCCACTAGTTTAGCTAACGAATCGATTTTAATTGTCGATGATAACTACACCAACCGCAAACTCCTACAAGAGTTATTTGACCATTGGGGAATCGCCAACCAGCAGGTCGACAGCGGCGCGAATGCCTTACAGAAGCTCAGCGATGCGGCCACCGCCGGAGAAGCTTTCTCGACCGCCATTATCGACATGCAGATGCCGGAAATGGATGGCGCAGAGCTCGCACAGCTAATTCAGCAACAAGACAATATACCCGACACCAAACTGGTACTACTCACCTCACAGGCACACCGTGGTGATGCCAAAAAAATGCAACAAATCGGCCTCAATGCTTTTCTCACCAAACCGGTGAATCAGTCTGATTTGTATAATGCGCTGCTACAGGTCAGTAGCCTAGACGATGATCCACGGCTAATCACTCGCCATACCGCGCACGAACGGCAAACATTTAATGCTAAAATCCTCATCGTCGAAGACAATGTCACCAACCAACTCGTCGCCAAAGGCATGTTAGAAGAACTCGGTATCGAGGTGGAGATTGCCGTCGATGGTCAAGAAGCTATCAAGGCCTTGAGCCAACAGCACTATAACCTCGTCTTTATGGACTGCCAAATGCCCGTCATGGATGGCTTTGAGGCCACCCGTGTTATTCGCGACCTCAACTCCAAGGTGCAACAACATAATATTAATGTCATCGCGATGACCGCCAATGTGATGGCCGATGATAAAAAGCGCTGCCTCGATGCTGGAATGGATGATTTCATCGCTAAACCGGTAAACCCTAGTGCACTACAAGCCATTTTGAGTAAATGGCTAGAAAACCCCAAGAAGGATAACCGCAATATGGAAAATTCAGCAGACTATCTCCCCGAAGAAGAACTCGCCTTTGCCAAGTCCCAACAACTCCAGCGAGAAGAACCCAAAGAGCAGATATTTGATCACGAGGTATTACAACAATTGCTCAGTGACAAACAACAAATCAGCTCGATCATAGACGCCTTTATCAGCGAAATGCCCAGCCACTTAGCAGAACTTAACAGCGCCTTACAGACAGATGACATTGCCAGCGTAGCGGCGCTCACCCATAAAATTAAAGGCTCCTCCGCCAGCATTGGTGCCAATATGCTGGCTCGCATTGCTCGGCACCTAGAAAGCGCTGCAAAAGAAGGTAATATCCAACCCCTAGAACAAGGTTTGCAGGACTTAACAGAAGGCTTTAAACTCTTTCAGGAAGAGTTCTAAGAAAACAAACATGAAAATTTTAATTGCCGATGACGACCTGACTATTCGTAGCATTTTACAGGCGATGACCCTTGAATGGGGCTTTCAACCCTGCCTCGCCGATGACGGTAACGCCGCCTGGGCTTGTCTGCAACAAGACGACCCCCCACACATTTTATTACTCGACTGGGAAATGCCCGGCTTAGATGGTTTACAACTCTGTCAACGAATCCGTCAACAAGTCACCGATAACCCACCGTATATCATCCTTTTAACCGCCCGCAATCAAGCCGAAGACATCGCCGCTGGGCTTGAATCAGGGGCCAATGATTTTGTCTCCAAACCCTTCAAAAAAGTCGAATTACAAGCGCGTTTGAGGGTCGCTCAGCGCGTCATCAAACTACAACTAGAGCGCCTACGCTCTCTAGCCGATGCACAGTTAGCCGCGTCGGTATTCACTCACGCCTTAGAGGGAATCATCATCACCGACCAGCAGGGCGTCATTATTGATGTTAACCAAGCCTATAGCGATATCACCGGCTATAACCGTGAGGAATCACTGCATCGGCACGCCCGTCACTTCTTCTTTGCTGATAACCAACAAGCTTGGCAATCAATTTATCAAGCAAAAAAATGGCGAGGCGACATTCATAGCACACGCAAAAATGGCGAAGAGTTCTACATCCAATTGACCATCAGCGCGGTGTATAACGAAAATGACGAGATCACTCATTATATCGGCCTACTGTCTGATATCACCGAGAGCGAATTACAAAAACAACAGCTAGAATATGCCGCCAGCCACGATGCTTTAACAAAATTGGCTAATCGTGCGCTGCTGAAGGATCGACTAACACAAGCCATGGCACGGGTGCGTCGAGACGCCAAACCTTTGGCGGTAGTCTATCTTGATCTAGATGGTTTCAAAGCGGTGAATGATAAATTCGGTCATGACCAAGGAGACACATTACTGGTGGCTCTGGCAGAGAAACTACAAAATCTCGTGCGTGAAACCGATACCGTTGCCCGCATCGGTGGTGATGAATTTATTGTCCTACTCACCGGCTTAAACCAGCAAAGCGACTGTGAACCTACTTTACAGCGTTTATTACAAGCCTGCGCCTCCCAGGTAAACGTAGATGGCATAGAAACCAAGGTATCGGCCAGCCTAGGTGTTAGTTTTTTCACTGAAAGTGATACGCTGAACCCAGAAGAGCTATTTAAACAAGCCGATACCGCGATGTATGCTGCAAAAAATAGCGGCAAGAATTGCATCAAGTTTTACCATTAACAGCTGAGCTAAAGAGCTAGCTACGTAGCGTAGCGCAAGCAAAACAGACATTAAGCAAAAAGCGCTGATTACTCCTGTAAATTGGCAAATCCTAGCCGATAAAACACTTCGGACCTTTTAAACTCTTTGCACCAACAGCAGCCGCTTTCAGCGACAGCATATTCTCAAGCGCAGTAGTTATGCTAAGGTATCCTCCATAAAAATAATTCTAACCGGCCAGGTTCATCGACTGGCCAACGCCGCTAAAGGAGAGCAGCATGCACGCTGATACCGACAAATACTGGGCCGAAAATATCCGCCTTATTTTAAAATTACTGCTGGTTTGGTTTATTGTCTCCTTTGGCTGCGGCATTCTCTGGGTGGAACCACTCAACCTGATCCAACTAGGCGGTTTCAAGTTAGGTTTTTGGTTTGCGCAACAAGGTTCGATCATCGCCTTCGTTGTACTCATTTTTTATTACATCAAAAAAATGGATGCGCTCGATAAAAAATACCAGGTCGACGATTAATGATGTCCTTAGATATCTTGACCTACTGGGTCGTCGGCGCGACCTTCGCACTTTACATCGCCATTTCCATTTGGGCTAAAGCAAAAACCACCGGCGATTTTTATATCGCAGGCAAAGGCGTACCGCCCGTGGTCAATGGCATGGCCACCGCCGCCGACTGGATGTCCGCCGCCTCATTTATTTCCTTGGCCGGCCTTATTTCCTATCTCGGTTATGAATCTGGCATGTACTTAATGGGCTGGACGGGCGGTTATGTATTACTGGCGATGTTACTCGCGCCGTATTTACGCAAATTTGGCAAATTTACCGTGCCCGAATTTATTAGCGAACGTTATTACTCCAGAACCGCGCGTGTTATCGCGGTACTCTGCTTAATTTTCATCTCTTTCACCTACGTGGCCGGGCAAATGCGGGGTGTAGGCATCGTATTTTCACGTTTCTTAGAACTGCCGATTGAGCAAGGCCTCTACCTCGGCATGGGTATCGTGTTTATTTATTCGGTGATCGGCGGCATGAAGGGCATCACCTATACCCAAGTCGCCCAATACATCGTTTTGATGTTCGCCTATTCGGTTCCAGCCATTTTTATGGCCTTACAGCTCACCGGCAACCCAATCCCCCAGCTCGCATTCGGCAGCCAAATGAGCGACGGTTCCGGTTTTTTACTCGACGCTCTCGATAAAACCCTGATCGACCTCGGTTTTAGCAGCTACACCGAACCGTTTAATGATAAATCGATGATTGACGTAATGGCGATTACTCTCGCTTTGATGGTTGGTACCGCCGGTTTACCACACGTCTTAGTACGATTTTTTACCGTGCCTAAAGTATCCGATGCAAGAAAATCGGCCGGCTGGGCGCTGATCTTTATCGCCTTGTTATACACCACCGCACCCGCGGTCGGTTCACTGAGCCGCTTAACCATCATCAACAGCGTTAACGGTGCCGATAATAACGGCGTTTTATACCAAGAGATGCCAAGCTGGTTCCAAACTTGGGAAAAATCGGGTTTACTGGCGTGGTTCGACCATAATGGCGATGGCAAATTACAATACGCGGCAGGGAATGCCTTCGCCGGTAATGGCAAACCCGTTTTTGACGCCGATAAACACGGTCAGTTAGGTGAACGACTCACCATTAACCCCTCGGCCGGGGAAGCGGTCAATGGCGCCCCTTTTGCCAATGAAATTTATATTGATCGCGACATCATGGTGCTCGCCAACCCAGAAATTGCCCAACTACCCAATTGGGTGATCGCGTTAATTGCCGCCGGTGGGGTCGCCGCCGCCTTATCGACCGCCGCCGGTTTATTGCTGGTGATTTCCGCCAGTATTTCGCATGACCTGCTAAAAAGCACCTTCATGCCGAGCATCAGTGAAAAAGCCGAGTTACGCGCTAGCCGCATCACCGCAGCCTTCGCCATTCTTATCGCCGGCTATCTCGGCCTACACCCGCCGGCCTTCGTCGCACAGGTGGTAGCTTTCGCTTTCGGCCTCGCCGCCTCATCCTTATTTCCGGTGCTGATCATGGGCATTTTTAGTAAAAGGGTCAATAAATACGGCGCTATTTTTGGTATGCTCAGCGGGCTTATTTTCACCTTGGGCTATATCGTCTATTTCAAGGGCATTTTTATGCCGCCGATGGCCGCCAATATAGCCGATAATTGGTTATTTGGCATTTCACCAGAAGGTATTGGAGTGGTTGGCATGTTATTGAACTTCAGCGTGGCATTTTGCGTCTCCAGTATTACCCCAGCACCACCACAAAACGTACAAGATATGATCGAACGAATTCGCCTACCCAACGCCGCCACTGCGGCTCAGGATCACTAAACTATGTCACTAAATACCATTTGGGTCGATGCCGACGCCTGCCCAAGCGTCATCAAAGATATTTTATTTCGTGCTGCCGAACGTACCCAGATGCAAACCACCTTGGTGGCTAACCAAGCGATTCGCATCCCCCCATCGGCCTATATCTCATTTTTACGCGTCACCCAAGGTTATGACGAGGCGGATAATGAAATTGTTAAACGTCTGCAAGCCGGCGATTTGGTGATTACCGCTGATATTCCCCTCGCCGCCGATGTAATTGAAAAGGGTGGCATCGCGCTTAACCCACGTGGCGAGTTATACACCACAGAGAATATAAAAGACCGCCTCAATATGCGTGATTTTATGGAAACTATGCGTGCCAGCGGGATTCAAACTGGTGGTCCAGCACCGTTAAATAACACCGATAAACAGACCTTTGCGAACCAACTCGATAGGCTACTCGCCCAACGCTGACACAAGGTCTAATAGGCGTAAATAGCCACTATAAAACATAAGCCTAGCTAAGTTGTTGGCGTATAATTGCGCCCACTTAGAACTTAGCAAGATCAGGATAAACCATGCCTAAAGCCAGTGATTTAAAATGCGGAATGATCGTCGAAGTGGGTGACGAACCTTATGTGGTAAAAAACATTGAAGTCCGCAACCCATCATCACGCGGTGCATCCACCTTATACAAGGTACGGTTTAATCACTTAAAAACCAAACAAAAAAGGGATGATTCATTCAAAGGCGATGATTTCCTAAAAGACCTCGATTGCGAACGGGTGAAAATTCAATATAGCTATCAAGACGGCGATAGTTATACCTTCATGAATATTGAAAACTACGACCAATACACCGTAGATAACGATGACATTGAAGAACATATTTGTTATTTAAGCGATGGCTTGGAAGGCATTGTGGGTATTTTATTGGACGAGATACTCGTCGCCATTGAACTACCGGCTAGCATTAGCCTACAAATTGTAGAAACCGCCCCCGGCCTGAAAGGTGCCTCCGCGACCTCTCGTACCAAGCCTGCAACCTTGAGCACCGGCTTAGAAATACAAGTGCCCGAATATATCGATAACGGCGAGAATGTTAAAGTGAACACCTCCAATAGGAAGTTCATCTCCCGCGGCTAAGCCCTTTCGCCGACCGTAACACCTATAGGAACCGACCATGCACTCAGTTGAACAATTACGCCAAGCCCTCAAGACCCTCGTTTTTAGCGATACCATGAACATTATCGAAGCCTTGTATGACTTCACACCCAGTGCCTTTAGTAACGGCAATATCCGCAATGAAGCCGGTGAAAACAACGGCTCTTGCAAACTATTTGCCTTCGCTAAACTCAACAACTTCAGCGACGCTGAAACCTTGGCCTGCTTCGGAGAGTATTACCGTGATGTATTGGCAACGCCCAATGGCGATGATCACCAAAATATCCGTAATTTCATGAAATCCGGCTGGGCAGGCATTCAATTTAACGGCAACCCCCTCAGCGAAAAACGATAATCATTATGGCTAATCACGACTTTTCTTCTCTCTCCCTAGCCCCTGCGCAGCTAAAAAACTTAGCCAGCCTCGGTTATAAACAAATGACCCCGGTGCAGGCACAAAGTCTGCCCCATGTTTTAAAGGGCAAGGATATTATTGCTCAAGCAAAAACCGGCAGTGGTAAAACGGTGGCCTTTGGAATCGGTTTACTAGAAAAAATTAACCCGCGTTTTTTTGGTACTCAGGCGTTAATTTTATGCCCCACCCGCGAGTTAGCCGACCAAGTTGGTAAAGAAATTCGCAAGCTAGCGCGTAGCGTACCGAATATCAAACTGGTATTACTGTGTGGCGGTAAACCCTTTGGCCCACAAGTGGGTTCATTGCAGCACGGCGCCCACATCATCGTCGGTACGCCTGGGCGTATTCAAGATCATTTAAAAAAACGTACCTTAGAACTCGATCAGTTAAAGACATTAGTACTTGATGAAGCCGACAGAATGCTCGATATGGGCTTTGCTGATGTGATGACCGAGATTATCCAGCAAACCCCCAAGTCACGCCAAACCTTGTTATTTTCAGCCACCTATCCGAATGAAATTAAACAAATGTGCCGCTCTATTCAACGTGACCCAGTAACCGTCACTGTTGAATCAGACCTCCAAGAAAGTGTTATAGAACAGCTGTTCTATGAAATTAAACGACACGAACGCAACCAAACCCTGCTGGCTTTATTTGAACACTACCAACCTAAAACGGCGGTGGTCTTTTGTCATACCAAGGCACAGTGTGCCGAGATGGCGGACTTCCTTTGTGAACATGACATTACATCCCTCGCTATTCATGGCGATTTAGACCAACGTGAGCGCGATCAAGTGCTGGTACGTTTTGCTAATAATAGCTGCTCTGTACTGGTGGCGACCGATGTCGCGGCGCGTGGTTTAGATATAAAATCCCTAGAAATGGTGATTAACTACGAACTGCCGCGTGACCCAGAAATTTACGTACACCGTATTGGTCGTACCGGCCGTGCCGGTGAAAAAGGCCTCGCGATGAGCTTGTTCACCAACAATGAACAAATTCGAGTCAATGCGATTGAGCAGTATCAAAACAAACCTTGTTTAATCGACAGTCCCTTATCGCTCGATCGTAATAGCCAATTCAAGCTATATCCGCCGATGGTAACCATTCAGATTGACGGTGGGCGGAAAGATAAAGTTCGCCCCGGCGATATATTGGGTGCTTTAACCGGTGACGCGGGTTTACAAGGTTCACAAATTGGCAAAATTGATATTTTCGACCGTTCTAGTTATGTGGCTTTGGAACACGAAGCCGTTCGCCAAGCACTGAACTATTTGGCCAATGGCAAGATAAAAGGCCGCCCAGCAAAGGCTCGAAAAGTTAAATAAATATCCTTCAATAGCGAGAAGAGGTTTACCACTAAAAAAAGGTGCACATCCTTGTGCGATCACGCTCCTTTAACTTCTCGCTATTCTGGCTTTTTTTCAGCTAAATAACGCTGACGTTTCTTTGCTTTAAATTGGCTAATATCCGTCATAATTAAGCCATCGATACAATTCGCAAAGTTTTTATCCACATTAAAGTCAATAAAACGTACACCGCCTTTTTCACACAGCTCAGTGTATTGCTTATATAACGTCGGCAAGGTGACATTCATATGTTTAAGTTGTACACGCATGGCTTTAAAATCAGCATCGTAATCCAGCCCTTTAATCACCTCAGCCACCTGGTCTTTCACTTCAGTGGTAATTTGATAAGGGGTTTTAGAGACCGCTAAACCTTCTTTATCCCCATAGTATTGCCAGTAAAAACTCACAATCAATGCCTTTGCAAACTCAGGGTAACGATTGCTTAAACTAACGGGACCAAATAAATAACGAATAGTTGGGTAACGTTGCAAATACGCGCCTATTCCATACCACAGATGATCCAAGCTACGTCGCCCCCAGTATTTTGGGCTAACAAAACTGCGGCCAAGTTCGATCCCTTGCTCAAAATAAGGGCTTATCAGATCCGCGTTATAATCAAACAACTCTTGACTGTATATCGCCTGCTGATTCTTCTTTTCCAGTAATTTTTTTGCTTCAGCCAAACGGTAAGCACCGGCAATTTCTAGCTCCTGCTCATCCCATAACACGATATGTTTATAGTAAGTATCATAGCGATCTATATCTCGACGCAAGCCCGTTCCTTCCCCTACTTTCCTGAAGCTTAACTCACGCAAACGGCCTATTTCATTCATCACCGCCGAATCAGCTTGGTAATCAAAAAGGAATATTTTTTTATTATCCGCCGTTACCCCAAGTAACTCAGCCCGCTTTAATTCGTTTTTAAGTGCATAGCGATCTTGCGGGTGAATAATCGTCTGTTCGGTTGCTAGTAAGGTGGGTTTTCCTTTACCCAGCCGGTACACCTCGTTACGCAGTAGCTTGCTAAGCTCCTTTTTCCCTAAGGGCAGGCTTTCTATCGACCGGTAAGGAACCGGCTCACCAATACGGAAATTAATCGTTTTTGAGTGTTTATTAAACATTTCATGCGCCAATAGCATCCCCGACAAGGGTTTATAAACCATCGAACTACTATAGAACAGCGATGAGTTCCTTGCGCCCACGTGAACCGGTAATACTGGCGCCTTCGTCTTCTTTGCAAAGCTTAAAAAGCCCGCACTCCACTTCCCATCTCTGACCCCATTCGGTCTAATCCTAGACACCTCACCCGCAGGAAAGACAATCACCGCTTGTTCGTTTTCTAAACAACTTAGAATATGCCGAATACTGCTTTTCTGAGTCGATTTATTTAAATTGTCCACCGGCAATAACAGGCTGTCGATCGCCTTAAAATCCATTAATACATCGTTAACGACAATTTTCACATCACGTCGCACCTCCCCCACCAGCTTTAATAACGCTAAGCCATCAAGTGCCCCCAAGGGGTGGTTAGCAACAATAACTAATCTTCCCGATGCAGGAATATTACGCCGATCCAAATGAGAAACCGCGTAACTAAAATTAAAATAGTCGAACACTTGATCGATAAAATCGAATCCCATTAAATGCTGGTGACGATTTAAAAAGGCATTAACTTCATCTTCATGTGTTAATTTTTTTAACACACTAATCGTCGGTTTTTTGATCCAGCGGTTTTTGCGTTGGAACCTAGGGTACTTTTGCAGCAAGCTATTTTCTACATCGATCATTGGCGAACTATCTCCTTACCTTGTATTACAAAATACTAACCTCAAGATATGTCGAACAGATAACACGAGGGTGACGCTTTTATGACGATTCATTCCGCCCATTCTGCAAGCACACAGCAGTCTGTTATAATTCCAGCCCATTCGATCTAGCAACGCTAAAACCCATCATGTTCCAATTACTTATTTCTCGTTCTCAAAGCCTTAAAAGCGATGTGCTTTCCGGCTTAACCGTTGCCCTTGCATTGGTACCCGAAGCCGTCGCATTTGCTTTTGTTGCCGGTGTTGAGCCTTTAGTCGGTTTATACGCGGCATTTATGGTGGGGTTAATTACCGCCGCCATCGGAGGCCGCCCCGGTATGATCTCCGGTGCTACCGGCGCACTCGCCGTGGTGATGGTCAGCTTAGTGGCCATTCACGGCGTTGAATACCTATTTGCCACCGTGGTACTGATGGGTATATTACAAATACTGGCAGGGGTCTTTAAGCTCGGTAAGTTTATCCGCTTGGTTCCACACCCGGTGATGTTAGGTTTTGTCAATGGCTTGGCGATTGTGATTTTCATGGCCCAGTTACAGCAATTTCAATTCTTAGACAGCGCTACCGGCTTACTAGCTTGGCTACCGACCAATCAAATGGCGTTAATGTTAGGCATGGTGGCGTTAACCATGGCCATTATTCACTTTTTGCCAATGATCACTAAAGCAATCCCCTCATCATTAGCGGCCATCATTACCATCGTCGCTATTTCTGTGGGCCTAGATATGGACCTACGCACCGTACAGGATGTACTAAAAGATATGAGCGGTGACCCGTTAGCGACCATTGCAGGCGGCCTCCCCCAGTTCCATATCCCAATGGTTGAGCTGAATTTAGATACGCTTAAAATCATTTTCCCTTACGCATTAATTCTTGCCGCGATTGGTTTAATCGAATCATTATTAACCCTCACCTTGATTGATGAAATCACCGAAACCCGTGGCCGTGGTAATAAAGAATGTATTGGACAAGGCGTGGCTAACGTAGCGACCGGCTTTTTCGGCGGCATGGGTGGCTGCGCGATGATCGGTCAAAGCATGATCAATATCAATTCAGGTGGTCGAGGCCGTGCTTCCGGTATTTCGGCGGCGTTGTTCTTATTGGCGTTTATCTTATTCGGCTCATCCCTTATTGAAATGATCCCGGTCGCTGCCTTAGTCGGCGTGATGTTTATGGTGGTACTAGGTACCTTTGAGTGGGCTAGTTTCCGCTTATTGGGTCGTATCCCCTTATCCGACACCCTCGTCGGCATTACCGTTGCGGTTGTCACCGTATTAAGCGACTTGGCGATTGCTGTTATCGTCGGCGTGATCATGTCGACCTTGGTGTTTGCTTGGAAACACGCCAAACATATGCACATTGCTGTCGAAGAAAAAGACGGCGTTAAAACGTACAAGCCCACCGGCCCGTTATTTTTTGCGTCGATTCATAACTTCCGTGAACAATTTGACCCCAGCAATGACCCTCAGGAAGTAGTAATTGATTTTGCGAATTCACGCGTTTCCGACCACTCCGGTATTGAAGCGATTGATGCCCTCGCCGAGCGCTATCTGAAACTGGGTAAAAACCTACACTTAAAACACCTTAGCCCTGAGTGTCGCGGGTTATTGGATAATGCAAAAGACTTAATTGAAGTGAATGTCATCGAAGACCCAAAGTATGCGGTTGCTGATGATAAATTATCTTAAACACGTCTAACCCACACTAATGAGCAGTACAGCTATCTGCTCATTAGCTCCACGTCACTAAACAATCATCCATCGGGGTCGCTCAGTTGAACAAAACGCTAACAGTTGTGCTTATGTTTTTCTGCACCTTTCAGCTTAGCGCTGAGCCTATTCCGCCAGGCCTGTCTTTAGAGCCGATGAATATTATTGCCAGCACCCCACTACACGGCGTAGGGCTGGATAAACATAAGCTACCCTACCCCGTACAAACAGCACATTCATCAGCTTTTGAGAAATCCCAAAGCCTCGACCTAAGCGACTATATGGCTCGCCACCTCGGCAGTGTGCATATCAATCAGGCGCAAAACAACCCCTTGCAACCAGACCTTCAATACCGTGGTTTTACCGCCTCCCCGTTGCTCGGCAGTTCTCAGGGTTTATCCGTTTATATGGATGGTGTGCGTATTAACGAGCCGTTTGGCGATGCGGTTAATTGGGATATTATTCCGCAATCTGCCATTGCCGGTATTAACTTAATAGCGGGTTCCAATCCTCTGTTTGGCTTAAATACACTAGGCGGTGCCTTATCCATTAAAACCAAAAATGGCTTTAGCCACCCAGGGCATTCCATACAAGCTTATGGCGGTTCGTTTAATCGACGCGCAACCGAGTTTGAAAGCGGCGGGCATAATGAAAATTTAAGTTATTTTGTCACCGCTAATTGGCTTAAAGAAGACGGCTGGCGCGACCAATCCCCGTCTGATGCAAAACAACTCTTCAGCCGTTTTGGCTGGCGCTCAGATAATAGCGAACTTGAGCTGACCCTCGCCGCCGCAGATACCGACTTAAACGGTAACGGCTCTTCACCTTTGGAGCTACTCAAAGCAGACCGCAAAGACGTGTTTACCCACCCCGATAACACCCAGAACGAATTACGCATGGCTGCATTATCAGCCAGCCATTGGTTATCGGATACGACACAGTTTTCAAGCACGGCCTATATTCGCAAAAATGATCGAGAGACCTTCAATGGTGATGGCTCAGATTATGCCGTTATTGACTCATTTCTAGGGGGCAATGGCTTAAATGAAGATGCCGACATTATCATCACGGCGGCTGACTGTGCGGGTACTTGTAACGCAGGTGACTTAGTCGAAGAAGGCGAGCAACTTGTAGACCAACACGGCCATCTCATTAACCCCGGTTTAGACGATGATGAAATAGCCGTTAATAACCAAAGCACAACCGAACAAGCAGCTTATGGCTTTGGCGGACAAGTAACCTTTCTTGATGACGTATTTGGGCATGAAAACCAGTTAATTACTGGCTTTAGTTTTGACCATGCCGACGTGGGCTACCAATTCAAAACTGAAATTGCCGAATTTACCGCGGACAGAGGGACCACCGCCACCGGCTTTATAGACGCCGACAGTGTGGTCGATGCAGATATTGAAACCAGCACCGCCAGCTTGTTTTTTATGGACAGCCTTTCTATTAATGATGCATTAACCCTCACGTTTTCTGCTCGTTATAACTATTCACGCATTAAAATATCGGGCACAACGGGCGATGATTTGGTCGTTCCAGCCAATGAAAGTGGCACCCATACCTTTATTCGTTTTAACCCAGCAGCAGGCTTAACGTATCAACTAGCCCCTCAATTAAACAGCTATTTAAGTTATAGCAAATCATCACGTGTACCCACAGCAGCCGAATTAACCTGCCACGATCAAACAAACCCCTGCGCTCTGCCTAATTCATTCTTAAGTGATCCACCACTGGATATGGTGGTTGCTAAAACATGGGAAGCTGGCCTGCGCGGTGTAAAACAGGGTATCAATTGGCACGCTGGTTTGTTTCAAACCATCAACCACGATGATATTTACTTTTTACCCACCGAGGAAGGCCCTGGCTTAAGCCCAGGTTTCTTTTCAAATATAGGAAAAACACGCCGCCGGGGTGTTGAGTTATCTTTAAACGCGGATTATCAGCAATGGAATTGGTTTTTAAACTACAGCTGGATCCAAGCCCAGTTTATCGATAGCTTCATCGTTAACTCAGCCAACAACCCCGCAGCAATTGCCAGCGGCAACGCCAACCTACAAGTGAGCGCAGGCGATCATATTCCAAGCATTCCTCAACACACCCTTAAATGGGGTGCGGATTGGAATATTAAGCAGAAAGTCGTTATAGGCTTTGATGCCGTTTACAACTCCAGCCAATACTTTAGAGGCGATGAAGCCAACCAAAGCAGCCAAGTGGGTGGTTACACCGTCTTTAACCTACATGGGCGCTACGCTTTAAGCAAAAACATGGAGCTGTTTGCCCGTGTGGATAATCTGTTTGACCGCGAATACGAAACCTTTGCTTTGTACGGAGAGCCCGATGAAGCACCCGGCTTTGATACGTTTACCGATACACGTTTTTACGGCGCGGGCGCACCTCGCGGAGCTTGGGTTGGATTTAAGTTAAAGTTGTAGAGCGGGTAAATTAAAAAGTAAGAATACTCAATAAAACTGAGCCATTTTAATCGGTCAGTGCAACACTATTTAATACGATAAACACCGTAAGAATCCTGTTACATTTAGCCATAGACGATGTCTGACACTCATTTAACCTCAGGTGAGTGTTTTAAGGTAACTCATTGCACACGGCTAAATTATCCATGCGTTTAAAGAAAGAGCCTGAAGAGCCAGGGGGCCTGCACACTGCCTTTTTTGCGGGCAAGAATCCCCTTATTTCACCGCTGAACGTTGCAACAAAGCTTTATCGTAGCCAACCTTTTGTTCATCGGTAAGCACTTTTCGCATTTCAATCAGGTGGGCATAGCGCAAACGCATAATTTTATTTTTGGCCGCCATTAATTCGTCAATTTTAGCGCTTACCGCTTCTAGCTTGATATCTTCACGAATAGCCATCGCATTGAGCTCTGCTAATGCCTGCGCCTCTTTTGCTTTAAACATGGCTTGGTCATCGTGTAATTTGTGATGCATCTGATCAAAGGCCTGCTTTTGGGTTTGTTCTTCAGTTAAGCCGGAAGTAGACGGCTGACCTGCATTGACAGGGGCGTTAAAAATCAGCATTAGTGTAAAAAAAACAAGGGCCTGTTTGATGGCTGCACTACCTTTGTTGATTGACCTGTTCATATTATTATTCCTGAATTAAAGAGCTCGTAAAAGTTTAGTATAAGCAACTGCGGCTGTCTAATGTTTAAGGGGGAAACCCGTTAATCCCGCTTAAGCACTCAGATGGGAGAAGCCATTATTCAGGGCGCAGAAAACCATTCAGGCTCTCGTCCGTCTTTGAATTCAACTTTATTCCCTCCTGAAAAGCCTCACCTCAAACGCCATCCTCATAGCGACTCATCATGAAGTATGGTAATGAATCACCGTTAACTTGAGATCATTGGTAATACCCTGGCGTATCGCATCCCAATGAGGAATCAGAAAGCGTTGAAAGAAAAAATCATCTTCATTTATTCGCCCCCATCCGCGCTATATAGACGCCTGAACACACTTTAATACACCATAATCGTATTCCTCATCAAGGGCTTCATACACCGGTTTAATGCGACCCTTAGACTCATCCTCGAAGGATTCAATGGTTAATACAATTTCTTGGTACTGCGTATCATCCAGCTCTAACACCTCACGCACGTCTAATAAACCCACCTCAATCGCATCCGCTAAGTGGCTATAAATGGTACTTATTTTTGACTCACGCTGGGCCGCAATCTGTTCAACACTCAAACCTTGCTGATACAACATCAGTGTTTCGTTAACCGTTCCACTCAAGCGATTATTCAATAGCTCGTTTAACGGAAACTTGGCAATTTCAGCTAAAAACTGTTGCCCATAACGTTTGATTTTTTGATCACCCACACCCGATATATAACGCATATCTGCCACCGTCAGCGGCCGCTTTTTAACCATTTCTTGTAAGGTCGCATCATGAAAAATAACGTACGGCGGTACACCGCTATCGTCAGCCAACTGAGTACGCAGGCTGCGTAGTGCTTCCCATAAGGGCATATCTTGTGGACGCACCGGACTTTTTTTGCTTTTCTCGCTGCGAACCGTTTCTTCTTTACTTTGTTTTCTAAGCTGCAAGGTCTGCTCACCCCGCAATACAGCGCGACATTTTTCACTAAGCCGTAATGCACCATGTCGTTCCGCGTCAACGTTTATATAACCTAGCGCCACGAGCTGCCTAAACACTGTTCGCCATTCAGCCACTGATAGCTCAGTACCAATGCCAAACGTACTGAGTTGATCGTGGCCATTTTGTTGAATACGGTCATCTTTTTTCGCCAATAACACATCAATGATGTAATTCACCCCAAAGCGCTGCTCGGTTCGATAAATAGTTGATAACACCTTCTGCGCAGCCACGCTAGCATCCCACTGCTCGGGTGGGTTTTGGCAGTTGTCACAATCGCCACACTGTTCATTCGCGCTTTCATCAAAATAATGCAATAAGGCCTGACGTCGGCAGGAAATTAATTCACAAAGCCCCAACATCGATTCTAATTTATTATGTTCAACCCGCTTATGGGCTTCATCGGCATTAGAGTTTTGCAAAAACTGGCGCAAGGTCAGTACATCTTGCAGACCATATGCCATCCATGCATTAGCGGGCTCGCCATCACGCCCTGCACGGCCCGTTTCTTGGTAATACGCCTCGATGCTTTTAGGCAGGCTTAAATGCGCCACAAAACGCACATCAGGCTTGTCTATGCCCATGCCGAAGGCAATAGTAGCGACAATAATCACCCCTTCTTCTCGTAGGAAACGCTGCTGATTACGCTGCCGAGTTTCTTGTGGTAAACCCGCGTGGTAGGGTAAGGCCGTACGCCCTTGTTCGCTCAACCACTCTGCCGTTGCCTCGACCTTCTTGCGCGACAGGCAATACACAATACCCGCGTCCTTGGGGTGCTTGTCTTGCAGGAACTCCCATAAACGTAACTTCGGGTTATTGCCTTCGGAAATCGCATAATGGATATTCGGCCGATCAAAACTATTGATGAATACCCGCGCACTCTCTAATTGCAGCTGGGCAATAATTTCATCACGCGTACGCTGGTCGGCGGTAGCGGTTAAAGCAATCCGTGGAATATTCGGAAAACGCTCATGCAATATCCTTAACTTTTGATACTCTGGCCTAAAGTCGTGGCCCCATTGGGAGACACAATGCGCCTCATCAATCGCAAACAGCGCAACATGGCACCGCTCAAGCATCGACAGCATATAGTCATTTAACAAGCGCTCAGGCGCTACATACAATAAATCTAACTCGCCCATACGCAATTGCTGCTCAACTTCCCGCGCCTCACTCGCCGTCAAGGTTGAATTCAAGTAAGCCGCCTTGATACCCAATTGCAATAAGGCTTCCACCTGATCTTGCATTAAGGCGATCAATGGCGAAACGATAATCGCCGTACCCTCGCGCAATAAGGCGGGGATCTGATAACACAGCGACTTACCACCACCCGTTGGCATCAGTACAAAAGCATCACGGCCATTGACCAATTCAGCGATGATGTCCTGTTGCGGCTCACGAAACTGCTCGTAACCAAAGGTAGATTGAAGAATGCTCAGAGCTGATTGCATGGCAGTGTTGTGTATTAAAAAATCAATTATCGCATAAACAGACCCGCTATCGACTAGGCGGTATAATGATCGTTTACCCAGCTTTTAATCAACCATGCTTAAACTCAATAAAGTGTCACTACGCCGTGGCGCACGCCTACTCTTTGAAAACGTATCCTTTACCGTGCATAACGGGCAACGCGTGGGTATTAGCGGGGCAAATGGCTGTGGTAAATCCAGTTTATTCGCCATGGTGCTGAGTAAAATCCATGCTGATAGCGGTGATTTTTCACTGCAATCGGGTTTTGTTGTTGCTCATGTTGCACAGGAATTATCAGCCACCGAACAAGCCGCCATTGAGTTTGTTATTGACGGCGACAAAGAGTTACGTGAGGTACAAGCCAAGCTCAGTCAAGCCGAACAACAGCAAGATGGGCACCGTAGCGCCGAGCTCTATGCCGAGCTAGAAACCATTCACGGTTATACCGCCAATTCACGCGCCGCTGTTTTACTCAGTGGTTTGGGCTTTAAACAAGCTGAACTGAACAACCCCGTATCTAGTTTCTCGGGCGGCTGGCGAGTACGTTTAAACTTAGCCAAGGCACTGATGTGCCGATCCGATTTATTATTACTCGATGAACCCACCAACCACTTAGACTTGGATGCGGTTATTTGGTTACAAGACTGGCTGCAAAGTTATCCCGGCACTTTATTACTTATTTCACACGATCGCGACTTCTTAGACGCCGTTGTCAGCCATATCCTGCATATTGAACAACAAAAGGCTGATTTATATACCGGAAATTATAGTCAGTTTGAGCGTGCTAGAGCCGAGAGACTCGCCCAACAACAGGCCACTTACGAGCGTCAACAAAAAGAGCGTGCGCATATTCAAAGCTACGTGGATCGCTTCCGTGCTCAGGCCACCAAAGCCAAACAAGCACAAAGTCGCTTGAAAGCGCTGGAACGCATGGAATCCATTTCCGCCGCTCATATCGACTCCCCCTTCCATTTTGAGTTTTTTAAACCTGAACGTGTATCGAATCCGCTGATCAAAGTAGAAAAGGCCTGTTTAGCCTATGGCGAAAAAGTCATCTTAGATACCGTATCGCTGTCCATCAAACCTGGGGATAGATTAGCCTTACTTGGGCCAAATGGCGCGGGTAAATCGACCTTAATTAAATTGCTCGCCGGGCAAAGTAGCGCCAGCAAGGGCTCCATTGATGCCGCTGAGAGCCTAAAAATTGGTTATTTTGCCCAGCACCAATTAGAACAGCTAGACCCCGCTGCCTCACCTCTGTTGCACCTACAGCGTTTAGATAAAAAAGCCACCGAACGAGAGCTAAGAAACTTCCTCGGCGGCTTTGGCTTTCATGCGGATAAAACCTTGGAAGCAGTTGCGCCATTTTCAGGCGGTGAAAAGGCTCGATTAGTATTAGCCATTTTGGTCTACCAAAAACCCAATTTATTATTACTCGACGAACCCACTAACCACTTAGATATTGAAATGCGCCACGCGCTTAGCAGCGCCTTACAAGACTTTAGCGGCGCGATGATTATCGTCTCGCATGATCGGCACTTATTACGAACCATTACCGACCAATTTCTATTGGTCGCTGATGGCAAAATAACCCCCTTCGATGGTGATTTAGATGACTACAGCGCTTGGGTTAAAAATCAGGCCAGTAGTCGTGATAATACGCCTACCAACAAAAGTGAATCCTCAAACAAGCAACTCAAGCAACAACGCGCACAGCTTCGGCAGCAACAGAAACCCTTACGTGACGCCTTGAAAAAAGCAGAGAAACAACTCGATAAATTATATGCCCAGCAACAAAAGCTAGAGCAACAACTGGCCGATAACGACTTATATAATGCCGATCAAAAATCTCGTTTAGCTGAATTACTAGAGAAAAAAAGAACGCTTGATAAGGAATTAGAAAAAACTGAAGAAGGCTGGTTAGAAGCTCAGAGCGCTCTCGAAGACAGCGAATAAACAATATTTATTTGCAGTGATACACGCCATTCCTTATAGAATAAGCCATCCCCTTTCAGCAGCCAATATCAACACCCTATATGAACGATAACAACAATAAAGACCCTTTACACGGCCTAACACTAGAGGCTATTGTCAATTACTTGGTTGAATACTACGGTTGGGATACTCTTGGGCAAAAAATCAATATCCGCTGCTTTACCAGCGAGCCATCAATAAAATCGAGTTTGAAATTCTTACGTAAAACACCTTGGGCCAGAAAAAAGGTCGAACAGCTTTATTTATTCAGCCAAAAAAGTGTGTGGAAAAAGTAAGCTAGGCCTTTCTACTAATCTACAAGGCAAAAACTCAGTTCTTTCGACATCAAAAAAGGCGGCTATAAAAGCCGCCTTTTCTAGTTTATTGAAAGCGAATACTACAATTTAAACTGCTTAACCACTTCATCAAGTCGAGTCGATAGCGTGCTAACTACCTCATTAGATTGCACAACCTTAATACTGCCTATTTCAGATTCATCGGCCACAGCATTAATCCGCTGGGTGTTTTGGTTAATTTTATTGGTGACCGTGATCTGTTGCTCAGCCGTATCAGATATCTTCTGATTTAGCTCCATCACACTCGCCACTGATGCGACAATTTTGTCTATCTCGACACCAACTTGAGCAGCCTTATCAACACTAGTTTTTGCTCGTTCATGGCTACGCCCCATAACCCCAACCGCTAAATTGGTACTGCGTTGCAGCTTTTCGATCATGTTTTTGATTTCTTGGGTCGACTCCTGAGTGCGCTGCGCCAAGGTTCTAACCTCATCCGCAACCACCGCAAAACCACGCCCATGTTCACCCGCACGAGCCGCTTCAATTGCCGCATTGAGCGCCAATAAGTTGGTTTGTTCGGTAATGCCTTGAATCATATGAATAACGGTAACGATATCTTCACTGTCTTTTTCAATCAAATTAATCGCCGCCACTGACTCATCAACGTCACCGGCCAAGGCATTAATTGAATTACAGGCATCGGCCACCACAACTTGCCCTTGCTGCGCCGAACTCTCACCTTCATGGGCACTGACTTTAGCTGCCGATGAAGCCTCCGCTACCGCTGCTGTCGCTGCATCCATCTCAGCAATAGAACTAATCAGATTAGCCGTTTCAGATTTTTGGCTACTCACCCCACTGGTCATCTGTGAGGCTGCAATGGATGACTCAGTAATCGCCACCGTTAAATCTTGCTCTACCGTTTGGATACCTTGAACCAGGTTACGTAAACCTTTAATCATCTCAATCGCTGAACGCTGCATATCGCCGATTTCACCACCAACAATATTTTCAATCCTAACCGTAAAGTCGCCCACAGAAATCTTCTTTAAGGCTATTGCCGTTTGCAATAACGGCGGAATCGTTAAGCGCATCATATTAAAGATTAACCAAACTAAGCCGCCTAAGCTCAGGCTCACCATTAAATTAACCACGACTTTTACGAATGAAGCCGCATCGAGTAAACCTTGGCCAAACACATCTGAATTAGACTGGATATTGACCATCATCGGTTCTAATCCGAGTTTTTCCGCATCCGATAAATAGCTGGCATTAGACTGATGTACGTATTCCAGTACCTCAGCTATATCCAGCGCGTCTTGGTCGGCTAGGTCAAATAAATAACCCTGCTGTAACATCCGGAAAAGTATTTTTTCCACGCCTAAAATAGCATTATTTACGTTATCGGGCTGCTCCTTAACAACCTCCGCATTATGCAAAAACACCCGTCGGTCGGAATGCGGTTTCGCTAACTCATTGTTCATATTGGTAACGGCAACAATATGCAAACGTTCATAATAAGCAAAATCGGTGACCTTGCCCATTAGGCGTACACCGAAAAGCACCAACAGAAATACTACGATTCCGGTAGTAATTGCGATGCTAAATTGTTTTTTAAGGGTTATATTTTTCATATCTATCTCACCTAGAACTCTAAAATTCCTATCACTAACGACTACAGGGCAAACTTATTCAGTACCCCTGCCAACTGCTGGGATAACGCATTCACTGCGTCATTTGACCGATTAACCTTAGCGCTGCCTATTTCAGATTCATCCGCCACTGTGTTAATTCGCTGGGTATTTTGATTAATTTTATGGGTTACTGCGACTTGCTGTTCAGCCGTATCAGTTATGTTTTGGTTTAGTTCCATCACACTCGCCACCGATGCAACGATTTTATCTATTTCAACACCGACCTGAGCGGCCTTATCGACACTGGTTTTTGCTCGTTCATGACTACGACCCATCACACCAACCGCGGTGTGTGTACTTCTTTGTAACTTCTCGATCATATTCTTGATCTCTTGGGTCGATTCTTGGGTGCGCTGTGCCAAGGTTCTGACTTCATCCGCAACCACCGCAAAACCACGCCCGTGTTCACCCGCACGAGCCGCCTCAATGGCTGCATTAAGCGCCAATAAGTTAGTTTGTTCGGTAATACCTTGAATCATATGAATAACGGTGACGATGTCTTCACTGTCTTTTTCAATCAAATTAATCGCCGCCACCGACTCATCAACGTCACCGGCCAAGGCATTAATTGAATTGCAGGCATCGGCCACCACTACTTGCCCTTGCTGCGCCGCGCCCTCACCTTCATGAGCGCTAACTTTAGCCGCCGATGAAGCCTCAGCTACCGCCGCAGTAGCCGCATCCATCTCACCAATAGAAGCAACTAAATTAGAGGTTTCTACTTTTTGGCTACTAACCCCCGCCGTCATTTGACAGGTGGCTACAGATGAATCAGTAATCGCCGACGTTAAATCATTTTCAACTACTTGTACACTTTTAATAATACCGCGTAGGCCTTTGATCATCTCCACTTCGGAGCGTTGCATATCACCGATTTCGCCACTGCCAATATTATCAATTTTAACCGTTAAATCACCTACGGAAATTTTCTTCAAGTCAGCCGCAGTTTGCAATAATGGCGGGATCGTCCACCGCATCATATTAAAAACCAACCAAACTAAGCCACCCAAACTAACGGAAACAATAAGATTAACAACCAATTTTACAAAACTTGCCGCATCACGTAAGCCAACGCCAAAACGATCAGAGTTACTACGCACCGCATTCATCATTTGCTCTAAATCAGTCTTTTCTTGATCCGATAAATACAACGATTGTGATTTTTTAGTGTAATTAATAACCTGTTCTAAGTCCTTTATATCTTGATAGGCCAGATCCAATAAATAGCCTTGGCCTAACAACCTAAACAACGATCTCTCAATCGGAAACAGGGTCTCATCAAGCTTAGGAGGTTGTGCGGCAGCATGAGTGGCATACTGCATAAAAGAATGCCGCGACGCTTGGGTTATCAGTTCATTGCTCATATTCGTTGTCGCAACGATATGTTCACGCTCTAAATAAGCAAGATACGTGACCTTACCCATCATTCGTACACCGAACAGTACTAATAAGAAGGTCAGGCAACCGACTACGATTGCTGTGGTAAATTGTTTTTTAAGTGTTGTTTTTTTCATTGTCTATTTCCACACGGTTACCGCTGTCTGTATAAGCTAAATGGCCGTCAGTAGGGCAAGTATAGGAGAGATTTTCAAATTAATTCTAATTTGCCTAATTAATCCGTCTTCACCACTCTATACAGCCCGTTAATAGATAGCTAACAGGTCGAGCATTACTATTTACATAAAAAATAAATCCACTCATTTCAGGCCAAATAAACCCACCTAACAAGCACTAGTTTTACCTTATAGTAAATATCCCCCTTAGGTAAAGCTATTTAGTTCAATAGCAGCGAAGTATTGCTAACGAGGGCGTCGTTGTATTTTTCTATAAGCGCTTAGCGCTAACAAAGCACCACTACAATCGGCCAACCAATCTAGAGCACTCGCCTCTCGCCCAGCAACAAAAGACTGGTGCCATTCATCACTGAGGCCATACAGCGCACAGAACACAAAGGAACAGCTGACCACCAGCTTATGCGGTTTAAGGTAATATTTAAGGGTATTAATCGTCAGTAGCGCCAGTACCCCGTAGGCGATGAGGTGAAATAACTTATCTTGCTGTGGAAACATCGCTGGTGCTGGTAAAGAATGTTGATGTGATAGGTAAAAAATAAGCCCGCTAAAACCGATCAGCAGGCTTATAGACAGTTTTTTCACTGCTCGTTGAATACCGTATTAGCTTCAAAAACGGGGCCGTCGACACAAACACGTTTCATCGCCTCACCATCCTCGTTCGTCACCTTAACCACGCAGCCGGCGCAACCACCCACCGCGCACGCCATGTATTCCTCTAAAGACACTTGGCAAGGCAACTGAAATTCTTTCGCCAGTGCCGCAACCGCTTTCAGCATCGGGGTCGGGCCACAAGAATAAATAGCCACTTGCTGGCGCTCGGTATCACTCATCGCATTCAGGTAATCACGTGCTAAATCGGTAATATAACCTTGGTACACACCCTCATAATCTTGCAAACTCGCCAAACGACTTGGGATAGCCCAGTCTTCCAATAATCGCAAACAATCGCTGACCGCCTCGCTCAAGCCATTCACCGGTAGAGCCGATGCATCGCGGGTAAAAGGAAAAGGAACTTCTGAGCCCATGAACACCACGGGGCTAATCGTCGGCTGCTGATCTTTTATCTCTTCAGACAGGGCGATCATCGGTGGAATGCCCACCCCACCACCTAATAATAAGGCTTTCGGTCGATCCGCTAACAACTCAAATGGACGGCCAATTGGCCCCATCACGCTCACCTGCTCACCGCAGGAACGCTGGCTCAGCAGACGTGTGCCTTCGCCCACCGCCTTGTATAAGAATTCAACCCAGCCCTCACTCGCTGAAACCCGCATAATCGATAAGGGCCTACGCATAGGCCGCTGTGGGTCACATTGGATATGGGCAAATTGCCCTGCCTTAGCCGATGCTGCACACTTTGGCGCATGGAGCCTTAAAACATATTGCTCCGCCTCGAAAGCCTGTTGGCTGAGTATTTCAGCGTCTTCAATAAAGATCGTATTTCGTGTATTTTGTTGCATTATTTCTCGAAAACTAAATGGCCATTAACCAAGGTATGGCTGACTGCGCCTTTCATTTGACACCCAAAAAAGGGACTATTATGACCGCGACTTAACCAGCTATCGCTATTAACGAGCCAGCTTGCATTGGGATCTACAATGCAAATATCGGCCGTTGCTTGAACGGCCAATTGCCCTAAGTCTAAGGCCAATATTTTCGCCGGTCCAGCGGATAAACGCTCAACCATTTGTACCAGCGTTAACACCCCATCATCAACCAGTTCCAGCATCAACGGCAACACCGTTTCTAAACTAGAGATACCAGACTCGGTGGCCACAAACGGCGCTTGTTTGGCCTCGACGTCGTGTGGGCGATGCCCCGAACTCACACTAAAAACACCTTTCGCCACGCCAGCGACCAAGGCATCTCTATCTTCCGCCGTGCGTAACGGTGGCGATGTATGGTAATTAGCATCGAAGGTACCGACGTCTAACTCACTTAAATGTAATTGATGTGCGTGTACATCGGCACTAATCCGCGCATTGGTGAATTTTGCCCGCGCAATCATCCGCACCGCTCTAGCGGAGGAGACACCCGTCAAATGCACTCTTGCGCCGGTTTCTTCGGCCAACTCAATGATTTGTGCAATCGCCACCGTTTCCGCCGATACCGGTATCCCCGGCAAACCTAGACGTGAACTGATCGCGCCATCATGCACCACACCATCGTCTTTAATTTGCAGGTCTTCGGGTTTTAACACCGCTAGAATATCGTGCGAGCTGGCGTACTGCAGCGCACGCCTCAGCACCTGGTTGCTAATATTGCTATTCGGCGCTTGGCTCAGCGCCACACAACCGGCCTTTTTCAAGGCATACATTTCGCTCAAGGTTTGTCCCGCTAAGGCCTCGGTTAGCGCACCTAGGGGTAATACCTTGGCATACCCAGCGAGTTCGGCCTTATCAAGAATGAGCTGTACCACCGCGGGTGTATCTAACACCGGCTTGGTGTTCGGCAAACAGCACAGTGTCGTATAACCTGCTGCCACCGCCGCCCGAGTTTCACTCTTGATACTGGCTTTTTGTTCGTAACCTGGCTCTCTAAGGCTTGCATTGAGGTCGATAAAACCCGGCAGCACTAGTTTACCACTCGCATCGATGACTTTATCAGCGCTGAAATCAACCGCTGAGTCAGCAATTTGTTGAATTTTCCCATCGGCAATACACAGCGTGTAAATACCGTCTACACCATTCGCCGGATCAATCAGCCGGCCATTATTGATTATTATCTTCACCCTTGTTTACCCGCTGCATTATGCCCCATACAAAGCGCCATCACCGCCATTCTCACCGCGATGCCATTGGTTACCTGCTGCAAAATCACAGAATGAGGCCCATCCGCGACCGCCGCGTCCATTTCGATGCCGCGATTGATCGGCCCAGGGTGCATCACCATCACATCGGGCTTGGCGTAAGCCAGTTTCTTTTCAGTCAAACCGAAACACTCAAAATACTCATGCTCCGACGGCAATAAGGCCCCGCGCATCCGTTCACGCTGCAAGCGCAGCATAATAATCACATCAATATCGGCTAGACCACTGGCTAGGTCGCCATAAACATGCGCACCTAAGGCATTGGTATTACTGGGTAAGAGGGTTTTTGGCGCGATAACACGCACTTCTTCCGCCCCGAGGGTGTTCAATGCATGAATTTGTGATCGGGCGACTCGAGAGTGCAACACATCACCGATAATAGCGACCTTCAAACCACGAACATCGCCTTTAACTTGCCGAATGGTGAACATATCGAGCATCGCCTGAGTCGGGTGTGCGTGTCGACCATCGCCAGCATTAATGACGCTGACGTGCGGTGCTACGTGCCGTGCAATGAAGTGCGCCGCGCCACTATCGGCGTGTCGAATCACAAACATATCGGCCTGCATCGCTTCTAAGTTACGAATCGTATCGAGGATGCTTTCACCCTTAGCCGCAGCCGAGGTAGCGATATTTAAGTTAATCACATCGGCACTCAAGCGCTTGGCGGCTAAATCGAAAGTCGTACGGGTGCGGGTGCTGTTTTCAAAAAACAAGTTAACAATCGTTTTACCGCGTAATAAGGGCACTTTTTTGACTGCTTGATCCGACACACTGGAAAATGATTCGGCAACATCCATGATCTCGGTTAACACCGCTGCCGATAAACCATCGGTGGTCAGAAAGTGACGAAGTTTGCCTTGTTCGTTTAGCTGTAAACGGGAACTATCAGGCGCCTTGAAGGACGTACTAGCTATTTGTTCGCTAGAGCTCATATCTGTCAATTCCGGTTGGTTTCTAGCGCTAACGGCGCTGGTCCGATCAATTTTACCTGCTTTTGTGCGGGTAAATCCAGTGTCAAACCAATAACATCGGCCTGCAAAGGCAATTCGCGCTGCCCTCTATCAACTAACACCGCAAGAGTGACGCTATCCGGCCGACCATAATCAAAAATTTCATTCAATGCCGCACGAATCGTCCGCCCGGTATACAACACATCGTCCACCAAGATAATATCTTCCGCCTCCACCTCACTGGGAATTTGGCTCGGTTTCACTTGCGGGTTTAAACCGATGCGCGTGTAGTCATCACGATAAAATGAAATATCGATTTCACCCAGAGGTTTGCTCAAAGCCATCCGCTGGTGGAGCCGCTCAGCGACCCACGAACCACCGGTATGTATGCCGATCATCAACGGCTGCTGAATCGACTTAGCCTCCATTTGGGCCCGTAGCTGCTCAGCCATAGCATCAATAATGCCATCAATATCGGCTGCGTTTCGTTCTACTTGCATGCCTTAGACTCCTGTTGTTGGTGATTAAGCCAACTCTGTAAAATAAGCTGGGCGGCGACTTGGTCTTGCAGTTTCCATAGTTTATCGGCACTCAGTTGCAACTCATCAAATAATATCTGTTTCGCTTCGAAGGTGGTTAAGGCCTCATCAAATAATTCCACCGCACATTGATAACGCCCTTCTAACTGGCGAGAAAAACGAAGCATTCTAGGTGTTACCTCGTTATCGCTGCCGTCTTCTTGATGTGAAATACCCACTATCATTTTTGTTGGTTGCCAGGTCTCAATCAATTGACTGATTTCATCCCAGCCGGTTTTTTGGTTCACCGCCTTCACAGTGGTTAAGGCATTAGCAATATGCGTCTCGGTATCACCCACCGAAACCCCTATTTTTTTCACCCCATAATCAAAACCCAAACAGATCGCCATTAACAGTGCCCAGACTCCGAACTCATCAGACTAATATCAACACCGATACGGTGCCCAGCCAATTCCCAACGCAGTGGTACCGCTTCTTCAAAAATAATATCGGCGTCAGCAACCCCGTGTAACCATGCATTACGCTGAATTTCTTGTTCTAATTGGCCAGCCGCCCAACCCGCATAACCCAGAGCAACGATCCATTGTTCAGGGCCTTCATCGCGAGCAATGGCTTCTAAAATATCTTTCGAAGTAGTCAACGCCATCTGTTCGTTTATCACGATGCTTGATTCCCAGTTCCCTGCCGGGCTATGTAATACAAACCCGCGCTCTTGTTGCACTGGGCCTCCAAGAAACAATGGAATATTCGCCACTTCCGGCGTCGCTGGGGTCACGTTCAGTTGTTTGAAGATATCACCCATGGTCATGCTATGCGGCTTATTAATCACCAAGCCGAGTGCACCCTCTTCATCGTGCTGGCATAAATAGGTTACCGACTTGGAAAAATCGGAACCATCCATGCCCGGCATTGCGATGATGAAGTTATTATTTAAATAGTTTTTTTTAGTCATTTAAGTTATACGTTGATTATGCCTATTATCGTGTGCGCAATAGGCCTTCATTTTGGAACTGCCAAGTCCGAGTGATGACTAAAAGATCAGCCTCGTGTTGTAACTCTAGAGGAAATGGCGCAAAAGGTGCTGCCAGTTTAACAATATTGACCGCCGCATCATCAATAATTTTATGCCCTGATGAGTGGTCAACAATCACCTCGCTTAATTCTCCCGTTGATTTCAATATCACACTCAACACCAGCGAACCCGAGAGTTTTTTTCGCCGAACCTCGCCTGGATAGTTTAAATTACCGACCCGCTCAACTTTCCGCTGCCAACCCGCCTCATAACTGGCGGCAATGTGTTTATGCGCATTCACCGAATTGATTCTCACCACCCTTGGGCGTCGAGAATAACTATCCATTTGCTCAATAATTTCAGCTTGTAAACGCGCGATTTCTTCACTTTGCCGCAGTAAATCGGCACTGGTGATCGGTTTTCGCTCGTCTTTTATTTCTTTCTCAGCCGCGGCTATCGAGGCGGTCGATTGATCTTGCACAAAAACATGTTGCGGTTGCGCCTTGGCTGGCTGGTTTTTAGTCGCATTGGACGGTTGTGATTTCGCCGCTGCTTGAGGTGCAGTACGACGTTTATTGAGCGCCTTTTCCTCCGCTTCACCGCTACCCAGCTGATTTTCTTGTGCTAAAAAATCGGCTTTCTCAGGTCGCTGCGTATCCGGCGTGGTCAACAACACAATCTCCAGTGTTTTCGACACCGGACGAGCCTTATCAACCTCAAAACTAATCCCTAAAATAAACAGCGCGTGCACGATACCCGCCATGAATAAGGTTAGCCCCAGCTTGTCGGCCGAAGAAACAGTTGCAACAGCCACCTTAAGCGAGCTTTTCCTCGATACAGTCCATCAATAAAGCACTGATATTCAAGCCATACAAATTATCTAACTCTTGTACACACGTTGGGCTGGTCACATTAATTTCGGTCACATAATCACCAATCACATCCAAGCCTACGAATAATAAGCCCTTCTCCACCAATACAGGACCGATCTGCTCACACAGCCAATATTCACGGTCTGTTAGCTCTCGTCCCGCACCGGTGCCACCAGCGGCGAGATTGCCTCGGGTTTCCCCTGCGGCAGGAATCCGTGCTAAACCGTAAGGTACCGGCTTACCATTAATCATCAGAATACGTTTATCGCCCTGTTTAATTTCAGCCAAATAACGCTGCGCCATGGTCAGCTTCTTACCGTGATCGGTCATGGTTTCGAGCACCACGCCTAAATTATGGTCTTGTGCTTTTAAACGGAAAATAGACGCGCCACCCATCCCATCTAAGGGCTTAACGATGATATCGCCGTGTTCCGTTAAGAAATCCCTAATCCGCTGGGTTTGTGAGGTCACCAAGGTGGGTGAACAGCACTGCGGAAACCATGCGGTGAATAATTTTTCATTCGCATCACGTAAGGATTGCGGTTTGTTCACCACCAAAACACCGGCCGCCTCAGCTCGCTCAAGTAGGTAGGTGGTGTAGATATAATCCATATCAAACGGTGGGTCGACACGCATCAAAATCGCATCCAGCTCACTCAACGGCTGGTCGATAGCATCCGCTAAATCGAACCAATGTTCCTCATCACGCTGAACCGTCAACGGCTTGCACAACGCCTTCGCCTGACCATCCAATAAATAGAGGTCTTGCGGTTCCATATAAAACAATTCCCAGCCACGGCTTTGAGCCTCTAACAGCATCGAAAAGCTGGTATCTTTTTTAATATTGATCGCCCCAATAGGGTCCATGACAACACCTAGTCGCATCTGCTACTCCAAGATTAAGTTTGTATTAGGCTGGTACGGCGGCTATTCAGCACGCTCTGTACCCAGCAATATATATTTAGCCAACGATCAACCAAGCGTATTATCGCACTCTACACGGTCGATAGACGAGTTAGTTGAATCACTAAAAATTCCCGCATAGTCAAGCCTCTATTGACCCTGTATATGCCTCGGTTAATTCATTAAAGAAACCTAGCCCCGCTTCGCTCAAGACATAATTCCCCCGACTGTTTTTAAACATCAAACCGCGGTTAACTAAATGATTATCAAGCTCTTCTTCAACCGTTCTTGATTTGCATAATTTACAGGTCTGTAAAATATCAAGGTAACGCTCCTCGGCACTAATCATCGCGAGGTTTTCAGGCGCTAGCCCCGCACGGTAATCACTTAGCACCTCAAATAAATAGCCTTTTTCAGTCATATAACGGCCGATAATAATAAACAGCGCTTGGACTTTTATAGCCGCCTCATTCGACTCTTCGCCAGCGAGTTCACGTATAAAGAAAAAACTACTTTCTTTATGCACCAAGGCATAACCGATGCGCCGATAAAGCAGACTATATTCATCAAGCTGGGTAAAAAGTTCATTATAAAGAGGGTTTTCCTCTAATTGATTACTCTTACTATCGTACTGCCGCTGATTAACCATTTTACCGTTAATCAGTAGGTTATAAAGTTTTTGGCTCTGTGTGTTATTGATCATAAAACTAACTCGCGCCGGTTATATTGTAAAACGCTGTTTTTATATCTAATTTGCTGTTGTGGGTCACTAAAATGCACCTTGAGAGTATAGACCCCAAGTTTCTTTTGTTTAAAACAACTGACCGCATAAAGTAAGTAAGCCAGTTGATAACTCTCAGCCAAATGATCCACCAATAGACCGTGTAAAGCCAAATAAAGGTCTGCCACCGGTGGCTTAAGGCGACTATTAGCCACTAGCTTTGTAATCTCTCGTTTCAACAGGTTTCCCGGTTCACGTGGGTGCCGCCGATGTACGGTGCTAATGTTTGCTACCGCCTGACTCCGCTGCCGGCTTTTTTGCTGTATCAGATGCTCATTGAAATAAACACTGTGGTTCTTGTCAAACCATTCGGTCGTTGCATCCTGTGCAGCACTATGTGTTTTTAAGCCGGAATAATACAGCGCCTCTTGGCTGAGCGGTTTCAAAATATATTTATCTTTCAAGTTCTCGGTAAAACTCTGTTGGGCAAGTTGTTGCAAATGCAGGTACGACTGCTCCAATGCATTATAAGTGAGACGATGACTACGTTCTTGGTGGAGGTAGCGCTGCAGGGCTAATTTAACCTTTTCAACCGCCTTGTAATGACTAAGAATGGACAGTTTATATTGGTCGATATAATAACAATCGTCCTCGAAACCCTTACCTTGATAAAGCTGACTAATATTATCCACAAGGGTTAGCGGCATCTTGTTTTTGCTTTGTTCTCGGCTATTGAGGAACTCCAAAATCGGAATAATTTCACGATCAAAGATTTTCCTCACCTGCAGCAAGGCCTCTTGCACTTGTTGAGAGTCATCGAGTGTGAGCACCGCATGATCATGATCCAGCCGATTAGATAAACGATCAACCTCATGCTGAAGGTGCGCGGTATTATTTTTTACCTGATTGTTAATCTGACGCAATAAATCAAATAACTGCTCACGTTGCTCCCGAAAATCGGGATCATCCACAGAAAAGGTTGATTGCTGATGCTGCTGGAGGCAACTGTCTAACTGAAAACGAATACTTTCCAGCTCCGCACTACGCAAACCACGCACCCTTTCTTTATCGAAAAGGCGAAAGATTTCAATCACCGACGGTTGAAAGGCAATCGTTCCACGTGAACGATTATATTCCGTCACAATATCCGCTTTAATTAAGTTATGCAGATCGAAGGCTTCACTTAAGCGCTCCACCTCTGATTTTTTCGTTATTCGCTCAAGTTTGGCCTTTAAACAATGAATAAAAACCTGGCTAGGAATCTCTTTCCGGTGATTTTGGTCCATGTAATCAATAAATTGAAACATCAGGTCCTTATGGCTAATCAACAAAATAAGGGTTCGATCCAGCGCAATATGCATTATTCAGCCTGCTCTGTCAGCTCATACAGCCGTTCCTGAAAATGATGAAAAACAATATCTCGCTCACCCGCTGCATCGTAAAGCGTATCGACGTGAAAATCATCGAGGTGAATATAATAATCAACCACCGACACCACCTCAGCGGTATCGGTAGGCGATGCACAAAATAGCGAAAACCCATGTTCGCTGGCCACCTTAATAGCAGTACGCTGATTGTATTCATCCAGCGCAGTAAACTCGTCAAAAATAATCGGCAAGGTTAGCTGGCTATCTTGTGACAATAAATCACTCAGTAGAATCGTCAGTAGGGTACAGTTAATTAACGCATTGGTACCCGTACTTTGATCTTTATCTTCGCGCTTATCCTGATGTTGCTTGATATAACTGTATTTCACATTCTTGATAATCTTACTCACCTCCAGAATTCGATTACCGTGATGCCCAGTAAAGAAATCCTCACAAAAACTATTCAACCGCTGGTAAAGCCCATCATCATGAATATCGGTGGTGTTCAGATTGGTGTTATTCAGCTCATCAACTAATGCTTCAAAACGACTATCCAACTCAATTTCAACCCGTATTTCTTGTAAATTAGAGATCGAATAATGATTAAACTGCTTATTAATTTTATTAACAAACGCCCGGATGTGCTGGCGATTCCCCGCCAACTCGCTGATTTTAGTCCCCGTCATTTTATTATGTTCAATCACTTGGCTTGCCAAGGTGGCAAGCTGCTCGGGAAGCGCAATAAACAGCGTACGCAAGGCCTCTAAAAGTTGTCCTTGCTGCTGCTGGTCATAATAATTACAGGCGACATCAATCGGTAATTCAAAATGACCGCATTGAATAAAATCATTAAACTGCTGAACCAGCTTTTCATTCATACTGCTGAGCTTTACTGACTCTCCCTCCAGTTCATCGAGGTCACTGGCACTCACTGACGGCACACTAACTGGCTCCCCAGCCATTAATTCTAACGGTTTTAGTTTCAATAAACGCTGCTGCAACTGAGTCAACAGCCGCTGCTGGTGCTGATCCGCCTCAAGCGCCTCCCTCATGCCTGCGAGCCGCTCAACAAAGCCGCCTAATTGTTCTTTATTGTCTTCTCGTTGCCGCTCTTTACATTGCCTATCCTGCTCAATCCTTGCCAACTCCTCTTTTAGAGCGGCCCAGCGCACACTCGTCTCCTCGACAGTATGTAAAACGATTAAGTCATCTTTAACGACTTGTAGCTCGTCTTCTGTCTTGCCAAGTTCCGCCTGTTGCTGCTCACCAGAGTTTTTACTGATTTGGACCAGTTCATTGACCTTCGTATCGAGGTCAAAAAGCTCCGCCTCTAATTGCTCAAGCTCCCTTTTCCATTGATTAATGATCTCCTGAGGTGACTTTAAAGCCTGCGTGCCAAACGTCTCCGCCAAAAAGTGCAATTGATTATTGTCGGTTGAAAACAAGCTCGTAAAATTCTCAATAGCCGACCGCTGCTGCTGATCAGCCACCGTGGTTACCTCAGCAAAAAGCGGGCTTAAATTTGCTAAAACTAGGCTGCTGTGCTCACCTAACTGATGAATCAAATAATCCCCGCTTTGCTCAATCGCCACTTGTTTTTTGTGCCGTTCCTGCCGCTTCGTTTTTTGCTGAAGAAGCGCTAAGCGTAATTGCTCAGTCGCACGCTCAGCACTCTTTAGGTTTTCAACTTTTTCAACGAGCAGCTCTGCATGCTCAGCGAGGATCTCTTTAATTTCCGCATCCTCTACGTTTGGATACTCTTTTTGTAGTACCCGGTACTGCTGTGCTTTTTTATCAACGGTTTGAAACTCCTTATTCAGGCTGATTAACTGGCCCTTATATTCGCTGAGAGTCGTTTCCAGCTCTTTATCAGAAACCTCAAGTCGGCTCTTTTCAGTCCGCAAGCCGTCTTTCACCACGTCCTGCTGCTTTATGTTTCCATTCAGATGAACTAATGACTGCTGTAATGAATTGCCATAAGCATGATATGTACAGCTAAAGTCACTCTGTTGACTGTTGAGGCTCCGGCTAGTGTTGTCTAGCTGCTGAAACGGCGCTTCATATTGACTAATATTTTTCAGCCGACTTTCCGCCTTCCGTAGGGATTCGTACTCATCCAGAATCTGCTGCAAATCTTGGTGTAAACGATCTTGCGTATTTATTTTGCTACTTTCGATGATTGTCGCAAACGTTTCGGTCAAACTACGGGTATCAGTTTTAGCAATTTCGAAGGTAAAATTCATTAACTGGCGAAAGGCGCTCAATTCACGGCTAACCCCACCTTCTTTCAGTGGAACTAGGCAGAACCGCCCCTTTTCCGGCTGCAGGGGGTAATGACTAAAGAGTTTATCCTTAATCTCCTTGGTACTTTTTAAAATAACCGCACCTTGTGACTTATATTGTTTATACAGTGAGGTTATTTTAGCCAAACCTAGATCACTCACTGGGCTGCCCAAACCATTGTTAACCGTCTGCTGCTCTATATCCCAGAACTGCTCGCGTATCTCATCATAGGCGCAAGGCAAGGCAAGTCGCTGGTAACCAAAGCTGCTATTCGACTTAAATAAAATCAGACAAAAACACCCATGAATATTTTCCGCTTCCAAAATAAGAAAACTACTATCACTGGGGAAATAATAGAGGTAACTATCATCACCCGCGTAAAGCTCTCCCTTTGATGATTTAAAAGCAAACTTATTCTGGCAGTCGTTAAAACTTATTTCAGGAAAAAGGTGTAGCTTTAAAACATTTAACAAGGAAGTTTTACCCAAGTTATTTCGCCCAAATAAGGCACAATGTTGGTCAATCGGTAGCTCAACATAGCAAAAACTAATTGAATTAACCGCCACCAGTTTTTTAACGGAATAACTGAGTTTCTTTGTTAATAAATCTAAATTTTCCATCGTCATCTCTATAAATACAGCTCTTGCTCTAACATCATTTTTTGTTCCACTATCAAATTAATAACCGGTCTTAACTGAGGCGTACGCCTCAATAATTCACCCAAAGGCGCTAACTGCTCCTCACGTAATTGCCAGCGGATTTTACGCTCACCGTCGGCTGATTTCATTAACGATTTAGCACAAGGCGGTAGTAAAAAAGATAAGTTGGGGTGATTCGTTAGCTCAGCTAAATTGGCAAATGTTTGCAGCCCACCCAGGTCTAAGTCAAACAGGCAATTAAGCTCATGATAATGATTGAGAAACCCTTCATTAAGCTTATTGCTGACACTGTTGCCAAAACCCAACGCTATATCCAAATCTTGCTCAGAAAAATCAACAAACTGTTGCTGTAAAAAAGCGATGCACTCTTGTTTTCTTACAAAATTTTCTTGGTTTTCGATAATCAACAATCGCTTCGCTAGCTTGACTGGTGTATGAAACCCATGCCGGTCATTTAACACGACGATAGGGTGCGATTGCTGACTTGGATACATCACAATAATAGAACGGCTAACCGAGCAACGATGGCTATCGCCCTCCTGCGAGGCCGTTTCTCGATCAATAACCTTTATATCGGGGAAGCTAGCGCTTAATTCGGCAAAAAATGCCGGCTCTAGCACCGTCACCCGGTAGTTTTTTGAGCGCCCCAGCTTCTCAACGTTAAAACTATTCAAAATAGTCTTTGGGTCATACCCGCGCGCTTCTAGCTGCTGACGCAGCACATCAAAATTAACTGTTTGGCCTAATGCTATTTTTTGAAGGTAGGAAGCAATGCGCACGACTTGGCCTGAGGGTTTGTAAATAAATGATCATGACGATTATTAACCCTAAAAACAAGCGTGATCGAGCCCAGCACAAGCCATGAAGCTCTACCCCATATCGCCCCAAAGCACCTGCATCGCTGCTATCGAGGCAATGGCAGCGGTTTCATTACGTATCACCCTCGGGCCAAACCCTAAGGCACTAAAACCGGCTTGCTGTGCGTCAATAACTTCTTGTTCGGAAAAGCCACCTTCAGGCCCAATCAGCACCGCCACTTGTTGCGCTGGTTGCGGGAAGCTTTTTAAGCTTGCGGCTTTGCCCGGTTCAAAAATGATCCGGCTATCAGCCAAGTCACCTTGCAACCACTCAGCTAAATCCACCGCCACATTGAGTTGCGGTGGTATATTTCGCCCACACTGCTCACAAGCACGGTAGATAATATTTTGCCAGTGCTGATGGCGTTGCAAGCGTCGCTCGTCATTTAGCTTGACCACACAATGCTGGGTTAATACGGGGCTAATAATGCTCGCCCCTAGCTCAGTCGCTTTTTGAATGGCCACGTCCATCCGCTCCCCACGAGACACGCTTAAACCCAGCTCGATGCTGAGAGCTGACTCCAAATTCAGCTCACGATATTGACCAATATTCAACCTCACTTCCTTACGGCTGACCAACTCAACGGTGGCGGCAAACTCACCACCTCGCCCGTTGAAAAGAGTCAGTTGGAAGCCTTTCTTTAAACGCAGCACATTACGCAAATAATGCGCTGCGTCAGTTTCAAGGCTAATCAGCCCATTATCGACTAAGGGCTGGTCAACAAATAAACGAGAAATACGCATCGCTAGCCGTGAAGACTATCTGGCAGCGTAATCGTATCAATCGGATCTTCCATTTTAGGCGGCATCTGCAGATGAAAACCCTGTGTTTGCAAGTTTTCAATCACCAGCAACACATCTTCTCGTGCTAACGGTCGCTCTGTCGATAACTCTAAGTCAAACACGTGCTCTGGCGCTGGAAACTGCTTCATCACTGCTTCCGGCACGTCTTCAAAGTTATCCTGTTCTGTCACGTATAAGTACAGGCCATCACGTTTTTTAGTCTTGTAAATCGCGCAAGATTGTTCTTTTTTCTCACTCATGCGCCTTCTACTCCTAAGTTACGGCAGATTGCCAAGCTCGATTCCGCCTGATTCATGCTGTAAAAGTGCAAACCAGGGCAACCATAGTCCAATAAGGATTGGCACAGTTCACTCACCACATCCGTTCCAAACGCTTTAATTGATTCACGATCATCGGCAAAACCTTCTAAACGCTTCGCGATCCAACGGGGAATTTCTGAACCACACATATCAGAGAACCTAGCCAGCTGCGAATAGTTGGTGATCGGCATAATACCCGGCACGATCGGCACCGTTAATCCCATTTTGTCACAATCTTCCACAAACCGAACGTAGGCTTCAAAGTTAAAAAAGTATTGAGTAATGGCGCTATTTGCACCCGCTTCTACCTTTTGTTTAAAGTTAGCTAAATCCGTTTGCGCATTGTTTGCCTGCGGATGAATCTCTGGATACGCCGCCACTTCTAAGTGAAAGTGATCACCGGTTTCTTCACGAATGAAGCCGACTAATTCATTCGCATAACGAAATTCACCGGCATCCAAGGTGCCGGATGGAATATCACCGCGTAGGGCAACAATTCTATCGATACCTTGGCTTTGGTAGTTAGCCAGAATTTGACGAATATTCTCTTTTGTTGAGCCTACACAAGATAAATGCGGTGCTGCCGAAAAGCCCTGCTGCTGAATATCTAATACGGTATCAATGGTACCTTGCTGGGTACTGCCGCCCGCACCAAAGGTCACCGAAAAATAAGCTGGGTTTACTTTACCCAGCTTACTAGTGACCGCTAAAAGCTTGTCCCGCCCTTCCGCCGTTTTCGGCGGAAAGAACTCAAAACTAATCGGTTGGTTACTTTCTAATGCCATATTAATAACGGTAGTGCTCAGGTTTGTAAGGGCCGTCAACGGATACATTAATGTAATCTGCTTGTTCTTTTGACAACACGGTTAGGTTTGCACCCACTTTATCTAAGTGCAAACGCGCGACTTTTTCATCCAGTGTTTTAGGCAGCACGTACACTTCATTTTTATAGGCATCGCCATTGGTGAAAAACTCAATTTGCGCCATCACTTGGTTGGTAAATGAAGCCGACATCACAAAACTAGGGTGACCCGTGGCACAACCCAGGTTTACTAAGCGGCCTTTAGCCAATAGGGTAATACGCTTTCCATCGGGGAAAATAATGTGATCTACTTGCGGCTTAACCTCTTCCCATTCGTATTGCTCTAATGAGGCAATATCAATTTCTGAATCAAAATGGCCGATATTACAAACAATCGCTTCATTTTTCATCGCCGCCATATGGTCGTGGGTAATAACACCCAAGTTACCGGTGGTGGTCACAAAGATATTACCTTGGTCCGCCACTTCATCCATACGCACTACACGATAACCTTCCATCGCGGCTTGTAGGGCACAAATAGGATCAACCTCGGTTACCCAAACGGTTGCGCCCATACCTTTAAAGGCTTGCGCACAGCCTTTGCCTACATCACCGTAACCAATAACGATGGCAATTTTACCGGCAATCATCACATCCGTTGCGCGTTTGATACCATCAAGTAAGGATTCACGACAACCGTATAGGTTATCGAACTTACTCTTCGTCACCGAGTCATTTACATTCATCGCAGGGAATAATAGTTCGCCCGCTTCTTGCATTTGATACAAACGGTGTACACCGGTAGTCGTTTCTTCGGTTACCCCTTTAACGCTAGCCGCCATATCACCCCAACGTGTTGGGGAAATAGGCAAGTTGCGACGTAATACCTCAAGAATAGCGACCCACTCTTCGTTATCACCTGCTTTCGCATCGGGCACCGCACCCGCTTTTTCAAATTCAGCACCCTTATGTAATAACAAGGTCGCATCACCACCATCGTCAAGAATCATATTGGCTTCTTGCCCTGCTGGCCAGGTCATCATTTTTTCAGTACACCACCAGTATTCTTCAATGGTTTCGCCTTTCCAAGCAAACACAGGAATACCCAAATCAGCCATCGCTGCCGCCGCGTGGTCTTGTGTTGAAAAAATATTACAAGAACACCAACGCACCTCGGCACCTAATGCAACCAAGGTCTTAATCAATACCGCAGTTTGAATCGTCATGTGCAAGCTACCCGCTACGCGCGCGCCTGTTAATGGTTTACTGTCACCCAGTTCATCACATAATGCCATTAGGCCCGGCATTTCACTCTCGGCAATGGCTATTTCTTTATGTCCCCATTCAGCAAGGGATAAGTCGGCCACTTTAAAATCTGTAAATGTAGTCATTTTATAGTCCTTTAATTCGTTAAATATTAAATGCCCGCCGCATCACGTAGCAGCTCGGCTTTATCTGTTTTTTCCCAGGTAAAATCAGCAATTTCACGACCAAAATGCCCGTAGGCGGCTGTTTGCTGATAAATGGGGCGTTTTAAATCAAGTTCTGCGATCAGTGCTTTGGGGCGTAAATCAAAATGCTCACTCACTAAGCGAGCAATAAGGTCATTGTCGATGGCACCCGTACCAAAGGTTTCTACGCTGATGGAGGTCGGTTTTGCTACCCCAATGGCGTATGAGACTTGAATTTCACAGCGTTTGGCCAAACCCGCAGCAACAATATTTTTAGCAACATATCGACACATATAAGCCGCAGATCGATCCACTTTACTCGGATCTTTGCCTGAAAATGCTCCCCCACCGTGACGCGCCATACCGCCGTAAGTATCTACGATGATTTTACGCCCGGTTAAACCGCAGTCACCCACTGGGCCACCAATAATAAATTGCCCCGTTGGGTTAATATGGATATTTTCTGCTAAACAGCTATCAAACCAAGCTTTCGGTAAAACGGGTTTAAGAATTTCCTCAATCACCGCTTCTCTTAATGTTGCTTCATTAATATCTGGGGAATGCTGGGTTGATAACACCACGGCCTCAACCGCCACCGGCTTATCGTTTTCATAACGCAGGGTTAATTGGCTTTTCGCATCCGGACGTAACCACGGCAAAGTACCATTTTTACGCAGCTTTGCTTGTCTTTCGACTAAACGGTGTGAATAGGTAATCGGTGCCGGCATCAATACATCGGTTTCATCACAAGCATAACCAAACATCAGACCTTGGTCACCAGCGCCCTGCTCATGGTCCTCAGAATCATCCACGCCGATAGCAATATCGTGTGACTGTTTACCAATCGCATTGAGCACCGCACAGCTCTGCCAATCAAAACCAATTTCTGGTTTGTCATAACCGATGTCTTTAACCACGTTACGCACCAGTTCTTCGGTATCCACCCATGCACTGGTGGTGACTTCACCGGCCAGAATAACCATCCCCGTTTTAACCATCGTTTCACAGGCAACGCGTGATGTAGGATCTTGTTCTAATAAAGCATCGAGCATCGCATCAGAAATTTGATCGGCTATTTTATCGGGGTGCCCTTCTGATACCGATTCAGAGGTAAATATAAAATCATTACTCATAATAAATGTCCCATTATTGTCAACGGTACTGAAACATGAGCACGTGGCGATGCCTGATATGGCAAAAAAGATTTAAGAGCTTAAATCTTAGACACAACGTTCATTATTCCAGTGACCTGTTAATAATGAACGCCGTTAAATATTAATTCTTGAATAAGCCTAGCAGGAAGATCCTGGCGCAGCGTTCCTTAAACAAGTGTTTGCATTTTAGTGGATGTTTTCAAAAAAACAAGACAAACACCTAATAGACTTTGGGAATGATTTTCTTGGTTTCTTGTTGGTAGCTGGTATAGGTCTCGCCTAACTCACGGGCCAAGCCTTTTTCTTCAAAGTACATACCAATCACTACATACAGCGTCATGCCGAGTGAAAACACCAAATGCCCCAGCGTCATCATAGGAACTGACCAAAAAGCAATCAAAATACCGAGCATCATCGGGTGTCGAATCCAGTGGTAAAAAAAACTTTTAGTGAAAACAACTGGGGTATAGGTTTTTTTGACGAAGTATAACCAACCTTGGCGTAAACCAAATAAATCGAAGTGGTCGGTTAAAAAGGTAGCCAGTAATACCAATACCCAACCGAAACCAAATAAGACCCAAATGACCTGCTGGGCCAACTCATTCTCTACTTGCCAAATAATCCCTTCCATTGGCTGCCAAAACAGCATAAGTACCGCCAAGGTAAGCGAAGACACCAGCACATAAGTCGCACGCTCAACCTGGTGCGGAACCACACTGGAAATCATTTCTTTAAACCAACCACGAGCCATCACGCTGTGCTGCACACCCCACATCAATAAGAGACCGATATTAATCAGCAAGGCATTCTCTGAATACTTCGCCGGTACGGAAATCGACTTTGGAACAAAAACATCGGCGACAAACGCCCCAAAATACACAAAGATAGCAAAAAAAATGAAATAACTAACAACCGCATACAACAATACCAATAACCGCATAATACACCCGCTTGTGAAAAATTAAGGCATTGATCCTACAGGCATAAAGCGATTAAAAACAAGCCAAAAAACTCAGGGTCAACATTGTGATATACCAATGACATTCAGCCTGTAACCCCCATACACCTAACATTTAGCCGATGATCGAAACAATTGCCCCACAAATAACACCTGTTAACAGAAAACAACAATATTCCCACTTGCTGAGAAACAGCCCAGAAATTTACACTAACCCTATTTTCTAAGGCAAGCCTCGACTAGCGATTTAAATTATTACGTATAAATTCGATTTACCAACGGTAGATTGATTAAGATATAGCCTCACAACCCACAAAACACAGCCCGCTATGCCAAATAAACTATCCACCTGTATCGCCTTAATTGACCAAGCAAATCAAGATGACCCTAAACAAACGATGGTCGATGGTGTATCAATCAACAACGAGGTACTGTATTCACAGCGCATGCTCAGCACCCTGCAGGGCTTTATAGAAGACGCCTCGGAACCACTAACTCTCGCCTGTTACGCGCAGCACGTCTGCCGTTGGAAATCATCACGCCAAGACTACCCAGAAGGACTAGAAGGCTACCTGAAGTGGCGAACCGATTTAGCGAAACTTCATGCCAGCACCTTAGCTGAGGCTATGCAAACAACCGGCTATAGCGTTGAAGAGATCAAACGCGCCAAACTTATTATTCAAAAACGAAAGCTTAAAACAGACCTAGAGGTACAAACCTTAGAAGACGTGACCTGCCTCGTTTTCTTAAACTACTACTTCGGCCCTTTCGCCTCAAAACACTCTGATGAAAAAATCATCGATATTGTGCAAAAAACATGGGCAAAAATGTCAGATAACGGCCACCAAGCCGCGCTGAAGCTAAGCTTAGAGGCTAAATTGCAAACTCTTGTTGAGAAAGCTCTAAGCTAAAAAAACCCAGACTAAAATGTGTTCCTTCGTACACATTTTAGTCTGCACTGATGCAACTGACATACAAAAAATCCACCTAATATTCATATCAACAAACACCGCTGACATATAAACAGCCTTCTTTAAGAAGGCCTTCAAGGGTACAATCCTGACAACAATAATGACTCAGGTTTCAACGTCGCTCAGTCAATAAATTTTAGCAAGGGACGCTAATATGCACCTCACAACTTCTTTCTATCGTCGGCTTTTCACCAGCCTAAGCCTGTTACTTTGCTTAATCGCCTGTGACTCACCCCCAGCGGAAAAGGCGGATAAAAACTCCACTCCACGCCCGGTCAAATTACTTGAGCTTAAATATGCCAATAAAATCGGTTTTTTAGCCCACCCCGCATTAATTCATTCCGAACAACTGAGAGAGTTGAGTTTTGAACAAAGTGGTGTTATCGAGAATTTACTGGTTGTAGAGGGCCAACGTGTTAAGCAAGGTGATATTCTGGCACAACTAGACCAGCATAATATCAACGATAAACTACGTTCTGCTCGTGCAGAGTTTAACAATCTTGATGACAACTATAAGCGCGCTCAACGACTCATCAGTGAAGGGGCTATATCACGCAGTGAACTCAAACAACGCAAGTCTCAGCGGGACATTAGCCGGGCTCAACTCAGTAGTGCTGAGAAAGCACTGAAAGACACCACCCTTATTGCCCCCTATAACGGCCATATCGCGACCGTTTCACTTAAAAAACACCAAAGTGTACAAGCAGGCAACACCGTTATCAGCCTACTTGGGCAAGGCGGCTTGCAAGCTAAAATTAACGTACCAGCCCACATTATTGCTCGAGCTAAAAACAAAAAAGTTCAGAACAGGGGAAATTACCTCACCTTGGCTGCCTCACCGACCACCCAGATTCCTATACATTTCAAAGAAATCTCCTTAGAAGCCGATACCCTGTCACAAACCTATGAAGTGCGCTTTTCTTTTGAAGCCCCTGCGGAGCTCATCGTACTGCCCGGTATGGCGGCCACACTTTGGCTGAAAGATAATAAGATAAACAGCGACTCACAAACCATCAAAATCCCACTCAGCGCTATTTTCAAGGAGGCTGAAACACACTATGTTTGGTTGCTAAATAAAGATGATATGAGTGTCGTTAAGCAGCCGATAAAAATTGCACCGGCGGTTGGCGCCCAACTCACGATTTTATCGGGGCTTTCGGTAGGAGACAGCATCGTTATTAGCGGCGTATCGTACCTTTCAGCAGGGATGAAAGTCCGTGCTTGGTCTATTAACTCTACCCCTCACTAGCGGAGGCCCGTCGTTATGAACCTTGCTGAATTTTCCATAAAGAAGCCGCTTTTAAGCATTATTGTTATTTTATTAGCCTTTTGGGGCGGCTGGGATGCCTATAACACCATGCCGCGTTTTGAAGATCCTGAGTTCACCATTCGCACCGCCAAAATTTACACCAATTACCCTGGTGCTAGCCCTAAACAGGTGGCCGAAGAGGTCAGCGAGCCACTCGAAACTGCTTTACAACAACTACAAGAAGTTGAGGCTATTCATAGTAAGTCATCGACGGGACGATCCGAAATTAGTGTTGATATTAAATTCAAATTATCCCCCTCCAAAGACGACCTGCAAATCATTTGGACCAAGCTGCGCAATAAAGTTAACGACGCTAAACGCTCCTTACCGCAAGCGGCTCAACAACCGGTCGTTAATGATGATTTTGGCGATGTTTATGGGCTGTCCTATTTCATTAGCGGCGATGATTACAGCTATGCCGAACTCAAAGCCTACGCCAAGCAGTTGCAAAAAGAACTTTTACAAGTTACCGGTGTCGGCAAAGTAAAACTCACTGGAGCTCAAAAGGAAGCTATTTTTATTGAAATATCACAGGAAAATAGCGCCCTACTCGGGGTCTCAATCCAGCGTTTATACGATATTCTTGGGCAACAAAACGCTATTGTTGCCGCCGGTAGTGTCAATATTGGCGATCAACGTATCAGTATCGCCCCCTCAGGTACCATTGACTCGGTTGCAGCGATAGAAAACTTGCTCGTGTCTACCAGCAACGATGGCAAATTGATTTATCTAAAAGACCTCGCCAAGGTTTATCGTGGTTATCAATCACCCGCTGAAAAAATTATTCGTTATAACGGCAAGCGTGCTATTTCACTCGCCATCGCCAATGTGGCCGGTGGCAATGTTGTGGTGGTCGGCAAAGCAGTTGATGCAAAACTTAAAGAAGCCATTAGCCGTCGCCCTCTCGGCATCGCCGTGGATGAATACTATCACCAAGGTAAAATAGTCGCCGCATCGGTCGATGATTTTGTGATGAATGTGATCGCCGCCTTAGTGATCGTGATTGCCTCCTTATTAATATTTATGGGCCGTCATTCCGCTATCGTGATGGCCTTTATTCTGTTGCTCACCGTGGCAGCTACCCTCGCTTGTATGCAACTGCTGGCGATTCCCATTCACCGTATTTCCTTAGGCGCCTTAATTATCTCACTCGGCATGATGGTTGATAATGCGGTGGTTATTACCGAAGCGATACTGGTCGGTGTTCAACAGGGCAAGAAAAAACTTACCGTCGCTAAAGAAATTGTGGCTCAAACAAAATGGCCGTTATTAGCAGGCACCTTGGTTGGGGTTATTGCCTTTGCGCCCATTGGCTTAGCGCCTGGGGAAACGGCAGAATATACCGGTGATTTATTTTGGGTGGTGATGATTGCCCTCTTTGCCAGCTGGTTCTTTGCGATGACCACCACTCCGCTGGTGTGTTACTGGTTATTTCCCGATAAACTTCAAACAAAGGCCAACAATACGGCCCAAAGCCCATTCCTGGTGGCTTACAAAAAGCTCATGCGCTTGGCTTTGCGTTCACCTTTGTGGGTTATTTTCTTAGTCTTATGCTTATTTAGTCTATCCATTTGGGGGGCAAAATTCATCACGAGTGGCTTCTTCCCTCAATCCACCTCACCGCAACTGGTGGTGGACTATTGGCTACCTGAAGGGACAAGAATTGAGCGTACTGAACAAGATATGCAAAAAATTGAAGCCTTTATAAGCAACATGGATGGGGTGAATGCCGTGCAAACCTTAATTGGTGGCGGAGGGGTGCGCTATATGCTGACCTATCGTTCTGAATCCACTAACAGTGCTTATGGCCAGCTCCTGATTAAAGTCGACGACTACCACCAGTTAGACGGCATGATGCCAACTATTCAAACCTTTATTGACAACGGTTTCCCCAATGCACAAGCAAAGATTTGGCGTTTTGTTTTAGGCCCCGGAGGCGGCTCTAAAATTGAGGCTGAATTTAGCGGCCCAGACCCACAAGTGCTAAGAAAATTGGCCAATCAAGCAAAACAAATAATGCAGGCCGATGGCGGTGCCTTATCGATCAGAGATGATTGGCGTGAACCGGTTGCCGTGGTTGAACCGCTATATTCCGCTGTGAAAGGTCGTCGTGCCGGTGTCTCTAGAGAAGATCTCGCCGATGCCCTAATGCATTATTATGCTGGCAAGAAGGTAGGAGAATATCGCGAAAAAGATGAGCTAATACCGATTATTTCTCGCCTACCGGAGACTGAAAATGCCGCCATTGAAAACATAACAGCGATCCAGGTATTGAGCAGTGGCAGCGGCAAAATGGTGCCTATTAACCAAGTCACCGATGGCTTTAAAACCACCTGGCGTGATGCTCAACTCCGCAGTGAAAACCGTATTTATCGGATAAAAGCACAAGCTGATCCAATTCCCTCCGAATTAACCAGTCAATTACTGCAGCGTATTCAAGCGCGTATTGAAGCAATTCCCTTAGCCGATGGTTATACCCTTGAATGGGGCGGCGAAGCCGGCGCTTCCGGCGATGCTAACAGTAACCTCTTATCCGCCATCCCAATCGGTTTTATGGCAATGGTGTTGGTGGTGGTAGTTTTATTTGGCAAAATCCGCCAACCATTGATTATTTGGTTGGTCGTACCTCTAGCCGCTATTGGGGTGGTTTTTGGCCTGGTCGTCACCGGTATTCCTCTTGAGTTTATGGGCCTGCTCGGTCTCCTGTCATTATCTGGCTTACTGATCCAAAACGGCATTATTCTGGTCGATAGAATGGACTTTGAAATAGCCGAAGGTAAACCACGTTTTGATGCCATTGTTGACTCGGCAGCCAGCCGTGTTCGCCCGGTTGTACTCGGCTCATTCACCACCGCTCTGGGTGTTATCCCCTTGTTTTTTGATGCCTTTTTTCAATCGATGGCCGTGGTGATGGTTTTTGGCTTAACCTTTGCCACCTTATTAACGCTGCTGATCGTGCCGGTGTTATACGCCGTTTTTATGAATATTAATGCCAAGGAAAGTGCCCATGCCTTATAAAAGATTCATTAGCTCAAGTCTTTTATTACTGAGCCTCAGCTCATGTGCTTTGTATCACCCGCAACACGATGCTCAACAAGCAATTGATAAACAGTTAGTCCCTGCTAACTGGGCGCAGAACCAGGCTATTCCAGCCAGCGCAGATAGCGATTGGTTACAACAATTTAACGACCCATTAATGCTCGCGCTCATCAAAGAGGGGCAGGCAAATAACACCGATCTACGCTTAGCGGCAGCCAATATGGATAAAGCCTGGTTACTGGCTAAACAAGCCGGCGCTCGATTAAAACCAACGGTGGATCTATCGTTAGCTCGAACCCAGTCTGGCAGTGCCGATGGCGGCAGTTCAACCCAGGCAATCAATGTTGGCGTAACCGCCTCGTGGGAATTAGACCTTTGGGGCCGCATTCAAGCCGGTGTTGATGCAGCCAGCAGTAGCGCCCAAGCCAGTACCGCCGACTATCTATTTGCCAAACATTCATTAAGTAACAATATTGCTAAAACCTACCTCAAAATCATCGAGGCAAAACAACAAGCTCAGCTCGCGCAAAATAACCTTAAAATCAGCCAAAAAAACCTGCGCATCACCCTGCTAAAACTAGAGCTAGGCAGCGCTTCAGAACAAGATGCCGCACTCAATAAAGCGAATGTGGCATTGGCTAAAGACCAACTGTTAAACCTTAATGCCTCTACCCGTGAGGCATTAAGGGCCATTGAAGTGCTGTTGGGTCGCTATCCAAGTAGCAGTATCGAGATCGCCAACGTATTACCCACCCTGCCAAACAACCCACCCGCTGGCATACCCTCCAGCGTACTAGAGCGACGCCCCGATATTATTGCTGCCGAGCGACGTGTGGCCTCGGCATTTAATGCCAACGCACAAGCCAAAGCTGCCCAGTTACCGAGTTTTTCGCTGACCGGTACGCTGAGTGGTGCCTCACCGTCGCTGAGCGATATTCTCAGCCCCGCTAATGTTGCTTGGCAGCTGGGAGCTAATTTACTCAGCCCTTTATTTGATGCGGGTAAACGACGCATTGATGTAGAAATTAGCACCCTTGAACAACAACAAGCCTTAGATGATTATGCCGGTAGCGCATTAAACGCTTTTGCAGAAGTCGAACATAATTTAGATCAAGCACAGCTGCTGAGCCAACGAGAAGCGGTGTTAGCTGAAGCATTAAAACAAAGTCAAAAAGCCTACCATATCGCCCAGCTCAGGTACCAAGAGGGTGAGTCCTCCTTGCTCGACACCTTAAGTTTTCAACAACAAGCGATATCCGCCGAAAGTAACTTGTTATTTATTAAGCGTGCCCAGCTTGAGCAGCGCCTGAACTTCTATCTCGCACTCGGCGGTAACTGGTAAACCGGCCGCACAGCGACAAGATGGATTTTCTACTGACATTTATTCAGCTATTCAGCGGCGCACTGTACCTGCTGCTGCCCCTAATTGGACTACTGTTCTTTATCATCATCCTACTGGGGCAAATTGTCGCTAAGGTGGAAAACTGGAGCCGATTTGATGCACTTTATTGGTCGTTTATTACCGCAAGCACGGTGGGTTATGGTGATATGCGCCCGATCAAGAAAATATCTAAAACCTTCTCTGTTTTCATCGCCATTGTTGGCATGATGCTAAGCGGCATTATTATTGCCATCACGCTGAAGTCGACCGGCATTGCCTTCGATAAGCACATTGACCCATTGCGTATTGAACGCATGCAACACAAACTTAAATAAACCAAGCCTATGGACCTGTCTCTTTTTGAATTAATTAGCCTATCGACCCAGCTACACACCCAACTGTATGAACACTGGGCCGTTTTCATCAGCTTACACCTCGCCTTACTCGGTGGTTTATTTGCCTTTGATCTTAATATTAAAACCGGCTTCAAAATCAGTTTCTTATTATTCTACGGCCTCTTTGCCGGGATTAATTTAGCGGTTAGTATTAACTTGCTAAACCAGGTCGCCGCGATTGTCAGTGACCTCAACAGCTTAGGCGCAGAACAGAGCCAATTAGCGGTTTATCTACAACAAGAAGATCTAGCCTACAGCAGGCCTGTATTAATCTTTACCCACCTTATTACCGGCCTAATGGTGTTGCTTGGACTGTTTATTCCCAGTAAAAAATAGCCTTTAACCCCGCTTGATTAGGATAAAACTTATGCGTAACACCGTCCCTTTATTGATACTGCTAGCCTTAATGAGTATCCACGGTTGCTCGACGCCCTTAGTGAACAAGGGAAACACTCCGCACTTAAGCTGCACACACGATAGGCCACAGTTGTGCGCGATGCAATATGAACCCGTTTGTGCAACGCTAAAGAACACCACCGAACGCAGTTATAGCTCAGCCTGTGCAGCCTGCTCCGCGGAAGGCACTCGCAGTTATACATTAGGCACCTGTGAATGAACTCGCTACTAATTTCAAATCACGCAACGACACGCCAAGCCAGCATGAGAAAATTGATACTCCTACTCTGCATCGCCAGCTTGCCTATTCTGGCTCATGCCTCTGAGAATTATCAACAGTGCTTAACCCTTGCCCTGCAAAGCGCTGATGACAGCCTAACCATCGGTGAGCTTAAACAATCTTGTCGCCAAACCTCCGCTAATGCCGAGCAAACAATTAGCCAACAATCCGCTATTAGCCGACGCCAGCAATCTGAAAAACAAACCGGCTGGAATGCCTTTTCTTTAATGCCACACAAGCCAAACTACCTTATTTTAAGCTACAACAATAGCGAGCCAAATTCAGAGCCACTAGACAACGCTTTCCCAAACCATAAGGCCGACTTGCAGCACGTAGAAACTAAGTTTCAACTGAGCGTAAAATTCCCGGTGTTACAAAATGTTATTTACGGCTACGGCGATTTATATGCCGCCTACACCAACCGCTCATTTTGGCAACAATTCAACAAAACTCACTCCTCACCATTTAGAGAAACCAACCACGAAGCAGAAACCTGGTTATCTTTTGATACTGATTACTCCCTTGCAGGCTTTCAAGGCTCTATTATTCGAGCAGGCTTTAGCCACCAATCAAATGGACGCTCGGGTAGTTTATCGCGGAGTTGGAACCGCCTTTATAGTGAGTTTATACTTGAAAAAGAAGACCTTTATCTTTCATTCAAGCCTTGGTACCGAATCCCTGAAAGCTCCAGCAGTGACGACAACGCCGATATCAACCACTTTATGGGTCACTACGAATTTAGAGCCCTTTATAAGCATCAACAACATACCGTTGACCTGATGTTTAGAAATAACTTGAAAACCGGCCATAATCGCGGCGCACTGGAGCTCGCTTGGAGCTTCCCTGTACATAAAAATATTCGTGGTTATGTACAGTGGTTTAATGGCTATGGTGAAAGCTTGTTAGACTACAACAACCATACCAATAGCATTGGTTTTGGCGTACAACTGAGTGATTGGCTGTAGTGATAGGCTCTCTCAGCAGAGACCATAACCCTGTTTTCTCAAGTTGAGCATAATTAAGGCAGCAAACGCTGAAGGATGGAAACTTTAGCCACTTTAGCGTTAAGATTCACTCTTCCAACCGATAATTTTTATTAGCACCGTTTTTATTCTGACTCGGTTAAAACTTTAAATAACATGACAATAGAGGCTCTTATGAAAAACACGATCAAAGCACTTATTTTATTCAGTTATATAAGCTGTTTATCAACATCCTTTGCGGGTTTTCTCGAACAAGACTTTTCTAAAATATCCTTAAAAACAACCCACGTACGCGGCAATATTTATATGTTAGAAGGCGTTGGTGGTTTTTCTGGCGGCAATATTGGTGTTTCTGCGGGTAAAGATGGCATTTTATTGATCGATGACCAACTCAGCCCAATGTCTGAAAAGATCAATCACGCACTCGCCGAAATAAACCCCGGCAAGCTACGTTTTATCCTCAATACCCACTGGCATGGCGACCACACCGGCAGTAATGCCGAGTTATCTAAGCAGGCCACCATCATCTCGCATAGTAATGTTAGAAAACGCCTGATGGCCGAACAGAATAATTTCTTCGGTAAATCCCCCGCCAGTGCCGAAGCCGCATGGCCATTAATTACCTTCGACCAGGCAATGAATATTCACTTCAACGGCGATGATATTCAATTCATTCATTACCCCAACGGGCATACCGATGGCGACGGCGTTATTTATTTCCCCAATAGCAAGGTCGCTCATTTAGGTGATCATTTTTTCAACGGTGTATTTCCCTTTGTTGACTTGGACACGGGCGGCAACGCCTTGAGCCTAAGCCGTAATATAAAGAAAATAATTGAGCGTCTACCCAACGACATCTTGGTTATTCCCGGCCATGGCGAACTCACCGATATGAAGGGCTTAATGGCCTATGACGATATGCTTAGTAACACCATAAGCTTCGTACAGCAACAAGCCACTGCGGGTAAGTCTTTAGCAGACATTCAACTCGCCGGCTTGCCCAGTCAATGGGCTGCATGGGGCGGCGGCTTTGTTACCGAAAAGCTGTGGATAAAAGCCATTTACCAAAGTTTGGCTAAATAGGAGCAAGAGATGGCAACAAAAACCGAACAGCAGTGGCAGGCAGAACTCAGCGCCGATGATTACCGAATTTGCCGGCTTAAAGGCACGGAGCCCGCGTTCTCTGGTATTTACGAGTCCTGCAAAACGAGTGGAATATACCATTGTAAGTGCTGTAACAAAGCCTTATTTGAATCGTCGACAAAATACGATTCGGGCAGTGGCTGGCCCAGTTTTTGGGCAGCGATTAATGAACAGCACATTAAACAAATTCACGATAATAGCCACGGCATGTTACGGGTCGAGGTTGTCTGCGCTCACTGCGATTGCCATTTAGGCCACTTATTCGAAGATGGGCCGCAACCCACAGGCTTACGCTACTGCATTAACTCAGCCTCTCTCACGTTAAACAGCAAGGAATAATATGTCTACCGCACAACACCACGCCCAAGACCTGCTAAATTTCATTGATGCCAGCCCCAGCCCTTGGCACGCGGTTGCGACTAGCGTGCAAGCCCTACAAAACAAAGGTTTTGTCGAGCTGCTAGAGTCCGAGGCCTGGTCACTGCAAGCACATGGGCGCTATTATGTGGTGCGTGATGATTCATCAATTATTGCCTTCAGCCTCGGTTCAAAAGCCATCTCCGAGCATGGTTTCAGACTGATTGGTGCACATACCGATTCACCGGGCTTACGGGTTAAACCTAAACCCGATCAGCAACAAGGCGGTTATCGCCGCATCGGCGTAGAGGTTTACGGTGGCCCCATTTTAGCCACCTTTAGTGACCGTGACTTGAGCCTAGCTGGGCGGGTACACCTGAAACAGGGCAGCCAACCGTACTCGAAGCTGGTGCACTTTAAAAAGCCCCTGTTACGCCTGCCTAACCTAGCCATTCATATGAACCCTAAGGTTAATAGCGATGGCTTAAAACTACACAAACAAACAGAGCTGCCATTACTGTTATCGGTGGTTGAGGGCACACTTAACCAATCTAGCAGTTTGCTAAACTTACTCGCTAAAGAGCTAGAAACCGAAGCTTCATCCATCGCTGCCTGGGAATTACACGTTTGTGATACCCAAGCCGGTGTTTTATATGGCGAAAATGAGGAGTTTTATGCCAATAGCCAGCTCGATAACCTCGCCTCCTGTCATTCGGCTCTGAGTGCCTTATTATCGGATAGCTCTCTGCAGTCAGAACAGACTAATGTTTGTGCATTTTTTGACCACGAAGAAATCGGCAGCAATAGCCATAAGGGTGCCGATGGTAGTTTCTTACCCGATGTATTAGAACGCATCGCCGATGGTCTACAGCTATCATCAGAAGACTATAAACGCGCTTTGTCTAATAGCTTTATGATTAGCGCCGATATGGCCCATGCCTATCAACCCAACTTCCCTAGTGCTTACGAACCTGAACATAAGGTGTTGGTCAATAAAGGCCCGGTGATTAAGGTCAATGCGAATATTCGTTATGCTTCAAATAGCGCCTCACAAGCATATTTTATTAATCTATGTGAACAGGCGGGGGTGCCTTATCAGCAATACTCTCACCGTACCGACCTAGGCTGTGGCAGCACGATTGGGCCGATGACCTCGGCGCGTTTAGGTATTAATGCGGTGGATGTGGGGAACCCGATGTGGGCGATGCATAGTATTCGAGAAAGCGCTGGGGTACTCGACCACCTCTATATTACCCGCGTATTTAGCCAATTTTTTGCTTAAACTATCGTCAATCAAGCAGTAACGGAACCTTCAGCGATTTAAGCAGTCGAAAAACTGAAAAAACAGACCTTTGGGAATGCGTATGTCTCTCCAGCAAGCCACACAAGCCGATATTGAACAATTTCTACAGCAGCAGCCTGAATGGCAGTTACGTGATGGCAAACTCTATAGAAACTACCTATTTAACAATTTCATCGAAGCCTTCGCCTTTATGACGGAAGTGGCGCTATATGCCGAGAAAGCCAACCACCATCCCGAGTGGTTTAATGTCTACAAAACGGTGCGTATAGAACTGACAACCCACGAGGTATCAGGGATCAGCGAACGAGATTTCAAGCTAGCGACACAAATGGAACGCCTCGCCGCAAAGCGCTAAACCCAGCGCCTTACCCGCAGGCAAAAAGCTCGGTAATCATCGCCAAAGCGCTCGCGAAGAATGCGTTCTTCAGGGCTAATTTGAAATTTATTGGTATACAACACATAAAATACCAAGAAAATCGCGTTCAGTGCGCTGCTTAAAAAAATTAACCAAGCAAACAAAAACAGAAAATTGCCAACATACATCGGATTGCGACTATAACGATAAATCCCGCTAGTCACCAAGGCCGAGACATTGCTCGCTTTAATCGGGTTAACGGTGGTTTTAGCGCGTACAAACACCCATAGTGCAGCAAAATCCAATAATAATGCCAGTACCGAAATCATCGCCGCCATCAGCAATTTATATTCCAGCTCGAAGCCAAAAACATCTTGATACAGGCCCTTAGACACATACATAAGCCCCGCCATAACCAACGCAGCCACCGGTGGGGGGATTTTTAATTCAAGCATAAACCTTATAACTCTTTTTTTATCGCCAGCACATTACAACACACCTAAGCTTCGGCCATACGCCTAGGCAAAAAAAAGCCTTTGCAAAGGCAAAGGCTTTTTGATACGAATGAAACCATCGTTGGTTTACCGCTAAGTACCGCTAAGCGATATGTTAGCCTTCAGGCATTAACTGGATAGCGTTAATCGGTCTCATTAACCAGCAATAAGCCCATGATTACCCCCATCAACAGCCCATCCCTAAACACACTCTGGCTTGTTGATAACGGCAAGGGCTCAACGCGGCTTTAACAACTACAATAGATCAAGATTACGCACCGCACCGGTATCCGCGCTGGTCACCATTTTGGCATAGGCTTTCAACGCCGCAGAGACTTTACGTGGGCGCTCTTTAACGGGCTGCCAAGCGGCCTTGCCTTTAGCATCCATGTTAGTACGACGTTCGGCTAACACCTCATCCGACAGCAATACATCCATGCTACGGTTAGGGATATCAATTTTAATCAAATCACCTTTTTCAACGAGGCCAATGGCTCCACCAGCCGCAGCTTCTGGGCTAACGTGGCCAATAGACAAGCCACTGGTGCCGCCTGAAAAGCGACCATCGGTTAATAAAGCACAAGCCTTACCCAAGCCCTTCGATTTAATATAACTGGTCGGATACAACATCTCTTGCATGCCCGGGCCACCACGCGGGCCTTCATAACGCACAATAACCACGTCGCCGGATTTCACCTTATTATTCAAAATATCGTACACCGCGTCATCCTGTGATTCACAAATATGCGCCGGTCCTTCAAATACCAGAATAGACTCATCAACACCCGAGGTTTTAACCACGCAGCCATCAAGGGCAATATTACCGTATAACACCGCCAAACCACCTTCCAATGAAAAGGCGTGCTCTAGCGATCGTATACAACCCCCTTCACGGTCGTCATCTAAACTATCCCAACGGCAGTCTTGGCTGAATGCTTGCTGGGTTGGAATACCCGCAGGGCCCGCCATGTAGAAGTCTTTCACCGCATCACTGCTCGTTTGCATAATGTCCCATTTATCGAGGGCTTGTTGCATGGTGGCGCTATGTACCGTCGGTAAATCGGCGTGTATTTTCCCCGCTCGATTTAACTCGCCCAAAATAGCCATAATGCCGCCCGCACGATGTACGTCTTCCATATGGTACAAGGGGGTATTCGGTGCCACTTTACACAGCTGCGGAACTTCGCGTGATAAACGATCAATATCACGCATATCGAAATCAATTTCACCCTCTTGCGCAATCGCCAACAAATGTAAAATGGTGTTGGTTGAACCGCCCATTGAGATATCGAGAGTCATCGCATTTTCAAAGGCTTTAAAACAGGCGACTTTACGCGGTAAAACACTGTCGTCATCCTGCTCGTAATAACGCTTGGTGATATCTACAATCGTACGCCCTGCTTCAAGAAACAATTCCTTCCGATCAGCGTGGGTCGCCAACATAGAGCCATTACCCGGCAATGACAAACCCAATGCTTCGGTTAAGCAATTCATTGAATTGGCGGTAAACATGCCTGAGCAAGAGCCACACGTTGGACAAGCCGAACGTTCATATTCGGCGACCTTCTCATCACTGGCATTCTCATCAACCGCAATCACCATCGCGTCAACCAAGTCGAGCTTATGTTCAGACAACTTAGTTTTACCGGCTTCCATCGGCCCACCGGAGACAAACACAACCGGGATATTTAATCGCATCGCCGCCATCAACATGCCTGGGGTGATTTTGTCACAGTTTGAAATACACACCATCGCATCAGCGCAATGTGCATTGACCATGTATTCAACCGAATCGGCAATAATGTCACGGCTCGGCAAGCTATACAGCATGCCGTCGTGGCCCATCGCAATACCATCGTCAATCGCGATGGTATTAAATTCTTTAGCAACCCCGCCCGCTTGTTCAATTTCTCTAGCGACCATTTGCCCCAGGTCTTTTAAATGAACGTGGCCAGGAACAAATTGGGTAAATGAGTTAACTACCGCGATAATCGGCTTACCGAAATCGTCATCTGTCATCCCGGTTGCACGCCATAAAGAACGAGCACCCGCCATATTGCGGCCAAAAGTAGAGGTTTTAGAACGGTAATCAGGCATGGCTTTTCTCACTAAATATATTATTAGCAGGAATTATAACGCACAGCCTAAACAGGCTGTGCGGCATCGGAAAAATATTTCGTAATAATAAAGTCGTAATCAACAACCTTGGTATCACTAGCTTTAAATCCTATTTTCTTAATCATAGGCAAAATAAAGTCGTAGATTTCCATATTAAGCACTATATATTAAGAATAAACTCGTAATAAACGATACCACCGTCTAAAAAATGACTGACTTAAGACTACTGAGAGATCATAGCTTTAATTTTAACTTTGCACCTTAGTTCTCTAAAGCTGCAACCATTGGTTCAAACAACATAGAACCGGTCACAGTCCAGTTTTTATAGCGCGGATTCCACCTTCCTCCAAAACCTCGCATTATTTTTTTTATTTTAAGGTTTACTTCCGTATCAAACCCAGACCAAACTGAAACACCCCAATCAAATTGTCGGACACGTACCGGAACATCATTAATCTTTGTTTGAAACTCATTTGTATAAGCTGACGAATTGCTTCCTTTATTAACAACAAAATCAGTTTTTTCAATCACCTCGCTCTGCGGTTCATAAACCCAATAACGCCTAAGATTATCGTGTAGAACGAGCTCTTCTATTGTTTTCCAATCCCACTCTTCCATCATTGATGAGTCAATAACTATTTCCATTGTCGGGATTTTTAGGCTATCGATTTTTTCCTTTTTCTCCAAATCAATTTTATGTGTGACAGCAATCTCAATAAAAGTTAATTCGTTATTAGAAGAACAAATGGTTACATCGGGAACTACTGTTAATCCATCCTCTGTTTTGACAGGGATTTCCATGTCCGCTTTATGTATCTTTAAATATTGCAGATCATCACCTATACAAGGCTTTACTATCATAGATGCTCGCGCTACGACCTCTTTACAAGCCAGGTGAAGTGAACTTTCACCTGCATTCTCACATTCGTTACCACTGGTATGAGCAAAATGCCAAGCTCTGATACCCCCCTGTTTTGCTATTAACTTCTCACCGCAAACTGGACATGTGCAAAGGCAGCTTTGCCCTCTCTCGGCCTCTCTAATTGAAGTTAACTGCCCATGTTGGTTATGAGCAAAAGATTGAAGCGTATTTGTATAGTTCATTTAATTCCCCTTAAGTAAAAACTAAAGTACAGCATCACTTATTTTCAATTAAAATTTAAGCACAAGACCGGTCACTTACCGGTCAGTCACCTGCTAATGGAAGAATAAAACGTGAAATTATGGATAAAAATTTTTATAGCTGCTTAGAACTTGTTAAGGAAAACATCAAAACTTGGGACGACATACAAGGGCGTCACAGGGATCTTTTAAATGCATTGATTGACCTATCGCTTCAGTCTCCTAAGAAAGCAGAAGAAGGCTTTATTAATATCGAGTTAAATGAAGCTGTTAACAAACTAAACCCACGAAACCCTTGGCCCAAACCTACAGATGGCGCAACAAAACGAGTAAATACCGAATGGAAAAAACTTGAAAGCTTGTGGGGTAAAAAAGAAGAAGGTCTACACCAAAGAGCACTTGCTAGTAATTTAACCGGCTTCATTAAATTAAAAAAGCGTACCGGTGGTGGCGGGGGTAACCCTTCCCGCTATAGCTTTGCTTACGAAGCATTTGATCCAAAACTAGACAAAAGCTATGAAAAGAGTCCTTTAAATCAAGGGGAAATTAGATATTTCACAGAAGATGTCATTAAACCGTCTGGTCTAGCTAGCATTTTATCTAATAAGTTAGTTTTATCAGGCTGGGGAAAGGGAGTATTTTTATCTTCGACGGTGTTTATCGGGTTGCTAATCATTTCATTGCTACTACTTGTCCCAGTTGGTTTAACGCAGCAAGAGACCGCCGGCGAAACCATCCACTTTTTAAGTAGTATATTTATACTACTGGGCCTAATTTGGTACAGTTTCAGCCCAATTTACCACGTGGTTGAAAGTCGTGCTGAGGTCGCTCCATGGTGGCTTCAACCTGGAATTCATAGTGATTACTTACTTATTTTTAACCGTAACAAACCTCAGTCAGCCAATACTGTTGAGCGAAAAAGGTTCACCAGCGAATGCCCTAACTGCAAAGGACGAATCATTATCAAAAAAGGCAGGCTTACGAATTCAGGGCGTTTAATTGGTCACTGCGAGAACTCGCCTCGAGAACACCTATTTAGTTTTGACCATTACCTTCGAACAGGAAGGCCCCTTTAAATTAACACTCATATTCTACATTTAAGTGCTTATTTGAAATATATTTCGTTAAACACTTTTACTCTATAGATTGCATACTAAACTATATGTATGAAAATATATAAGCCCCTCTTTCCTAGATCGCGCAGCCTAAACAGGGTGTAGCATCGAAAATTATTACTCGCTGCTTTAATTATTCGACCGTAACCGATTTGGCTAAATTTCGCGGTTGATCTACATCGGTGCCCTTAATAACCGCCACATGATAAGCCAGCAACTGCAATGGAATCGTGTAGATAATAGGTGCAATCACATCATCAATTTCAGAGACCCTAATGATGGTCAAACCTTCGGCTTGTTCAAAAGATGCTCGTTTATCGGCAAACACATAGAGTTGACCACCACGGGCTTGTATTTCCTGCAGATTAGATTTTAGTTTTTCTAATAAGTCATTATTCGGCGCAACTGCAACAATCGGCATATTCTCATCAACCAAAGCCAATGGACCATGTTTTAGCTCACCGGCAGGGTAAGCTTCTGCGTGTATATAGGATACCTCTTTTAATTTCAGTGCACCTTCCATTGCCACTGGATACTGCTCACCACGACCTAAAAATAAAGCATTGTGTTTGTTATCAAATGCCTTTGCAACGTTGAGAATTTCTTTATCTAGACGCAGCACTTCCGCGACTTTCTCCGGCAAGCTTTCTAACTGGCGAATAATATCAGTTTCAGCTTGTTGATTAATTTTATGCTGCCGGCCTATCGCTACCACCAATAACAATAAAGCCACTAACTGCGTGGTAAAGGCCTTCGTTGACGCGACACCGATTTCAGGCCCTGCATTGGTCATCAAGTGCCATTCGGATAAGCGTACTAAGGAGCTTTCTGGCACATTACATATTGATAGGGTATGCGCATAACCCAACTCTGCCGACGCTTGTAGCGCAGCCAATGTATCGGCGGTTTCACCAGATTGTGAAATAGTTACAAAGAGTGTTTTTTGATTAACAATATGTGGGCGATACCTGAATTCACTCGCCACTTCGATATGACAGGGAATACCCGCTATCGACTCAAACCAATACTTGGCCACTAGGCCGGCGTGAAAACTCGTGCCACAGGCGACAATTTGCACCTCTTCGATGGTTTTAAAGGCTTCATTAGCTTCCTCACCAAAGCAACTGTCTAATAAACGGCCACCGCCAATTCGGCCCTGAAAGGTATTTCTGATCACCGCAGCCTGTTCAAAAATTTCTTTTTGCATATAGTGCTGATAACGACCCAAACCAATATTATCGGCTTTTAATTCAGTTTCGTTGATGGCACGGGTCACTTGCCTGCCGGTTTCATCATAAATAACCAAACCATCAAGGCTAATATCGGCGATATCACCGTCTTCCAAATAGATAAACTGCGTGGCTTCACCCAGTAAGGCAAACACGTCGGAGGCAATAAAGTATTCGCCCTCGGCAATACCAATGACTAAGGGGCTGCCCTTGCGCGCGGCAATAATGCGTTTATTATTGGCTGTTTCGACGACCCCTAAGGCATACGCACCTTCTAGGTTTTGGATGGTTTTTTGTACTGCCTCAAGTAGGTTATTAGAATCCTTCCAATAATCGTGTACCGCGTGAACGATCACTTCCGTATCAGTTTCAGAATCAAACGTGTGCCCAGCGGCTAGCTGTTGTTTGCGCAGCACTTCATGATTTTCGATAATGCCATTATGCACTAAGGCAATTTCATCATTACACACGTGTGGATGAGCATTTTCTTCTGAAGGAACGCCATGGGTTGCCCAACGCGTATGTGAAATACCACAGCTACCAGATAAGGGTTCTGCCCCAATCAATAACTCTAGGTTTTTAACCTTGCCTTGTGTTTTTCTAGACTGGATATCACCCTTGTTATCAATGACAGCAACCCCAGCTGAATCGTAACCTCGGTATTCAAGACGTTGTAAACCTTGAATTAATACCGCCGTAATATCTCTTCTAGCTAAAGCTCCTACTATCCCACACATATCATTCCTTGTTTGATCTCTTCCAATTTTTTAACGTCATTTGTTTTGCTCGTGATAGGGTTAACACACCATCAGGAGCATCTTTAGTTAATGTTGTACCCGCGGCAATGGTTGCGTTTTCTCCGACGCTAACCGGCGCGACTAACTGTGTATCTGAACCGATAAAGGCACCGTCTGCAATGGTTGTTTTATACTTATTCACCCCATCATAGTTACAGGTAATCGTGCCCGCACCTATATTGACCTCTTTGCCTATGTCAGCGTCGCCGATATAACTTAAATGACTGACTTTTGAACCATCCCCAAGGTTTGTTTTCTTCATTTCAACGAAGTTTCCAACTTTCGTATCACAGCCCAACTTAGTACCAGGGCGTATTCTAGCAAATGGCCCTACATCACTGCCGGCACCAATATGACAATCATCCAGTACACTATGGGCCTTGATGCTGACATTATCTTCGATAACCGCGTTAGTAATCACGCAGTTTGAAGCAATCCTCACATTTGAACCCAAGCTGATTTTCCCTGCCAAAATAACATTACAGTCGATAAAGATATCGGTCCCTAGCTCCGTCACCTCTCCACGAAGATCGAATCGAGCCGCATCCGCTAGGGTAACCCCTTGTTGCATCAAAAACTCAGCATACAGGCCTTGCTGATAACGTTCTAATTGGTTCAGTTGCGACGTTGAGTTAACCCCTTGCACCTCGAATTCATTCGCTGGCTGAATGGTATCAATGCGAACACCTGCGTTCACCGCCATTTCGATAATGTCGGTTAAATAATACTCCTGCTGTGCATTATCATTTTTCAAGGCAGCTAGACAAGTCGTTAATAAAGCGCCCTTCAACGCTAAGATGCCCGTATTAACTTCGCTGATTAATAATTCTTCAGCACAGGCATCTTTTTGCTCAACAATTTTTTCAACTTCAGTAGATTGTCGAACAATACGCCCGTAGCCCGTAGGATCATTCAACTCGACCGTGAGTAAGGACATGGTTTTATCGTCACAGGCCGAGAGCATCTGCTGTAGAGTTGTTTGATTAATTAGCGGCACGTCTCCATAGAGGATTAATACCGTATCATCGGCCGTTATATCGCCAGATGCTTGTTGTACCGCGTGGCCGGTTCCTAGTTGCTCAACTTGTTCAACCCAAGAAATTTCAAAACTCGGTAAGGACTCCTTAACCTGCTCACCGCCGTGACCATAAACAACGATGGTCTCACTGCCTAAACCTTTCGCAGCCTCAACCACCCATTGCAACATTGGTTTTCCGGCTAATTTATGCAAAACCTTAGGTACCTTAGACTTCATTCGCGAGCCCTTACCGGCCGCAAGTATAATTGTTTTTATAGTCATCAAATATCCTTATTTATTTAGGCGTTGTGTATTTTAACAGCTAAAAAAAAACCCACCTAAAGGCGGGCTTTCTTTTTTACTAAGGTTCGCGCTTAACGTAGCTTTCTTAAACGGCTGATAGCATTTAATTGTGCTGCGGCCTCAGCAAGTTCTGCTTGGGCTTTTGCATAATCGATATCAGAGGCTTTATCGGCCAGTGCTTCTTCTGCACGCTTTTTTGCTTCTAATGCTTTAGCTTCGTCTAAGTCTGCTGCTCTAATCGCTGTATCACTAAGAACAGTTACTAAATGAGGCTGAACTTCAAGAATACCACCCGAAATAAAGAAATCTAACTCTTCTTTATCCGTTTTTACTCGAACTTCACCCGCCTTTAGTTGTGACACTAATGGAGCATGGCGTGGCGCAATGCCCAACTCACCTAAAATACCGGGTGCGAATACCATTTCAGCAAGCCCAGAATAAATTTCTTCTTCTGCACTTACTATATCTACGTGTATTGTCATGCTCATTTCAGTACCCTTAATTAAGCGGCTGCTTTAGCGGCTCTTTCAATCACTTCATCAATTGTTCCTGCCATGTAGAACGACTGCTCAGGAATATGATCAAACTCACCACTAACAATGCCTTTAAAGCCGATAATGGTATCTTTAAGTGATACGTATTTGCCTGGAGAACCGGTAAACACTTCAGCAACGAAGAATGGTTGTGATAAGAAACGTTGAATTTTACGCGCTCTTGATACAGATAATTTATCTTCTTCTGATAATTCATCCATACCCAAAATAGCAATAATGTCACGTAGCTCTTTATAACGTTGTAGAGTTCCCTGAACATCACGAGCTACTTGATAGTGCTCATCGCCGATCACTAAAGGATCTAATTGACGGCTAGTTGAATCCAAAGGATCAATCGCTGGGTAAATACCTAGTTCAGCAATTTGACGTGATAACACAACAGTCGCATCCAAGTGAGCAAATGTAGTCGCAGGTGATGGATCGGTCAAATCATCCGCAGGTACGTATACCGCTTGAATTGAAGTAATAGAACCTTCACGTGTTGATGTAATACGCTCTTGGAACACACCCATTTCTTCAGCAAGATTTGGTTGGTAACCCACCGCAGAAGGCATACGGCCTAATAAGGCAGATACTTCTGTTCCAGCCAAGGTATAACGGTAGATATTATCGATAAACAATAATACATCACTGCCGTCAGCACGGAATTTTTCAGCCATGGTTAAACCTGTTAAGGCAACACGTAGTCTATTTCCTGGAGGCTCATTCATCTGTCCGTAAACCAACGATACTTTGTCGATAACGTTTGAATCAGTCATTTCGTGATAGAAATCGTTACCTTCACGAGTACGTTCGCCTACACCAGCAAATACTGAGTAACCACTGTGCTCGATCGCAATGTTACGAATCAATTCCATCATGTTAACGGTTTTACCAACACCGGCACCACCAAACAGACCAACTTTACCACCTTTCGCAAACGGGCAAACCAAATCAATAACTTTGATACCTGTTTCTAAGATGTCGTTTGAAGCTGCTTGCTCTTCATAACTTGGCGCTTTACGGTGAATACCCCAACGTTCTTCTTCGTTAATAGGGCCTTTTTCATCAATTGGCTCACCAAGAACGTTCATGATACGTCCTAGTGTTTTTGTGCCAACCGGTACTTGGATCGCTTCACCTGTATTACTGACAGACAAACCACGTTTAATGCCATCAGTACTACCCATCGCAATGGTACGAACAACGCCGTCACCAATTTGCTGTTGTACTTCCATTGTTAAACCAGCTTCTTCAACTAGAAGAGCGTCGTATACCTTAGGGATTGAATCACGTGGGAATTCCACATCAACAACCGCGCCAATAATTTGAACGATAACACCTGAGCTCATATCAGTTCCTCAATATTCTTAATTTAAATTCTTTTCCTTATGGCTTATCGCCATAAGTTTCATTAAAACGGCTTAACCGTTTAATTCAGCCTTAAACCGCTGCTGCACCAGCAACGATCTCCGATAGTTCCTGCGTAATAGATGCTTGCCTTGCTTTGTTATAAACCAACTGCAATTCATCAATCAATTCACCTGCATTGTCTGATGCGCTTTTCATAGCAACCATACGTGCAGCTTGTTCGCACGCATTGTTTTCTAACACGCCTTGGTAAACGAGAGACTCGATGTAACGAGTTAATAGTTGGTCCAAAACTTCTTTAGCATCGGGCTCATAAATATAATCCCAATGGTGTGTTAGCTGCTCTTCCAACTCTTCAGTGTAAACCGGTAGCACTTGAACAACCTGTGGCTTTTGAGTCATCGTGTTTACATAGTCATTATGAGCTATGTAAAAACGATCAATCTTACCCTCGTCATAAAGATCAAGCATGGTCTTAACGATACCAATCAGGTCTTCTAGTGCAGGTGTTTCGCCAAGGTGCGTCACCGAACCGACAACATTACCACCTAGACGCCCTAAAAACCCTTCACCCTTAGAACCAATAGAAGCCATTACAATTTCTGTATCTGCTTCATGCCATTGCTTCAGCTGAGCTACAAACTTGCGGAACAAGTTTGAATTTAGGCCACCACATAAACCACGGTCACTACTAATTAAAATAACACCGACACGTTCATTTTTACGTTCTGATAAATATGGGTGTTTATATTCAGAGTTAGCTTGCGCCAAGTGGCGAATAACCTGCCCCATCTTTTTAGCGTAGGGACGAGCTGCTAAAACACGTTCTTGTGTTTTGCGCATTTTACTCGCCGCTACCATTTCCATCGCGCGTGTTATTTTCTGTGTACTTTTAACACTCGTGATCTTAGTCTTGATCTCTTTTCCGACTGCCATAACGTTTTCCGCTTACCAGGTTTGAGTGTTTTTAAACTCTGCTATTGAAGACTTTAAGTCAGCAATGATGTCAGCGTTATAATTGCCTTCATCACCAATCGATGCCACTAAATCTGCTTTTTCACGAGCCATATAGCTGTGTAAAGCTGCTTCGAAAGGCAGAACTTTATCTACCGCAAGGTCATCTAAGAAGCCTTCGTTGGCAGCAAATAATGACATAGACATTTGTGGAACGCTTAATGGAGCATATTGGTTTTGCTTCATTAACTCTGTTACCCGAATACCACGATCAATTTGTGCTTTAGTCGCTGCATCTAAATCTGATGCGAACTGAGCAAACGCTGCAAGTTCACGATATTGAGCCAAATCAAGACGTGTACCACCACCAAGTTTCTTAACCGCTTTAGTTTGCGCAGCACCACCAACACGTGACACAGACAAACCAGCATTAACGGCTGGGCGAATACCCGCGTTAAATAAGTCAGTTTCTAAGAAGATCTGACCATCGGTAATTGAAATTACGTTAGTAGGAACGAATGCAGATACGTCACCGGCTTGTGTTTCAATAATTGGTAAGGCGGTTAATGAACCCGTTTTACCTTTAACAGCACCATTCGTTAACTTTTCAACTTCAGCCGCATTAATACGTGCAGCACGTTCTAATAATCTAGAGTGAAGATAGAAAACGTCACCAGGATACGCTTCACGTCCAGGAGGACGACGTAATAATAGTGAGATTTGACGGTAAGCCCAGGCTTGCTTGGTTAAATCATCATAGATGATTAATGCATCTTCGCCTTTATCGCGGAAATACTCACCCATTGAACAACCGGCATAAGGAGCAATAAATTGTAGCGCTGGAGAATCAGCCGCACCCGCAACAACAACAATTGTATGCGCCATCGCGTCATGTTCTTCAAGCTTTCTAACAACGTTAGCAATCGAAGATTGTTTTTGACCAATCGCAACGTAGATACACTTAACGCCTGTACCTTTTTGGTTGATAATCGCATCAATCGCAATCGCAGTTTTACCTGTTTGACGATCGCCAATAATCAATTCGCGTTGCCCACGACCTAGTGGAATCATCGCATCAATTGACTTAAGACCTGTTTGCACAGGTTCATCAACTGATTGGCGAGCAATAACACCCGGTGCAATACGTTCTACTGGAGATGATGATTCAGCATCAATCGCGCCTTTGCCATCAATAGGAGAACCCAAAGCGTCAACAACACGGCCAAGCATTGCTTCACCCGTTGGAACTTCAAGAATTCTACCCGTACACTTTACCGTGTCACCTTCAGAAAGGTGCGTGTAAGCACCCATAATAACAACACCAACGGAATCTCTTTCCAAGTTAAGCGCCATACCATAGGTTCCGCCTGGGAACTCAAGCATTTCGCCCTGCATCGCGTCGGATAGTCCGTGTACTCGAGCAATACCGTCTGTTAAAGAAACAATTGTTCCTTCTGTTTTAGCTTCTACGTCCGCATCGAAATTTTCGATTTTTTTCTTGATAAGATCACTTATCTCGGATGGATTTAATTGCATGGTTTTTACCTTTGCTATTTTAGCTGTTTAGCTAATTGTTGTATCTGTCCACTTAAAGAGCCATCAATCACTTTATCGCCAGCACGTATCACGATGCCACCAATTAAGCTTGAATCCTCTTCAACGCTTATTTTGACTTTCTTGCCAAATGATTCAGATAGCGATTTTCCTAATGTTTCTTTATCGCTATCAGACATTGGAAATGCCGATGTAACAGTTACATCTAACAAGCCACATTTTTCAGATTTTTTAACTTCATACTGCTCAGCAATTTCACTTGCTAGCTGCAAACGGTTGTTTTTAATGAGTAGCTTAATTAAATTCAAGCCCTCTTCATCCATCTGTCCTTCACAAATATCTAGCACCACACCTTCTAGCGCGCTGCTTGATACCTTAGGATTATTTGAAATTTTCTTAAAAAGCTCATCTGATGTTACTTGTTTGAGAAACTCAAGCATGTCCGACCATTGGTCAATCCGACCTTTCTCATCTGCCATTAAAAAAACAGCTTCTGCGTAAGGTCTTGCCAGTGCCGCTAGCTCTGCCATTAGGCTGAGCCCAACTGACTGCTAACATTATCAACCAGTGATTTATGCTTAGTTGCATCAATTTCACTTTTGATAATCTGTTCGGCAGCTGCTATCGCTAAAACTGATACTTGCTCACGCAATGCTTCACGAGCACTGGCAACTTCTTGTTCAATTTCAGCTTCAGCACCTTTCTTAACTTTTGCAGCTTCTTCAAGCGCTTTGCCTTTTGCTTCTTCAACCATTTCACCAGCACGTACATTAGCTAGATTAATGATATCAGATGCTTCAGTACGGGCATCAACTAACACTTCTTTAGCGCGTTTTTCGGCTAATTCATGTTCTTTTTTACCACGTTCCCCAGCGGCTAAGCCTTCAGCAATTTTAGCTTTACGCTCTTCCATAGCTGCCGTTAACGGCGGCCATACATACTTCATGCAGAACCAAACAAACATAAAAAATGCGATTGTTTGGCCTATCAGGGTTGCATTAATATTCATTATTAAACCTTAAGTTAGGGTTAATCTTCGTTTAATTAACCAACGACCGCAAATAAGATGTACATAGCAATACCTACAGCAATCATAGGAACCGCATCGATCAAACCCATGATGATGAAGAACTGCGTACGTAACAATGGAATAAGCTCAGGCTGACGTGCAGCACCTTCCATAAAACGACCACCAAGCATGCCAATACCAATAGCTGCACCAATCGCGCCCATACCCATTAACAAAGCACCTGCTAAATAAATCAAACCTAAATCTTCCATTTCTATCTCCTATTGAGTTTACTAAAAATTATTTAAAAAAATCTTAATGGCTTTCTTCGTGCGCCATGCTGAGGTACACGATTGTCAACGTCATAAATATAAAGGCTTGCAGAATCACAATCAGAATGTGGAAGATTGCCCACGGCACTGATAATGCCCACTGCGCACCTAGTGGTAACATCGCAATCAAGATAAAGATCATCTCACCCGCATACATATTACCGAATAGACGTAAAGCTAATGAAATTGGCTTCGAGATCAAACTCACCAATTCCAAAAATAAATTAAATGGCATTAAAACCTTAGGGAAAGGGTGGAATGCTAGTTCAGCAAAGAAACCACCAAAGCCTTTTACTTTAACACTGTAGAAAAGTATTAAGAAAAACACCCCAAGCGCCATTGCGAAAGTCATGTTTGGATCTGTTGTTGGCACCACTTTCAAATATGGAATCCCCACCAGTTGACCCAAACTAGGAAGATAATCGACAGGAACTAAATCCATCGCGTTCATCAATATAATCCACACAAAAATGGTTAGTGACAACGGTGCAATTAATGGGTTTCTGCCATTAAAGCTGTCTTTCACACTGTCATCAACAAATTCAACGACCATTTCTACAAAGTTTTGCAAGCCACTCGGCACGCCTGCAGTTGCTGTTTGCGCTGCTTTTTTGAAGAAATAAATAAATAGAGCACCCAATAAAACAGACACCCCGATGGTATCGATGTTTAACGCCCAAAAACCCATTTCCTTAGCGGCATCTGCGCCATGCGCAATACCCCAACTTCCATCTGGGTGCTGCCCATAGGTCAAATTGGTTAAGTGATGTTTAATATATTCTGATGATGTTAGGTTCTCGCCCGACATAGTTTCTCTCTAATTAGTCTTTAACTTTAAACGCGCCAATCATAAATCCAATTTGGCCAGCCATTAATCCTATTACCATGGGTAAGGGGCTGAAATTCAGCCAACTAAAACCCAAAGCAAAAAGCACAATCGCGATACATATTCGCTCTATTGCACCCAAATAAACGTATAAATTACCTTTTAGACTGCCCTCTGCCGCTTTACGAGCGGCTTGAGCCATCCTATAAGCCATTATTGCCGATGTAGACACCGAAATAAGGCCGCCATACAAAACCCCCATTGCCGCTAATGAAGCATATAAATACTTAGCAACAGCCACCGCTAACATAATAACGAGTAACTGATGCAAGATAATCCTTATCTCAGCCCTCATTTTTTTAAATCTATCTAGCGATCTCACTATTTTATCTTCGGCACCAACATAGGTCAAGCCTATTTGAAATGACTCAGCACACTATCTAACTCATCTAACGATGAATAATGCACAATTATTTTCCCAGCCCCATCACTTTGGTGCTTCATATCGACCCGAGCCCCTAATTTTTCTGCAACACTCTGCTGCAGGCTTTCGATATCTGGATTCCGTTCTTTACGCTGTTTCGGCGTAGTGGATTTTTTAAGTATTTGCTTAACCAAGGCCTCCGTTGCTCGTACCGAATAACCTTTATCAACGACCTTATTTGCCGCCGCCATTTGTTTTTCCAGCGGCAAGGCCAATAATGCTCGACCATGCCCCATATCAAGGGATCCGGCACGCATCAGCTCTTTCACTCCTGCCTCAAGCTCCAGCAAGCGCAGCAAATTACTAATCGCAACGCGTGAGCGTCCCACCGCATCGGCGGCTTGTTGATGGGTTAGTTCAAACTCTTCAATCAAACGTTGTAAGGCGGCAGATTCATCCAAGGTATTGAGGTCTTCGCGTTGAATGTTTTCAATTAACGCGATCGCAATCGCCGAACGGTCATCAACATCATTAATCAACACCGAAACTTCTTGTAAACCGGCTATTTGTGCCGCACGCCAGCGGCGTTCACCGGCTAATATTTCATAATTATTACCCGCCATTGGACGCACCACAATGGGCTGAATTATCCCCTGCGCACTAATTGAGTCCGCGAGCTCTTGTAATTGAACCGGATCAAACTCTGTTCGTGGCTGATACTTCCCTCGTTGCAGCAGGTCAATCGGCAACGTATTAACATCGGCCTTCACTTCTTCCGTAGCAGACGACTGGCTCAATAATGCATCGAGGCCACGGCCCAAGCCTCTTTTCTTAATCGCCATCATGATTCCTGATTATATTTTTTATCTAATTCACGCGCCAACTCCATATAGGCAATCGCCCCGCGTGAACTTTTATCATAAATAATTGCCGGCAAACCAAAACTAGGAGCCTCGGCCAAACGGATATTTCTTGGGATCACCGTGGTGAATAGACGATCCGAAAAATGCGTCGTCAACTGCTCACTGACGTCTCGGGTAAGCCGACTACGCCCATCAAACATAGTTCTCAGCAAGCCTTCTAGGCTCAATTGTTTATTCACCGATGCTCGAACTTGTTTAAGTGTATCCATCAAAGAGGATAAACCTTCCAAAGAAAAGTACTCACACTGCATCGGCACCAACACACTATCCGACGCGACCAAGGCATTAATCGTCAACATGTTCATCGAAGGAGGGCAGTCAATAAACATATAATCATAATCATCAACCAGCTTTGCCAATGCCGTCTTCAAACGCGTTTCACGATGATCCGCTTCCAATAAATGAACTTCAGCCCCAGCAAGATCCATATTACTCGGCAATACATCATTTTTTAGCTTATCTGGGCTTACTACAGCACTCACTGGATCACAATCATCCAGCAACACATCGTAACAAGATAGCTCTACGTTTTTTTTATCAACACCGCAGCCCATCGTTGCATTACCTTGCGGGTCCATATCAATCAATAAAACCCTTCGACCCAACTCTGCCATTGAAGCTGCTAAATTAATACTGGTCGTGGTTTTCCCCACCCCACCTTTCTGATTAGCAACCGCTATTATTTTTGCCAAGATCCATCACCCTTAATTATTGTTATCGGCCCACTAAGTAGCACTATAAATGACCAGATTGCGTTCCGCCTCTAGGGTCGGTACCCGCAACGATTCTACACGATTAAATTTGAAATCATCTCGCTCTAAAACGTCAACTTCCTTTGACTTCATCGCTAATAATTGGCCATCATCCATTAGTAAATGGCGGGTCAATGTTAACAATTCTGGTAAGGAAGTAAACGCTCTAGCCGTTACCGTGTCAAACTTTTGCACGGGCTGATAGCGTTCAATACGATCATGTATGCAACTCACATTTTTCAAACCCAGTTCGATACATGCCTGCTGCACAAACCGTGTTTTTTTTGAATTACTGTCCAGTAAGCCAAAACGCATATCCGGTCGGGCTATCGCCAACGGTATCCCCGGTAAACCTGCGCCAGTTCCTACATCGATGCAGCTTTCTCCATGCAAATGTGGCAACACCGATAAACTATCAAGCAAATGCAAACTCAACATATCGGCGGGCTCTCTAATCGCGGATAAATTATACACACGGTTCCATTTCACCAACATATGCAAAAAAGCAATCAGCTTATCAACACTCGCGCTGGGCAATGTTATATCCATTTGCTCTAAACCAGCGTCTAACGCTGCCCGATCAAACTCAATCTCTCTCGTTTTTTTCATCACTTAACTCGTTTCACGCTTGCTCGGAGGAGGGCGCATGCTTCTTCAAGTGCACTAACAGCAGCGATATCGCCGCCGGTGTGACGCCTTGAATACGACCAGCCTGCCCCAAGGTTTCGGGTTTATGCCGATTCAATTTTTCAATCACCTCAGAAGAAAGCCCTGGAACCGTTTGATAATCAAACGCTATGGGTAGGTTAAACGTCTCGTAACGCTGTGCGCGGGCAATTTCTGTTTGCTGACGCTCGATATAACCGGCGTATTTTGCCTGAATTTCTACCTGTTGCCGTACTAGAGGGTCCTCTACGCTGCTCTGTAAACCATCCAATTCGGCAATATTGTCATAACTCACTTCGGGCCGACGTAATAAATCCAATAAACTCGCTTCTCGCTGCAACGGTTTTTTCAAAAACTCATCGGCCTGACGGGTCGCCAATGTTTTTGGCTGCAACCAAGACGACTTCAAACGCGCCTGTTCTAACTCAATCGCGTCTCTTTTAATACTAAACGCTTGCCACTGCTGCTCACCGACCAAGCCCATTTCATAAGCTTTTTCAGTCAAGCGTAAATCGGCATTATCTTCACGCAGTAATAAACGATATTCCGCCCGACTGGTAAACATCCGGTATGGCTCCAAGGTGCCATTGGTCACCAAGTCATCGATCATCACCCCAATATAGGCCTCATCGCGTCGAGGACACCATGAATTTAAACCCTTAACTTGTCGCGCCGCGTTTAACCCAGCAATCAAACCCTGCGCTGCTGCTTCTTCATAACCGGTGGTGCCATTAATTTGCCCAGCAAAAAACAAACCCGACATATGTTTCGTTTCCAATGACGATTTCAAGCCACGAGGGTCGAAAAAGTCGTATTCAATGGCATAACCCGGCCGCATGATATGCGCATTCTCAAAACCCTTGATGCTCTGAATAAACGCGTACTGAATATCAAACGGCAAACTGGTTGAAATACCATTCGGGTAGACCTCAGTCGTCGTTAAACCTTCTGGCTCAACAAAAATCTGATGGGAGTTTTTATCCGCAAAACGCATCACCTTATCTTCAATCGATGGACAATACCGTGGCCCAACCCCTTCAATCACCCCGGTATACATCGGTGAACGATCTAAACCGGAACGAATAATATCGTGGCCTTGTTCACTGGTACGGGTGATATAACAGCTAATTTGTCGCGGGTGGTCGGCAACCGAACCGCTAAATGAAAAAACCGGCATCGGTGTATCACCCGGTTGTTCTTCCATCACACTAAAGTCGATGGTTCGCCCATCTATCCGCGGTGGCGTGCCTGTTTTTAGGCGATCTACATTAAAGGGTAGGGCACGTAAACGCTCCGATAAAGCATTCGATGGCGCATCACCGGCACGACCCCCTTCATAATTTTCTAAACCAATATGAATTCTACCGCCTAAAAACGTACCCACGGTCAGTACTACAGTCGGTGCAACAAACTTCAGCCCCATTTGGGTCACGACCCCAGCCACTCGGTCTTGCTCAACAATCAAATCCGATACGGTTTGCTGGAATAAGCTGAGATTCGGCTGATTTTCTAACACCTCGCGTACCGCGTGTTTATACAATAAACGGTCGGCTTGAGCCCGCGTGGCACGAACCGCCGGCCCCTTACTTGAATTAAGTGTGCGGAACTGAATACCAGACACATCGGTCGCTTTCGCCATCAAGCCACCCATCGCGTCCACTTCCTTCACTAAGTGGCCCTTACCGATACCACCAATCGCGGGGTTACAGCTCATTTGCCCAAGGGTTTCGATATTCTGCGTTAACAATAAGGTGCTTGCGCCAGTGCGCGCCGCCGCTAGCGCCGCCTCGGTTCCAGCGTGTCCGCCACCAACAACAATTACATCAAATTTTTTAGGGTGTTCCATAAGGATATTTGTTCTGCATAAGTTGTTGATTTTATCATTTTTATCCGACATTAGTTAGCCGCATTAAATCCGCATTTAAATCTATTTGCTAGAATAAGAACACTGGCCACGCATGGATGACGAATTATTTGCTTATGAGACAACCCATTACCCACTTTTTGCAGCAAGCCAATAACATTATTTTAGGCAAACCTGAGCTCATTAAACTCGCCCTGAGTTGCATATTAGCCGACGGCCACTTACTGATTGAGGATATACCTGGGGTTGGTAAAACCACCTTAGCGCATAGTTTTGCAAAACTATTCGGTCTCGATTTCCAACGCATTCAATTTACCAGCGACTTATTACCCGCCGATATCCTCGGCTCTAGCGTCTTCGATCGCAATAATAATAATTTTGAATTTCACCCCGGGCCGGTATTTTCTAGTTTCATCTTGGCCGATGAAATCAACCGCGCGACACCCAAAACACAAAGCGCCTTACTCGAAGCCATGGAAGAACGGCAGGTTAGCATCGAAAAAGTCACCTACCCGATGAGCAAACCCTTTATCGTCATCGCCACTCAAAACCCCGGTTTTCAAGTCGGTACCTTTCCACTGCCTGAATCACAATTAGATCGTTTTCTCATGCGTCTATCAATCGGCTATCCCGATGTATCGTCTGAAAAACAACTCTTGCAAGGAACAAATACCCGTAACAAACTCGCCAATCTACAATCGGCCATCTCCGCCGAACAACTGCTAGACCTGCAAAGGCAAGTAACCCTAGTCAACGTTGCCGAACCACTGGTTAACTATGTGCAAGCGCTACTGCAGTGCTCCAGGAATTCGCCCTTATTTGTGCAAGGTTTATCACCACGGGCCGGCATCGGCTTAATTCAAGCAGCTAAAGCGTGGGCATTAATTGATAATCGGCAAGCGGTATACCCCGAAGATATACAAGCGGTATTCACTGCTGTCAGCGAACACCGCTTACAACAAAATACGGCTGGAGCGGCGCAAAGCGCGTCCAGCTTATTACTTCAAGAAGTCGTTATTCCCTAGTAACAACTAGCCAGCGGCAATACAAACATCGCCATCCACCACCGTCACTGAGTAAGTTTTAATCGGCGTAAAACACGGGGGCGAGGTGCCTTCACCGGTTTTAATGGAAAATGCGCCACCATGGAATGGGCACTCAATTTCTTCACCATCTTGGTAACCATCGGTTAATACCGCCATGCCGTGGGTACATAAATTATCCGTTACAAAGTATTCACCTTCATGCTCGTACACCGCCAACATGGGGAAGTTTTCAGGGGATACCGATAAGGGGGTATCTTCTTCCACTTCGTTGGTTTTACATAAAACTATCAGCTCACTCATTTATCTCTCTTGGTTAATATTTCAAGGCTTTTAATCAGGGCTTGCCTAATAAAAGCGGTCGTAATGGATTTGTTCCAGTGGAACCTTATGCTCCACAATCAATGTTTTTAGCACGGCATCAATCATCGGCGCCGGGCCACAGACGTAATATTCGTATTTATCGAGTGATTTACTCAGTTTCGTCGTCAATATTTCATGCACATAACCAACATCACCGTTCCAGCCCGCCTGTTTTGCTGCTTCGAGGTCAGAAACCACATTATAGTGCTGAACTCGCTGGCTTAACTCGGCGTCTTGTTCGATCAAATCTGCTGAGCAAATATCGTCTGGGCTACGTCCACCGTAAAATAAATAGATATTTTGTTGCGCTAAACTGGGTGCCGCAACCGCCGCCCGCAGAATAGACATTTCGGGTGATAAACCTGAACCACCCGCGAGACAAACAATATCTCGTTGAATATCCGCCTGTAAAAAAGATAAACCATAAGGCCCGTCTAGGGTCAGCGTATCGCCCACCTGATAATGCTCGAATAAACGAGTACTGCCTTGACCAGCCGGCATCTTTTTGATGATGAAATGCCAGCGTTTGTCGTCATTTTCTACATTGCTCATCGAATACGCACGCGAACCCTCGACCCCTGGCATCTCAAACAGCGCGAATTGCCCAGCAGAAAACTGCGCTGGCTGCTCTGTTTGAAAACAAAACTCACTCATATTCTCGGTAATCGGCCGAATGTCATATAAACGAGCGGTGGTTTTAAGCGGGGAGTGTAACGGTGAAAATTTAGCGTTTAAGCGCACCTTCAATTCACAATCTGAACGCGGTATACACTGGCAACTCAGTTGACGAGACTTTTTAATATCTCGATCTGACAGCCCCGGTGCTTCAGGCCAAATATTCTCCACCTCACCATCGATTAGCTCAAACTTACAGCTACCGCAGCCCCCTGAATTACACTCATAGGGAAATCCCAAGCCTGCTCTTAGCGCTGCTCGTAACAAAGTGTCGCCTTCTTCGCAGGTGAACGTTACCGTTTGCCCGCTCAGGCTTATTGTATGACTCGCCATAAACTTATCCACACCAACAAAATACTCATATATATTATATCCTTAAAATGCCGCAGTCCCAGCATACAAATAATTAAGCAGAATAATATTACGATGCCTGAACCTATTTTTAATCAACAGAGTTTTGATTTTTTACAACAACTCGCCAAAAATAATAACCGTGCGTGGTTTAATGAACATAAAACACAGTACGAAGAAACCATACGCGGCCCCGCCTTAACCCTGATTGAGGCAATGCAAAGCAATATTCAAGCGCTCTCCCCCCATTTCAACGCCGTGGCGAAAAAAACCGGTGGTTCATTAATGCGGGTCTATCGTGATACGCGTTTTTCCAAGGATAAAACACCGTATAAGATCAATATCGGCATTCAATTTAAGCACCGTTGCGCAAAAGATGTACACGCCCCCGCGTTTTACCTGCATATCGCCAATGAGGAGTGTTTTCTAGGAGCCGGAATTTGGCGGCCGAGCGGGCCAGCGCTAGCTAATATTCGTCAGATGATTAGCGATAACCCAAGATCGTGGGAAAACATAACCACGGCTGTCGAGTTCCAACGCTACTTCAGCCTCTCCGGTGATCGCTTAAAAACCTACCCACGCGGTTACGACAAAAACCACCCGATGATTAATGACCTTAGGCGCAAAGACTTTATCGCCATTCACCCGTTGTCCACCGAACAGATATTAAGTGAATCGCTGATCCAAACAATCAACCAAGCTTATGAGAGCAGTGCTGACTTTATGGATTACCTGTGTAACGCGCTCGAATTAAATTATTAACCCTGCCGTTATTAGCGAAGGGCCAGCCCTCAACTAGCTGTTTTTAATCATCAACACACGTGTTACAGTTTTAAGGAAACGCTGATTAAGTCTGCTCGAATTTTTTCTCAAGATTAAAAACCATGACTTGATCAAAGGTTCCTCAACTTTAAAGCTAGGTTAATCACGTGGCCTTAACCCTTGCACAACGGCTATCTTTCCGACGTTTCACCCGCGGTGAAATCGTCAAGCAACACGTAGCCCTCAATCATCGGCGAATTTTTATTCTGCCAAATAAGGCCGGTTTATCACTCGCGCTGGTTATTCTGCTGATGCTGATTGCCTCCATTAACTACAATAACAGCCTAGGTTTTGTCTTCACCTTCCTATTGGCCGCCGCCGCACAGGCATCGACCTTTTATAGTTATAAAAACCTATCTGGGCTACATATTTCATTGGCTAAATCGGTCCCTTGTTTTGCCGGTGAGCAAGCCAGCATCAATATTAATGTCAGCGAAAAAAACCAGCGTACACGTTGGCAAATTTCCGCAAAACACTTAAAACAGCAGCAGTCATTCAATCTAGCGGCCGCCGAACAGGCCATATTATGTTTAACGACCCCAGTTAAAACCCGTGGTTGGTACCAGCCAGAAACTATCACCTTTAGCTGCTCTTTTCCGTTTGGTATTTTCCGAGTCTGGTCGCCCTTACGCTTCCAGCACGCTATTTTGGTTTATCCACAGCCTATTGATAGTGGTTTAACCATCCAAGCTGCTGCCGACGACCGTGTTGGCAAGGGTCAAAGCGCTAGCGCCAGCGGGACTGATGACTTTGCTGGCCTAAAACCCTATCAAGCTGGACAAAGTTATCGGCATATCAACTGGAAAGCACTGGCCGCAGAAAAAGGGCTTTACAGTAATGTGTTTAGCAGCGAACAATCCAGCGATATTCACTTAGACTGGCAGTCCTGCAGTGATTTAACCGTGGAAAACAAAATTTCTCAGCTATGTTTTTGGGTTTTAAGCTGTGAGGAAAAGGGCCAGTCATATGGTTTACGTTTACCGGGGGTGGAATTAGCGCCGAACAAGGGCCGTAAACATCAGGCCGACTGCTTAGAACGCTTGGCCCTATATGAATGCTAATAGCGCCAATATCCAGCCCAGCCTGATAAAACTACTGCTGGCGATCGCCGGTTTATTAGTCATTCCGCATATAGGCCAACTAAAACCGCTATTTATTGGCCTCGCCTTCGCGCTTATTGGTTGGCGTGGACTATCCATATACCGGCCCAAGTTGCTGCCCAATAAATGGATATTATTACCCTTGGCGTTGTTACTTGGTTTTATCGTGATGAAAAATTTTGGCATGGCTTTCGGCCGTGACGCTAGCAGCAGCTTATTAATCATCTTAATGGGGTTAAAACTGTTAGAAAGTCGTAACCAACGTGATGTGCAAGCCGTTATTTATATGTGCTTTTTTGTCTTAATCACCCCCTTCTTATTTGACCAACGTATTGAATTAGCGCTGTATGGCCTGCTGGTTTTTTTCGCCTTATTATTTGCCCTGATTATCAATAATAGCCAATCCGATTCGCTAAAAAATATCGCCTTACTGCGTATTTGTGGCTCGGTATTACTGCAAGCCATTCCATTAATGCTGGTTTTCTTCTTATTATTCCCCAGGATGATCGGCCCACTGTGGAGCATGCCAGATGAGCAATCGGCGGTGAGTGGTTTAAGTGATCAAATAAACCCGGGGTCGGTGTCAAACTTAGCTTTATCAGCTGAAACCGCTTTTCGTGTACGTTTCCGCAGCTCAGCTCCCACACAAAAAGAACTGTATTGGCGGGGCCCCGTATTTTGGGAAACAGACGGTCAACGCTGGGTATTACGCCCGCCACGTAAAGCGTCCTTTCAACGCGCGATTAATTGGCCGAAAAAAACCAGTGATTACCAGTACACCTTGATGATGGAACCGCATAAACAGTTTTGGTTATACGCTCTTGATAGCCCCAGCAGCGCACCCGATAAGGTACGCCTGAGTGCTGACCGACAATTATTGCTGACTGCAAAACTCAGCCGTAATTTATCCTTCGAATTACGCTCATCCCTCTCCAACCATTTAACCCAGCTTAACGAAGAGGATAGGCAGCGCGGTTTGAAAATCCCTCAGAACACCAACCCTAAAGTGCTAGTACTCGCAGAAAAATGGCGCTCCATCTCAGCTAAACCGAGACATATTGTTCGCCAAGCGCTGCAATACTACAACCGTGAATTTTATTACACCTTAACCCCGCCATCCCTGGGTTCAGACCCCATCGCAGAATTTTTATTTGAAACTAAACGCGGGTTTTGCGGGCACTTTGCCACCAGCTTCGCCACCCTGATGCGCGCCGCCGGTATTCCCGCCCGTTTAATCGGCGGTTACCAAGGGGGGGTGTATAACCAACTCGGTGATTTTTACACCATTCGCCAAGCCGACGCACATGTCTGGGTAGAAGTTTGGTTAGACGAGGAGGGCTGGGTACGGGTAGACCCCACCGCAGCAATCGCCCCCAATCGTATCGAACACAGCATTGATGCCAGTTTGCAGCGCTTAAATGGTGAGATTAATTTTATCTTAAACCCACCCGATGGGATTCGTCGATGGGCGCAGCAACTGAATTGGGTATTACACAGTGTCGATTATTATTGGCAAAATGCGGTGCTCGCCTATGGCCCAGAAAAACAACACGAATTTCTCGCAGGGTTTGGCATCATCGATTGGCGCGATATGATCACGTGGTTATCTATTCTCAGCGCAACCTTGATTGGCCTCAGCATGGCCGTCTTTTTCATCCTGCAACGCCCCAGCATCGACCCGGTACAACAAAGCTACTTAAAACTGTGTAAAAAATTAGCGAAAAAATCCAGCCGGCGATTCTCATATGAAACCAGCAGCGATTATTTTTCTCGTATTCAGCCATACTACCCCGAAAAAGAACCTCAACTGACAACACTTAACCGGCTTTACTTGGCAAGCCGTTACGGCACAACGGCGGCAGCGGAGTTTATCGAGGCCGTGGCTAAGCTAAAACTCTAAGCTATTGGCGAAGTAGCCAGAAAAGTGATCACGTCGCTTTATTTACCGATGCAAAATGACGAGAATATTTCGCCTAATAGATCATCTGGGGTCATTTTTCCGGTTATTTCTGAGAGCGATTGTTGTGCCAAGCGTAAGTCTTCGGCAAACAATTCCCCCGCTTGATAATGCATTAACTGCTCTATACCATCGTTTAAAAACTGATTCGAGCGCGCTAAAGCATCTAAATGACGGCGACGTGCGAGAAAGATATTCTTTTCATCGGGGTTATAACCCACCTGCTTTTTCAAGTGATCCGTTAATAAATCAAGCCCCTGATTTTGCTTCGCCGATAGCTTAATGGTGGTACGTTCCTCCACCGTATGCACACTCGGCTGCAGTCCCGTCAGGTCAATTTTATTATAAATAACCGTTACCGGAATACTGGCGGGAATATCCTCTAATAAACTTAAATAATCCTGCCCCGCAGACTCCCGGTCATCCACCACCAATAACACCTGATCAGCGTTAGAGATCGCATTTTTGGCGCGTTTCACCCCTTCTTGCTCAATCAAATCATCGGTTTCACGTAAACCCGCGGTATCGATAATATGTACCGGCATACCGTCTAGTTGGATCTGTTCTCTGAGCACGTCCCGTGTGGTGCCGGCAATTTCAGTCACGATCGCCGTATCACGCTGCGCTAAGGCATTCAATAAACTGGATTTACCGGCATTCGGTTTACCCGCTAACACCACCGTCATCCCATCACGTAATAAACTGCCTTGTTTTGCGGTATTCGCGAGTTGTGCAAAGGCTTGTTTCAAGGTATCGATCAGCGCTTTTAATTCATCACCGGCTAAAAAATCGATTTCTTCGTCACTAAAATCAATCGCCGATTCTACGTATAAGCGTAAATGGGTTAATTGTTTCTGTAAATCGTTGATATGTGCTGAAAAAGCACCTTGCAAGGAACGCTGCGCAGAGATCGCTGCGGCACTGGTTCCGGCATCGATGATATCGGCCACGGCTTCAGCTTGCGCTAAATCGAGTTTATTATTGAGGAAAGCACGTTGGGTAAATTCACCTGGTTCAGCTAAGCGCGCGCCCAGTTCAAGCACCCGTTTTAATAACATGTCTAGTACAACAGGGCCGCCGTGGCCTTGTAGTTCTAGAGTATCTTCGCCGGTGTACGAGGCGGGGCCTTGGAAAAACAGCGCTAAACCACTGTCAATATGGCTATCGTCGTGCTGCTTGAAGTTTTTTAAACAGGCTTGTCGAGCCGGTATTTGACTACCTAAAATTTGCTCACAAATTGTTTTTGTTTGCGTACCACTAATACGAATAATGCCGATCCCACCACGGCCGCTTGCGGTTGCTATGGCGGCTATGGTGTCTGTATTTTTCAGCATAAGACTTACTTTTTATCTTCCCCAGACTCAAGTCTCTTCATGATAAAAGTTTGTTGAGCAATGGTTAGAATATTATTCACAATCCAGTACAACACAAGGCCAGATGGGAAAAACGCAAAGAAGCCGGTAAACATAATAGGCAATAATTGCATCATTTTCTTCTGCATAGGGTCAACCGGTGCAGGGTTCAAACGTTGTTGGAAGAACATCGTAATACCGTAAATAACTGGCAGAATAAAGTAAGGATCCGCCGACGATAAGTTATCCATCCACAACATAAACGGCGCTTGTCTTAACTCAACACTTTCTAACAAGGTCCAATATAACGAAATAAACACCGGAATTTGGATTAACATCGGGAAACAACCACCTAATGGGTTAATTTTTTCCGTTTTGTATAACTCCATCATCGCTTGGTTTAGTTTCTGCTTATCATCACCAAAACGTTCTTTTAAGGCAACGATTCTTGGCTGAACCAACTTCATATTCGCCATCGATTTATAACTTTTTTCTGACAACTTGTAGAACAGCGCCTTAATAGAAAAAGTTACCATGATAATCGCGACGCCCCAGTTACCCACTAGGTCATAAAAGAAACTTAGCAACCAAAAAATAGGTTCGGCGATAATGGTCAGTTGGCCATAATCAACCATCAGCTCAAGGCCGGTAGCGGTTGTTTTTAGCTGCTCATGTAATTTGGGTCCAGCAAATAACACCGCATTGATTGTTTTACTATCACCGGCACTGACCGTTTTATTCGCAGAATAAGTACCAATCACATATAAACCACCGTCTAAAGACTTGGTGTAGTAGTTATATTGATTGTCTTTATTAGGAACCCAGGCAACCCCGAAGTAGTGCTGGATCATCGCCGCCCAACCGCCAATTGATTTCTGGCTTAGGTTCTCATCCTGCATATCATCAAAATCAATTTTTTGATACTTATCTTCCTCGGTGTATAAGATCCCGCCGGTATAGGTATAGATAAATGAGTTAGCTTGTTTTTCGGTGTAATTATTACGTTTAATTTGTAAATATTCTCTCACCGACCAATCCGCAGTGCTGTTATTTACAATTTGTGTTTCAACATCAACCCGGTAGCTTCCTTTACTGAAAACATAGGTTTTACGCACGGTAATACCCTGCGAATTTGTCCAAGTGAGCGGTACCCGCAACTGCTCATCACTCAGCACATAACTGGTTCGTTCTGCTTGCCATAAAGCGTGGTGGTTCGGACTATCACCCTCCGTCGCAATTAAACCGGATTCAACGACAAATATTTTAGAGCCATTATCGTTCAACAGTTGAACAGGCACATCAATGCCTTTTTCTTCAGGGTATTCGCTGAGTTGAAGCTGATCAATGCCACCACCTAAGGTGTTGATTTGTAACTTATAAACATCGGTTGTTACCGAAACAACCTCACCAAGCGCGGCTTTTAAGGTAGATTTTCCACCCTCGGTTACGCGTAATTCATCGTTCCCTGCACTAGGCACATCCTGCGCTAAGTTACCTTGACCATTTTGACTAACCGCTTCAGCCGTTGCTTGTGGCAACACATAATCTGTTTGCCAAGCCTGCCAAATAAGAATTGACACAAATGCGAGCGCGACAATAAGTAGGGTTCTTTGATTATCCATTATTTTTTTGTGATCTAGGTAGGGGGTCGACACCAGCTTTACAAAGTGGCTGACAACGAATTAAACGATAACACGTCAAATAAAACGCTTTGAAAAAGCTATATTCTTCAAAGGCTTGCAGGGCATATTCCGAACAACTTGGATAAAAACGGCACCGGTTAGCCATCAAAGGGCTAATAAATCCTCTATAAAACTTAATCGAATAAATAAATAATTTATTCATCAATTAACTTTTTCCAATGCCTTTTTATTGCACGAGCCAGTTCTTCTTTGTTGGCTTGTGCTGCCTTATGCCGGCATAACACGACAAAATCATAGTCAGAGAGGCTTTCTTTTTCACGCCGGAAAGTCTCTCTAACAATTCGCTTAATACAATTACGTTGATTCGCCTTTTTTACGCTCTTTTTAGCAATCGCCAAGCCGAGTCGTGCTCCGCTATGGTCATTTTTTTTCGCTAAAACCGTAAAAATTGAATCACTGCTTTTTTTTGCGCCCTTGAATACATTCGAGTATTCAACGGCTGTATTTAGCCGATCTGATTTTGTAAATGCGTAAGGGTTTGTTTTTTTAGCAATTAAGCTGATAAACGAACTCTTCCTTTTGCACGTCGAGCATTAATGATTTTACGGCCTGATTTTGTAGCCATTCTTGCTCTAAAACCGTGAGTTCTAGCTCTTTTTAAGTTACTTGGTTGAAATGTTCTTTTCATGATGACTGTCCTATTAATGCTATTAAAAATAATTTTTTCAGGAAGAAATATGGCCTTTGCCGGTTTTTCTTTCGAGAAAAAGACTGCGCAGATTACTTTTTTTTTCTTTAAAAGTCAACGCTTATGGCGAACTAGCGGTGTTTTTAAACGGGTTAATTTTATCCTGCCGTTAGTGAATCAAGTTAATAAATATTAATTTATTTCTTTTTAAAGACTTATTATTACTATTAGCAAATGTTTTTCTGTTGATATCCCATATATTATTAATAAAATCAATAATCTATCTTAAATTCAACTCGTTTATAAAACTATTTTTTCATTGTGGATAAGTTGTTAATGAGCTAACCACCTTTTTTATCCACAGCTTATACCAATATTTAGGCCTTTTTATCATTTACTTCTGTGGGTAACTCGCTAATTAATGTAATATTGAGCGGATTACTAAATGCTAATTAAGGATCACTGTGTCGCAACTCTGGGAAAAATGTCTCCAGCAACTAGAAGGGGAGTTTCCTCCACAACAAATAAACACATGGATCAGGCCTTTACAGGCCAGCACGACAAATGGCGAGCTGTGTTTATTTGCGCCGAATAAATTTGTTTTGGATTGGGTCTCCGACAATTATTTATCCAAAATCGAAAGTATTGTTAATGAGCTAGAAGCTGAACCGACTCGTGTGTCATTAAAAATCGGTAGCTCGAAAGTATCGACTACGCCAATTCTTAAAAAAATTCCCAGCAAAGTAGTGAAACAACAAGGTAATGCTGCGCCGCTTATTTCACATAACTTGAATACCTCGTTCGTGTTTGACTCATTTGTTGTGGGTAAATCGAATGAACTGGCTAAAGCTGCCTCTATTCAAGTATCGGAAAATCCAGGTAGTGCCTATAACCCCTTATTCATTTACGGTGGGGTAGGTTTGGGCAAAACCCATTTGATGCACTCGATTGGTAATAACATCCTCAAACAAAACAAAAATGCGAAGGTTAGTTTTCTTTCTTCCGAGCGTTTTGTCTCTGATATGGTGAAATCGCTGCAAAAAAACACCATCAATGAGTTTAAAAATTATTACCGTTCATTGGATTTGCTATTAATTGACGATATCCAGTTTTTTGCTAAAAAAGAACGGTCTCAAGAAGAATTTTTTCATACCTTCAACACCTTGATTGAGAACAACAAACAAATTGTTTTAACCTGTGACTGTTATCCAAAAGAAATTAACGGCCTAGAAGAAAGACTCAAATCACGTTTTGGTTGGGGTTTACCGATTGCCATTGAACCGCCGGATTTGGAAACACGGGTCGCGATCTTAAAAAGCAAGGCCGCGTTAAGTGGTATCGATTTAGCCGATGAAGTAGCATTTTTTATGGGCAATCGAATTAAATCCAATGTGCGTGAACTTGAAGGGGCGTTACGTCGTGTTATCGCCAATGCTAATTTTACTGGCCAGCCGATTACCCTCGACTTCACCAAAGAAGCACTGCGTGATTTAATTGCCTTACAAAATAAGCGAATAGGCATCGATAACATCCAAAAAACCGTTGCTGAATACTACAAAATTAGAATGGCCGACCTGCTATCATCTAAACGTACTCGGTCGATTGCACGGCCTAGGCAAGTAGCGATGGCACTAGCGAAAGAGTTAACCAGTTACAGTTTGCCAGAAATAGGCAGTCAATTTGGCGGAAGAGACCACACCACGGTTCTACACGCGACACGTAAAGTGAAGGAACTGTGTGAATCTGACCAGAAGATTGATGAAGACTATAAAAACCTGTTGAGAACCTTATCTCATTAACAGGAGTAAGTTGTGGATAAGTGTAGGTAGTGCTTTACAAACAATTTATCCACAGCCAATAGGATGCTTTATAAATAAAGAACTATTGCTGTAAGTTTTTGAATTTAAATAAGAATAAGCGGTTATTAACCGATTTTGACGCCCTTTATAACTATAATAAGTATTAAGATATGAATTTAAATATTATTAAAGCTTCTTTATTAGAACCCTTACAGAAGGTTTTTGGTGTAATTGAACGTAGACAAACACTGCCTATTTTGTCTAACGTTTATTTATCCATCAGTAATGGAGAATTAAAGCTCACCGGCACCGATTTAGAGGTTCAGGTGAGTGCGCAGACAACCCTTGATACGGATGCTGATTTCACCATCACCATTCCAGGACGAAAATTATTAGATATTTGTCGATCACTGCCGGATGACTCGATCATTAATTTAAATTTTCAACCGGGTTCCGTGCTCATCAAGTCAGGCAAGAGCCGATTCACCCTGCGGACCTTATCCGCCGACGAATATCCCTTATTTGATGAATTGAATTATGTGGATAACATTCAACTAGAGCGAGATCTTTTGGTTAAAGCCTTCAGCAAAACAATTTTTTGTATGGCCCAACAAGATGTTCGTTATTATTTGAACGGTTTAATGATGGATGTGATTGATGGCGAATTACAAACTGTCGCATCCGATGGACATCGATTGGCATTATCGGCGAATCAAATGGACGGTGATTCTCGTTCTATTTCGCAAGTCATTATTCCACGCAAAGCCGCACAAGAGATCCTGCGTTTAGTTGAAAAATTTAACGGCCTGGTTAATATTCAAGTCGCTAAAAATAATATCAATTTTTCGTTTGATGATATTCAGCTCAATGCAAAGTTAATTGACGGTCGTTTTCCAGACTTCAAAAATGTCGTGCCCGATGAGGCAGAACACAGTTTTGTGGTTGATAAACAGTTATTCAAGTCGGCTTTATCACGTGTCTCTATTCTCTCGAATGAGAAATATAAGGGCATTCGTTTAGACCTTTCTGATCGATTAATGACCATTAATGCGAATAACCCTGAACAAGATGAGGCCGAAGAAGAGGTCTCAATAGATTACGAAGGGACTGAAATGAGCATGGGGTTCAACTCCAGCTACTTGATGGATGCGTTAAATGTTATTGAATCGGAGGTGGTGCGTGTGTCTTTTACCGATACCAACAGCAGTTGCTTATTAGAAAATCCAGAAGACCTCAGCAGTCGTTTTGTTATTATGCCGATGCGAATCTAACACTGGCTAAATGTATTTATCAAAAATACAAATAAACAATGTTAGGAATATTGCTGTTATTGGGATGAACCCCTGTGAAAAACTCAATGTTATCGTGGGGCCGAATGGTAGCGGTAAAACGAGTGTCCTAGAATCGCTCTATTTGTTAAGCAGAGCACGTTCTTTTCGCACCCATAATATTAAAAAAGTTGTTTCATTTCAACAAGATAACTTAACTGTTTTTGCGGAACTACAGGGTGATAATCGACAGCATAAAATAGCCATTAATAAAAGCCAGTCGGATACGGTTATTCGGATTAATGGTCAAACGGAAAAAAAATCATCTGAATTATCGCGTTATTTGCACAGTCATTTAATTCGACCAGAATCGCAGACCTTGTTGGAAAATGGCTCTAGCGTTCGCCGTTCATTTATTGATTGGGGAGTGTTTCATCAAAAACATGATTTTTTGGATATATCAAAAAAACATAACCAGTTACTAAAACAACGAAATAAGTTATTAAAAACGAAGCAGCTTGATACCTTATCGGTATGGAATAATAAATTTGTTGAATACGGTACAATGGTGTGTATTGATCGGCAAGCGTATGTGTCTAGGTTTGAGCAAGAGTTATATTTGATCGCCAGACAGTTGCTGGGAGATGTAGATGTTAAAGTTGAATTTATAAAAGGTTGGGATAAATCCCTGTCTCTGGAGGAGGCGCTTAATAAAGCCGAAGCTAGAGATACGTATTGCGGGCACTCAACGGTGGGTTCGCATAAATCGGATATCAAAGTGTTGGTGAATGATAAATTAGCCCAAGACTTCCTATCCCGAGGACAAATGAAGTTGATGGTTATTGCCATGTATTTGGCACAAATAAAATTAATGAGTGGTGTTGTAGAAAAATCGGCTTGTGTGTTAATTGATGACCTAGCCGCAGAATTAGATCAGTATAGTTTTCATAAGGTTATGATTTTCTTGGAAAAATTATCTGTTCAAGTCTTTATCACCACGACCAATAAACAATTGTTTCTAGAATATATTGAAGCAAATAAATCTAAAGTGTTTCACGTGAAACATGGCAGGATAGAAACAGAGGAACACTAAGTGAGCGAAGAAAAGAAAGAGCAGACGTACGACTCATCAAATATTCAGGTCTTAAAAGGCTTGGATGCTGTGCGTAAAAGACCGGGTATGTACATTGGTGATACCGACGATGGCTCTGGTTTGCATCATATGGTTTTTGAAGCTGTGGATAACTCTATCGATGAGGCCTTAGCCGGTTTTTGTACTGAGGTAGGGGTTATTATTCATGGAGATAACTCGGTTACTATTACTGATGATGGGCGTGGAATTCCGGTGGATATCCATCCCGATGAAGGTCGTTCGGCTGCCGAAGTGATCATGACGGTATTGCACGCGGGTGGTAAATTCAACGATAACGCTTACAAGGTATCCGGTGGTTTACATGGTGTTGGGGTGTCGGTTGTTAATGCTTTATCCGATGAGTTAGAGCTTAATATTAAGCGCGAAGGTAAAGAGCACTATCAGAAATACCTGAATGGTGAGCCTGTTGAACCACTAAAAGTGATTGGCGATACCGATAAAACGGGTACCAGTGTGCGATTTAAGCCGAGTACAAAAACGTTCAATAATATTGAATTTCATTTTGACTTACTTGCTAAAAGACTCAGAGAGTTATCGTTTTTGAACTCAGGTGTGCGGATTCGTTTATCGGATGAGCGTACGGCGAAAGAAGAAATTTTTGAATATGAAGGCGGCATTCAAGCCTTCGTCACTCACCTTAATAAAAACAAATCACCTATCCACGAAAAAATTGTTTACATCAATGTGAATAAAAACGACGTGAATGTGGAAGTGGCCTTGCAGTGGAATGATTCCTACCAGGAAAATATTTTTTGTTATACCAATAACATTCCGCAGCGCGATGGTGGTAGCCACTTAGCTGGTTTCCGTTCAGGTTTAACGCGTACGCTTAATCAATTTATTGAAAACCACGGTTTAGCCAAAAAGCAAAAAGCGGCGACCTCGGGTGATGATGCACGAGAAGGCTTAACCGCCGTTTTGTCAGTTAAAGTACCTGATCCTAAGTTTTCATCACAAACAAAAGATAAGTTGGTTTCATCGGAAGTTAAACCCATTGTTGAATCGTCGTTATCAGAATTATTAAATGAGTTCTTGTTGGAGAACCCATCGGAAGCGAAGGAAATCGCCAATAAAATGCTTGAAGCGGCCAGAGCTAGAGATGCTGCGAGAAAAGCACGTGAAATGACACGCCGTAAATCAGCCTTAGATATTGCGGGTTTACCTGGAAAACTTGCCGATTGCCAAGAAAAAGACCCGGCATTGTCCGAAATCTTCCTAGTGGAAGGGGACTCCGCTGGAGGATCGGCGAAGCAGGGTAGGGATCGACGTACTCAAGCTATTTTGCCGTTGAAAGGTAAAATCTTAAACGTAGAAAAAGCGCGTTTCGATAAAATGATTTCCTCAGATGAGGTGGGTACGTTAATTACCGCTTTAGGCTGTGGTATTGGTAAAGAAGAATATAAACCAGAAAATCTTCGTTACCATAAAATCATTATCATGACCGATGCGGACGTCGATGGTTCTCATATCAGAACCTTGTTGCTCACGTTCTTCTACAGACAAATGCCTGAGCTGATTGAAAATGGCAATATTTATATCGCCCAACCACCGTTGTATAAGGTGAAAAAAGGCAAACAAGAACATTATGTGAAAGATGACAATGAGTTAAATACTTACTTGCTGCAACTCAGTTTGCAAAAAGCGAGTTTAATGATTAACGAGAGCACACCGGCTATTTCTGGTCTGGCGCTAGAAACCTTAGCGAAAGAACATATTCAAATTGAAAGCATGATTTCAAGGCTGTCAGGTCGTTACGATGAGTTGGTGTTAAATGAATTGTTATTATTACCTGAGCTATCGCCGCAAGCGAAAGAGTCAGACATTGAGGGCTGGTTAAAAGAGCTTGAAGAGCGCTTAAATAACATCGAGTCGAGCCCAACGGTTTACCGTTTAACGCTAGATTATACTGAGGATAACTGGCTTGCTATATGCTCAACGGTATCTCACGGAGTAGAGAAAAAGTTTGAACTCACTTCATTGTTCTTTAAGTCATCAGAATATAAAAAACTGGTGCACTTTGGAGAAACGGTGAGCGGTTTGTTTGAAGAAGAAAGTGCCTTACTGATCGGTGATAAACAATACGACGTTTCTAGTTTTAAAGAAGTATTTGCTTTGTTAATGAAAGAAGCTAAAAAAGGTCAGCAAATTCAGCGTTATAAAGGTTTGGGCGAAATGAACCCTGAACAATTATGGGAAACAACCTTAGATGCCGATAATAGACGTTTATTGCAAGTTAGGATTGAAGATGCAATAACAGCCGATGAAGTGTTCACAACATTGATGGGTGATGAAGTAGAACCGAGGCGTGAATTTATTGAGAAAAATGCCTTGGAAGTTTCAAACCTAGACGTTTAGGAACGTTTTGTTGGTTTCTACTTTTATTTGCAGAGTTTTTAGCTAAATTTCTGTAAACAAGCAATACGATCGCCTAAGCTAGGCGAATAAAAACTTAAAACCGCCTACAAGTACTTTGTAGGCGGTTTTTTTATAACTGAAGCCCAGAGCCAGGCTTTTGTTGATAAAGTCGCTTATGCCGCGTTTCATGAAGTCGTTTTTGCGGCTTTATGCTGCTGATTTTTCTACCAGCGACGTAACGAGGTTGGTTTGATGATGAAGCGCTGGCAATGCTCAATCAGTAAATGTCATGCCTTGTCGTTAGGCTGTCGAGATTATTTCGAATCCATCGCTGAAAGATCGCCAAGGAGATTATTGAAGTTTGCGGCAAGCTCATTTAAATCACTTATTTATTTAACGAATTGCAATATACTCTGCCCCTCAATATTAAAATCTAAGTTATAAACAGGGAAGCTGTATGTTTGAACAAACCTTTAAAAATATCGATGACGTACTTTGGAAAGAAGCGGGCTGTTCTTCAGAACTTGATTACACCGAACAAACCTCATGGATGTTATTTCTCAAATACCTTGATGACCTAGAAGGCGAAAGGGCGATTGAGTCTGAGTTAATGGGCAAGCAATATAACTTCATTATTGATCAAGCACATCACTGGTCAAAATGGGCAGCGCCAAAACGCTCCGATGGAAGTTTTGATCACGATACGGCGCTGACCGGTGAAGACCTTATTGAGTATGTGGATAATGAGCTGTTCCCGTACTTAAAAGGTTTTAAACAACGAGCCACCTCATCCGATACCATCGAATATAAAATTGGCGAGATCTTCAGCGAAATTAAGAATAAATTTCAAAGCGGCTATTCCTTAAGAGATGCGCTAGAACTAATGGACCGGCTGCACTTTAGGTCACAAAAAGAAAAACACGAGCTATCCCATCTTTACGAAACTAAAATCAAAAACATGGGTAATGCTGGGCGTAATGGCGGCGAATATTACACCCCAAGGCCGTTGATTAGAGCGATGATCGAAGTGATAAAACCGACCATCGGTGAAACCATTTACGATGCCGCGTGTGGCTCAGCCGGTTTCTTATGTGAATCGCACGACTACCTAAGAGCGAATAAAAAACTCACCACCGATCAACTAAACACTCTGCAAACATCCACTTTTTACGGCAAAGAAAAGAAGAGCTTGGCGTATGTTATTGCCATCATGAACCTTATTCTGCACGGTATCGATACACCGAATATCCTGCATAGCAACACACTGGCGGACAACCTAGCCGATGTTCAAGAGAAGGATCGTTACGATATTATTTTAGCTAATCCTCCTTTTGGCGGTAAAGAACGCAAAGAAATTCAGCAGAACTTCCCGATCAAAACCGGCGAAACCGCCTTTTTGTTTTTACAGCATTTTATCAAATACCTAAAAGCTGGCGGCAGAGGTGCGGTGGTTATTAAAAACACCTTCCTCTCAAACTCTGATAATGCATCAAAAGCACTACGTCAGGAACTGTTAGAAAGTTGTAATTTGCATAGCGTATTAGATTGCCCCAGTGGCACCTTCCTAGGGGCAGGCGTTAAAACCGTGGTGCTGTTTTTTGAAAAAGGCGCACCAACGCAGAATATTTGGTAC